>AGTN01545035.1_pt1 | contig 25417 bp, 25 predicted proteins | sample 314218 | NCBI WGS metagenome assembly AGTN01 (sample SAMN02954264, study PRJNA73603) | bioreactor metagenome | biome: terrestrial; feature: non-aerated bioreactor; material: poplar woody material; isolation source: poplar biomass | place: USA | collected 2006-12 | reverse complement strand
TTCAAAGGTATCCATATGTAACTCTCAGATTATCTTATTCTTTTGTGCGAACTTTTCTTATACTCGTTTCTGCGTTCTGCAAAGCAAATAAATTTACTCTACTCTCATTTAACGAAATAGTTGCTCGCTATGGCATAATGCAAATAAATTTGCCTTCTACTCATTTCGCTTAACGCAAATAGTTCCTCCGGACTGTTTTTGATAATGCCGGAGGATATGATTCATTGTAGGAAGAGAGTCAGGCCACTCTCAGGTGGTGGAGATCTGAATTTTCCAGTTGATCGATAGCGTATTTGCGGGTAACATGCAGTTTTTTCTTGTCTTGGGATGGCAAAGTAAACATTGCATCAATCATAATGGCTTCCACGATAGAGCGCAGTCCGCGCGCGCCCAGTTTGAATTCTATGGCTTTATCTACTATGTATTCATATGCTTCCTCGTCGAAGGTGAGTACGACGCTGTCCATCTCAAACAGTTTCTGGTATTGTTTGATAATGGAATTTTTCGGTTCTACCAGAATGCGTAGCAACGCGTCTCTGTCCAGGGGTTCCAGATAGGTGAGAATAGGAAGGCGCCCGATGATTTCAGGGATCAGTCCGAACGATTTCAAATCGAGCGGAGTAATGTATTTCATGAGGTTGTTTCTGTCTACATCCGTTTTTTCACTGTTGGCGGCATACCCTACGACATGTGTATTGAGCCGTTGCGCAATTTTTTTCTCAATCCCGTCGAATGCGCCTCCGCAAATAAACAGGATATTTTTGGTGTTCACGGCAATCATGCGTTGTTCGGGATGTTTCCGGCCTCCTTGCGGCGGCACGTTTACTATCGATCCTTCCAGCAGTTTTAGCAGCCCTTGCTGGACGCCTTCGCCACTCACATCCCGGGTGATAGAGGGATTATCGCTTTTACGGGCAATCTTATCAATCTCATCAATAAAGACAATACCCTTTTCGGCAGCGTTTACATCGTAATCGGCCACCTGAAGCAGCCGGGTAAGAACGCTTTCGATGTCTTCTCCCACATAGCCCGCTTCGGTAAGTACCGTGGCGTCAACAATGGTAAAAGGCACTTGCAGCATCTTGGCAATTGTTCTGGCCAAAAGTGTTTTTCCCGTTCCCGTAGAGCCCACCATGATAATGTTCGATTTTTCGATTTCCACATCATCTTTTGCGTTTTTCTGTAAGATGCGTTTATAGTGATTATACACTGAAACGGACAGAAAGCGCTTCGCATTATCTTGCTTGATAATGTATTGGTCTAAAAACTCTTTAATCTGAGCGGGTTTGGGGAGGGTGGGAAGGGAGATGCCAAGATCCGATTTTCCGGAACTCTTGAAAGAGTCATTTACAATTTCGTGCGCCTGTTCGGCACACATATCGCAGATATACCCCGTCATGCCCGAAATAAGCAGGTTTACTTCCTGCTCACTTCTTCCACAAAAACTACAATGATTGCTGCTGTTCGCTTTTTTTGCCATTGTTTATTGTTATTACTTCTTAATCAGGACATCATCTACCATTCCATATTCTTTGGCTTCCGATGCTGTCATCCAGAAATCGCGGTCGGAGTCACGTGCTACTTCTTCAATGGGCTTTCCGGAGTGTTTGGATATGATGGAGTAGAGTTCCTGTTTAATCTTTGCTATTTCGCGGGCAGTGATCTCGATATCGGAAGCCTGTCCTTGAACGCCTCCCAGCGGCTGATGAATCATGACGCGGGAGTGGGTGAGGGCGAAACGTTTCTTTTCAGTTCCCGCCACCAGCAAAACGGCTGCCATGGATGCGGCAATTCCGGTACAGATGGTGGATACATTGCTTGAAATAAACTGCATGGTATCGTATATGCCATATCCGGCATATACTGATCCGCCGGGAGAATTGATGTAGATGGAGATGTCTTTTCCCGGATCGGAGGAATCCAGAAAGAGCAGCTGTGCCTGAATTACGTTGGCCGTATAATCGTCGATACCGGTTCCGAGAAAGATGATGCGATCCATCATCAAACGCGAAAAAACATCCATTTGGGCTATATTGAGCTGGCGTTCTTCAATGATGGTGGGAGATATGTAACCTCCGCCTTGACTGGTTATGTTTATATAACTGTCCAATCTGGAGCCGCTCATGCCCAGATGCTTCACCGCGTATTTTCTAAAATCGTTGTTCATAAATCTATCTTTAAGCCATTCAACATTAAATGTCAAACGTACTATTGCAAATAAAGTGCCACAATTTTGTGCAAAATCAACCCACTGTTCTTTATTTGCTTAACAAAATTAATGCGAATTTTTGAATTACAAAATATTAATGAGCAAAAAACACGTTTTATGGGTATTACACGGTTATTCCTCGGTAGGTATCGCTTCGTCGGATGCAGGGTGATCCGTAGCCGAATCCTCTGCCGACTCTGCCACTTCAGGATGCGTATGCTCGCCATGCACGTGCGAATGCTCACTCATCAGATCGCTGAACTCTTGCGACGGAATCTCTTTCTCTATCACAGTCACCTTCTCTTTCAGCCAGTCGATGATCTTGTTTTCGGTAGCCCTGTCATAAAAATTTTGCACCGTCTCCTCTTTTTCGAGGAGGCTTTTTGTATAGTTCTGCAACACATCGGCCGGCAGGTTGGTCATTCCGTACTGTGCGAACTGTGCTTTTGCCACTTCTACAGCCAGTGCTTCAATGTCCTGAAATTCGACTTTGATCTCGTTTGCTTCCGCTATTTTTTGTTTCGCCACATGAAATTTGAGATCTTCCAATATTGCCGGATAATCTTTTTCAATGGATTCGACTGTCCTATTTTCACTCGATTCAAGCAGCCAACGTTTCAGGAACTCATCGGGGAATTCCACATCTTTCATCTTGTCGATGATAATATCTTTTGCTTCGTGAATAAAAAGATGATCGGCATTGGGCTTGAATTGGTTGGCAAGCTCTGCCTCTACTTTCGCTCTGAATTCTTCTTCCGATGATGCTATCCCGTCACCGAGAACACGGTCGAAAAGCTCCTGGTTCATTTCCGCTTCTTTGTAACGGGTCACCTCTTTAATGTCGAAACGAAAATCGGCGTTGATGTCTTTCACATTCTCTTTGGTGGTTTGTAACAGGGATGCTACCTCGGCTTCGTTGTTGTCATATGCTTTTTTCGGGTTGAAAACCACGCTATCGCCCACCTTTGAACCTATAAAACTGTTTTTTGTCTCTTCATCTTTCAGATATGACGGCATCAGAATAGCGTTTTCAATTACCTGCCCGTTTTCCTCATCTATGCCATCTTTTACTTCCGTGAGCGTTCCTTTGATGAGATCGGTATCTTTCGCTTCCTCTTTGATAGAATCGTATGTGCCGTAGTTTTGCTTATAGGCGCCCATCTGTTTATCAAGGAGATCTTTTTCCAGTTTTACATTGTAGTAAGTGAGGTTATCATTTTTATCGAGAACAAGTTCAAACTCCGGCGTGAGGGCAACATCGAAATAAAATTTCAGTATTTCGTCGTTGTCCAAATCCACCTGTTTCTCTTCGCTGTCGTCGGAAATGGGTTCCCCCAGAATTTTGAGGTTGTTTTCACGAATGAAATGACCTACTTCCTCCGTTACTATTTTGTTTATCTCGTCTACCAGCACGGCTTTACCGTACATTCTCTGGATGACGCTTTTGGGTACTTTTCCTTGGCGGAAGCCGGGAATATTGGCTTTTTGGCGGAATTGATTCAGCGACTTATCTACCTTTTCCTGATAATCTGCTTTTTCCAGTTCAATGACGATGGTGCCATTTACATCGTCTGTTTTATTCAGTGTTGACTTCATTAGGATGAATGATTTGATTTTTGTTGAAAGTCGGTAAATTTCAACCGATTGAAACATTTTTCGAAATAAGAGTGCAAAATTAGTGTTATTCTTTCAATTTGCAAAAAATATTTTATCGTCCCTGAAGCGTCTGAACAATTCTCAAGACCCATCATCTGAAGATATGTCAGCCAACATATTCCATATATTATTTTCCGGCGGGGGGGCGGTGATCTTTATTCTCTCTTTTGAAACAGGATGGATAAATGAGATGGTGTGCGCATGCAGACTGATGCTACCGTCGGGATTGGAGCGCTCGGATCCGTACTTCAGATCGCCTTTTATCGGGCAACCTATTTTGGCCAGCTGACAACGGATTTGATGATGACGCCCGGTCTCCAAATCTATTTCCAACAGATAGTATTTTTGGGAGGCACCCACCAGTTTGTAGTGTAATACCGCTTTTTTTGTGTGTGGTTTTTCCGTATCGTAAGCGGTAGATTTATTGGTTTTTTCGTTTTTTATCAGGTAGTGTGCCAATCTGTCCTCTTCCTTCGGCGGACGGTTCTTCACGATGGCCCAGTAGGTTTTATCCACCTCGCCATTGCGAAACAGGTCGTTCAGGCGGGAAAGTGCTTTGCCGGTCTTGGCAAATACCACCACACCGCTCGTGGGGCGGTCCAGGCGGTGCGTTACGCCGCAAAACACGTTGCCGGGCTTGTCGTATTTTTCCTTCAGATACTCCTTCACCATGTCCGACAACGGCTTATCGCCCGTTTTATCGCCCTGCACAATCTCCGAAGGCGCTTTATTGACAACAATAATATGATTATCCTCGTATAAAACGGTCATTGAACACCCTCTCTACGATTAAGTATTCATGCCGCCGCAAACGTTGATAACCTGCCCGCTCACATACGAAGAAAGGTCCGACGCCAGAAAAAGAGCAACATTCGCAACATCCTCGGGTGTGCCCCCCCGGCGCAACGGGATTTGTTTTGCCCATTCGTTGCGTACTTCTTCCGACAGGGCACCGGTCATCTCGGTAATAATGAATCCGGGAGCGATGGCGTTTGCCCGAATCCCTCTGGAGCCGAGTTCTTTCGCCACCGATTTAGCCAACCCTATCATCCCTGCTTTCGAGGCAGAATAGTTGGCCTGACCGGCATTTCCTGATACGCCCACCACAGAGCTCATATTCACAATGCTTCCCGATTTCTGGCGCATCATCACGGGGGTAACCGCATGAATAAAATTGAAAGCCGATTTCAGGTTTACGTTGATCACCGCATCCCACTGCTGTTCGCTCATCCTCATCATCAAACCGTCTTTGGTGATACCTGCGTTGTTGATCAGAATATCGATCCTTCCGAAATCATTCATGATTTCGTCCACAATCTGGTGTGTTTCTTCAAAATTGGCGGCATTGGAAGCATACCCTTTGCATTTTACGCCCAAAGAGGCAATTTCATGTTCGGTGGCGGCACCCACTTCATCTATTGTTAAATCTGTGAACGCGATGTTAGCGCCTTCCGAGGCAAATTTCAACGCGATCGCTTTCCCGATGCCGCGAGCAGCGCCGGTAATCAATGCCGTTTTTCCTTCTAATAATTTCATACGATTATTTTATTTTTTCTTTGTGGTGTATGAAACCTCTGATGATTAAAATAATCACTCCCTTCAGGTATTTAATAATTATTTTAATCATTTCGGTTTCAAACGATTAATCCTATTTACTTATTTCAAAATCAATACTTCCGATAATCATTACATCATTTTTGGGTATATATTCCTTTGAACAAAATGTTGGATATAATATCCCTGTTTTCTTTTTTGTTATAGTCGAGCTTCATGACTCCTCGTATAGTGGGTACCTCCAGCCCCTTGAAAGCATAATGCAATATCTCGGCTGTTTTCCTCACATCCGTCAGCTGAAAAAGACCCTGTTCGCATCCATCTGCTATGATGGTTTCAAGATAATGGATTTCTTTCTTGTCGAACTCCTTACGTACATTTTCCACTTGCCAGATGTCTCTGAAAAAATCGGCGCGTAATGTTCCGTTGCGCGTGACAACCTCTTTGATGGCACTTAACCGGGTAAAAGCGAGCAGAATCAGTTTTTCGTCGGCAGGAATATCGCGCCTGGTTACCTCTTCCAGCTTCTGGTAGAGGACATCGAGCTCCGATTCTATGACCGCCTTATAGATGTCAAGCTTGCTGCTGAAATAGGTGTACAACGTGCGTCTGCCGCGTTGCGACGCTTCGGCAATATCATTCATAGTGGTATTCTCGACCCCTTTTTTCGCGAAAAGCTGCCGGGCCACATCGATTAAATTTTTCCTGGTTTTTGAGATTGCTGAAGCCACTTTGTTCTGCACATTTTATATATTTATGTGCAAAAATAAAACAAAGATTTTATATTTCGAAAGGTATCGGCATAAAAAAATAAAATGGTGTTTTTTGAGAGCGTGCTACCCTCCTTTTTTCTTCAGAAGCTCCGCCGCTTCACATACTTCCTCGTACCATTCGCTCCCAAACCTTCTTGTCAAAGGCTCTTTCAAAAAACGATAAAGAGGTATCCCCTCTTTTCGCCCCAGTTTTACGGCCGGTTTGCATACAGACCAACGGTGATAATTGACGGCTGTAAAATCGAGGTACTCCTTCAATCGTATCGGGTATAAATGACATGAAATGGGTTTCTGCACAGAGATGAGTCCCTCTTTGTATGCATTGTCTATGACGCATTTACATATACCGTCGGCGTCGAAATAGGTGAATACACACTCCTCCCCGTTGATGATGGAGGTAACCAGCTCCCCGTCGTAATCGGTATAGGCAATTCCCTGTTCGTTGATGAGCTCCCGGGCTCGAGGTGACAGACGGTCCCAGATAACGGGTACGATCTCTTTGATCTGTTCGAACTCCTCTTCCGTTAACGGCGCTCCCGACTCTCCGTCCACACAACATTGGCCTTTGCATTTACAGAGATCGCAGATAAAGTGTTCTTCGAAAATATCGTCCGATAATATTGTTTGCTGAATTTGTATCATTTGAGTGGGTAAGTGTTGGCAGGTTGAGATGCATTTCCGGAGCTCTCTTTTGTATATACTCTAAACAGAAGAACAGTGACCCCGGCGCTAACCATGGCCGCCATGATAAAAGGGAGTGTTATCTGCCTGTTTTCCATACTGCTCATCCATTCGGTACCGCCCCGGAAATATGCCAGTATAATGACGGTGGCATTATTGATGAAATGCACAAGGATGGGTATCCATAAATTATGGGTGTAAAGAAACAAGTAGCCGAGCAAGGCCCCGAGGGCCATTCTGGGGAAAAAACCGTAGAACTGAAAGTGTACTGCGCTGAAAACCAGGGCTGACAGCCATACGGCGGCATGGCCGTTGTGAAACTTCTCCTGCATGAATTGTTGTAACGCCCCGCGGAAAAACAGTTCTTCCGACACTGCGGCCAGCGCAGCCACGATAACAAGATTTAAAACCAGACTGCCCATCGATTCACCGGATAACAGCCGATCAGTGGTTTCCAACGCCGCATCTTCCAAAGAGCGCATCCATCGTTCGACAGCGTGCATCGATTCGGGTAGTTCGATGCCTTTATTCCATTGTGTCAGGAAAGAGACAAAGAAGTAGGACAGCAGAAAGGCCAGCAAGCCGAAAATCATTTTTTGTCCCATCCTTCGGCTCTTTTCTATTTTCAGATAATGAATGGGCTTGGGATGGGTCCAGGCTGTCACGAGGTAGGCAGGCAGAGCGAATGCTAAAATGGCTTGCAATGTAGAACTCAGATATATCATAGCTGTGCCTCCCATCCCCAAAGCCGGAATCCTTGCGAAAACGGTTAAGAGAACGCCTGCTGCAAGCAGGCCTACCAGCAAAAGCAAAAACATATACGCTATTTTGGTGCCGGAGGAGGCTGATGTAAGAATTTGTCGCATCTCTTCTGTATTGAAGTGCAAAGATAGGAGAATATTTACGAATGTCTAAAAATCTACCTTCCCTCCGCGTCTTTTTTCTTGTCGCCCAATTGCTTTTTTTCCTCCAATCGTTTTCGGATGGATGCTGCCGTGGGTTTTGTTGCTTTCCGCTTTTTCGAAGGCTGTAGGGCTTTTTCAACGAGGATCGTAAATTTGTTGATCACCTCCTTTTTGTTCATCGGCTGGCTTCGTTCGGTTTCGCTCGACAGGTGTAAAACTCCTTCTTTGCTGATTCTGTTTTTCAGTTTTTCATAAAGAATGCTTTTCTGGGATTCGTTGAGAATTTGAGAGTTCCGGATATCGAACGACAATATTACTTTGGTTTCTAGCTTGTTCACGTTCTGTCCGCCACTACCGCTGCTGCGGGCGGTAGTGAAAGTACATTCGTTTATTAATCCGTCAAAATCTATTTTGATGCCCATATGCCCATTCCTGTATGAATAGTTCGTTACAGCTGCCGGGGCTTCCAACCCCTTTCTTATACGAGACTAGGGATTGCATACAAATTGTCTTTATGAAGGGACACTCCTCGAATTCCATACCCCTTTAAAATAAAAGTCTGATAAAAAAGCAAAAATCAGCCAAACGATGACAACGGCTTGAAAATGTATATGTAAAGTCCTTTGTTTGGGTTTTTTTGGCATAGTTTCTTGTTTTATTGGGCGCAGCACGCCCCTGCATATTTATTTCTCCCAGTACAGTTTGGGTAGTAGTTTCCCGCTGTCCCATACCCAGGGGGCGACATCGCTTATGCCAAAGCTAAATAATGCGGTGTCTGACCACCAATCTGCTCTGTGATATTCTCCTACTGTCACACTTGCTTCTGGTGCGCTGATATAGGCAGTAGCATCAACCGTTAGCACCATATCGTCTCTTGCAAAGCAGTTTGTTACTCCACTTTTGATTGCGGATATTCTGCCTCCGTAATTCTGCGTTCCATGCGTGGCACTTATGCTTGGGTTAAGCGCCACACATTTGTTGATTATTGTTCCAATATCGGTATAATTAGTACTTATTCCTGCAGCGTATGTATAAAGTATATTACTGGGAAATATGGTTGCCTTGACTGCTCCCGTTGCATAGCAATTGATGATTTGACTATTATTCCTATTATAACCCGCAATACCTCCTGCAAATACTTCGCTACTTCCTGTCCCTGTTGCCGTAATATCATTCGTTGAATAACAATTCCGGCAGATTCCATTATTCCGGTTGCCACCAACAATACCTCCTGCATAAATAACGCTGTTGTTATAGGTCAGGCTTATTGTGCCGGTAGCATAACAATTGGCTATTGTTCCGCCATCATTTATTCCGGCAATGCCGCCGGCATACAATCCATTTGTGGTAGATAAATTTCCTTTCACCCCGACATTCTTCACCTCTCCACCATCAATGTATCCAAATAAACCGGCATACTGCAGAATACTGTACAGGGATTTGATGGTAACGATATGTCCGTCGCCATCAAAGGTGCCTTTGAATCTATAATTGAAGTCAATACCCACGGGTATCCAATTTTCCAAATCAATAAGGTCCGCTTCGAGCCTGTAGGTGTCTGTAAGGTCACTGAGATCATAGTTTATCTTCTCTAACTCGGCACAGGTGTTGATGAGTTTAACGCCGTTGTTCTCGCGGAAAGAGAAAGTTGTTCCGTATGCGTTAAGTTTCAGTTCTATTATTCCGCCCACTCTGCGCCCTATCGAGTATGTTTCAGTGCTACAGTTTAGCAGCGTAATAACTTTTCCGACAGGAGTAACCAAGGTTCTGCCTCCGTCGGGAATTGTTTCGTTCGTACCATCGGTATAATAGACCTTGATATCTTTGATATAATCCCCCAGATTGAATGTAGTAATGCTGACCTCATCCATAGAACCCAGGTCGCCACCGGTTCCGTTTCCCCAGTCGCTGATCGTGCAGCCTTCGATGGTTGCGGCGGTTTTCCGTACCACAATGTTGAAGTTATATTGTTTGCCGCTCTCGAAGGTGATGTCCGAAATATCGCAGATATACTTGTCACTACTACTATCTAAAGTAAAGATCAGCTTGCTGCCGGCATACGGTATCAGAATAGCCTCGTACTGCTGGCCGTTGGTTATTTGTTTAAGGATGATATTACTCTGGGTCGGGCTTTCGAATGTAGCATCCTTCACATTGAACTGGGCTGAGATGGGAAGATCCTCTATTTCCACGGTCATAGCCAGCAAATCACTTGCTGTCAGGCCTGCGCCTGCCTGAACGGTCAGGTTCAGCTTGCTCAATACATGCTTGAAAGGCAGCTCTACCGCACTATTATGTCTGTAGTACCCTTCTCCGTTGTTGTCGGCTTTTGCGTATAACGGGTATGGTCCGGTGTAATTGTCGTCTTTTTGATTTGGGGGTACGCTTACAGAAAACTTGTAATCCGACAAGGTTGATTGATAGGGGTGGTAGGCGATAAAGTCCACCTTATCGTCATTCGGATAATAAACGGCGGGGGTTCCGTTGATGATTAAGTCAGCAGTTGCGTTATTGCCTGTTTGAACAGTGTACTTGCGGTTATTCATTATCTTGATATCCGAGAGCGTTTCTCCCGTTTCTATCATAAATATTCCCACTGAATCGCCGACCGACCATTGGTTGCCATCGGCAGAGACGCGTGTATTGGGAATAGCGGTTACGCTGCCGATATTCGTTGTGAAGGTTACGGGCACGCGGTCGCCGGTGTCGACGCCGGGTAGATTGTCCTGCGAGCAGGAAACGAGAAGGCTGACAGCCAGTAAGAAGAGGAGATATCTCCTGTTTCTATATCTCTTATTCATCATTATCTATATTAAATAATTCATAATTCATAGGCGCTGATTTGCCGGTGTTTGCCACCGGCTGCATACACACGATCTCCTCGTTCAACCTGAAAGCGCGTTTCAGGTAGTCGTCGGGCAAAGCTGCCAATGTTGTCAATGTCTGTGCAATCATCGTGTTGTTGTTTTGATGGTTTACGGGAGTTCGGGCGCTGTTTGCGAGCCATGATTGTTGGTTGTCCACTTCGTGATGCTGTTCGATTCTATCGTTATGCCCGTTCCGTTCAGCGTCAGCGTGTAGTTGTGGTTATCACCTTGGGCAAACGCTACTGTATCGTCGATTGCCCAGAAATAGGTCATGCTGTTTACGGTAAAGATAACACTGCGACCGGATACATTCGCGCCCTGCGGAATCAGGATGGCTTCAAAGAGAGCTTCTGAGATTGTTTTGTCTTTGACTAGCATATCGAATGAAGATGATATGCCGTGATTGGAAAACGTGCCGTCTGACAGGTCAAATTGGACGGTGGTAGGCATCCCGCCTATCTTTGCCGTAATGCCGGAAGTGAAGTCCACATCAGTCAATCCTGCGCCCCTTTTTACGGTAAGGGTGAGTTTGCTCAACCGGTGCTTAAACCTTAAAGGGATCGGAGTCGGAGAACTGGGTTTACCCACACCGGTTGTATCGGCACGAAGCAGGTCGATAGCACCGGGGTTAGTCTGAACGCTCACGTCTACCGTGTGTACTCCCAGGGTCGTTGAAGAGTTATAGGGATAGTAGGCAATAATATCCACCGTTCCCGATTGGGGGTAGAAGAGCGTGTCGGTCCCTGCCGGTTGCAAGTCTCCTATTTCATTATGGTCTTCTCTTGCTTTGACAATATACCTGAAGTTGTCGACGTCTTTATATCCACGCGTGAATATTCCCACCAAATCGTTTCCCACCCAATTGTTGCCGTCGGTACGGGTTTGCGGAGCGGCTGTGATGTTGGAGGTGAAAGTTACCGGCACGCGGTCGTCGTTCGCGGGCAATAAACTCTCCTTTTCGCAGGATGTGAAAAGAATGAGGAACGAGAAGCAGGAAATAAGAAATGTTATTTGCTTCATATTCTGTTTGATTTTAATATGTTTTCTTTCTCAATAAAAAATAAAGAACATTGTCCCTTAAGATGCCTCTTTTTCGCCGCTATCTCCATTTTCCCACGGGGTAATTGTACCTTTTACCGATACGACTGTTTTGTTCAAGGTGACCTCGTAAGTGTACTTGTTGCCGCCTTCCAATTTACCATTGGCGATTCCGCCTGCGCCTGAGAGTTCCCACGTGTAGGTGTCGTTTCCTATTTTGAACTCGACTTTGTGGTCTGCATTTAAAGTCGTTACCGGCAGGAGGATTGCTTCGTAAACCTTGTTACCGGCATCGCGCGGGGCAATAGCCGTTACATTGTCGGTTAAATTAGTGAATCCGGTTACACCTGTGAGGTCAAACGTTGCTCCGTTGTACATCCCTTTGATGGCAACCGTCAAATTGGAGAGGTCGCCGGTGGTTAGGCCTGTACCTGCCTTTACGGTCAACACTAATTTGACCAATTGGTGTTCGAAAGTTAATGCCACCGGGGTGGATGCCTGTCCGTCAGCTTTGCTGTATCCTGATGGTTCCGTTTTGTATGAATCGGCATAGAGCAGGTCGGTAAGCGCGGGGTTACCCTGTTTTGTTGTAGATACATCCACCGTGTATGGCGCATAGCTTGATCTATATGGGTAGTAAGCAACAAAATCCACCTTTTGGGCATTATCCAACGGGTAGTAAATGGTATCGTTTTCGGAGAAGGGTCTAAATGTAGCTTGTTGGCTGGTGACAACTATAACGCGGTAATGCTTGTTAGTTGCCTTCAAGTTTTTAGTACCATTATCCACCATAAAGATACCGATACGGTCGTTTGCTAACCACGTATCCCCGCCGTTATCGGTACGGGTTTGCACGGAGCTGGAGAAAAACTGCACCGCTACTCGGTCGTTATTGTTGTTCGTCACTTCATCGTCGTTTCCACACGAAGTCATTGTCATTGCTGCGGTTGCAAGGACAACCGCGAGGATTGTCACTAAAAAGACTTTTCTACTTTTCATACGATTATATTTTTTTTCTTGTAAGTGTCTGGAATAAGATTCAAATATCTATCTTTAGTGAACTCGCGATAATCATGTTCTTGTGTGAAAATGATTTACATGCTCGTTTCATATTGTATTTATTTATCCTATAATCCTTACTATTCTTTTATTATCCCCAACCCCCTAAAGGTGGCTTTTTAAGGCGCCGATTCTAATGATGCTGCGGCAAAGTCTTCCCTTATGCTTCCCTTATGGGGAGATTCAGAGGGGTACTTATTCCGCGCTTATCGTTCCGGCGTTGTCTATCCATGGTTCGATAGTGCCCTGGATGGCTGCTTCGTTCTTTTTCAATACCACCTGGTATATATAGCGGTTTCCGGATTTCCATTCTTTATCTGTACCGTTAATAGCCGGAACGCCGGATGTGAATGTCTCTTCCGGATTTGCCTGATTGGTAAAGGTGAGTTGTACGCTGGAGTTATCCGTCAAAGGCAGCACGATCGCCTCCGAAAGCTCGCCGTTGCCGGCTGTTTTTGCGGTGATGGTGGAAGTTCCTCCGGTGTTGCCGGTCAGGGTGCCGGTTGCCAGATCAAAAATGGCGTCGGTGGTTTGCTGGTTGGTTATTTTCACCTCCAAGCCGGTCAGCGGCTGGATGACGCCGGAACCATTGGAAATGTTGAATACTAATTTCACCAACTTGTGCTCAAACGGAAGGGTTGCCGAACCGGAATTCTTGTTGTAGGCAGTCGATTTGGCGTAGAGCAGGTCGAGAGCGCTCTGCATAGTTTGCGAGGAGACATTCACGCTTAATCCATACGTGTTCAGCTGCGTAGAATAAGGATAATAGGCAATGAAATTCACATCACCTGCGGTGGGGTAGTAAATCGTGTCGTTGCCGGCCGGAGTGAACGTTGCCGTTTCTCCGGTAGTGGTTGTTTTGTACTCATAGTTATCCGCTCTTTCAAGAATATTGGCTGCACTCAGTGCTTTACCGTTGCCTACCATGAAGATTCCGATATGTTCCGAACCTTCCCATTGTGTATTGTTCACCCTTGTGGTCACATCTGCCACCGCGGAGGTGAATCGTACTGCTACGCGGTCGTTGCTGTTATTCACTACTTCGTCACCGTTGCCGCAGGAAGTTATTACCGTGGCTATCGCAGTAATTACCAAAAATAACCTTGTTTTCATTTTATTTATTCGTATTTATGTAATGATGGGCTATTAATTAAAGGGTATATGTGTATGTCTCAGCCTGTCCTTTTACCAGCGTCAAATCCGCATCAATCGGATTGCTTGCATATACCCTGGAATTTTGCTCAAACCGGAAGAGACTAATGCCGCTGAGTACTGTCTGGGCCGGAACGAGGGCGCGGAAAATGCCGGTGTTCTGCCAGCGATACATCGTTATACTGGATTCGCTTGTTGGTGCCGCTACCGTTTCCGTACTCAGGTTGAGTGTTGTATTCGTTTTTACGTTCCGCAAAGTAATTGTCAACGTGGGAGCGTTATTCGTCACTATCACTTGCACCATCGCCAGGGCGTGGTAGAACTTCAACTTTACGGCGTTCCCTTTTGCCGCATCTTTCACCGGCGTGGCTATAAGCAGGTCGCTTTTGCTGTAGTTGCTGTTTGTTTGATTAGTCATTACATTAAAAGCAATATTCGTAGCATCGGTAATAGCCGCATCATAAGGATAGTAGGCGTAAAAGTCAAGCACGTTCCCGTCGTTCGGGAAATACAGCCCGTCAGCGCCGGGATCGGTTGTCCATGTACCACCGCTGTAGATGAGCTTCACATTATTAATGTAGTTTCCGCTTGGTTGCAGCGCAGACGGATTGCCTTTTACGTGACTTACGGCGAAAACACCTATACTATCACCGTCTTCCCACGAACTATCAAAAGAGTCATTGGTAGAAATGCGCGTATCCGGGGTAGCGAAACCGATATCAAAGACGATTCTGTCGTTGCCGGTTGGACCGTCGTCCTTTTCGCATCCTGTAAAAAGAATCAGGAAGGAGAAAGGAAAAATGAAAAGTTTCAAGTTTGTTATTAATTTCATACGATTATTTTATTTTTTATATTATGGTGTATGGAACGCTTTTTGATTTGATGATGTATTGATTTGTCGAAGTATTACATCAAAATGTTATGCTCGTTTCATATATTTAATTTCTAGAATTCATAATTCAAATGTCATATAGCAATGATTTCCCCTTCATTGTCGTCCCACTCGGAAATGACAGCGGAAAAAGTGGCTGTTGTTTGGGTCTCGACTATCTGTGTTGCCAAAATCAACGGGGTTTTCTTGTCGGTATTGAAGTTTTCCAGTTGGGTAGTCAAATCGGCCGTGACGACTAAGTTGGCGGGTGAACCGTTGCGGAAGTTGAAGGTTACCGTCAACGTCTGCGTAGTACCTAGCACACCGATCAGGCGTATCGTTGCGTGATACTTGCCGTCGTTCTCCCGGGTAAATACAGGTTTTACGTTTACGGCATAGCCCGTGGCCTCTCCATTGTCAATATTGAGTTGCGAAGCTATGCCGGTGAGGGTGGCGTCTACACCGGTAATACGGTCAAACGCACCGCCGGTGGGTTGTATGACGAAAGTCAGCTGACGAACCTGTTGCTGCATCACGGCTGTGATGTCGTAATTGTGGTCGCTTTCGATGGTTACATCTTGTGTAGAGGTAAAGAACCAGCCGGGAAGAGGAGTAGCAAAACCATCCGTCACGGCTATATTTGCAGTTGTGCCGTTGACCGTGATATTATCCGCCGGATTATACACTTTCAGACGATATGCGCCGGGTGCAAACAAATGGTCGACGGCAGCAATGCACAGTCGTGCGTCCGTACTGTTACCCGGCAGGGTTGCCGCGTAATCGCCCATCGTTACTGCGTAATTGCCAGGGATGTTAGTGCCTTCCGGGCGGTCGGCCCAATCGGTAATGAGCGTGATTTTCCCGTGATTGGGATGGTCGGTGTCGAAAAGCGGCTCATCCACGCAAGCGGAAAGGCAACAAAGCACTAAAACCGCCGCAAAACCACCGTTCATTGGGAGTTTGACCCGTCGTCCCATGAAATACTTTTTCATATCTATCTTTATTTAATTTTCCATATCAATGATACCCCTGCCTGCGTCGGCCCAAAGATGTCTTTTTTCAATCCCGTCTCTTTCTTTACCATCACCTTGTTGCTACGGTAATAGGTATCGTAGTCAAACTTTGTGTAACCCAATCCGAGGCTGAAATCCAAATCGAACATGCGGCTTAGACGCAGCTTGTAGCCGCCGGTCAGTCCGCCGCCAATCAAATTACCTTGACGGCCGGTTTCATGGAATTTTAGATTAAACTCACCGGCGTGGAACTCGGTCCCCACGAACCAATGCTTGCGCTGACCTAAATACCACCGCACTTCGGGGCTGATCATCCAGGTACGGTATAGTTTTTCTTTATCGCTCCACGACCAATGGTTCCAAAGTCCATTGACGAGTATACCGAAATTATCGGAAGACTTCCATTCGATGCCAAGGTTAGGCGCGGCTGCAAGCCAGTAGAGGAGGTTGGTACGGATAGCGACCTCCCCCTGACTCCCTGCCAGGGTGGGAGAGGTTTGGAGTACCGGGATTGGTTCGGGATTCGCCCTCTCTTGTGGGGTGGGATCGGGGGAGAGGCCGTCGTAGTCGGACGGTTGTGGCTTTTCCTCCGGTTCCGGTTCTTCCGTCCCTTGTGTAGGGTCGGGGGAGAGGTAAAGCGTTACTGTAACAATATCTTTATTCCCCTGGTAAGCTTTGCTGTGATTGCGCGTGATGAAGGCCTCTTCTTTCAAACCTTTGTTTGTTATCAACTCCGATTTCACACGGTTACTGCGTATTCTAGCTGTCCTGAGATTCTCTTTCTTGCTGTCGAACGAGGCGCAGTAGCCGTTTACGTGAATGGGAATTTGTCCTGCGGTAATTTCTGTCCGGTACTTTTCCACTAAGGAAAAGAGACGGTTCAGTTCAACGCTGTTGTCCTTGTAGGGGTCGAAGAACATATCTTTCTTCGGCACGAATTTGAATACGACCACTGTCTCTGCCTGTAGCGTAAACTCCTCCTTTGGAGAAGTCGGGAGAGTGAATTGTTGTTGCGTATAGCCCAGCTGTAGGGTTAAGGAAAAAAGTGACAATCCGGTGATTAGAATCCTTTTCATTATGAAGTATTATAAAACGTTTGCGTAACGTAAGTTAAAAATGATGTGCAAAATAATTCTATTCAAATGAAAAAATGGAAACGATTTACAAATTGTTTCCATTTTTTTGGAGGAGAAAGATTTACTTTTTAAGTTGTTGTACCTACCTGTTCGGGTGGGGTTATACATACATTTCCCGATTCTTCTTATACTCCGAAGGTTACATTCTGGTTTCGTAACCGCCTCTTTTACGCGGAACTCCCCTCGCAAGACACAAAAAATATCCTTTCCTCTTATAAATAAACAAGTTACAGAATTTACACATTCAACAGGTAACGGTTTAGAAATAAGTGAACTTCTGTTTTTTCTCCTCGTTTTTGCACAACATACAAAGAGCGACTTATCTTCGGAACAAAGATATAAAAGTTTTATATTGCATAGAAAAAATTGATGTATTTTTTTACAGATTTTATCAAATATGTGTTTTTTCAATGTATTGGGAATGAAAGATACACTTCACTTTTTCCTGCCCATATGTTTGAGCAGTGCGTCTTTCAGTTTATTTAAGAACGGAGTGGAAGCAGTGCGTATTTTCATGTCGCTGAACGCACGGGAAAGATTTTTGTCAAGTTGAATATTGAATACGTATTGGATGTAATCAGATAATGCTGTTTATTCCCAAATATGCACCTATTTGCTCATAGCAATAGCTAAAAAAAGGTTCCGGATTGAGCAATTATTCTATACGTTTTCCCAGATATTAAGATTAACTCTGTTTGAATACCTATGAATGAGATATTTAACAAAAATGTCAATTAATTATAAGGAAGTTAAGTTTGTTATTTTCTATAAAAAATGTAATTACTTATGCAAAAGTAGGGTTGTAGAAGAATAAATGTAAAGATAAACTTTTTTCGGTACGCTGAAGGAATAAAAGAGATGTTTTCGTAAGAAAAACGGTGCATGTATAAGGAGAGGAAGAGAATTAATTGCAATTTAATCTTTTTTCGTTTCCATGATTTACATAAAAATCTTACATTTGTAGAATCAACTCAATTTATATTAAAAAAGCAGGATGAAACGAACATCTTATTCATTTGATGAGTTGATGATGTACCGATGTGATACTCAGCTTATGCCGCTATTCGTGCTTCGTACGCTGCGCGTTATTATCACATCAGTAAATGAACAATTCGATAAATCAGTAAATCAATAAATTAAACGAATGAAACCTACCTTATTTGTCTTGGCAGCGGGAATGGGAAGCCGTTATGGCGGACTGAAACAATTGGATGGGCTCGGACCGGGCGGTGAGACTATTATGGATTATTCCATTTACGATGCGGTAAATGCCGGCTTCGGAAAACTTGTTTTCGTGATCCGTAAATCGTTTGAAGAAGATTTCAAGGAAAAGATCGTAAAGAAGTACGAAAAAAAGATACCCGTGGAGCTGGTTTTCCAGGAATTAGATAATCTTCCGGAAGGTTTCACCCCTCATCCCGAGAGAGTGAAGCCCTGGGGTACCAACCACGCTGTGATGATGGGAAAAAGTGTAATTCATGAGCCGTTTGCCGTGATCAATGCCGATGATTTTTATGGACGCGAAAGCTTTCAGGTATTGTCCGATTTTCTTTCCGGCTTGGGAGATGCTGAAAATGAGTACTGTATGGTAGGTTACCGCGTGGGAAATACCCTTTCTGAAAGCGGTACCGTAGCTCGCGGCGTGTGCGAAACCGACGAAAAGGGGAACCTTACGGGCGTTGTTGAGCGCACACAGGTAATACGCCGGGACGGAAAAGTGAGCTACAAGGATGACAATGATCATTGGATCGCTATTGACGATACTACTCCCGTCTCCATGAACATGTGGGGATTCACACCCGATTATTTCAAGTATTCGGATGACTATTTTGTGAAATTCCTGAAAGAGAACGCGGAAAACATCAAAGTCGAGTTTTTTATTCCGTTGCTGGTAAATCATCTGATAGTGAGCGGCAGGGTGACCGTAAAAGTGTTGGATACGCCATCGAAATGGTTTGGCGTAACCTATGCAGAAGATCGCCCCGAAGTGGTCGCCAAACTGAAAACCCTGGTCGATGATGGTGTGTATCCCTCTCCGTTATGGTAATATTCCCGTCCGGCAAGGCCCGCACTATGATATAGCGTGAAAATACCTGATGTTAGAGGTAGAAGGGAAGGTTGTATCAAATTGAAACACTATGTGGATAGATATCTTAATTATTCTTTTTCTCATTATTCTCAATGGTTTTTTCGCCCTTTCGGAGATTGCGATTGTTTCGGCAAAGAAAAATAAATTGGCCGCCGAGCGTAAAAAAGGGAAAAAGGGAGCAGCCCGTGCCCTCAAACTGCAATCCGCCTCCGATAATTTTCTTTCATCCGTTCAGGTGGGAATCACCTTAATCGGTATTATCAACGGTGCCTACGGAGGGCAAGCCTTTGCCGTTTATCTGGTACCCTTTTTCCAACAATTCGCGACGACAGCTCCTTTTGCTGACGCCGTCTCCATGGTGATTGTGGTGTTCCTCATCACCTATGTTTCAATCGTGATTGGAGAGTTGGTGCCTAAGACTATAGCGCTCAACAATCCTGAAAAAATGGCTATTGCTGTTTCACCGACAATTCATGTGGTGAGCATTATCTTTTATCCTTTTGTTAGGCTTCTGGCTGTATCCACAAGCCTTTTCAACAAATTGATCGGATTGAAGCCCAAAGACGAAGTAATATCGGAAAGGGAATTGCGCGCCATGCTGAAAACGGCTTCTCATGAGGGAGTAATTGATGTGGAAGAGAACATTATCCACGAACAGGTTTTCTATTTCTCGGATAAGCGCGCCATCCATCTTATGACGCACCGTACGGATGTAGAGTGGGTGGATATCAGTAAAAGTAAAGAGGAGATTATGCAGGATCTGCTACAGACAAAACACAGTAAAATTCTTGCCTGCAGAAAACGAATTGATGATTTTATAGGTATTATCTCTATGAGGGACTTTCTGTTGCGATTAAACAACAAGAAAGAATTCACCATAGAGGAGCTCCTTCTCGAACCTATCATTGTGCCTAACACGCTTCGGGCACAAAAGGTGCTGGAGAATTTCAAAAACAACCACAAATTTGTGGCGGTTGTGGTAGATGAATATGGAAGCCTTGACGGTATTATTACCATACACGATATTTTTGAGAATCTGGTAGGTGCGATACCAGAGGAGACCGATGATGAATCGGCAGAACCGCTTATCTTTATTCGTGACGATAACTCCGCTTTGGTAAGCGGTGAAGCGCCCATAGAAATTTTAACACAACTCGATGAAGATTTTATCATAGACTTCGATAAAATAGACTATTCTACCGTTGCCGGGTTTGTGTTCGAGCGTATCAATAAAATCCCGGGTGTAGGCGACAAATTTGAGTACGAGAATCTATTGTTCGAGATCGTAGATGTAGATGCTAATAAGATAGATAAAGTTCTGATAACAAGAAAAAATAAAGAAATAAATGAAGTAATAATTTAGATAGTAACAAGGAAGGGGAGAAGATGAAAGATGAAAGAGGATATTTTATCGCCTTAATATAGATAGGATTGAATGTTAATTAATGGGATTTATGTTGTATAACATCTAATCTGATTAGGTCATTTTGAAAATCCGTGTTAATTTTACACCCAATTTTATAAGAAAGATCAATCTTCATCAATATCTTAATTTAAAAACCAAGGAAATTACATGGACGAAATGTATAGCAAATCCGGTTTGCTGGTCGGCGCTTTTGAAAAAATAGTAGATGGCAAGCAGACCGGATTATACACACTCACCAACACCGTTGGAAGCGAGATTACCATAACGAATTATGGTGCAAAAATTGTATCGTTGATGGTTGCTGACAAAAACGGCACGTTAACGGACGTAGTATTGGGACATTCTACTATTGATGAATATCTCTCCTCCGAAGAACCCTATTTTGGCGCCATATGCGGCAGGACGGCAAACAGAATTGCCCGGGGCCGTTTTACGTTGGAAGGTAAAGAATATACACTTGCCGTGAATAACGGGCCTAATTCCCTCCACGGAGGCACGAAAGGATTCAATGCCGTGGTGTGGGAGGTGAAGAATGTGACCGGTAACAGTATCGAACTGTATTACTTGTCGCCGGACGGCGAGGAAGGGTTCCCTGGCAACCTGTCTGTAACACTTACCTACATCCTCACGGAAGATAACGCTTTAGACATTTATTATAAGGCAACGACGGATAAAACGACCATCCTGAACCTAACGAATCATTCCTATTTTAATCTTTCGGGAGAAGGGGACGCCTCTATCGGAGATCACCTGCTCCGGCTTAATGCGGACAGCTATCTGCCTATCGACGCAACGGCCATTCCGTATGGTGACGCGGCACCCGTGAAAGGGACTCCTATGGATTTCACCGAACCCCATACTATTGGAGAACGAATCGACGATGATTTTCAACAATTACACTTCGGAAGAGGGTACGATCACACCTTCGTTCTGAATAAGAATTCAGAAAATGAATATTCTTACGCAGGCGTGTGCGAATCTCCCAAAACCGGAATAAAAATGGAAATATTCACCACGGAACCGGGTGTTCAAATATACACCGGCAACTGGATGACCGGTAGTTTTACGGCTAAGAACGGAAACCGCTATCCCGAACGTTCGGCAGTATGTTTCGAAACGCAGCATTTTCCCGATAGTATCAACAAGCCTCAATACCCGTCGGTTATCTTACGACCGGAAGAGATATTTGAATCGAGAACAACGTATAAATTTTCGGTATAGCAAAGAAATGTTTTATTTATAATATTAATTAACTAACTAATAAATTTAAAAAGGGATGATTACTACTACTGATCAGAAAACGAATCGAATAGTGCCCATCATTATGATGATCGCACTTTTCGGAATGATCTCATTTGTTACCAACCTGGCAGCACCGATGGGACAGGTATTAAAAGAACAATTCGGCGTTTCTAATTTTCTGGGATTGCTGGGAAATTTAGCCAATTTTATTGCTTACGCCGTGATGGGAATACCGGGCGGGATCCTGCTGCAACGTGTAGGGTATAAAAAAACCGCCCTTATCGCTATTGCCGTAGGTTTTGTAGGGGTATTTGTACAATTTCTCTCCGGACATGCACCCGAAGGAGCAGCCTTTGGCGTTTACCTGCTCGGAGCGTTTATTGCCGGTTTCTCCATGTGTCTGCTGAATATCGTGGTGAACCCCATGTTGAATACGTTGGGCGGCGGCGGTAATAAAGGGAACCAGCTGATTCAGGTCGGAGGTTCCTTCAACTCTGTGATGGCTACCTTTACACCTGCTTTCGTAGGTATCTTGATTGGTGAAGCAACCAGCGCCAGGATCAGTGATGTATTCCCCGTGATGTACATTGCTATGGGTGTGTTTGCTGTTGTGTTCTTTGTATTGATGGCTGTAAGAATTCCTGAGCCGCACGTCACAAAAGCCAAAGAATCGATGAAGAGCCTGATGTCCGGTGCATTGAAGTTCAGACATTTTATTTTAGGGGCTATTGCCATTTTTGTATATGTAGGTGTGGAGGTCGGTACTCCCGGAATCATGATCTACTGGTTATCCGACAATCCGGAGGTAGGAAAGACCATCGCCGGTTTTGTAGCAGGTACATATTGGTTCCTGATGTTGATTGGAAGATTGCTTGGGGCTTCTTTAGGAAGTAAAATTTCCAGTAAGACGATGCTTTCGGCAGTGTCTGCGGTGGGATTGATTTTAATTCTTTTAGCTATTTTATCGCCTACAACCAATCTGGTTTCATTACCGGTGCTTCAAACATCGGCTACGGGCGCCCTTTCGTTCGGTATGGCGCAGGTACCCATTAACGCTCTGTTTATCGTGCTGGTCGGGTTCTGTACATCGATCATGTGGGGAAGCATCTTTAATCTGGCCGTGGAAGGTTTGGGTAGGTTCACTCCGGCAGCTTCGGGAATATTTATGACCCTGGTTTGCGGTGGTGGTATCCTTCCTGCCATTCAGGGAGGGGTAGCCGATTCGGCCGGTTATATAGCCAGCTACTGGGTGATTGTGGCAGGATTGGCTTACCTGTTATTTTATGCCCTGATCGGATCGAAGAATGTAACCACCGGTGTTTCTGTGACGGATGAAGAGGTACCGGTAAACACGGCATCTCAAAGCGTGCCCGTAGAGGAATAATTTGGAGTTTTAATAAGGATCATAATGACGAAAGAAGAAGTAATCAAAATATTTTCAGAGAAATTCGGCAACGAAACACCCGAAGTTTACGCGTCCCCCGGACGCGTAAACCTCATTGGTGAGCATACCGACTACAATGGCAGTTTCGTTTTTCCGGGGGCTATCGATAAAGGTATGATCGCTGCTATCCGGTTTAACGGTACCGATAAAGTAAAAGCTTATGCCATAGACCTGGACGAAAGCTCTGAGTTCGGACTCAACGAGCAAAACGTACCCAAAGAGGGGTGGGCAAAATATATTTTTGGTGTATGCCGCGAGATCATCAAAAGAGGGGGAACTGTAAAAGCGTTCGACACTGTTTTTTCCGGTGATGTGCCGTTAGGAGCCGGCATGTCATCCTCAGCGGCATTGGAAAGCACGTATGCTTTCGCATTGAACGATATGTTGGAGCTCGGTATCGACAAATTCGAACTGGCACGTATCGGACAGAGCACCGAGCACAATTATGTGGGTGTGAAATGCGGTATCATGGATCAGTTTGCCTCTCTTTTCGGGAAAAAAGGACATCTGATTCGCCTCGATACCAAGACGATGGAATACGCATATTTCCCATTCGATCCCGAAGGCTATAAACTGGTGCTTTTAGATACGGTGGTAAAACATGAGCTGGCCTCTTCTGCCTATAATAAACGCCGCGAGTCGTGCGAGAATGCCGCGAAAGCCATCGCCAAACGTCATCCCGAAGTAGAGTTCCTGCGTGATGCTACCCTGGAGATGCTGCAAGAGGTGAAAGAAGAGATCCCGGCAGAGGACTACCTGCGCGCCGAATACGTGATTGAAGAGACACAGCGCGTGAGGGATGTGAGCGATGCCCTGGAGCGCGGCGATTACGAAACCGTGGGGCAGAAAATGTTTGAAACACATCACGGCATGAGCAAGAAGTACGAGGTGAGCTGCGAAGAACTGGACTTCCTCAACGATGTTGCCCGCGAGCATGGGGTGACCGGTTCACGCGTGATGGGAGGCGGTTTTGGCGGATGCACTATCAACTTAGTAAAAGATGCACTGTACGACTCCTTCATAGAGGATGCTAAAACGCAGTTCAACGCAAAATATGGCCACGAACCGAAAGTATACGACGTTGTGATAAGCGACGGCGCCCGTAAACTTTGATTCAATAAACACACATCACGGTTGGAAGCAAATGCACTTTGGGGTGTTGCGCTTCCGGCCTTTTTTTAACCTCTTTAGTCACCCCATTTTGCTATGGTACCCCGATATTACGAAAACAATGCTACGTTTCTGATAGCCATAGATTGTATTATCTTTGGCTTTCGCAGAAAAGAACTTCATGTGTTGCTCACTCGCCGGCCGGTAGAACCGGTAAAGGGTGAATGGTCACTCATGGGTGGGTTTATGGAAGAAAATGAGAGCCTCAAACAGGCTGCCGAAAAAGTGCTGTACCGGTACACACAGCAGGGAGATATTTACATGGAGCAGGTGGGGGCCTACGGCGAAATCAATCGCGATGCCGGAGGTAGGGTGATATCCGTAGCTTTTTACGCACTGGTGCAGATGGAAAATTTCGACACCTCACTGGCCGGCAGGTTTGATGCTACATGGACCAACATCAACGCGCTTCCACCGCTTGTATTCGATCATAATCAAATGGTTTACGACGCATTGACGCTGCTTCAGCACAAAGTCTCCACAGAACCGGTTATCTTTAATTTTTTCGACGAAAAATTCACGCTTCCCGATTTGCAGGATCTTTACGAAGCTATTTTTCAAATATCGTTCGACAAGCGTAATTTCCGCAAAAAACTGTCCTCAATGAATCTGTTGGACAAACTGGAAATGAAAGACAAAGAGCACTCCAAACGCGGTGCGTACTTCTATTCTTTCAATCAGAACAAATATGAAGAATTTCTGAAAGAGGGTAAGCGTTTTTCATTATAAGACAGATTTACAGGCTATCTGTTATTTAAAACGAATAATATAGATAGCACCTTTTTGTGTTCGAGGAGGAAAGTTTTAACACTTTTCGCGCAACATTTTTAGATATTTTTCATCTTATTAAAAAGATAGGTGCATTTTTTAATCTATTTACATATGAAGTGGTTCTATTTTCTGTCGTTCCTTCTCCTTGTAGGATGTGAGGATAGCTTTGAAGATGTATACAAGGTATTCAAAGATTGTCACAGAATTGAAAGAGTACCCTGTGTATCTCGATATGAGTGAGATTGGGAATATTAAAGTAACGGAAAGAATCACAATTGTCTCACCCTTCAAGATCGCCTCCAATGAGAAATATAATTTCGTGGATGAATGTCGGAAGGTATCCATGTGTACGAAAACAGAC
>AGTN01616883.1_pt1 | contig 25838 bp, 24 predicted proteins | sample 314218 | NCBI WGS metagenome assembly AGTN01 (sample SAMN02954264, study PRJNA73603) | bioreactor metagenome | biome: terrestrial; feature: non-aerated bioreactor; material: poplar woody material; isolation source: poplar biomass | place: USA | collected 2006-12 | reverse complement strand
ACGCTTATCCCCGCCGCGAGAGTGGGACGGGTGGCGCGCCGCGTACTCTATATTGACTCCGAGGACGCTGTTATCTCCCGACAGGCCCTGCGGGCCTATCCCTATCTTGTTCAGGCCCTCTTCGAGCTCCTTCTCCATTCCGGCGGCGAGAGGATTCGGATTATGCGTTCCCACCTTTCTCATAGCGGCTTTTTTGGAAAGCTTGGCGGCCGAGCTTACGCAGGTCCCTATTCCCACTCCAACTACGAGCGGGGGGCAGGCGTTTACGCCGAGAGTGGCGACCGTCGAGGCGACGAACTCGGCTATTCCCTCGTACCCCGCCGAGGGCATAAAGACCTGAGCCCTGCCGGGAAGGGAGCATCCGCCGCCCGCCATATATACGTCGGTTTCGAGGTAATCGGCGTTCGGGATGAGCTCGTACTCTATCCACGGGGCCTTCGTCCCGATATTTTTTCCGGTGTTCTTTTCGACGAAGGGCTCGACGGCGTTGTGGCGGAGAGGCGTTTCGACCGTCGATTTTTCGACGGCCTTGATCAAAGATTCTTCCAAAACGTCGATAAGCGGAAATTTCGTGCCGACGCGGACGAAAAACTGGATCACTCCGGTATCCTGGCAGAGCGGCCTGCCGAGCGCTATCGCCTTGTCGATATTCTCGAACATCGAGTTATAGATAGCCTTCGCGATAGGGACGGTCTCTTTTTCCCGAAGCTCCACGAGCTTAGCGAGGACGTCGTCGGGAAGCCGGACGGCGACGAGGCCGACGAATTTTGAAATCAGACCGATAAATTTTTCAACTCTTTCTTCCATTATCTCAAATCCTTGCGCATGATTTTTCCGCTGATAGTTTTGGGTAGGGAATCCAAAAATTCAATAACTCTCGGATATTTGTAGGGCGCGGTGTGCGTCTTGACGTATTCCTGAATTTCCTTTTTGAGCGCCTCGGACGGCGCCTTGCCCTTTACGAGGACGATAGAGGCCTTGACGGCCTGCCCTCTCGTCGCGTCCGGCACGCCGGTGACGGCGCACTCGAGTATGTAGGGAATTTCCATTATGACGCTCTCGACCTCGAAGGGGCCTATCTTGTATCCCGAGGACTTTATGACGTCGTCCGTCCTCCCGACGAACCAGATGAAGCCGTCCTCGTCCCTCCACGCGACGTCGCCCGTGTGGTAAACCCCGTCGTGCCACGCCGCTAAAGTAGCTTTTTCATCCCTGTAATAGCCCTTGAACATGCCGAACGGCGGTTTTTCGCCCGTCCTGACGACAATTTCACCGACCTCGCCGGTCTTTACCGACTTTCCTTCGGAGTCGACGAGGTCGACGTCGTATTGGGGATTGGGTTTCCCCATAGAGCCGGGCTTGGGGTTCGTTCCCACCAAATTGCCTACGAGGAGAGTGTTCTCGGTCTGGCCGTAGCCCTCCATCAGTTTTACTCCGGTCGCCTTATAGAATTGCTCGAAGACCTCGGGGTTTAAAGCTTCTCCGGCGATAGTCGCGTATTTTAGCGAGGAGAGGTCGTATTTCGACAAATCCTCTTTGATGAAGTATCTGTACATTGTCGGCGGAGCGCAGAAGGTCGTTATCCCGTACTTTCCGAACATAGAGAGGAGCTCGGCGGCGTTGAAACGGTCGAAGTCGTAGGCGAAGATCGCGCCCTCGCAGAGCCACTGGCCGTAGAGCTTTCCCCACATAGACTTTGCCCAGCCGGTATCCGATATCGTCAGGTGGAGTCCGTCCGGGTCCACGTTGTGCCAGTATTTAGCCGTCACGAAGTGCCCGAGGGGATAGCCGTAGGAATGGGACGCTATTTTGGGATATCCCGTGGTGCCCGAGGTGAAATACATAAGCATTGTCTCGTCGATTCCGTTCTCTATCCTTTTTAAATCGGAAGAGGCGGCTTCAAACCCTTCGGAATAGGAGAGCCAGCCCGGGCGGGCGGGGCCGGTCACGATTTTGATTTTCATCGTCGGGGACGCGGGAAGGGCGGCCTCGCACTCGCCGATCGTATGGGGATCGTCCGTCATAACGACGGCGAAAATTCCGGCGGCGTTGAATCGGTATTCAAAATCTTTTTTAGCGAGAAGGTGGGTGGCGGGAACGGCTATCGCGCCTATCTTGTGGAGCGCGAGCACGGAAAACCAGAATTCGTACTGCCTTTTGAGGACGAGCATCACCTTGTCGCCCTTCTTGATCCCGAGCGACAAAAAGAAATTTGCGCACTTGTCGCTCCCCTCTTTGATCTCGGCGAAGGTGAAAATCCTCTCCTCTTTTTCTCTCGACAGCCAGAGCATCGCCGGCTTGGAAGGCGATTTTTCAGCTATCCGGTCGACTACGTCGTAGGCGAAGTTGAAGTTTTCCGGCGGATGAAATTTCAAAGAGGCGAGCCGGCCGTCCGGCCCGAGTATCGGCGTGACGTACTTTTTGTACAGCGCGTCCGAGTCCTTTTCCGCGGCGCTCTCGCCGATCAATTTGGGCTCCGAGGCCTCGGCGGAATTTTTTACGACGACCGACAAAAAGTCGCAGTCGCCCTCGTAAGCGGCCATGCCGTGAGGAAGCCGCGCGTCATAATAGACCGTGTCGCCCTCGCTAAGAACAGTCTCGAAGCTCCCGATTTTGAATCTGAGCTTTCCCTTCAATACGAGGTTGAATTCCTGGTCGTCGTGGGTAGAAAGCGCGATCGGGGTCTCCTCCGGCTTGTATCCCGCGTGAACGGTGAAGGGCTCGGCCGATTTGTCCTTGAAGAGCGGCGCGAGATGCAGGTAATCGAAGCCCTTCCGCCGTGTGAGCGGCATACCCTCGCCCTTCCTGACGACCTCGAAGCCGGAAAGCCTCGGCTCGTCTCCCGATATCAGCTCGGCGATGTCGACCGAGAAATATTTGGAGACCTTGTTGAGAAAGCTGAAGGTGAAATCGACTTTTCCCTCCTCGAGCTCCCTGAACTGTTCGGCGGGTAGATTAAGCGCCGATTGAAATTCATCGGCGCTAAGGTTGAAGACCTCGCGGAGATACTTGATCCGCTCGGCTATCTTTTTAAAATCGGTCTGCATAGACGACTCTCCCGGCCGGTATTATTCTCCGGCGGTCGGTTTTTTGGGTTTTCTCGGTTTGACGGCTTTTTCGACGGCTTCCTCGGGCTCGGGCTCTGCCGCCGCCGGAATCCCGGGGGCTATCTCGTTTTCCACTACCGAGGCCGGAGTCTCGGCGGACGCTTCCGGAACCTGTTCGGGAGCTTCCTCGGGCGCGGCGGGCTCTATCGACATTTCCGCGGCCGGGGCTATTTCCGGCGCGGGCGCGGCGGCTTCGGGCATAGGCTCGGCCTCGGTCGCCCCTTCCTCCGAGACCTCGGCGGTCACGGCCTCTTCGGAGACCTCGTCTTCGGATATCGGGGCTTCGGGGGCTTCTTCGCTGCTTACAAAAGCCGTCACTTCCTCTACCCGAGCTTCATCCGGCGCTTCCGCGGGAACCGTTCTGGCGGCGGCCTCGGCGTCGGCTACGGCCTGCTCTTTTTCCGCGTTCGCCTGTCTCTCCGCTTCGAGCTCGGCCTTGAAGGCTTCCACCTTCTTGTCTATCTCTTCGGCGTTCGCCTTATACTTCGACTTGACGGCCGTGTAACGGATATCTATCGAATTGAATGCGAGGCCTAAAATCTCCTTGAAGGCGTCTATTATCGTCGCCTTGACTTTCAAAACGGTGCCTTTCACGTCCTCGCCGGCGACCTTCAGGTCTATCTTCATCCTGACGTCGTTATTTTCGTCGGCGTAGAGGACGACCTTCTTGACTTTTGCGCCCTCTATCTGCTTTGTCGCGAATTTGGTCAGGCTTTTGACGACGGTGACCGTGGCTTTTACCGAGCCGGTCTTCCCCTTGAAGAGGAGAACGTTGTTCAGTTTTTCGTTATCCGTGAAGGCGGACAGAATATTGAGAGTCGTCAAAACGGCGAAGAGGCCGGCGAAAATAATGATCAGTATCTGCACGAGTTGATTGTTCAGCTGGTCGGCTATCTCCGGTTTGAACATCAGCACGATCAGTAAAATAACGTAAAGCAGCGCGATAAATCCGAGAGATATCGTCACAACCTTATCCAGTATTTTTTTCATAAAGTCCTCCGTAAAATTCTTCGGTGAAGTTAGTATATCATTTCTGACAGTTTTTTACAATAAGTTATTTCCCGACCGAATGAAAATCCGCGCCGCTCGCGGGAGATATTTAGGGGTCGACTCGCGTCGCGGATTTTGTCGGGTCGGCGGACGGTTCCGGCGGTAAAAAGCGTGGTTTTTACCGACCGGAAGTTTTAAGTTCTGATTTTGGATTATTTAATAAATTATCCTTTCCGCTTTTACTTCTGACTCTGCCCTATGCCTTACTTCACTTCCAAAGCCGTCAGCGTATAAGTCACGTCGTTTTCCTCGATCCTGACCGGCACGTGGAAGCTGTAATTTATGACCTCGTCGATATCGCCGTTGAATTTGTAAATCCCGTCCGCGTAGGCGGTGAAGTAGGCCGTTATCGAAGAGCCGACCGGGGCGTCGGTCTTTCTGTAAACGACGGGCACGGCCGAGACGGCTAAATTTTCGGCGACCGTCCCGCCCTCGTCTACGGAGGGTATCGTATATTGAAGGCGCGAATCCTTATTCGAGGCGGCCGAAAAGGTTTCGAGCGAGCCGTCCGACGGGTTTATCGCCTTGAAGGTCGTGGAATAGCCCGCGTCGAGCTCTGTGTAGGCGCGGATAAAGACGTATAAGAGCTCGTTGTCGACGAGGGCGTTCTTCCCTGAGAGTTTGGTCTTTTTGTAGGAGCTTCCGTTCAGCGAATAGTAAAAATACTTCCCTTCCACGTAGGTCTTCGAGGTATAGTTTTCACCGTTGAAATCGACCAGCTTATAGCTCGCGAGCGGGGAAAATCCGTTCATCAGGCTCTCCGATTCCATTATTACGCTTCCCTCAAGGTCTTTTGCGGTCTCCGTGTACCGTATCCCGCTCGTGGAAGTGACTTTGAATTTTTCGGGACGGATCCTCCCGATAGCGTAGTCGCCCGCCGCCAGCTTTTCGATCTTCGTTTCGAGCGTTCCGATCTTCGTTCCGTCCTTCGTTATATCGAAAAGGAGCGTCTCCTCCGAGGCCCATGCCGTGCCGGGCACGATCGTCTGAGAGCAGGCCGCGAGCGACAAAACAGCCGCGGCGGAGAGGGCGAAGATCAATACGAGATATATAATTTTTTCATCCAAAAATTTCCTTGTTCAAGTAACTTTATTATAATCGACCTTATCGCTATAAGTCAATTTAAATTAGTTTTAAAATTTCCTTATATATATATACTAATTTCAAAGGAAAACAAATGAAAAAGAAAGCTTTCGTTTCTATTATTCTCGCGCTCTCTTTATTGACGCTATCCCTCGTTCCCTCTTCTTTTTCGGCCTCGGCTGACACTGCGGAAGAGGTCCTGGCGCCCATTACCTATACGGTTCAGCCCGGCGACAGCATGTGGAAAATAGCCGTCAGGTACGAGATAGGCCTCGCCGAATTAGAAGCGGCAAATCCCCAGATCAAAAATTTCGCCTTAATAATGGTCGGGCAGAAAATAAATATTCCCGAGGCCGCGCCCTTAAAATCCTTCGAGGACGAAGTCCTGAGGCTGGTAAACGTGGAGAGGGCCAAAGTCGGCGCGGGGGCTCTTTCCTACAACTGGCAGGCGGCGAGAGTGGCGCGGATCAAGTCGCAGGATATGATAAACAAGAACTATTTCGGCCACACCTCCCCGACTTACGGCTCGCCGTTCAAGATGATGGAGGATTTCGGCCTCAAATTTTCCGCCGCGGGCGAAAACATCGCGTACGGCCAAAAGACCCCGCAGGAGGTAATGACCGCGTGGATGAATTCCGCCGGCCACAAGGCGAATATTTTATCAAAGAGTTACACTCAACTCGGAGTCGGCGCGGCGAAGACTTCAAGCGGCACTTTATATTGGACGCAGGAGTTTTTGAAGCCGTTGTAAAATAGGGCATAAGGCGTAAGGCATAGGGCATAGAGAAGGATTTGGGCAATTGCTCGATCCTTTTTTATGATTAAGTAGTATAATTTTTTTATGGATCAAAAATTAGAGAAACAACTGCAGTTTTTAACGGAGGCCGACAAGATGAAATCGGTCTACCGTCAGACGCTGATAATGGACGGCTCCCGCAGGGAGAACGACGCGGAGCACAGCTGGCACCTCGCCCTTATGGCGCTGACTCTGTCGGAGTACGCCGCGTCGGACAAGGTCGACATAAACAGGGTTATAGAAATGGCCCTTCTTCACGACCTTGTCGAGGTCTACGCGGGCGACACCTTCTGTTACGATGCAAAAGGTTATCTCGATAAGGACGAGCGGGAGAGGCTCGCCGCGGATAAGCTTTTCGCGCTTCTTCCGAAAGAGCAGGCCGCCGAATTCCGGGGCCTCTGGGAGGAATTCGATAAAATGGAGACTCCCGACTCCCTCTACGCCTCGGCGATAGACCGCTTCCAGCCCTTTCTATGCAACTCGAAGACCGGCGGCCACACATGGGTGCTGCATAAAATCAAGGCCGAACAGGTCTATAAGCGAATGGAGCCCGTCCGAACGACAATTCCCGCGCTCTGGAGCTTCATAGAGGACGTTATCGCGGAATATAAGGCGAAAGGCGTGTTGTGAAGGATTATTTAAAATTATCCTCGCTTTTCCCCTTTCCCTTTTCACTTTTCACTTTTTTTATAGTAAAATATAATCATAAAATTCGGAGAGGTTGACGATGCATTTATCACGGGTATTTTTCAAAATCAGCGATATCACTCATCATTTCTTAAGAAACTACAAGCGGTTCCCCGACGTGAAGAGGGAGAAAAATATCGCCTACGACGGGAGGTTCGGGAAATTTACGAAGCTCGACCTCTATTATCCTAAGAAATCCGAGGGGCTTCTCCCGATCCTCTACAACGTGCACGGCGGCGGCTTCGTGGGCGGCGGAAAAAGGTACAGAAGCGGGATAGCGCGCTTTTTCGCCTCTCACGGCTGGTTCGTCGTCAATATCGACTACCGCCTCTCCCCCAAATACGCCTTTCCCGCGGCGACCGAGGACGTGATAAACGGCCTCAATTTCATAAATACTCTCGATAAAAAATATCCGATAGACCTTGAAAAAATCGTAGTCACCGGAGACTCCGCGGGCGGATACCACGCCGCCCACGCCGTAGCCGCGATAACAAATCCCGATCTTACCAAAAAATTAAATCTTCCAGCCTATACGGGAAAGAAGCTCCGCGCGTTTTTATCCTTTTGCGCGCCCTTCGATATCTTTAAATGCGTCGCCCGCGAAGCGCCTCTCAAAATCACTCTCGACGTTGCCAACTGCATCTTCGGCACGAATTATAAGACTATCGAGATAGGCGACGAGTTCAAATTCAAAGACGTGATAAACGTCCTCGACTTCGTCACGCCCGACTTCCCGGAGAGCTTTTTGGTCGCAGCCGAAAACGACTCCTTCTGCGGCGGCCAGATCGACGGAATGCTCGATAAGCTCAAGGAAAAGGGCGTCGGCGTAGAGAGCTACATAGCGAATATCGAGGGCGACGGCCACTGCACCCACCTTTTACCGTATAAAAAAGGCACGGGGCCGAATTTGGAACGCGTCGTCGAATTTCTTGAAAGGATAAGAAAGAGTCAGCGATAGCGACCTTTACCTATTTTAGTTTACATTTTATTCTCCGAAGATTATAATAATTAATCGACAAATCTTTATAAAAAGATAGTCGGAGGATAGAAAAGTGAAAAATTTAGGCTATTACAACGGCAAATTCGGCGAGCTCGAAGAGATGACTATTCCGATGAACGACCGCGTCTGCTTTTTCGGCGACGGCGTCTACGACGCGACTTACAGCCGCAATTATAAAATTTCCGCGCTGGACGACCATATGGACAGGTTTTTTAACTCCGCCGGCCTTCTCGGGATCAATCTTCCGGTCACTAAGGCCGAGATGAAGGCGCTCCTCTACGATATGCTAAAAAAAGTCGAGACCGGCGACCTCTTCGTTTACTGGCAGGCGACGAGGGGCACTCAGGTCAGAAATCACGCGTACGACCCTCAAATCAAGGCCAACATCTGGATCGTCCTGAAGCCGGGCACGGTCAAGGATTTAGATACAAAGCTCAAAACTATAACAATGGAAGACACGCGGTTTTTACACTGCAACATCAAGACCTTGAATCTATTGCCGAGCGTCGTCGCCGCCCAAAAGGCCGAGCAGCAGGGCTGCCAGGAGACCATTTTTCACAGGGGCGAGAGAGTGACCGAGTGCGCCCACAGCAACGTCTCTATCCTGAAGGGCGGCGTGTTTATAACCGCGCCGACCGACCACCTGATCCTCCCGGGGATCACCCGGATGCATATGATAAGGCTCTGCAAGAAGCTCTGCATACCCGTCGACGAGACGGCCTTCACGCTGACCGACCTGATGAACGCCGACGAAGTCATAATCTCGAGCGCCGGCCAGTTCGCGCTTCAGGCCGTGGAAATTGACGGGAAGAAAGTCGGCGGGAAAGACCCCGCCACTCTGAAGAAGATACAAAACGCGCTGATGGAAGAATTTTTGGCGGAGACAAATATTTAATCATATGACACAGGAAGAATTGACGCTTTTAAACGTCGGGCAAAACCTCGACCAATTGATGAACCTCGACCCGAGGGGCTACGGAGTATGCCGCATCCTCTATAAGGGCGCGAGGAAATATACCGGAAAGCCTTTGACCGTCAACGCGGCGGAACAGCTCGTAAAGTCGGTCAAAGAGGGCGACCTCGTCTATATAATCACAGGCTTCGTCCTCCTGCCCTTCAAAAAGGCCGAGATGGACGGGATAGTCAGCTCTATGCTCTTCGCGAGGGCGCTCGTAAAAGCCTTCGGGGCAAAACCAGTCGTCATCTGCCCCGAGGACAACCTGCTCGCCGTGGAAAATCTCGCCTACGATATGGGGCTGCATCTATATAAGGATATAGAGACCGTCAAGAAATATCCGGTCTCGATGGCCGTGATCCCCTTCACGAAGGATATCGAGAGGGCGCCGATACAGGCGGATAAGCTGATCGCCGAGGGGCTCCCCTCCGCCGTCGTGACTATCGAAGCTCCGGGCGCAAACCGCCTCGGAGTCTATCACAACGCGACCGGCCTCGACCTTTCCGAACTCGAATCGAAGGCCGACGTATTGTTTAAAAAACTTCAGGCCGCCGGCGTTACGAATATCTCGATAGGAGATCTGGGAAACGAAATAGGTATGGGAACGCTTAAAGACCATCTCTATAAATACATACCCTACGCCGCGCCCGAAGCGTGCCGCTGCCCCTGTAAAGGGGGCATAGCCGCCGAGACCGCCGCGGATAATATCGTCACGGCTACGACCTCGGACTGGGGCGCCTACGGAATGATCGCCGCGCTCGCCTTTTTGAAAGGGAATCTCGATATAATGATCTCTCCCGAGCTCGAAAGGCAGGCTATCCGCACCGCGTCGAGAAGCGGGATGATCGATATGTACGGCTGGCTGATACCGGCTATCGACGGCTTCAACGAGGAGATAAACGTCACCATCGTCCAGCTGATGAGGGAGCTCGTCAGGAACGCGTCCTCGTCCGAGGTCAAAAAGCTCAACGAGACGTGGTTCAAGAAGACGATAGATTTGAAATTTTTCGAGGAAAACGAGATTTGATATGTCCGGTTTCAAGTTTCTCGCGGCCGGCGACCGAGCGCTCGTTATGGAGTTCGGGCAGGCGATAGACGAAAAAATAAACGCCCTCGTCCGCGGGATTTACGAAAGCCTTAAAAATAAGCCCGTGAAGGGAGTGACGGAGGCCGTGCCGACCTTTCGTTCGCTTTTGGTTTGCTTCGATCCGGGAATCGTCGCCTTCAAAAAGCTGACGAAGATTCTTTCCGCTAAGGCGGAAGAGGCGACGGCCGTAAGCTCCGTAAAAAGGCGCGTAGTCCGCATCCCCGTCCTCTACGGCGGAGAGGAGGGGCCCGATTTAAAAGACGTTTCGGCCCATACCGGCCTTGCCGAAGAGGAAATTATAAAGCGCCACTCGGAAAGGGAATACCTTATCTATATGCTCGGATTCTTGCCCGGATTTCCCTATCTCGGCGGAATGGATCCTAAATTGAATACCCCGAGGCTCAAAAATCCGCGCACCAAAATCCCCGAGGGCTCGGTGGGGATAGGCGGCGAGCAGACGGGAATTTACCCTCTCGCCTCGCCCGGCGGCTGGAGACTGATCGGAAGGACGCCGGTCAGGCCCTACGACCCCTCGCGCGAAAAACCGTTCATATACGAGGCTGGAGACTATATCAAATTCGACCCCGTGACAAGAGAAGAGTATAATAAACTTACGGCGGGATCCTACCGCGTAGAGGAGAAGTGATATGGGGCTCAGGATTCTGAACGCCGGCGCCCTGTCCTCTATTCAGGATAAGGGAAGATACGGCTTTATGGCCGCCGGATTCTCTCCCTCCGGCGCTATGGACGAGAGGGCTCTCTGTATCGCCAACCTGCTCGTGGGAAACGGCAGGGGCGAGGCCGCTATCGAAACTACCCTCTTCGGGATAACCGCCGAGTTCGATACTCCGGCCGTGATCGCGCTGACCGGCGCAGATATGTCCCCCGAGCTGAACGGCGCGAAAATCGAAAATTACCGCGCGGTAAAAATCGAAAAGGGCGACACGCTGACGCTCTCGGCCGCCGCTTCGGGATGCAGGGGCTACCTCGCGGTAGCCGGCGGATTTTATTTGAAAAAAGTTATGGGCAGCCTCTCGACGAATATGAAGGTGGGCGTGGGCGGCTACCTCGGAAGAAAATTGAAGGCGGGCGACGTTTTGTTTTTCAACACCGTCGAGCCCGAAATAAAAAATATCGGGAAGAGAGCGCTCCCCGTTGAAACCGTTCAGGTCCCGGCTACCGTAAGAGCCGTTTTGGGGCCCCAAAACGATTATTTCACGGAAAACGGGATAGAGACGTTTTTCAATTCCGAATATAAACTGACCGCCGATTCGGACAGGATGGGGATCAAACTTGAAGGCCCCGCCGTCGAAAGCCTGAAGGGCGTCGACATTATCTCCGACGGAATACCTCTCGGGGGAGTGCAGATCCCCTCGTCCGGAAAGCCTATCGTCATGGCGGCCGACAGGCAGACGACCGGGGGATACGCCAAAATCGCCACCGTCGTCTCCACGGATATGGGGATACTCGCTCAGCTGAAGCCGGGCGACACGGTGAAATTCAAGCAAGTTTCTTTGGAAGAGGCCGTAAGGATTTACAAGCAAAATAATAAATTTATGAGAAGGCTGGAGAGAAAATGGAAGAGATAAACAATCTGAAATACGCGAATACGGCTCCCGCAGAAGCCAGAAAGCTTATCCGCGAGAGAAAGATAGCTTTCAACACCTCGGGGATGTGCGCGGGCTTCGCTCAGGCCAACCTCGTAGTCTTGCCGAAGGCGCTCGCCTATGACTTCCTCTTGTTCACTCAGAGAAATCCGAAGTCCTGCCCCGTTTTGGAGGTTACCGACCCGGGCTCGCGGGAATTAAGGTTCATCGCGAAGGATGCGGACATTGCGAGAGATATCCCGAAATACCGGATCTATAAAAAGGGCGTCCTCGAAGGCGAATATGCCGACGTTTCAAAATTCTGGAGAGACGACTTCGTAAGCTTTCTGATTGGCTGCAGCTTCTCTTTCGAATCGGAGCTTCTCGAGGCCGGCGTCCCCGTCAGGCATATCGAAGAGGGGAAGAACGTCCCTATGTACAGGACGAGTATCGAGACGGTTCCCGCGGGAATTTTCAACGGAAAAATGGTCGTCAGCATGCGCCCGATACCCGATGATCTCGTCGTCAAGGCCGTGACCGTGACCGCCTCTATGCCGCGCGTCCACGGCTCGCCGATATGGATAGGAGATCCCGGGGCTATCGGAATCAAAGATATAAACAGGCCCGACTTCGGCGACGCCGTCACGATCAACAAGGGTGAAACTCCGGTCTTTTGGTGCTGCGGCGTCACTCCACAGTCGGTGGCGATGAACGTCAAGCCCGAGATAGTTATTACTCACTCCCCCGGCCATATGTTCATTACCGATATAAAAAATATCGATTTAAAGGATTAAATTATGAAGAAGATCGACTTGAATTCCGACCTCGGGGAGAGCTTCGGCGCATACAAAATGGGGCTCGACGAGGAAGTGATACCCTTCGTAACCTCGGCCAACGTGGCCTGCGGCTATCACGCCGGAGACCCGTTAGTCATGGCAAAGACGGTAAAGCTCTGCAAAAAATTTAACGCGGCGGTGGGCGCGCATCCCGGCTTTCCCGATTTGATAGGCTTCGGAAGAAGAAATATCGACGTGACTCCGGCCGAGGCGGAAGCTTACGTCAAATACCAGATAGGAGCTCTCGCGGCGTTCTGCAAGGCCGAAGGTATCAAACTGCAGCACGTAAAGCCGCACGGCGCTCTTTACAATATGGCGGGAAAGGATCTGGAGCTCTCGCGGGCTGTCTGCAAGGGCATAAAGGAGATCGACCCGTCGCTAATTCTTTTGGGGCTCTCGGGAAGCAAAATGATCGAGGCCGCCGCCGAAATAGGACTCCCCGTCGCTCTCGAAGTCTTCGCCGACAGGGGCTACGAGGAGGACGGCTCTCTCGTCAAGCGGGGAAAGCCGGGCTCTATGATAGAGGACGAGGGCGAGGCTATTCGCCGCGTCATACGCATCGTCAAAGAAGGGAAGGTCGCGGCGGTCACCGGCAAGGATATTTCGATCAGGGCCGACTCCGTCTGCGTCCACGGCGACGGCCCGAAAGCCGTCGAATTCGTCAGGAAAATCGGCGCCGCCCTAAAGGAAAACGGCATTCAATTAGCGCCTCTATCCGAAATTATATAAAAGGGCATAAGGCATAGGGCGGTTGAGAGTGGAATACGAACGGACCTACGTTAAAATCGATTTGGACGCGATAGGCAATAATACCGCGCTCGCGAGAAAAAAAGCGGCGGGAGCCATGATAATGGCCATCGTCAAGGCCGACGGCTACGGCCACGGCGCGGTCGAGCTGTCGAGATATCTGGAAGACAAGGTGGAATATTTCGGCGTCTCCAACGTGGAAGAGGCTGTCGAGCTCAGGCGCGCGGGAATCAAAAATCCGATTTTAATTCTCGGCGGAGTCTTTCCGGAGAGATATGCCGAGCTCGTTCTGAACGACATAATGCCCTCGATCTACACTTTGGAGGCCGCGGAAAATTTGTCGAAAGCGGCGGCCTCGGTAGGGAAAATCGCAAAATTCCATATCGCCGTAGACACGGGGATGTCGAGGATAGGCTTTCAGACCTACGAAATAGCCGACGCGGTAAAGGCCGCCAAACTGAAGAACGTCTTCGCCGAGGGAATTTTTACTCACTACGCGACGGCGGACGAGACCGACAAAAACTTTTCAAAAAATCAGCTGAAGGCCTTCGCCGGATTTTTGGCCGAGCTTAAAAAGGCCGGCGTGGAGCCGCCCGTAAAGCACATCAGCAACAGCGCGGGGATAATAGAATTCGAGGGCGAGCACTTCGATATGGTCAGGATGGGGATCATGACCTACGGCCTCTATCCGTCCGACGAGGTCGATAAAAACTTCGGCTTGAAGCCGGCGCTCTCCTTCGTCACCAGAATTTCCCATATAAAAACGCTTCCCGCCGGACGGGGAATAAGCTACGGCCTGACTTATACGACCACGGCTGAGACGCTGGTCGCCACGATTCCGGTCGGCTACGCGGACGGCTATCCGAGGGCGCTGTCAAACAAAGGGAAGGTTCTCCTGCACGGAAAGTTCGCTCCGATTTTAGGCCGGGTCTGTATGGATCAGACTATGATAGACGTCTCCGGCATTCCCGAGGCAAAATTCGGCGACGAGGTTATTTTGGTCGGGGAACAGCGCGGCAAAAGAATAACCGTCGAGGAGCTCGCCGCCCCCGCCGCCAGCTTCAACTACGAGTTCGTATGCGGCATCGGGAAGAGAGTGACGAGACTGTACTATAAAGACGGAAAATTTTTTAAAAGGGTGAGCTATATATAAACAGCTGACAGCTCACAGCTCTCTGTAAGATATCAATTTTATCCCCTCGTCCCTTATCCTTTTCAAATACTTTTCCCCCGTTAAAAATTCCCTCTCGTATTCCCGTTTTTTCCATTCCGGAGTGAGCGCGGAGTATTTTTCGCTATGGTACGCGGGATGCAGGAAAATCTCGTTTATCCCGGGCTTTAAACGCGTTATTAAATTTAAATAATAATCTTCGAGGGCCTTGTAATTTTCGATATCTTTTATCGGCGCGGGGCTCGAATTCATATCGTCTATTATTTTCGCGCCGATCGCCTTTGAAGTCAGGACGACGCCCTTCAGGAGAGCTTTGACGTATAAGGGCGCGCGCCCTCCGAAATATGCGTCGAGGAAGGTCGCGCGCCTCGGAAATCTAAACCTTAGATCGTGTTTTTTCGCTATCTTGAAGGCGTTTATAAAAAAGAGCCTGCCGTTTATCCCGTAGAGCGTGCCGCAGTGGTTGTCGAGGTGGTCGGGGGGAAGGCCGGCGTCCGTCATTATTTTGATTTGCGCCTCGCACTCGGCCGTCACGTCCTCCGAGGTCGCCCGCGCGGCTTTTTTCTGATCCGCGGTAAGGTATCCGCCGAAATCGAGGCTATCGGCTCCCGAGGCGCATCTCCACGGGGCCTCGTCGAAGTCGGAATTGATAGTCAGATGCGTCCCGACGGGAAGATTGTATTTTTTACCTATCTCGATAGCCTCTCCCGCCGCTTCCGCCGTCGCTAAAAGGCTTGTCGAAGTGATCCTCTTTGAAAGAAACAGTTCGAGAATAGCCTTGTTCGATTCCTCCGAAAATCCGAAGTCGTCGGCGTTGACTATCAATAATCTTTCGTTCATATATTTTGTTTGTCTTCGAGCATTTCGCTGCGCTGCTTTACGTGTTTGAAATTTACGAAGAACGTGAAGACTACGCCGATCGCGCACATGGCGAACGGGAAGAGGCTGATTATAAATTTGGCGGCCGCGCCGGGATTTGCTCCCGTATCCTGCGCGTTTTTAAATTGATAGATTACCGACGCGAGGTAGGTGCCGGCCGAGACGAAGAGTCCGGACAGCCTGTTCATAAAGCCCATGGTGCTGGAAAATATCCCCTCGCGCCTCACGCCGTGCTTTTGGAAGTCCTCGTCCATAACCTTCGCTCCCAAAAGATCCATTGTGCTTATCACTCCGGAAAAGCCTATCCCGACGAAGACGCAGGAGAGGATTGCGGTCACAAAGCTGTTCGCGAAATAGAGGGGGACGAAGGAGATCGTCAGAGTAATGAGGGCCGTCCTCCAGATTGCGACCGGCCCGACCTTTCTCGAAAAGATGCTCCAAATCGAGACGCCGATCACGGCGGTAAGGATAACGGTCACCAGAAGGATAGTTTCCTCGGTCGAGCCGAGGCCGAGCGAGTAGATAACGTAGAGGTTAGTCGAGCTCATAACGAGCGCCATTGCCGCGGAGTAGAAGGCGTTGGCGAATCCGACTATCCAGAAATTTTTGGATTGGACTATCGAGGCAAGCGCCTTGAAGAAGTAGACTTTTTCCTTTTCGGCGGGCGCCGGCGGCTCGCGCACCCCGAAAGTCATATACAAGATCACGGCGGCGCTCGCTATCCCGAGGATGACGGCCGTCCACACGTAACCTATTTTCGGCACTATTATAGGCGTCAGGCCGAAGCCTATTATCATCGCGAAGAGCTGCGCCGTCTGCCTGACCGCGTTCGCTTTGGAGCGCTTTTTGTCGTCAGGAAAGAGCTCCGGGAACAGAGCGCCGTAGTTGGCGTTTATCAAACTGTCGAGCGTGCCCGTTATAAAATAGAAGATCACGGCCCACGCGAATATCCCCGCGTGGCTTATTCCGTCCGGCACGGCGTAAAAGAGGATAAAGGTCAGGGCGAAGAGGGGCGTGCCGAGAACGAGCCACGGCTTTCTGCGCCCGAATTTGGTGCGCGTGTTATCCGATAAAATTCCGTAAATGGGATTGTCTATGACGTCCAAAAACGTATAGATAAAAAGGATAAGCGACAAATCGGCGAGAGTCAGCCTCGTAACGTTAGGATCGTTGACATAATACGCCTGCGCCCTGCCGCGAAACATATTTATCGCGAGGGACGTGCCAAACATTCCTATCCCGTACCTGAAAACGCTCGTTACCCTGTCTTTCAATTTTTCCATATAGTTCCTCCGTATACGGATTATAGCACAGAAACTTTTATTAGAAAAGATTAAATTTTTGTCTTAAGCCGACGAAGGCGGCGGATAAATTCCGCCGCCGCGTTTTTCGGTAGAAATATAATATAATAGAGCGCAAATCGAATTATGAGAGAAAAAGAGGGAAATGTGCTAAAATAGTCCTATGGAAATTTATAAAAAATCTGCGAATCGGAGACCGAGGACGCGCACATCGTCTTTTCAGAGCACATAAACGGCACGGGCAGGCTCTTCGGCGGAAAGCTGGTCGAGTGGATGGACATTCTTGCGGCCGTCGTCGCAAGGCGGCACTCGGGAATGAACGTCACCACGGTATCTATCGATAAGGTAGATTTTCACGCGCCGGCGTCCCTCAACGACACGATCATTCTCAAAGGGCGGATGATCCACGTCGGAAACACCTCTATGAACGTCCGGATAACCGCCTATGTGGAAAAACTGTCCGGCGAGAGAAATTTGATAAACACCGCCAACTTCGTAATGGTCGCCCTCGACGAGAAAGGAAATCCGGCCCGGGTGCCGAGGCTCTATTTGGAGACCGAGGAGGAAAAGAGGGAGTATGAGAAGTACGAATGCAGATAGTGGAAAGTGAAAAGGGAAAGGGAAAAGTTAAGGATAATGTCAATAATAAATATCCGATTTCCTTATGCCCTGTGCCATATGCCCTATGCCTTATGCCCTGAAAGCTGGAAGCTATTCCCCCATTGACACTCTCTCTATATTATTATATAATAAATGTACGAAGGTATAGGTATGTCCCGCGCGCTCAAAATTATTTTAATTCTGATTTTTGTTTCGCTCGTCGGGGCGACGGCTTTCGCGTGCGCCAAAGAGACGGGCGCCGCTTCCGATAAGATAACTTCCGACGAAAAGCTGACCGCCAACCCCGTTTCCTACGAGGGCGGAGCGGTTAACGAAGCTCAGAACGAGGGGGCTCAGAACGCGGACGGCTACACCGCGACCTTCGTAACCGGCGGGGGAACCGCGGTCTCCCCGGTGACCGGACTTACGGTTGATTTTCAGATCACTACATATACGGGATATGTTTTCGCCGGCTGGTTTCTCACTTCCGATTATTCGGATTCGCCGGCGGTTTTTCCCTATACGATGTATCAGGACGTGGTTTTCTACGCCAAATGGGCCGTGCAGGGAGTAAAAGAGATAAGGTCGGTTCAGGATCTGAAGGACGTTAAGAACGCGATGTCCTCCTCCTACATTCTGATGACCGACCTCGATCTGAGGGGCGTGGACTGGACGCCTCTCGGGATGAAATTGAAGAAGGCCCAGACGCTCGACAGCGACAAGGTGAGGCTCGACGGCGCGATAGTGCCGTTTACCGGGAATTTCGACGGCAACGGCCGCACGATATACAATCTGAACCTCGTGCCGGCCAACGAAGAGGAGGAGTTCAATTACCTGCCATACGGCCTGTTCTCCGTCCTCGGGGCGGGCGGCTTGATATCAAACCTTCGCATAAACACCTTCAGGATAACGCTCGACGGCGGATTTTCCAACTTCTATCTCGGGAGCCTCGTCGGGCAGATGAAGGGCGGAGCGGTCAGATATTGCCAGTCGACGGGAATAATCAACAACCCGAAACTGATCTATGAGGGCACGATCTGGGACGAGTTCCTCGGAAGCTACGCCGATCCGACCGAGGACACCTTTATGGGCGGGCTGATTGGCGGGATCGTGGGCGGGGAAGTCTCCTTCTGCTCCACCGAGGGCTCGATAATTTCCGAGTCTCAGGCCGACGGCGACTTTATCGGCGGCCTCGCCGGCTTCAACTGGGCGGGAACGATAAGAAATTCGCATTCCTCGGTCAATATTACCGCGCGCTACGGCGGCGGGCTCGTCGGCTATAACAACGGCGGGATATACGACTCCTACGCTCTCGGAACGGTCGGCGGCAGCCTCTCCTACCCCGCGGTCGCCGGAGGCTTTTCGGCCTACAACGACATAAACGGAATAATCGAAAGATGCTACGCGATAGGGGCCGTCAGCGCGAGAACGGCGGGAGGCCTCGTCGGTATCAATATCTTCAATTACAGTAAAAACAGCCCCCTCAACATCGCCGGCGACCCGATAATTCAGGCCCTCGGGACGAACGAGCAGGATATCGACCCGGGCACGGGCGGAGTGATCAGAAACTGCTACGCCAAAGGCAACGTTTCCTCCTCGGAATACGGCGGCGGCCTGATCGGAAGGTCGGAGGCGATGATGCCGGTCAAGGGCAGGGAAGACGTTAAATCCTACGTCAACAATAACTATTATTTCATCGAATTCAACTTCGCCTTCGGGGATGTCTCGGTCAATGCGGTGGAGACCTATTTTGAAGACGAGAACGGAGTGATGCGCAAAGTGGTCGGCGTCTATTACGCGGTCTTCGCCGGCGGGCTCGTAGGGCACGCTTCCGAGCTCAGGATAAACAGCTGCCTCGCCTTCGGGGACGTAGCGGCGCTCTCGAGGCGGCCGGTCGTATCCGGAGACAGCTACGTCTACAATCCCGCCTACGCGGAAAACGTCATAGGAAACTTCTCCGCGCTCATAAAAATAAATACCTCGACGCACTATCTTCTCTCCTCCCGCGACGTCTACGGCTGCACCGGCCAGACGGTCAAGAGGAACAACGCAGATTACGTATCCTTCAACGCCGCGACCCCGCTCCCCTATACGGGAAACGGGGACAGAAACGTCAATAACGCCAACTTCCTTACCGGCAGGCAGGACTTCGGCGCCGGCCTCGGCTTCAGCGCGGCGATATGGAACTTCGACAATCTGAATATCGAGAACGGCCGCTACCCGACGCTGAGATATTAATGGAAGAGAATAACAAAATTATTTCCGGGCTTCCCGGCTCCTTCAAAATAGACGTCAGGATTAACAAAAAGGATTACGACGCGGCGTCGATCTATTATCTCAGAAAATTCGTCGGACTGAAAGAGATACTGTTTTTTTATTTTTTTGATCGTCGCCGCATTCGTCTTATTTTTCTGGCTCGACAATATCTTCGTCCTCGTCCTCTCCGCGATCACGGCGGGGCTCGTCGCGGTGGCCGTCCTCATCTATAAGATAACGTCGGACAAGGGCTACAAGACCGAGTTTTTGAATAGAGGAGCGGTAAAGTGGGAGCTCATTTTCGACGACCTCGGGATAACTGCGAGCGTATACGAGAGGGGCGGCGAGGAAAAATACACCGAGAAGCGCCTCTACCCCGACGTGGACAAGGTCGCCGTTCTGAAAGACCGCGTCTACATTTTCGCCGGCCCGGCGACCGCTTACTATATCAAATACGACTCGGCGTTTTCCGAGGGCGGCAATTTTATCGATTTTTGCGAATTTATCAAGACGAAATTCGAGCCGGTCAAATTTAAGATGAAGACGAAGGTCAAACAGTTTCCGTATCCGAGGGCATAATTAAACTTGCCAAGGCAAATTCCATTACGAACGAAATGAGTAATGATATTTTGGCGACGGCGCAATTTAAATCGGCGTCCTCGTATTCCTCGTCTTAAACGTCTCCCCGTCCTTATAGATCTCGGCCCTGTTGTGCGATAAAAGCCTTGTAAAGTCGTACATATCTACCCAAATCTCGGTGGGCCCCTGATACTGGCTCTCGTCAAAGATCAGCTGCATCCCGAGGTGAAGGTGCGGCTTGCCGCTCATATTTGTGTTTTCGCGTGTGCTGTATCCCGTGACCCCCAGATAGCCGATAACCTCTCCGGCTTTTACTACCGAACCTTTTTTGAGTCCCACGGCGTAGGGCTTGTTTTTCCTGAGATGAGCGTAGTAATATGAGCGCTTCTTGTCGAAGGAGCGGACGCCTATCCGCCAGCCGCCGTACTTGTTCCAGCCGAACTCGGTCACGACGCCGCCCTCGACGGCCACGACGGGAGTGCCGACGGAGCCCATCATGTCGTGACCGAGATGCCGCCTCTTGTAGCCGTAGGCGCGCGAATTTCCGAAATCGTCGTAGTGCCTGTAATAGTAGCCTCTGGGGAAGGGATGATAGGCTACGAGGCCGTAGCCCGTATCTCCGGTCTCCTCTATCTTATAATTTCCGATGACGCCGCCGAAAATAGCCCGATAGCCTTCCGAATAAAATTTGTAATATTTATTCTGGCCGTAAAAATCGTCTATTTTCTTGCCCTGCTCGAGCTTTGAAACGAGCTCGGCGAGCGCTCTCGTATCCTTGTCTTTCGAAAATTTATTTCCGTTTCTAACGGCCAGATAGGCGAGAGCCTTGCAAAAATCGTAATCCACGCTCTCCTTTCCGTGATATTTCAGATCGTAATCATAGGCCGCGAGCAAAACCTCGTAGGGAACGTTGTTATCTATCCACCTTATGAAATCCTTCTCTTCCGCCGGAGACGCCCCGACGGTTAAAAATACCGCCGAACATATGAGAACGGCGGCTATGATTTTCAAATATTTCATAAATTTATTATCTATAATTTCTTCTAAAAAATTATAAATAACCAATTTTTCGTCTGCATCTCTCCTCTCTCTATCTCCTTCCCCTCGCCGGCGCCCTATTTCCAGCCCCCTGCAACCTCCTCTGTTTTGCCTTTCTCGCGAGAAGCACGCCGAAAAGAACTGCGAGCGCTAAGAAAATTATAAAAGCTATCCAGTTGTTCAAGGCGTAGGAGACAAGAATAGTTATCGCGCCCAAAATAATCGCCGGGACGATCATGACGATATTGAGGACGAAGCCGCCCGCCTTAGCGAGGAAGGGGATGAAATTGAACAGAGCCGATATCGGCCCCGCCATAAGCACAAGGCCGAAGTAGATCATCAAAACGCCGACGATCCTAAAGACCCAGAGAGACGACTTGTATTCGGTTTTGAACGCCGAGACCGCGCCGTCCAGGCCGTCCGTCGCAAAGTAGCGGAAGATAGCGTCGCTCCTCGTGTAAAAGACCGTCTTCTGAGAGACGGCGTAGCTCAGTATTTTCGAGCCGGAAAGCTTTCCTATGACCGTGCCCGAAATAGTCGCGGGGACGCAGGTATACGTCACCCTTATGTCGCCGACCGCCGGAACGGTGGGATTAGCCGAGCCTACATAGGCGTAGTTTCCGTTGAAATTTACCCCGCTCTCTACGACGGACGGCGAGAGAGGGAGCTCTTCGAGGGGGATCCCGAGCTCGGCGACGTTTACCGAGAGGCCGTTTATCGAGGCGGACGAGGCGTAACGCTCTATTTTATAGGACGCCATTTCCGCCGTCTTATCCGGATTGACGTGCCCGGCCTCCTGGAAAGAGGAGGAATTTTGAGGAGAGGCCGTCCATTCGGTCGTGTATGTGTAGGTATACGTCGTCTCTTCCGTGCCGCCTACCGAGGTCGTCGAGCTCGACTTCTCGTGCTCGACGTTGGCGAACATCTCGACCGAGGATATCAGGGCGAGCCTTTCGGCGGGCTTTATTAAAGCCGAAGAGAGCTGTTCGGAAGAAGTCAGCGTCCCGACGGTGTAGATCAAAGTCCCGTCCTGAACGCCCGCCGAATATTCGACGGCTTTTTTGGCGGGCTTGCTGAGGTCTATCCTCCCCTCGTTCCAAAAGATCAGGACGACGGAGCCTATGATCAGCAATATGCCTATCAAAACTCCGACGAAAGAATTGGCGAGCCTCTGCCCGTAATTTCTCCTCACTACTCTTGTGACGGCCATATAAATACCTTCCTTATCCTAAATTATATTATAATTCGGTTCCGTTTACAAACACTTTCCCGCTTTCCGGCTTAGTCACGTTTACTTCGGCCCCGAAAGCGTAACCGAGATAATAATCCCCGTTCGTTTTGGCCACGGCGATATTTCCCCTGACGGTCGGGACGACGGCCGTAAAATCGGAAATCCCGGATACGGGGGCGAAATTGAAGCTCTCGTATCCGGCCTTGTCCGGGCTTATTCCCGCATAATATTTACCTAGTATCATTAAGGGCGAGCCGCCCCACGAATGATTGACCGAGGCGCGTCTGTCCCAGAACTCCCAGAGAGTGCTGTCCTCCGAGGCTATCATACCCGAGTATCTCGCTTTCATCCTTTCGAGGGCTTTTTCCGGATACCCCGCGATTATCAGCGCTTCGAGGACGAATTTTTCCATATAGGGGCTCGAATTGAAGACCGTCTCGAGAATATTCGCTATTCCCCCGAATTTTTCGTATGAGGCGAGGCCGGAGGTCACCGCGAGGGCGTTCGCCCTGTCGTCCGGCTCGATCCCCGAGGAATAATAGGAGCCTTTCCAGTATTTTTGATTGAAGGCGGCATAGAGGCCTGCCGCCCTCGCGGAGAAAGAGGCGGCGTCCTCCGTTTTCCCGAGGACGAGGGCGGATTTTTCCATATTTTTTATAGCCGCATAAAAGAGGGCGTTCTCCATAACCTCGTTGTCGGCCTTAATTCCCCAGTCGGGCCAGTCCCACGTCCCTTTTTGATAATCGACAAGCCCGTTGTCGGCCCCGAAACGCTCCAAATATTTTTTGAAAACGTCGTAGGTGAGGCTCAAAACGTATTCGTTTCCCGTGTAGAGATAGTAATTATAGGCAGAGGCGGCGGCGGCCAGATTTTGCATCGGAAGCTCGAAATATTCTATGCCCGCGGGGGAGACGGTCAGAAACCGGCCGTCCTTTTGCGACCAGCCTACCAGATCCCGATAGGTTTTGATCCCGAGCGCGTGCGATTTTTCGTCCAAAGAATAGAATCCGACTTCCATCGAGGTCGTCGCGTCGGCTATCCAGGCTCCCCTCTCTCTGTCGGGGCAATCGGTGTAAACGTCCCTCATATTGACGTAGAGGGAGCGCGCCGCCTTCGCCCAGAGCGTCTGCAAGTCTAAGTCCGCCGAATTGAAAGAGCCTACTATATCCGTGTCGTAGGAAGTGTCGCGGTATTTTAAGGAAATGATTTTTACGCCTTTGGGAATGGTGACCGTGACGTAGTCGCCGGTCATATAGCCGAACATCTCGTATTTATTCAAACCTTCCTTAGTGCGGTACGTCAGGCCGACCGTTTGGTTGAGGGGCTCCGAGGTGCGTTTTGCGTCGAAATTTATTCTCTTTCCCGCGGGCGCCGTCGCTTCTATTATCGGCGAATAATGGGAGTTGTAGAGAAGATAGAGTTTGATCTTTATCTTTTTTTGGTCGTCGTCCCCTCGTATTCCGCGGAATTTACGAAGCTCTTTATTCCGTTGTCCCTGAAGGCCGGCGTGACCCGCCGATGCAAATCGTTCCACGGGGCCGAGCCGCCCTCCCCGAAAGAAACGGCATTTTTCCATAAGGAATCGTCATAAGCGTTATCCGTGAAATTCTCCTCTCCGAGGGCGTTATAGATCACTCTGCTCTCCGGAAGACGGTAATTAGGAGAGGATATCGCGACGAAAAAATTTTTCTCGTAGTTCTCTATTTTTTTCGCCTTCCAACCGGCGCCGGACTTTATTTTCATATCGCCCAGGTCGGCCTCGAACAGAAAGCCCCCGTGGCCGCTGTCGTTATGAGAAAAGCCGTCCTCGCCGAAGTAATCGACGAGAGCGGCTATTATATTTTCGCCCGTTTTCAAAAAATTCTTTATGTCTACGTTTTCGTAATAAGTTCCGGTCGAGGTCGGCCCGCGCTTCAGGCCGCCGTCCACGACGGCCAACTCCCCGTTTATGTAAAGCTTGTATTTGCCGTCGACCGCGATAGAGGCAACCGCCGTTTCGGGTAACTTGTCGAGCGTAAACGGATACCTGAATGCGACATATGTATTCTTCTCGCTCTTCTTCGTCCAAATCCACTCCGCATCCCAGTCGCTCTTTATATTTTCGGCGAGCATAGGAGAGACGGCGTAATCCAGATCGTCCGGATAATTCTTTGCGTGTTTAAAGACGTATTTGGGTAGATACATAACCGCGGCGACGATCATAACGATAACGACCGCGAGGAGAGCGGTCAGAGCAATTATTTTCTTAAGAAGGCGTTTTCTCATAATTTCCTCCTTAATTTTATCTTCTTCCTCTTCCGCCCTGCCTTCCGCCGTATCCGCCTCGTCCCCCGGAGCCGCCGCTCCTTTCCCTCGGCTTGTCCCCTTTGATCGGGCCGTCCTTCATTCTGTCCCGCATCTTCGCCTGCACGTAGTTTTCTATCTCTTCGGCGAGTTCGTTTTCGGCTATCTTAGAGCGGGTTCTCGTCGTTACCTCGGAGAGAAGCACGAGCTCGTCCTGATTTCCGATAAAAGAGATAGCCTTCCCGCTCTTCCCCGCTCTGCCGGTCCTTCCTATTCTGTGGATATAATATTCGGAGTTCTGCGGGAAGTCATAGTTGAAAATATAGTCCACGTCGAGGATGTCTATGCCGCGCGCGGCCACGTCGGTCGCGATAAGGCAGGGCGTCCTGTGGGCCTTGATGCTCTCCATAACGCGCTTTCTCTCGTTCTGACGCATGTCGCCGTGAAGCGCGAGGGCGTCCAGACCGCTTCCGTTCAATATGGGCGCGATGATGTCGACCATCCGTTTCGTATTGCAGAAGACTATCGCGCACTTTGGCTTCAGCCTTTGAAAGAGCTCGACCAAAGCGTATTTTTCTCCTGCCCCGAGAAGCGGAAGTAGGTCTGCTCTATCTCGTCTATCGTCGAATTGGGCGCGCCGACCTCGACGTCCACCGGGTCTTTCATATAGATTCTCGAAAGCCTGCGGATATCCTCGGGCATCGTGGCGGAAAACATTACGGTCTGCCTCTCCCTCGGCGTCCTCTTCAAAATCGCCTCTATGTCGTCTCTGAAGCCCATATCGAGCATCTCGTCGGCCTCGTCCAACACGGCGAGCTTGATGCGGTCGATTTTCAAGGTGCGCCTGTCCATATGGTCCATGAGCCGGCCCGGCGTGCCGACGACTATCTTCGCCCCGCCTTTTAACGCGGTTATCTGCCTTTCGATGTTGGCCCCGCCGTAAATCGGCACGACCTTTACGCCCTCTTTATAGATCGTCAGCTTCCTTATCTCGTCGGTCACCTGCAGGCATAATTCCCTCGTGGGGCAGACGACCAGAACCTGTACGAAATTTTCTTTGGGATCGACCATTTCCACGGCCGGGATCCCGAAAGCGAAGGTCTTTCCCGAGCCCGTCACCGAACGCCCCACGACGTCCTTTTTATCGTTTATCAGCGGTATGCATCTCGCCTGTATCTCGGTAGGCGTCTCGAATCCGCCGTCTCCGAGAGCCCTCAGGACTTCGGCGGAAATATTCAGATTGTCAAACATTAACTAAACTTACTCCTTAGATCGCATTTCCTATGCGTAGTATTTAAAATCTTCGATTAAATATAACATATTTTATGGGCAAACGTCAAAGGACAAAAGGCAAAGGGAAAAGATTATTAAAAAAAGCCGTCTTGCCACGGCTTTTCGGCGTACCCGGAGGGACTCGCTCCGCAATTCGCCTGAAGGCGAACGCATTCGCGCCCCCGAGGGGTTGCTATCACGCCGAGGCGAATGGGAAAGGTAATACGATACCTTTCCCTTATATCGCCCGTTCGAGTCCCTCTCCCGCTATTGATAAGGGCGGCTAATTTAGCC
>AGTN01450719.1_pt1 | contig 25856 bp, 22 predicted proteins | sample 314218 | NCBI WGS metagenome assembly AGTN01 (sample SAMN02954264, study PRJNA73603) | bioreactor metagenome | biome: terrestrial; feature: non-aerated bioreactor; material: poplar woody material; isolation source: poplar biomass | place: USA | collected 2006-12 | reverse complement strand
TCATGAAAGGAACCGCTGAAGCGGAAGAGTCGTTGTATCTTTTGGCGCAAAGCCATTACAATTCGAGGGATTATTACTCCGCCACGCAGACTTTCACCACGTATTACAATACATACCCCAAGGGAGTGTATGCCGAACCGGCGTTGTTTTATTCAGCATATGGGATGTATCTGGACTCGCCCGATCCCCGTTTGGATCAGACGAAAACGTACACTGCGATTGTTGAGTTTCAAAAATATATTGAACGCTATCCGCAAACCGAACGTGCCGGGCAAGCGAAGAATTACCTTTTTGAACTTCAGGAGAAGCTGGCTTATAAAGAACTATTGGCTGCCCAATTATACCTGAACCTGGGGAATTACATGGGGAATAATTACGAATCGGCTGTTGTTACGGCACGGGAAGCGATGAAGAGTTATCCCTACTCCAAATATATGGAAGATTATCAGATCACCGTCCTCCGTGCCCGTTATGAGTATGCTCAGCGCAGTACACTGCTTACTCAGCCTGAACGTTATCGTATGGTGGTAGATGAGTATTTCAACTATAAAAACTCCTTTCCCGAAGGGAAATATATTGCCGAAGCAGACGGGTATTACCGTGAGGCACAGAGTAAGATCGACGTATTGCCCACAACGTAACCACAAAGAAAATAATTAACGTACATAATAAAATGGATTATAGAAAAATTGCCGCAGCCTCCAACACCGAAACGCGTGATGTGATGAAATTGTCGGAACCTGTTGGAAATGTGTATGAAATGGTTCGGATTATCAGCAAAAGAGCCAATCAATTATCTATTGAGATGAAACAAGACCTGGATACCAAACTTCAGGAATTTGCTTCTTATAGTGATAATCTGGAAGAAGTGTTCGAAAATCATGAACAGATAGAAATATCCCGTTTTTACGAAAAACTTCCCAAACCTTCTCTTCTGGCCATTGAAGAATGGAGACAGAACGAGATTTATTACCGCAATCCGGCAAAGGAGAAAGAACTGTTCTGAGAATATGCTGCAACGAATTCAAACGCTTTTCTTGTTATTGGCCGCTGCGGCCATGTTTGTCGCGTCGGTAACTCCGCTCGCAATGTTTTTGTATAACAGCGATAAAGTGGTATTCGAAGCAATGGGGACTTACATGAACGGCGTGCTTACCGATTCTACATGGGGATTGCTCGTAGTGGGCATCTTAAGCTCACTCCTCGCGCTGTTAACAGTGTTTTTATACAAACAACGAATGCTGCAGATTCGATTATCGATTTTCAATATAATCCTGATGATCGGTTTTTACCTCTATTTCGGATTTATTGTTTTTAAACTGTACCCGGTAGAGAGTCTCCAGTTTCAAAAAGTGGGAATAGGCATTATTATGCCTGCTATCGCCCTCATTCTTACTATTCTAGCCATTCGGAAAATAGGAGCTGATGAAGCGTTGATTCGATCATTAGACAGATTAAGGAAATAAATCGAGACTTAAATTTCCGGTAATTTCCTTTTTTCGTTCAACAATGGTGGTTTTTAAATTTTGAAGTGAAAAAAAAATAAATTAACTTTGCCCGGAAAATTTATTTTGTATATATATAAGATACTGATTAAAGGCGAATTTTTTTTTAAACGAATTGCACTGTTTTTAGTCAAATCGCTGCATCGGCATCCGTATATAATAAGCAGGTCAAGGTCATAAGTGTGTTTTCTTTTGAAATACAGGAGATTACGTAGATAAATAATAAGAGAAGAGTAGCAGGCTATTATTTATGTAACTCAAACATTACAGTTTAAATATAATAACAGACTGCAAAACGCAACAGTTTTGCTATTTCTTATAATTTAGGCATCCGAATGTTCACTGTCTGCAAAAAGCAGTATACATTTCTTCCATTTATTGATGGTTTGGTATATACGGAGTCTACACCAAGCTGTCGATCTAACCGGGCAGGTTTCAATATAAAAATTAGTGATAAACAAAAATAAGTAAAGAAGTAAAAACTCTAAATCATTTACACAAAAAATCAAATTATGGCAACGAACGCAAACGAAATTAAAAAACAGGGTGTAACTAAGACCAAAAAAAGGGAATCGCAAGGACTTTCGTCCTCATTGGTAATCATTCTTTCCTTTTTTGTGGCAATCTCCATTTTCCAATTCATATTCGGTAATCCGGATAACTTCATCGGCGGAAACCGCGACAATCTTCCCTTACAGGGAAATCTGCTAGGTACCATTTATAAGGGAGGATTCGTAATCCCCATCATTATGACCATGCTTTTATCGGTCATCGTATTGAGTATTGAGCGTTTGATCGCCATCAGCAGATGCAAAGGCCGTGGAAATCTCACCACTTTTGTGTCGGAAATCAAAGAAAGACTCTCGGCCGACGACCTGCAAGGGGCGCGTGATTTGTGCAACGCGCAAAAAGGGTCGGTTGCCGCCGTGATAAGGGCAGGCATAGACACGTACGACCAGATGATACGGGATAACAGCGGCCTGACTAAGGAACAGAAGGCCTTGACCATCAGTAAAACGATTGAAGAAGCCACTGCGTTGGAACTGCCGACAATGAACCAGAATCTTCCGGTTATTGCCACTTTCTCCAACCTGGGTACACTTACCGGGTTGTTCGGTACGGTACTTGGTATGATTCGCTCTTTCTCCGCATTGGGAGGTTCGGGCGGAACCGATTCGGCCGCTCTTTCAGTAGGTATTTCCGAGGCCCTTGTAAATACCGCTTTCGGTATTTTGACCGGTGCATTCGCCATTATAGCCTATAACTATTTCACGGCTAAAATCGACAATATCACCTATGCAATTGATGAAATCGGATTTTCTATCGTAAATGTTTTCCAGACTAGACATTCATGATTATATTGAGTATAAAAGAGTGCCAAAGGATTAAACCTTTTAAGAAGCTTTTATTCATAATATAAACTTATGTCTTTGGTCTCATTTTATCAATCTATAAATTATACATAAATGGCTAGACCAAAACTAACAAAAAGAGATACGTGGATCGACATGACGCCCATGAGCGACGTGATGGTATTGTTGCTTACGTTCTTCATGCTGACATCTACTTTTCTGAAACCCGAACCGGTGACCGTAAATACGCCGATGTCCGTTTCCGAGATTAAAATTCCCGAAATGAACATCTTCTCTGTATTGATATCGCCGGAGGGGAAGGTCTTCCTGGATTTGGACAATCCGGAGGACAGGACCGAGATGCTTGAAAAAGTGGCGGCTAACTATAATATCTCGTTAACTGAAAAGGAAAAGAGGGATTTCAGTATTGCCACTTCTTTCGGTGTACCCATGCAGAATTTTAAGGAATTCATGAGTTTACCCGCAGAAGACCAGAACAGCCTTTTACCCCAATACGGGGTTCCTACGGACAGTCTCAACAACCAATTTAAAAGTTGGGTGCAGGCGGCTCGCGAAGTAAAGGGCAAGGACATGGTAATTGCCATCAAGGCAGATCAATCGACTCCTTATACCTATATTAAGGATGTTATGGGTTCGCTGCAGGATCTGCGGGAGAACCGCTACAACCTTATCACTTCGCTTCGCGAGGTCAGAGATGAGGAAGTATTAGGGGATTTATGATATGGAATGCTAATTTAAAAATAGTAGTACGAATATGGCAGAATTAGGACCGAGCAATGGCGGAAAAAAGAAAAAAGGCGAAATGAAGAAGGCGGACACGCGGGTAAACTTTACCCCGTTGGTAGACATGATCATGTTGTTGCTCACTTTTTTTATGCTTGCCACCACTTTGAGTAAACCTCAAACGATGGAAATCAGCATGCCGGCAAAGGATAAGGTAGCGGAGGAGGAACAAAACGAAGTGAAGGCCTCTGAAGCGATGACCATATATCTGGGCCCTGAGCACAAAGTTTATTATTATGAGGGGTTGGCGAACCTCGAAGAGCCCGACTTTTTAACGGAAACCGATTTCTCGGCCGATGGGATTCGCTCTGTTCTGACGGAAAAGAACAGAAATATAATTCAGCAGGTCCGGGAACTGAAGAATAGAAGGACGCTACTCCAGATAAGCGCAGAGGATTATGAGACGCAGGTGTCCGAACTAAAAAGCAGTAAAGGGTCGCCCGTTGTGATCATCAAGCCCCTTGACAATTCAACCTACAGTGACATGATTGCGGTATTGGATGAAATGTTGATAACCAGTATCGGCAAATATGCTATTACCGATATTGACGAAAACGATAGGATCATGTTGAGAAACTCCAATTTCCTTGACAGCTCAAGTGAAGAATGATGAAGTTAATTATCAATTAAAGAAAGAAAAATGGCAAAGGATATCAATTTAACGTCACAGGAATGGATCGATCTGATATTTGAAGGCAAGAATAAAAACTACGGCGCCTACAGGCTCCGGCAGTCTTCGGGCAAGAGGCATTTGTATGCTTTTGTTGTTGTAATTGTTTTAACGATCTTGCTCTTTGTAGCAATGTCTCTTATAACGACATATCAAACCCAGAGGAAAGCCAGGGAAGCAATGACGCAGGTGACCGAGTTGTCCAATTTCCAGTTGGAGCAGCCCGAGGTGCCCGAGGAGAATATAATACAGCAATATGTGGCTCCACCTCCGGTGGAACTTAAGAGCACTATTAAATTTACGCCTCCCGTAATCAAGAAAGATGAGGAAGTTCAGGAAGACCAGGAGATGAAGGCTCAGGATTTCCTGACCAAGTCGGACATTGCCATCTCTGTGGCGGACGTAAAAGGGACTAACGAGGAGACGGGCGTGGATATTGCGACCTTGCGCGACCACAAGGTTATCGTGGCAGCCGAGCCGGAACCTGAAAGGATATTCGAAGTGGTAGAGCAACCGGCTTCGTTTCCGGGAGGACAGGCCGCTTTAATGGAATGGCTGAATAAAAACATCAACTATCCGGTCATCGCCCAGGAGAACGGTATTGAAGGGCGGGTCATCGTCCAGTTCGTTGTTGCGAGCGACGGCAGCATCGACGACATAACGATTGCCCGTGGTGTGGACCCCAGCTTAGACAGGGAAGCGGTACGCCTGGTTAAGGCGATGCCCAAGTGGATTGCAGGCAGGCAGGGTGGTGTAGCCGTGAAGGTACGCTTCACGTTACCTATTGTGTTTAAGCTTCAGAAGTAAATTTTAAACCGGAACAGAAGGCTTCTTTGCCTTTGTTCCGGTTTAGATAAAGATACGTGCAAACGGGAAGGCAGCCGTAACGCGGGCGCAATGAAGGACGCATTACGGAAGGTAATGGAATGTATGGGTAGGAGCATCATTCAATCAAACAAACGAAGTAGAGTATGAAAATCGAACAATCGATCGGATTATTGGTAATTGCCTTTTTTATTGTTGTTTCCTGCAATAATAAGGAACAAGGGAATACGATGAACAGCGGTTATATAAAAATAGCCGTAGATCAGACTATGGAGCCGGTTCTTCAGGCTGCGATAAACGTGTTTGAAAGCGAAAATGATGCGATCATCGATCCCATTTACACCTCAGAGCAAGAAGCCATTGAAATGCTGTTGGCTGATACTGTACGGTTAGCCGTGACTACGCGTCGTTTGACGCCTTTTGAACAGCACTCTTTTTCTGAAAAAAAGTTTCAACCGGAAGAAATCCGTATCGCTTTAGACGCTATCGCTTTGGTGGTTCATCCTTCCAATCCGGACTCGATCATCAACGTGCAGAATCTGCGGCGCATTCTGACGGGAGAAGTAAAGAAATGGCAAGAAATATATCCCGATTCGAAATTAGGCGCCATTCAAGTGGTATTCGACAATACCAACTCAAGCATCGTAAGATATGCAAACGATTCTATTTGCAGGGATAAACCGCTGTCCTCCGACCTGAACGCACTCAACCTGAATGAAGAGGTGGTGGAGTACGTCTCGGAGAATCCGGGCTCTCTGGGTTTAATCGGTGTAAACCTCATCAGCGATGCGTATGACAGTACTGTTATAGATTTTACGAACCGGATTCAGGTTATGAGGGTTACCTGGGATGAAAATCCGGACAGACATAATGCCGTGCAGCCCTACCAGTATTATATTTACAACGGGCAGTATCCTTTCATAAGGGAAGTGTTCATTATTTTAAATGACCCACGGGGGGAATTACCTAAGGGTTTCGCCCGATTCCTTTCATCGGACAAGGGACAACGGATTATTCTCAGGTCGGGACTATTGCCGTCGGTAATGCCGGTAAATGCTGTAAAGATAACGGAATAGAGTCAACCAAACCACCTGAAAAGATTATTGATGTATAAAACAGATGTTGATTTAACTATATAGCGAGGGAAATGATGATGAAAATAAGAAAGAACATTCTATTAGGGACGATGCTTATTGCAGGTATTTCACTTGCATACGGGCAAGGGAATCCCGGAATTGACTATTATGAAGCAGGGGATTACCCAGCGGCAAAAGAATACTTCCTGAAAAAGGGAAATATGGATGCCGCCGATAGATACTATTTGGGAGAAATCTATTTCAAGGAAAAGAAAACGGATTCCGCACAATTTCACTTCAGTAAAGGATTAGAGTTGGATCCGTCCAACCTTTTAAATACAGTGGGACTGGCCAAGGTGCAATTGGGCGTGAAAGGCACCGACGAGCAATTGAACAGTATTGGCAAAGACAGGAAAAACCGGAAAAATGCACATCTTTTGGCTGCTGTTGCGGAAGCATATCTCGACAATAACAGGCCGAGCGATGCGGCAAATTATCTGGAACGATCGATCAGTGCAAACAAACAAAGCCCTTATGCCTATGTACTGAAAGGTGATATAGCCGCTAAGGCGGGTAATACGGGAGAGGCCGCTACGAATTATGAGAGTGCCATTTATTTTGCCCCGGCTTACAAGGCGCCTTATGTCAAACTTGCCCGGCTGTACGAAAATATCAGGACGCAGGTGGCTCTGGACTATCTCAGAAAAGTGATTCAGTTGGATCCGCAGTATATTCCCGGGCATCTCACGTTAAGCCAGATTAATTACAGGAAAGGGTTTTACCCCGACGCGCTGGTGGCTTACGAGAAATACCTCAGTCTTGTTGCTCCCCAACCTAAAGACTACGAATTGTATGCATCCATTTTGTACTTTAACAAAAAACATGCGCAAGTCATAGATGCTATTAAAAAAGCTCCGACCAATCTTGTAATGAACCGCTTGAAAATGTACAGTTTATTCGAACTGGGCGATTATGCAGCGGCATTGGAGTCCGCCGATGCTTTTTTTAAAACGGCGAATAAAAACGATTTAATCACGCAAGACTATACCTATTATGCCCAGCTGCTCTCTAACAACAAAAGGTACGGCGATGCGGCCCAGGCTTATGTCGGCGCTTACGAGGCCGATTCCACAAATCTTGAGTATTTGACACAGGCTGCAAACGCCTTCGAAAGGGCGGATGATTTTCCTAACGCCATAAAATATTTACAGAAATCGCTCGAGAAAAACCCGGAGAACTCTCTGGCGGACCTTTACGCTCTCGGGGCCGCTAACTATTCAGCCGGTACAAGGGCTGAAGCGTTCTTTCCCGACTCGGTGAAAGATAAGCTTACAAAAGAAAATTACCTGAAAGAAGCGGACAAAATATTTGCAGAAATGATCGAAAAGTACCCGGATCATTATTTGGGTTATTTTATGCGCGCCCGTGCCAACTTTGCTTTGGATCCCGAAGCGGAGGAAGGGTTAGCAGTACCCTATTACCAGCAGGCGTTAGAAATAATGCTGCCCAACCTCGATGAACGCAAGAACGATATTTTAGAGTCTTACCGTTACTTGGGATTTTATTATTTAGGACAGAATAATGTACCCCAAGCGAAGAATTTCTGGGGAAAAGTTCTCGAAATCAGCCCAACGGACGAAACGGCATTACAAGTAATAAACAGTCTGAGATAGATAATCTTGGTTGTATCAGGCCGTGATTCTCGAAGCACGGCCTTGGTCATTACAAAAAAAGTTGCGGATAACCTTCGTAACTTTTTTTGTGCCTTTTACGATGAATAACTTGAAAGTGCAGGTCCTTTACAGAGGCATCTAGAGGGGCATGTAGCGACTAACCGTTAGCCGAACAAAGGTGCCCACCGCGAGGGAAAGCTGAAAGCAGCGGCAGGAAATGCCCCTCACAACTCCCGAAAGCTATTCCGATGCGGCAGAAAGGGTGAGAACACTCTACCCTCCCTCTGTTTTACGGATTGTTCTTCGGATTGTTTTCCTCAGTTCTCCGGATCACATCTCCCCCGGTTTTCAACCGAAACCGGGGGAGATAAAAATATGTTTACGCAGGGATTACAAGGATGGAAGATATATTTTATATTCCGAAGCTGTATGTTTCGATGGCGTCTAAGATAAAGCTGAGTATTCCCACCAAGATAATGCCGGCGGAACAGATCACCAAACCTATACTGTTATAGGTGTTTGTTCTTAAATGGGGAACGGGATGGTCGTTCTTATCAATAAACATTGCTTTTACTACTTGAAGGTAGTAATAGAGCGAGATAATGATGTTTACCGCGGCAACCAACACCAAAAGATAGAATCCCTGTTGGGCGGCAGCCGAGAAGATAAAAAACTTGCTGATAAAGCCGGCAAAGGGCGCGATTCCCGCCAGGGAAAACATTGCCAGCATCATCACGAAACTTAATTTCGGGTTAGTGGCATACAACCCCCTGTAATCGTCAATATTTACCTTACCCGTCTTGTTCTCAACGGCCGCGACCACACCAAAGGCGGCCAGGTTGGAGAAAACGTACACCAGCGTGTAATATATCACCGTAGCCATGCCGTAAGAGGTGCCGCTGATGACCCCGAGCACGATATAGCCTGCCTGCGAGATAGACGAAAATGCCAGAAAACGTTTGATGTTCTTCTGCCTCAGGGCGAACAGGTTGCCAACCGTGATAGAGGCAATAACCATCCAGAACAGGATGCTTTGCCACTGGTCGACCAAATTACCGAAAACCTTGTAGAGCAATACCATCAAGACAAATACCGCCGATCCTTTGGATACTACCGAAAAGTAGGAGGTAACGCCGGTAGGAGCGCCTTCATAAACATCGGCCGTCCACAGATGGAAGGGGACGAGTGATATTTTAAAGAACAACCCGGCCGCGAAAAAGACAAAAGCCATTATTTGCAACGGATTGGCACTGATAAGCGATGGCATATCGGAGAAATACATGGTTCCCGTGGTTCCGTAAAGATAAGAGATGCCGAAAAGCATGATCCCGGAGGAAAACGCCGAGGAGAGGATGTATTTGGCTCCCGCCTCCGCCGAACGCCCGTTGAATTTTTCGAATGCAACCAAAACCGCCAAAGGGATGGAAGCCATTTCTAACCCGATATAGAATAGCAGGAAGTTCCCGCTCGATATCATGAAATACATTCCCAACAGGGTAATTAGCGTGAGAAAATAATATTCCCCCCGTTTATTCTGCTGTGGGCCGGACTCATAAACCTCATTTACTTGGAGAAAAACGATGAGTGTGGCGATATTGAGAATATTTTTCACCACTGTCATGATAGGGTGGTACAGATACATGCCGCCAAAAGATTCCCCCGCTTCACCGGGAATAAAAGTAATCACCAGATGAACCGTAAAAAGGGCGATTGCAACCGGCTGAAAAAATTTCATACCCTTTTTGCCTGCGATTATGTCATAAATGAGCAAAACGATAATCACTGCGAAGAGTGAAGCTTCACTGCGCATATATAGGAAACTACTTAAATAATCCATATTGAATATGATCTCTTGTATTTTTATTTATTTTGTTAATTGTGACATTACGCTACCGAAACTGTCATGAAGCATATCTGAAAGTCCCAGAGGAAAGGAGCCGATATATACGATCCCTGCGATAAGGGTGATCACAGCCAGTCTTTCGTACCAGTGCGCGTCGGAAAGTCCTGCGTGATGCGGATCCTGCAGAGGCCCGTAAAGGAATTTGCCGATCATCCGCAGGATATAGACCGCCGCAATTACAATGGATGATACGCTGGCGATGGTAAGGATGCGACGCATGAGGTCGGCGTTTTCAAATGCCCCTATAAAAATGGTCATTTCGGCGGCAAAACCGCTCAATCCGGGAAGCCCTATCGAGGCCAGTCCGGCAATAACAAAACCAACCCCCAGGAACGGCATAATCCTCATCAGTCCACCCATGTCGGTAATCATGCGGGTGTGTGTGCGCCCGTATATCATTCCAATCAATGCGAAGAACAGGGCAGTTATCAAACCATGCGAAAGCATTTGAAGAACGGCGCCGGTCATAGCTGTCTGGCTAAGCATTAGGATGGCGAATAATACCAGATTACAATGGCTAACCGAGGAATAGGCATTGATATATTTTAAATCGGTTTGCCGGATGGCGACAAAAGCCCCGTAAACCACTCCAATACCGGTAAGTATAAGGAAAATGGGGGAGAGCTTCGCAGCCGCTTCGGGCATTAAGTAAATCGCTACCCGAAAACAACCGTAACCTCCCAACTTCATCAATACGCCGGCGTGGAGCATGGATACGGCGGTAGGCGCCGAGGCATGTCCGTCGGGCGACCATGTGTGGAACGGGAAAAGCGCTCCCAATACCCCGAATCCGAAAAATGTGAGGGTAAAGAAGAAATATTGCTGCTCCAAAGGAATGTGTGCTTGTACAATATCGAGAATATTCATGCTTGTGGCCCCCGAGCTGAAGTAGATGCCTAAGATACCCACTAACAATATCATGGAAGAGCCCATCAGCATCAGGGTAAGCTTCATGGCGGAGTATTCCTTTTTGCCACTGCCCCATACGCCAATCAGTAAATACATGGGAATCAAAGCTACCTCGTAGAAGAGGAACATGGTGAACAGGTCGGTAACGATAAAAAATCCGAACACACCCATCGCAAGCATGCAATACCAAAGGAAATATTCTTTGGTAAGCGGTTCTATTTTCCAGGATGCAAATATTCCGGTAAATACAATGATTGAAGAGAGGCACAGCATCGCTACCGATATGCCGTCCACCCCCACCGAATAATGGATATTAAGCGATTTATACCAGGGCAGGGAAGAAGTGAAAAGCATGGTGTCGGTGGCGCCCCCGTTCCTTGCCGAAACGTATATCACGGCTAAATAAGCGGAGAGAAGTATCAACAGGGAACTTCCCGCGACCATTATCGTCAGAATTTGCTTCCGGTTTTTTGCTATGAACAGCGACGCGATCATCAACGCCGGTATCAGAGCGAACAGTGATAAAAAGTTCATATCTCGATTTCTTTTTTGAAACGTTACTAAATAAATATTACCAATGCGGCAATCAGGAGGGTACCTAACAGGAACACATAGGCATACCATTGTATTTCTCCCGACTGGAATCCTTTTATCTTTATTGATACACGACCTGTAACAGAAGCAAGGCCATTCATAAAGCCGTCTACCACGTGGCGATCGAACCACGCCAGGGGACGGGAGATGCCGTTGAAGACAATCTTTTTAGTGATAAAGAGGTAAACCTCATCGATATAGAAACGGCGGTAAGCCGCCCTGTAAAGCCAGGGAATGCTTTTTGCCATCTTCGCGGGAACATTGCCCGGCTTCCTGTAAAGAAACGTGGCGATAAGGATACCGGCTATTGAGACTATAGTACTTACTGCCGCGATTTTCCAATCGAGATGTATGTGGTAGTCGGCGCGGTCCGCCGTCACAAAATGACCAAAAGGCATAAAACCTGCCAGCAGGGTGGGTATGGCCAGAAATACCAGTGGAAATGTCATCGATTTTGGCGATTCGTGGGGAGTATGTTCATAATGGTGCTCTTTGCCCCAGAAAACATTATAATATAAACGGAACATGTAAAATGCCGTGAGACCTGCCGTAATGGTCATCCATATACCCATTCCGTTGCTGAAATGGAACGTCGCGGTCAATATCTCGTCTTTGCTGAAGAATCCCGAAAGGGGAGGAATTCCTGCAATAGCCAAACAGGCGATAAGGAAAGTGAGGTGTGTAACGGGCATGTGCTTTCTCAATCCGCCCATCCGGGTCATTTCATTACTATGCACGGCATGGATGATAGATCCTGCCCCTAAGAAGAGGAGTGCCTTGAACATAGCGTGCGTGAAAAGATGGAACATGGAAGCCATATATCCGAGTCCCTCGCCTGCCTCATAGCCGGAAACGCCCAAAGCCACCATCATGAAACCTATCTGAGAGATGGTGGAGAAGGCCAGAACGCGTTTTATATCGGTCTGCACGATAGCAATAACGGCTGCAAACATCGCGGTAAACGCTCCCGTATAAGCAATGGCATGCAGTACTTCGGGCGTGAACAGGAAATAGACGGGGAAGAGGCGCGCCACCAAATAGACACCCGCCACAACCATGGTTGCGGCATGAATCAGGGCCGAGACCGGTGTAGGACCTTCCATGGCGTCGGGTAGCCAGATGTGCAGCGGGAACATGGCCGATTTGCCGGCACCGCCGATAAAGATGAGCGCCATGGCCCAGGTCAGGGCCGAAGCACCCATAAAGGTTATGCTTGATGCACTTCCGAACACGGCAGTATCGCCCGATGTCAGGATACCAAAATCGAACGTTTGGGTGAAATATGACAATACCAAGATACCGATAAGGAAAAAGAAATCGGCAAAGCGGGTGACTATAAATGCTTTCTTGGCGGCAGATACAGCCGAAGGTTTCGTATAGTAAAACCCAATCAGCAGGTATGAGGAAACACCTACTAACTCCCAGAAAATATACATTTGAAAGATGTTGGTAGAGAGTACCAGACCGATCATGGAGAAGGTGAATAGCGACAAGAAAGAGTAATATCTATGAAACCCTCTCTCCCCTTTCATGTAACCAAGGCTGTAGATATGCACCATCAGAGATACGGTGGAGATTACCACCAGCATCATTACAGAAACGGAATCGAGGAGTATGCCCATATCGATATGTAGCTTGGCGCCTACATTCAACCAGGTAGTGTTGAAAGGTATAAGAGTTTGATAAACCCCACCTATTTTTTGTGTGGTAAAGTATTCCCAGGCCGCGTAATAAGATAGCAGGGTTACTGTTGCCAGTGAAACCGTCCCAATTACTCCCGATATTTTCGGTTTCATCTTGTTACCGAACAAACCGGTCAGTAGGAATGTAAACAGTGGAAACAGCAGGATAAGAATGGTATATTCCATGTGAAATATGTATTTGTATTATTTTCGACTTTATTTTATTCTTTCATCTGATGGATATTGTCCACATCAGCATTCCCGAAATTACGGTATACGCTGATGATAATGGCGATGGCTACCGCCGTTTCGCAGGCTGCGATGGCGATGGCAAAGAGGGCAAAGAACAACCCTTCCATCTGTTCCGGAAAGAGATAACGGTTGAAAACCGCAAAATTGATGTCCACGGAATTTAATATCAGTTCCACGGATATTAAAATCATGATTAAATTTTTACGGGTGAAAAAACCGTAAATACCGGCAAACAGCATGATCATACTGACAAGCAGATAGGCTGTCATCGGTATCGGTGCACCTGCATTGTTGACTATTAAATCTCCCATATACTATTGTTCTGAATTGTTATTCTCCTCTTCCGTATTCTCTTTTCGTGCAATCAGGATAGCTCCCACGATACAGGCAAGCAGCAGCACACTTATCACCTCGAAAGTCAGCAGATATTGATATTTCCCGCTGCCCATCATTGCCGTTCCGATATCCTGCATTTGTATTTCATCGCCTTTCGTGTACGAATACGCTTTTGTTATATTGTTTATAATGATATAAGCACAAAACAGAAGTCCTGTAGCGGAGAGCAATACGGATAATTTTACCTTCCAGTTGGCTTGCCGCCTCATATTCCTCCCCGGCTTGTGGGTAAGGAAGATGGCCATTATAAACAATACCATGATACCTCCCGCGTACACGGCAATTTGCACGGCGAATAAAAAGTGGTAGTTAAGCAATAGATATAATCCTGCCGTGGCTATGAGTACGAAAAGCAAATAGGTAGCCGAACGTACAACAAGTTTACTTGTGACGGCCATGATGGAAAAAACGGCTATTGCGATAGCCAAAATATAGAATATAACCTGTTCTGCCATAATTGTAGTATGATATCTATTTAGTCCGATTATCGGTATTCTCCCCTTTTACTCTCTCTCGCATCTTTGAACCTTCGTGATTGAGCCGGTGCAAAAATTTGGTGCGGTCGAAGACGGCTCCTTCAAAATCGTTATTGAACACGATGGCATCCGACGGGCAGGTAATGACACACAAGTTACAAAACGTGCACATGCCGTAATCCCACAGGTGTTTGTCTAATATGATTTTTGTCTTGCCTTCGGGCGTCGTGATTTTTTCCGAAATCACCTTGATGGTGCCGTTAGGGCAGTTTTTCATGCAAATCCCGCAGGCTGTGCAGGCGTGCTCGTTGTTTTCGTCGTGGGGCATGATCAATTCAGCGCGCCACCGATCGGAGATGACTAATGTATCCCTGTTTTCCGGATATTCCATCGTTACCTTTTTGCTCCAAAACTGTTTCCAGGTAACTTTCATACCTCCTATCAGCGATTTTAGCGCCGTGAAGATACCGGATATGTAAGTAGAAAGACTCATGCTTGTTTTATCTTATTTGTGTTGTATGTAATAAAGGACCTATTTCGTTAAGCTAAATGAATAGAGGACAAACTTGTTTTGACTATGTCGAGTGTAGAACTATTTCGTTAAGTGAGAGCAGAAACAAAGCTTGCGTTGGTTTTGCCGAGCGCAGAAATAGTGCAATGAAACTTGAAAACAACTAAGTTTACTTGAATATGCCATAGCGAGAACTTTTTTGATAAGCGATGTACAAAAGACGAATTTATTCGGATGATGTTGTCGCGAGAAAAAGTGGAATAAAATTCAAATAGTCTGATGAAATCGAAAATTTAATTCCCGAAAACTGACGGCAAGAGATCTGCCAACGTGAACCCCGCCAGTACAATAACTACCATTACTAAAATATTTACTAAGTTGATGGGGAGAAGGTATTTCCATTCCAAATTCAGCAGCAGGTCGATACGTAACCGGGGAAACGACCAGCGTACCCATAAACTTAAGAATATTAAGAGGGCGGTTTTCCCGAAAAACCATATCCAGGAAGGAATGTACTCCATAACCTGGTTGAAGCCATCCAATCCTTTTATCTGAATGGGCATCCATCCGCCCAGAAAGATGGTAGTAGCTATAGCGGCAATAATAAACATATTGAGATATTCGGCAAGGTAAAAGAACCCAAATTGCAGTCCCGAATATTCCGTATGGTAACCGGCCGTTAATTCCGATTCCGCCTCGGGCAGGTCAAACGGACCGCGATTGGTTTCGGCATGACCTGAAAGCAAGTAGATGACGAAGGCGATGAGCGCCGGTATGTGACCGTTGAAAAGATTCCAGCAATAGCGCTGTCCCTCTATAATTTCCGAGAACTGCATGGTGCCGCTTAAAACCACCATAGTCATCAGGGAGAATCCGGCTGAAAGTTCGTAACTTATGAACTGCGCCCCGCTTCGCATGGCGCCAATCATGGAGTATTTGTTGTTGCTCGACCATCCCGCCAGGAGGATACCTATGATCCCCAACGAAGAAATGGCAATTACATAAAATACACCAATATTGAAATTGATGGCTTGCAGGTTCCGTCCGAAGGGGATAGCACCGAATGCAAGGACGGAAGCTCCTATTACAAAAAAGGGTGCCGTGTAATAGAGAAATTTGTCTCCCTTGGTTATATGAATGATCTCCTTGATTAGGATCTTGATCATGTCGGCGACGGATTGTATAATCCCGTTTTTACCCAATCGGTTGGGGCCGAGGCGGGATTGGAAAAAGGCGGCTATCTTGCGCTCCATATAAATGAGCGCCAGGGCTATCAAGGCGTATGCAGCAAGTATAGCGATGCCCACTGCCACACCTTCCGCGACTGTGGCCCAGAATGGGGGCAGATTATTGCGGAAAAACATATCTGCGTTTTCTATAAACGTGGTCGCTTCCAATGGTTGTGAATATAAAAACATGTTTTTGTCTGTTTCTTTTTTTTTGCTCTGCTTCTATCGGTCAATATCGGGGATTACAAAGTCCAGGGAACCGGCAATGCCAATGAGATCTGACAGGAATGCTCCCCTACACATCAAGGGCATTGCCGAAACGGCAGCCATGGACGGTGATCGGAACTTAACCCGGTACGGACTTTTCTCGCCACGGCTTTCAATGAAAATACCAAATTCACCCTTCCCCGTTTCAACGCTCTGAAAGAACTGCCCTTCGGGTAGTTTGAAGACGGCTTTGGTTTTGGTACATATATCACCTTCCGGGATATTGTCGATTAACTGTTCGATAATATGCAGCGATTCTTCGATTTCGTCCAACCTGTTCAGGTAGCGTGCATACGAATCACCTTCCGTGCGAATGATCTCCTTGAATTGCACTTTGTCGTACAACGAGTAAGGCTTGTGTTTACGCACGTCGCACGACCATCCCGATGCCCGCCCCACGGGGCCCGTAATGCCATAGCTGATGGTGCTCTCTTTGTCGAGAACCCCTATTTTTACCATACGCCCCAATGCGATCGCGTTGTGAGTGAAGAAGTTGTTATATTCAACCAACCGTTCGCGCATATATACGATAAAAGCTTTTACCTCTTTTTGAAAATCCTTATAAATATCAAACATTACCCCGCCAATGACATTCTGGTTGATAATAAGTCGTCCGCCGCAGGTTTTGTCGAAAATATCCAGCACGTGCTCGCGTTCGCGCATCCCGTAAATGAATGCTGTCGTGGCTCCCAGGTCGTTACACTGGCATGCCCAGGCAAGCAGGTGTGAGCTGATGCGCTGAAGTTCATCCATAATGACACGGATGTATTGTGCGCGTTCGGGTACCTCTACTTCCCCGGCTTTTTCGATGCACATACAGAGTCCGTGGCGGTTTATATTGGCCGATAAATAATCGAGGCGATCGGTAAAATGGAGAATTTGCGGGTATGTCATGTTTTCGCACAGCTTCTCGATCCCGCGATGGATATATCCGCTGAAAACATCTATTTTCTTTACGATCTCCCCGTCGAGCGATGTACGGAAATGCATCACCCCGTGCGTGGAGGGGTGTTGCGGCCCTATGTTGATGATATAATCGTCTTCTTCGAAGATATTCACGACTTCCTCCACCAGTTTGCCGTCTGCCGTTTCCATAATGCAGGGAGCCGTGTCAACGATTTCCTTGCTGACAATGGTAACAGGATTGAGAGTGCCGTCGTCCCCGTAGTCCTTTCTGAACGGGAAACCTACCCAGTCGTCGTTCAGTAAAAACCGGCGCATATCCGGGTTGTTGATGAAGCGTATACCGAAAAGGGCATATACTTCCCGTTCATTCAGATGAGCTGTTTCATATAAATCGGTGATGGAATACAACAATGGGTTTTCGCGATCAGTAGTACCGGTAATCACGACTACTTCCCGGGTGAGGTCTTTCGATGAGGATAACAAATAGATAACCCCCAGTTTTTCCTCCCAGTCCATGCCGGTAAGGCTTATCAGGTAATCAAAGGGGAGCTCTTCATTATTATATAGGGCCTCTATTAACGGGTGGAGCACACCGGGTTCTACCGTTACGGTAAGTCTTTGTTTTTCTTCAATTACCGCGTCGCTCGCAATAGTAAGTACGATCTCTTTGATATCTTTCATTTTATTGAAGTATGAAGATTACACCTCATTTTTGAACTTTGTCTTCGGATCGATTGCTTCACCGGTTTCGCGGTCGATCAGCGTGTCGGGATTATAGTTCCTGGTAATGCGTTTTTTTCCGAAGAATTGCTCCACTTTTACTTTCCTCTGCAACTGCAAAAGGCCGTAGAACAACGATTCCGGGCGCGGGGGGCATCCCGGGATGTAGATGTCCACGGGAATAATGCGGTCCGCGCCGTTGACAACATTGTAAGAGTCTACGAACGGCCCGCCAGAAATGGCACATCCGCCCATTGCTACTACGTATTTGGGTTCGGCCATCTGGTCATATACCCGGCGCAGCAAAGGAGCCATTTTATTAACGATGGTGCCGGCCACTATCATCACATCGGCCTGACGCGGGCTGTTGCGTGTTACCTCCATACCGAAACGGGCAAGATCGTAATGAGCCGCAGCAGCGGACATAAATTCTATTCCGCAGCAACTGGTAGCAAAAACCAGGGGCCAAAGCGAATTAGATCGTCCCCAGTTGACCAGTTGGTCTAATTTACCCACAACCACACCAACTCCCTGCGCCTGCAGTTCGTCGATGTATCCTTGCAAGGTATCGTTGTCTTTAAACTGATCGGCGGGAAATGCTTTTATTTTAATATTTTTTACGTCCATTTCAATACTCCTTTCTTCCATGCATATGCGAGTCCCAAACTAAGGATACCTATAAAAATGAGAATGCTCACGAATCCCATAACACCTAAATTGCGAACGATGGTAGACCAGGGGAACAGGAAAATAATCTCCACGTCGAACATCAGAAAAAGAATAGAATAGAGATAATAACCTACCCGGAACTGCATCCAGGAAGTACCATGGGTGGGCAAACCGCACTCGTAGGGATCCCCTTTCTGGAAGTTGGTGGATTTTGGGGAAATGAGCGTAGCCAACCCCAATCCGCCTGCAACCAAAACGATGCCCGCGAGAAGGACTACTACAAAAAATGTTGAATTAGTCATGTATTTTACAAATAAGAAATAGTTTTTTAATTTCTTGTACAACAGCCGTGTTGTAGAACAAATGTTCTCATTTTGACCATATTGTATATGAAAAAGAATTCTTTTGGATAGATGAACTCTGAAAACGACTGCAAAGTTAGTCAAAATTATTGTATAATTAAATTAGTTGCGATTTAAAAGAAAAATAGAACCCTCAGGGTTAACAATAGGCTTCAATAATGAGATTTGCATTTTTCTTGGAATAAAATAATCCGTTGAACCTAGAAGATACGGTTGTTAAAGGCCCTATCGCCAAAGAAAAAGTAGGAATGGCGGAGTGAGGGGAGATGCTGAAATAAAAAAAGAGCAAAGGGTGTACCGATATCATCGACACACCCTTTTCCCTTATTTTATCGGCTGATCTGACACAGTTCCAAAGGAACTTGTCCCCGCAAATACTTTTTTGGTATTTAGGAACGATTGCTTTTCTTCAGAAGGACCACTTCTCTGATGTCTTCGCTTCTTTGGTCTCAACCGGAACCGGAGCTTTTGTTTTGATAGGTTCGCTTGTCTGGTTTTGAACGCCCGATCCTTTGTAATAGTTCAGTGCGGTTGGCATGATAGCTTGCAGGCGCTCGATGCGTTTCGTATCCGTGGGGTGGGTACTCAGGACCTCAGGAACCTGTGTGCCGCCCGATGCCTGGGCCATTCTGGTCCAGAAAGGAATGGCCACTCGCGGGTCATAGCCAGCAATGGCCATAATAATCACCCCGATCTCATCAGATTCCAATTCCTGTGTGCGGGCATACGGCATCATCACACCATACTGCGCGCCAAGACCGAATACGGTGCTTCCAAGTTGTTGCATGGCCTGTGAATTCCCTAACAATCCGCCGGCAATAGTGCCTCCATACTGAAGGGCCACCTCCTGGCTCAGTCGTTCGTTGGAATGCTGTGCAATGACGTGTGCAATCTCATGCCCCATCACTACCGCCAGAGCGTCTTCCGTCTGAGTAATAGGCAGCAAGCCGGTATAAACAACCACCTTCCCACCGGGCATTGCAAAGGCATTCACACTCTTGTCCGCCACCAGGTTGAACTCCCATGAGTAGTTTTCCAACTCCGAGGCATACCCATTGTTGGTATAAAAGGTCTCTACTGCCTTCGCGATGCGGCTACCTACCCGGCTCACCATCTGTGCATTCGCGGTACCCCTCTCCACAGGTGCCGTACGTATGAAATCCTGATATTGTTGCAAACTCAATGCAATTACCTCCTGATTCGATACCAGTTGTAATTGCCTTCTTCCGGTGAACGGAACGCTTCCGCATGATTCGAGTAATAACGCCATCAAAAGCACCGTAAAAGAAAATTTCGCTGCGCTAAGTGGATTCGCTTTTTTCATAGTTGTTTCTGTTAATGATTATATATATTATTGTTTCCTTAAAATTAAACTATTTGAATTTTATTCCACTTTTTCTCGCGACCACATCATCCGAATAAATTCGTCTTTTGTACATCGCTTATCAAAAAAGTTCTCGCTATGGGATATTCAAGTAAACTTAGTTGTTTTCAAGTTTCATTGCACTATTTCTGCGCTCGGCAAAACCAACGCAAGCTTTGTTTCTGCTTTCACTTAACGAAATAGTTCTACACTCGACATAGTCAAAACAAGTTTTGCCTCTGTGCTCGCTTATCGAAAACATTTCAAACGAGTTTGACTTCTGCTCTCACTTAACGAAATAGTTCAGTTACTTATTTCCTGTTCCTTTCAGACGTTCCAATGTAACAAACATATAAAAAATTCTGAAGGGAGAGTTGAAAATCTCTTATACTTAAACAGTTTTCCCCAGAAGTAGTTTAATATTAAGGAATATTTTTTATGATGCCGCTATTTGATGCAGAAAAACTATTTTGAAATTATCCTCAAATTTCCTACCTTTGAGCGATTTTTCAAGAAAACAACAACCCCATAGGGAAACGATATACGACTGCCGGTTATAACAACCGGTAGTCCGTTATTTCGTTTATTAAACAGATGTATGTCTCCTAAATTACCAAACGACGACGATATTATAAACAACAACGGGTACGGAGTGGAGGAAGAAACCAGTTTTGTCTCCAACACGGGCTCCATCTCCAAAATTCCGGTCAAGCTGGGTGATGACAGTACGCTCAATCTCTCCAAAATGTATCAGAACTGGTTTTTGGACTATGCCTCGTATGTGATCTTGGAACGTGCCGTTCCTCATATTTCAGATGGGTTGAAGCCGGTTCAGCGCCGCATCCTTCATGCCATGAAACGCATGGATGATGGTCGTTTCAATAAAGTAGCCAACATAATCGGAAGCACCATGCAATACCACCCGCATGGCGACGCTTCCATCGGCGACGCGTTGGTGCAACTCGGGCAGAAAGATTTGCTGGTGGATTGCCAGGGAAACTGGGGAAATATTCTTACCGGCGACGGTGCGGCCGCGCCCCGGTACATTGAGGCCCGTCTGACGAAATTCGCCCTCGAGGTATTGTTCAATGCTAAAACCACCGAATGGAAACCATCATATGATGGCCGTAATAAAGAACCGGTAACGCTTCCGGCAAAGTTTCCTTTGCTTTTGGCTCAAGGAGCGGAAGGAATTGCCGTGGGGTTATCCTCCAAAATATTGCCCCACAACTTCAACGACTTGTGCGACGCAGCAGTTGCCTATCTGGAAGAACAAGAATTCAAGTTATACCCCGATTTCCAAACCGGAGGATATATCGATGTAGAGAAATACAACGACGGCGAACGCGGTGGCTCGGTGAAAGTGCGCACTACTATCTCGAAGCTTGATAATAAAACCCTGGTCATCAGGGATATTCCTTATGGGAGAACTACTGCGAGTGTGGTCGATTCTATCCTTAAGGCAAACGAGAAGGGAAAAATAAAAATTAAAAGGGTGGACGATATTACGGCGCAAAACGTGGAGATACACGTGCAGCTTGCGCCCGGCGTTTCCTCGGATAAAACCATCGATGCCCTGTATGCTTTTACCGATTGCGAAATCAGTATATCCCCCAACTGTTGCGTTATTGATGACGATAAACCTCATTTTCTCACTATCAGCGACGTGCTTCGGGCATCCGTCGATACCACGAAAGATCAGCTCCGCCTGGAGTTAGAGATCGACAGGAGTGAAAAGCAGGAGGCGTTGTTGTTTGCTTCACTCGAGAAAATATTCATCGAGGAACGCATCTACAAAGACAAAGAGTTTGAAAATGCTAAAAACATGGATATCGCCGTGACCCATATCGATAAGCGGCTGGAGCCATACAAGCCGACCTTTATCCGTGAGATCACGCGTGAGGATATCCTCAAACTCATGGAAATTAAGATGGCACGCATCCTCAAGTTCAACTCCGAAAAAGCCCACGATTTAATCGCGAAACTGCTGGAGGATATTGAAGAGATTAACCATCACCTCGCAAATCTTGTCGATTATACAATTTCCTGGTATGTCATGCTGAAAGACAAGTACGGTAAAAATTACCCGCGAAAAACGGAACTTCGTAGTTTCGACAATATTGAAGCCGTGAAGGTAGCCGAAGCGAACGAGAAGCTGTATGTGAACCGCGAAGAAGGATTTATCGGTACCGGAATGAAGAAGGACGAGTTTGTCTGCAACTGTTCCGATATCGACGATATCATTGTTTTCTTCAAGGATGGAAAATGCAAAGTGGTGAAAGTAAGCGAAAAGATGTTTGTGGGAAAAGGTATCCTCTATGCGAATGTGTATAAAAGGAACGACAAACGTACCGTGTACAACGTAGTGTATCGCGACGGCAGAACGTCGCCACATTATATAAAGCGGTTTTCGGTGACAAGTGTAACCCGCGACAAAGAATATGACCTTACCAGGGGTAAACCCGGCTCGCGTATCGCATACTTCAGCGCCAACCCCAATGGCGAAGCCGAAACAATAAAAGTGATTCTGAAGCCGAAACCGCGCCTCCGTATTCTGCAATTTGAGAAAGATTTCAGTGAGGTAGACATTAAGGGACGCAGCGCAATGGGGAACATCCTTACCAAAGCCGAGATACACCGCATTCAGTTGAAACACAAAGGGCTGTCCACGCTTGGAGGCCGGAAGGTATGGTTCGACCCCGATGTACTCAGGCTCAATTATGAAGGCAGCGGAAAATACCTCGGAGAATTTCAGGGAGACGATAGAATTCTTGTTGTATCCAAAAACGGCGATTACCATATTTGCAATTTCGATTTGAGCAATCATTTCCCCCCCGATGTCTATCATATTGAGAAATTTGATGAGAGGAAAGTATGGTCGGCCGCCTTGTTCGATGCCGATCAGGGGTATGCGTACGTGAAACGTTTCACGTTCGAGGCATCGGAGAAACCTCTCAATTACCTGGGGGAAAATCCTGCTTCGCAATTATTTTTGCTCTCCGACGTGGTTTTTCCAAGAGTAAAAGTTACCTTTGGAGGTAATGACGATTTTCGGGAACCGGTAGAAATCGATGTGGAAGAGTTTATCGGCGTAAAGAGTTATAAGGCAAAAGGAAAGCGAATATCCAACTTTGAAGTGAAAACAGTGGAAGAGCTGGAACCTACACGGTTCCCGGAACCGGAGCCGCAGGAAACCATAAAGGTGGAGATTGATGAGGAAAACGGCGATAATCATATTTCAGATTCAGATTTGCGCGATGAGATAACGGGGCAGATGAAATTATTTGATTAAAATTTCTCGATGAAAAAAATACCGATACTGCTGGGTGCATGGTTCTGTTTTTCTGTGTGTTATTTTCACAGCAGGATAATCCGCAGGTACCGGTACGTTCGGTGAATCAATCCACGCTTTTTGGTATAGGGAACGCATTTTTATCGGACAGCTACCTCTCTCCCCTTACATACAGCGGAATAAGCCTGTCGCTCATGCACGACCGGATAAAAGGATCCCCCTTTTTCGAGGGGAAATTGCTTGTTCAGCAACAATTTCAGATTCAGACAGCCATCACAAAAAACCCCACGGCTTCCGCATCGGAATATTACGGAAACGTGCATTATTTCCTGAACGGTTTCTATCCGTTCCTGAAATCGGCCGACTTCCGGTTGTATGGCGGTGGCGGATGGGAGGCATCGCTGGGCGGAATTTACAATGTGCGTAATTCCAATAACCCGGGATCGTTGAAAGTGGCTACTAACTTCAATCTCTCGGCAATGGCACTGTACAACTGGCGTATCTTTACGTTTCGCTGGCAGCTGACCACACCGTTTGCGGGCATGTTTTTCTCGCCCGAGTACGGACATTCGTATTACGAAATATTTACGTTGGGAAACAATAAAGGAACCATTCATTTGGGTTCGTTTCATAATCAACTGGCATTGCGCAATTATTTCACGGTAGATGTTCCTTTAAACTATGTTACGTTGCGTGCCGGTTATTTGGGAAGTTATTATAGAACAGATGTCAATGAGCTTGTTACTAAGATTGTATCCCATCAATTTATGATTGGCTTTGCGGTGGAATCGCTTAACTTCGCAGGAAGGAGGGCGCGTCGCAGTTCAACAATCACAAGTGTGTACTATAATGACCGATAACAGATGACAGGCATCTGTGAATATAAAAATAATAGAATCGTATGAAATTTAATTTTGACGAGGTGATCGATAGGACCAACACCCACAGTGTGAAACTGGAGAAGATGAAAGGTCTGTTTGGTCGTGACGACCTCATTCCCTTATGGGTTGCCGATATGGATTTTAAGTCGCCGAAGGCAATTACAGAAGCATTGAAACAACGTGTGGAACATGGAGTTTTTGGGTATACCGTTCCCTCCGAAGCGTACTGGAATTCTATTATTAGTTGGCTGGATAGACGTCATAACTGGCAGGTGAAAAAAGACCATGTGAATTTTGTTCCGGGCATAGTAAAAGGAATTGCTTTTGCCCTCGATGTTTTTACGGAAAAAGGCAACAAGGTCATCATTCAGCCGCCGGTGTACCATCCTTTCCGGCTGGTTACAACGTCGCTCGGAAGAGAGGTGGTCAATAATCCGCTTATTTTAGAGAACGGACGCTATAGGATGGATTTTGACGGATTGCGTAAAATTATATCGGAAAATGAGTGTAAAATGCTTATTCTGTGTAGTCCTCACAATCCCGGGGGAAGAGTGTGGTTGCCCGGCGAAATAAAGGAACTGGCTGAGATTTGTTACGACAACAATATACTGGTTGTGTCTGATGAAATTCATTCCGATATGGCTTTACCCGGATTCAGGCATACGCCTTTTGCCACTGTTTCTCAGAAAGCGGAAGATATCAGCCTCACATTGATGGCTCCCAGTAAATCATTCAATATTGCGGGAATTGTCAGCTCATTTGCCGTGATTCCCAATAAAGAAATACGGAAAAAATACCTCGATTATCTGGAACCCCGCGAACTATCGCAGGGCACGATTTTCGCGTTTGAAGCCACACGTGCCGCCTACGATGAAAGTGAAGATTGGTTGGACGAAATGATTGATTACGTGCAAGGAAATGTAGATTTTGTACGCAATTACATTCAGGAATATATTCCGGAAATAAAAATCGTTCTGCCCGAAGCTTCGTTTTTAGTGTGGCTGGATTGCCGTGAGCTGAACCTCTCCCAATGCGAATTGGTACGCCTGTTTGTAGACAAGGCCCATCTGGGCTTGAACGATGGCGCCATGTTTGGTGAAGAAGGCCGGGGCTTTATGCGTCTCAACGTGGGAACATCACGAAAGGTGCTTGAAAAAGCTCTTAATAATCTTAAAAATGTCTTTCACAAATAAACATCGAGAGGGGTTAATTGTTACAACTCTCGGGTCTTTTTTATTTACATACTAAACTAAAAATCAATGAAAATTTCAGACAATACATATGTAACCCTCACCTACGATTTGAACGTAGGCGAAGGAGAAGAACGCGAATTAATGGAACGGGCAACGGCGGAAAAACCGCTGGAATTCATATTCGGCACCAACTCAATGCTCGAAGCGTTTGAAAAACAAATTGAAGGGCTTTCACAAGGAGAGACATTCTCCTTCCGACTGACACCGGAAGAAGCATATGGCGATTACGACGATTCAAAAATAATTGAGTTGCCTAAGAATATTTTTGAGATCGATGGAAAAATAG
>AGTN01574977.1_pt1 | contig 25905 bp, 25 predicted proteins | sample 314218 | NCBI WGS metagenome assembly AGTN01 (sample SAMN02954264, study PRJNA73603) | bioreactor metagenome | biome: terrestrial; feature: non-aerated bioreactor; material: poplar woody material; isolation source: poplar biomass | place: USA | collected 2006-12 | reverse complement strand
CATGGTTTCAGGTTGTTCTTCAAAAATGACCCTTTTATCGTACTGTCTGCCAATGCGGAATCGCAGTTCATCTAGCGTGGCGTTTTCCAAAATAATTGTACCTGTGCGCCATGATGCTTTTTGAACGCTGTTTACAGTTTCTGTGGAAAGCTCATTCTCCGCCACATGATAGGTTGCTTTTTGGTTGCTCGTAAGTTCCACGCCTTTATTATCCGAAGTCTCAACCTTCACTTTACCGGTCAGAACGCTGATCTCCTGAAACGGTAACTCTTCATAACTTTGAATAGTGAAGATCGTGCCGAGCACCCGAACCGTTAATCCCCCGCGGAGATGTATAAAAAATGGTTTCGTGTCATCGGATTTTACATTGAAAAAAGCTTCCCCTTCATCCAGCCAGACCTCTCGCGTTTTACCGTCCATCGCATCCTCGTGAAGACTTAGCATTGAACCGGTATTCAGAACCACTTGGGAACCGTCGGGTAAAGTGATATTTTCTATTGCTGTTGCAGCGATGTGCCGTTGGACTATGGGAGGCGAAGGAAAGCCGGATGCGGAATTATGTTGCTTGTAAAATAGAAACACTCCTGTGACCAGTAAAACGATGCCCGCTACCGAACCGATAAAAACAGGAGAAAGAATGCGTTTTTTTACAGGCGGCTTTGGATTTTCAATCCTGACGCCTGTTTGCCGGAAGATAAAATCTTTGGTCTCATTATCTAACTCCCGGATCAGTTTATTGGTGATTTCCATTTCTTTTTCCGGAATAAATTTTTTTTCAAGAGATTCAATGACCTCATTTTCCTCTTGTGTCGTCGCACCTTGCCTAAACCTCTCGAACAGATCGCGGGTGATCATCGCTTTTTCCTTTGCCGACAAGTTCTTTCGTGAGTCTGGGCCGTTCTTCTTCATCCTGTTGTCGCCGATTATTGTTTAGACGGATAAAATTACTGATTTTTTGCGAATCAATACCTATTGCAGGTAAAAGAATATGTTATATGAAAGAGTCGGGAATTTTTCCTATTTTTGCTTTGAAATGCATGTGACAGACGAAATATTATTAAAAGCGATTGAAAATAAAGACGAAAAAGCTTTTTCCCGTTTTTATAAAAGGTATAGCCATACTATCCTCTGTTTCGTCTTGTCTAAAGTACACAATGTAGAAACAGCAAAAGAGGTAGTACAAAATTTCTGGCTTACGTTCTGGGAAAACCCTGGTATCCTGCGGGCCAATAAGGAGGGATGTGTAAAAGTCTTCCTGCTGCAGTATCTTTGTTTTCGCATTTTGGATATATATCGCATCGCTATCCCCGAAACGATCCGCGTTGAAGAAACGGAAGCCACATCTACCATCACTGCTGACGGAAATATTGAAAAGGAAGAATTGATAAACATTGTAAACGATGCTTTACAAGATAGTTCCATGCTGACTAAAAAAACTTTTTGGAAGAGAATAGAAAAAATTCCGGCAAAAGAGGTGGCTGAAGAACTTAATATAACTACTCAAACGGTTCATAACAACTTCTCGAAGTCTTTGGAAACAATCAAAAAATACGTGAAAACCAATTATCCCGAGATAATTAAAAATAGGAGGATACTATAAAAGCATCATCCGCCCATATCTTCCGGCGTGGCTTTCCTGATTTTAACTCCATTGAATTCGGTGGAATTAAAAATAGGGCAGGGTCAAACCGTTTTTTGCTTACTCCTAAACGATAGATTGCCGATATTTCTTTTTTGTGCTCGTTTCATGCTTTTTTTATACTTTTGCCTTATGAACGATATGTTTAAGACCATCGAGCAACCGGGGGAAGGATATATTACTGAGAAAAAAAGCAAGTTTATCTCGCATATTTTTCCCGTGAAGACTACCGACGAGGTGAAGCATATACTGGATGAATACCGTAAAATATATTACAATGCCCGTCACATCTGCTGGGCCTATGTGCTGGGGTGGGAGAGAGCCGATTTTCGTTCCAATGACGACGGGGAACCATCCGGCACGGCCGGAAAACCTATTCTGGGACAGATTAACTCGGTGGAACTTACCGATGTGCTTCTATTGGTAGTACGTTATTTCGGCGGTACGCTTTTGGGCACAGGCGGACTCATAAAAGCATACAGAGAGGCCGCGGCCAACGCTATCGCCAATACGCAAGTTATTGAAAAAACGGTAGATGATGTCATCGATATTCGTTTCGATTACCTCCTGCTAAACGATGTAATGCGCGTATTAAAGCAGTTCGAATCGGTACAATGGACGCAGAACTTTACCGAAAACTGCCATATGCGCCTGCAGATTCGCCGTTCTTTGTCGTTGCAACTGGCGGAAATGCTGTCTTCCATTCATGGCGTAACCGTTCATCATTCATGAAAAATACCTTATATAAATAAGGATTTTCTTAAAAAAGAGTTATTACTAACACAAAATTACTACTTTTGCACCCGAAAAGTGGAGCATACCACATATATATAAAAAGGAGAAAACATTTTGATGGAAAAAAATCTGGTTATCGTTGAGTCACCCGCGAAAGCAAAAACAATCGAAAAAATTTCTCGGAAAGGATTTTCACGTCATGTCCAGTTATGGACACATTCGCGATCTGAAGAAAAAAGATTTCAGCATTGATATCGAGAATGATTTTACACCGATTTATGAAATTCCTTCCGATAAAAAGAAGGTTGTTGCCGAACTGAAAGCGGCAGCAAAGAATGCCGATACGGTATGGCTCGCATCCGATGAAGACCGGGAGGGGGAAGCCATTTCATGGCATCTGTTCGACGCGTTGGAATTGAAGGAATACAATACAAAACGTATTGTATTCCATGAGATAACCAAAAATGCCATTCAGGAAGCCGTTAAAAATCCGCGAAAAATAGATCAGAACCTGGTAGATGCTCAACAGGCCCGGCGTGTGCTGGATCGTATAGTGGGTTTTGAACTCTCACCCGTATTGTGGAGAAAAATTAAACCCGCACTATCGGCCGGACGCGTACAGTCGGTGGCGGTGCGGCTCATTGTGGAACGCGAGCGTGAAATACAGCATTTTAACACAGAAGCTGCTTACAGAATCGTAGCTATCTTCACCAAAGAGGAGAACGGACAGCAGTACGAAATAAAAGCAGAATATAACAAACGGTTGAGAACCAAAGCCGAAGCGCTGGCGTTACTCGAAAAGCTAAAGACATCACTTTTTTCAATTGAAGAGGTGATCACCAGGCCGGCGAAGAAATCGCCCGCAGCACCTTTCACCACCTCCACGCTGCAGCAGGAGGCTTCAAGAAAATTAGGCTTCTCGGTAGCGCAAACAATGATGGTGGCACAAAGGCTCTATGAATCGGGAAAGATCACCTACATGCGTACCGACTCCGTAAATTTATCGGGATTGGCTATCGGCACAGCCAAGACGGAGATCACAGAGCAGTATGGGGCAAAGTATCACCAGGTACGTCAATACTCCACGAAAACGAAAGGAGCACAGGAAGCACACGAGGCCATCCGCCCCACCTATATCAGCGAGCACGAAGTGGCGGGAACGGCACAGGAAAAGCGTCTGTACGAACTTATATGGAAGCGCACCATTGCGTCGCAAATGGCCGACGCTGAACTGGAACGCACTACAGCCAACATTGCTATATCCAACTCCGACGGAAAATTTGTAGCTAACGGAGAAGTGATAAAATTCGACGGTTTTTTACGTGTGTACTTAGAGGGTACGGATGATGAAAACGGGGAGAATGAAGACGGCATGCTGCCTCCGATGAAAAGAGGCGAACAGCTTGCCATGATGGAGACTACCGCTACAGAACGTTTCACACAACGACCGGCCCGATATACTGAGGCGGCACTCGTCAGGAAGATGGAAGAGCTGGGTATCGGGCGTCCTTCTACTTATGCACCGACCATCTCCACCATTATCAACCGGGAATACGTGGAGAAAAGAAATGTGGAAGGAGTGGAGAGAGCCTACAACATTCTTAAACTCAAAAAAGGAACCATTAAGGATTCGGATAAAAAAGAGATTGCCGGTGCCGACAAAAACAAACTTGTACCCACCGATATAGGAATGGTGGTGAACGATTTCCTGGTGGAATATTTTCCCTCTATTATCGATTACAACTTCACGGCAAAAGTGGAAAAGGATTTCGATAAAATCGCCGAAGGCAAAGAACAATGGAACAAATCGATTGCCCATTTCTACAATCTGTTTCATCCCATAGTGGAAGAAACAACGCAGATGCGTATCGAGCATAAGGTGGGCGAAAGGGTGCTGGGTGTTGATCCCCGAACGGGACGACAGGTATCGGTGAAGATTGGACGATATGGCGCTATGGCACAGATAGGAACACAAGAGGAAGAGGAGAAGCCGCTTTTCGCTTCGTTGCAGAAATCGCAATCCATAGAAAACATCACACTCGAAGAGACGCTGAAACTGTTCGAACTTCCCAGAAATCTTGGAGCATTCAGAGAGAAGGATATAGTGATAGGCGTTGGACGATTCGGCCCCTATATCCGGCACAACGATAAATTTGTTTCGCTGCCTAAAGATGTTGATCCGCTTGAAATTGAACTTGAAGAAGCGATAGAACTGATTGAAGCGAAAGAGAAAAAAGACAGGGAGAAAATCATCCTGACGTTTGAGGAAGAACCGGAGCTGCAGGTGTTGAACGGCCGTTACGGTCCCTACATCGCCTTCAAAAAGTCGAACTATAAGATTCCGAAAAAACGAAAACCGGAGGAGTTATCACTGGAAGATTGCCGGACGATTATTGCGGATGCCGATAAAGGCAAAGACGCGAACCCGGAAAAGAAAACCAAAAAGGCCGAGGCGAAGAAAGCTTCCGCTAAAAAAACAGCGGCTGCAAAGAAGACGACGGCTAAAAAAAGGTCGACAAAGAAAAGGTCGACTAAAAAAATCGGAAGAATAGAAAAATAATTCGCAACCCGAACACCCCGACGAATGATCATGCATATCCGCCCCTCTTCACGCGCCGATCTTCCGGAAGTAATGGAAATGTATGCCATTGCGCGTGAATTTATGCGCCGAAACGGCAATGCATCTCAATGGAGTGACAACTATCCGTCGGAGCATTTCATCTCAGAAGAAATAGACAACGGCCACAGTTTTGTTTGTGAAAATCAGGCGGAAGAAATGGTGGGCACTTTCTGCTTTATTTTGGGCGAAGACCCTGCGTATGCTACGATTTATGAAGGGAGTTGGCTGAACGATGAACCCTACGGTACGGTACATCGAATAGCCTCAACGGGAAAGGAAAAGGGGGTGGCAAAAGCCTGTTTCGAGTGGTGTTTCGCGCAATGCCCCAATATCCGTGTTGATACGCACCGCGATAATCAGGTGATGCAACGCATTCTGAACAGTCTCGATTTTGTGTATTGCGGTATTATTTACGTATCCAACGGAACAGAACGCCTTGCGTATCAGAAAACAGAACCAACCGATTAAAGAGAGAGTATGCAACAGCAATTAAAATGGATGAAAACAACAACGGGAGTGGCCGTTTTGGGAATGGTGTCACCGAAAATCATCATGGCAGCGGAAGAGATTACCTCTGTTAACCTGGATATCAGCATCGACTACAGCAACGATCCGTTTTATGCGGAGATATGGTTCTGGGGGGGCGTTGCCCTGTTTTTTCTTATCCTATTAGTGCTGTTAATTCGTGGAGGAGGGAGAAAGAAAAAAGCGGAGAAGCAACTAAAAGCGGAAATAGCAAAAGCGGCGGAATTGGTTGAGAAGATGGAGGAAGAGAGAGAGCCTTAGAGGCCGCCCTATGCAGGATAGAGCAAGAGTCCCGCGACTCCCGAGAGCACAATCAGTAAGATGGGATCCACTTTCTTAATAGATGCCACAAGCACAACACCAAAAATAATCCAACTTTTATAATCGATAAAATTATAACCATTCATCAGCATCAGCGCGGCAGAGGCAATCAGTCCGATAATCGCGGGCTTCAGCACCGAAAGGGAAGCCTGCATCCATGGATTTGTTTTGAGCCGGAAGAAAAAGGCACAAACGATGGTCATAATAATCAAAGATGGGATACTTACCGCTAATGTGCAGATGGCAGAGCCCAACACTCCGTAGCTGGTGGCGAAACCCATATCGGTGACGGCCGTGTAGCCTATGTAGGTAGCCGAGTTAAAGGCTATGGGTCCGGGAGTGGTTTGAGAGATAGCTACAATATCGGTGAAATCGCTCACCGAGATCCATTGGTGCACATCCACCACCTCGCGCTGAATGAGCGGCAACATAGCATATCCGCCTCCGAAACCAAACAATCCGATTTTGAAGAACGAGACGAACAGGGTGAGATAGAGATCAACGAGTTCCATTTACTTTTTCAACGTTTGTTTCAGATAGATAAAATGGAATATTCCCAGAAGAATGGCTGCGAGTATGACATATACCGGGGAAATCTTCAACAGCCACACCATAAGCGCCACAACAACAGGAATCCATATGTTCTTCAGGTTCACGCCTGCCGATTTCCCCAAACCCAGTAACGGGGCTGCAATAAGCGCCACTACTGCCGGACGGATACCTCTGAAAATGCGCTCAATCACCGGATTCTCTTTAAATTGAGTGAAAACTATGGCGATAACAAGGATCACGATAAAAGAGGGGAGGATAACGCCGGCGCCCGAAAATAAACTCCCTTTAAATCCAAGTCGTTTGTTGCCCACAAACAGCGCCGTATTCAACGCAATGGGTCCCGGCATGGATTGGGCGATGGCAAGCATATCTATGAACTCATTGTCGTCGAGCCACCGTTTTTTGCTGACCACTTCATTGCGGATAAGCGGGATCATGGCATACCCTCCGCCGAAGGTGAAGGCTCCGATTTTGAAAAAAACCAGAAAAATCTCCCAATATTGTTTGAATAAAGCCATGACAAGATGAGATATAAAGTGAAAAGCAGATTGCAATCCGATATAATCTATTGCAAATCTGCTTTTTATAAGAAGCCGCACCGGTGGAATAAGACGAAACTCCTTATGACAGGATTTGAGTGTCCCGATATCTTTGTAATCCGCTGTCCGTCAAAAGACAGATTCCCGAAGGATTGCGGCCCGCCATTGATATCAAAAACGAGTCTCGGTTTATAAAATGTAATTGATGAGTTTCCCTATCGACCAATGCGGCAATAACTCATTCAATAAATTCAAACTATTTGAAGTTTATTCTACTTTTTCTCGTGATTGCATTATCCAAATAAATTTGACTTCGTCTTCTTCCTTCGCACCTCACCAAAACCCAAACTTGTTTGTTTTTTGGCTTCGGTTTGTCGTCAGTTGTCCACTGCTCATCACTTATCGAAAAAGTTCTCGCAACGACATAATCCAAGTAAACTTGTCTTCTGGTTCGTATTGCTTAACGAAATAGTTCATTTTATATCTCCAAAGATAAGTGGTATGAACGAATAATCCAAATTTTTAAACCATTTTTTTATCGTTATATTCCTTATCTCCCGAAACTACACTCATTATCAATCGAATTAATTTTCCGCCAAGACCTTGCTTATTTCTTCGTCGCTTACTTCATGATTTCTCAAATCGCCTGCGAGGTACTGGTCGTATGCGCTCATATCGATTAGACCATGTCCGGAAAGATTGAACAGGATTACCTTTTTTTTGCCTTCCTCTTTGGCCTGCAATGCTTCCGTTACGGCTACGGCGATGGCGTGGGCGGATTCCGGAGCAGGGATGATGCCTTCGGTGCGGGCAAAGAGCACTCCCGCTTCAAATGTGTCTAATTGTTTGATAGCCTGTGCTTCGACGTAGCCGTCTTTGAGCAACTGGCTTACGATACTGCCCGCGCCGTGATAACGAAGTCCGCCGGCATGAATGTTCGCGGGGGCAAATTTGTGGCCGAGCGTGTACATGGGAATAAGCGGTGTATAGCCGGTTTCATCACCAAAATCATATTGGAAACTACCTCTGGTGAGTTTCGGGCACGATGCCGGTTCGGCCGCTACAAACCGCGTGTTTGTTTTTCCCTCTATGTTGTGGCGAAGGAAGGGAAACGATATGCCTGAGAAGTTGGAACCGCCGCCAAAGCATCCGATAACCACATCGGGGTACTCTTCGGCCATCTCCATCTGTTTTTCGGCTTCCAGCCCGATAACGGTCTGATGCAGCGACACGTGGTTCAAGACACTTCCCAGCGTGTACTTGCAATTGGGTGTTTGCATGGCCAGTTCAATGGCTTCGGAAATAGCCGTACCCAAACTTCCCTGATAATTGGGATGATCGGTAATGATTTTCCGGCCTGCTTTCGTGGACATACTGGGCGAAGCAATCACTTGCGCACCCCATGTTTGCATCAGCGAACGGCGGTACGGTTTCTGTTCGTAACTGATTTTTACCATATACACGGCAAGCTCCAGTCCGAACGCCTTTGCGGCAAATGCCAGCGCGGTGCCCCATTGCCCGGCTCCTGTTTCAGTGGTGATATTGGTTGTTCCCTCTATTTTATTGTAGTATGCCTGCGGCAGCGCCGAATTGAGCTTATGCGATCCGACAGGACTTACGCTTTCGTTTTTGAAATAGATGTGCGCCGGCGTGCCTAGCGCTTTTTCCAGTTCGGTAGCACGTACCAGCGGAGTGGGGCGGTATATTTTATATTTGTCCCTTACTTCTTCCGGAATATCAATCCATATGTCGGTTTGATTGACCTCCTGCCGCGACAATTCCTCTGCGAACAGAGGAAAAAGATCTTCTGCTTTCAGCGGCTCTTTTGTCTGCGGGCTGATCATGGGAAGAGGTTTGTTCTTCATCTGAGCCGTAATGTTGTACCATTGTGTCGGTATATCTGCTTCCGGGAGCATGAATTTTTTTCTTTTTTCTGTCATCGTTATTCGTGTGTTTAATGAAATATGGTTGTTGAAACAGTTACTCTATTCTTGTAAGATGGTTTAACCGGATATTTTCTTCCACGATAGCATCGATCACTGCTACGGCAACCATATTCACAATATCGCGAACCGATGTGTCCACATCCAGGATATGCACCGACTTGTTTAATCCCATTTGAATGGGGCCGATGATATCATCCATACCGCTCTCGCGCAAAAGCTTGTAGGCTGAGTTGGCCGAACTGAGGTTGGGAAAAACCAATGTATTCACATCTTTATCTCTCAGTTTGGAGAAGGGGTATTTCTTGTCGCGCAGCTTTTTGTCTAACGCGTAATTCACCTGTATTTCACCGTCTACTACCATTTCCGGATACCGTTCGTGTAACGTATCCACTACCTTGTGAACGCTTGCAGGGCTTCCCTCCGAATCGGCGCCGAAATTGGAGTATGAGACCATGGCAATCACCGGGTCGTAGTTGAAGAATTTCACGGTGGAATTGGCCAGGCGGGCAATGTCTATCAATGTTTCGGTGTCGGGGTGGCGGTTAAAGAGCGTATCGGCAAGAAACAGAACGCCTTTTTTACTGTTCACGATATGCATGGCGCCGATATGATCCAGCCCTTCCCGAATGCCAATTACCTCTTTGGCAATATCGGTGGTGCTCGCATATTTGCTGAACACGCCCGTAATCATGGCATCGGCTTCGCCGGTCTCCACCATCATCATCCCGAAATAGTTCCGTTCGAACATCTTTTCCGCAGCTTCGTCCAACGTCATTCCCTGACGGTGGCGTTTTTCGGTAAGGATTTCCGCGTAGCGCCAACGGCGTTCCTCTTCCCGATCGTGACGCAGATTCACAATTTCAATTCCTTCCAGGCTGATCTGATTTTCACGTGCCACGTTGGTGATCTTCTCTTCGTTCCCCAATAATATAGGATGGCAAATACCTTCGGCATAAGCCGTTTCGGCTGCTTTGAGCATGTTCAGGTGGTTGGATTCGGAGAAAACAACCCGCCTGGGATTCTGACGGGCCATTTCGTACAAACGGCGTACCATTTTGTTGTCGAGCCCCATCAGATCGCGTAATTTATTGCCGTACTGTTCCCAGTCGGTAATCGGTTTGCGTGCCACCCCCGATTCCATAGCCGCTTTTGCTACCGCAGGGGCTACGGTGGTCAACAAACGGGGATCGAGTGGTTTAGGGATAATGTATTCCCTTCCGAAACGCAGTTTTTTTACGCTGTATGCCGCGTTCACCACATCGGGAACCGCTTTCTTCGTTAATTCCGCCAGCGCGTACACAGTGGCTATTTTCATCTCCTCGTTGATGGAGGTCGCCTGCACATCCAATGCGCCGCGAAAGATGTAGGGAAAGCCCAGCACGTTGTTTATTTGGTTGGGATAATCGGAACGGCCGGTAGCGAAAATAATATCGTCCCTCGACGACATGGCAAGCTCGTATGAAATTTCGGGATTAGGGTTCGCCAGCGCAAAGACAATCGGGGAGGTGTTCATGGACTGAAGCATTTCTACGGTCAACACGTCCGCGACGGAAAGGCCCAAAAACAGATCCGCATCTTTCATCGCTTCTTCCAAAGTAGAGATGTTTCTGCTTGTAGCAAAGGGTTTTTTGCGGTCGTTCAAATCGGTTCTCGAAGTGTTGATCACCCCTTTTGAATCAAGCATCACAATATTTTCCGGATTAGCACCCAAGGCGATATACAATTTCGTACAGGAGTTCGCGGCAGCGCCCGCGCCATTCACCACAATGCGAATATCTTCAATTTTTTTACCGGTTAACTCCAACGCGTTCAGCAAGCCGCAGGCAGAGATAATGGCTGTTCCGTGCTGATCGTCGTGCATGATGGGGATATCAAGCTCATCCTTCAACCGCTCTTCGATCTCGAAACATTCCGGTGCTTTGATATCTTCCAGATTGATGCCGCCGAATGTGGGCGAGATCGCTTTTACCACCTGAATGAATTTTTCTGGGTTTTTTTCGTCCACCTCTATATCGAACACATCAATACCGGCAAATATTTTGAACAACAATCCTTTGCCCTCCATCACCGGTTTGCCGGCCATCGCGCCGATATCGCCCAACCCTAAAACGGCGGTTCCGTTGGAGATGACCGCCACCAGGTTTCCTTTCGAGGTATAATCGTAGGCGGCTTGCGCATTTTTTTCGATTTCCAGACAGGGCTCCGCCACACCGGGCGAGTAGGCCAGGGAAAGATCGCGTTGAGAACTGTGGGGTTTGGTGGGTATAACTTCAATTTTTCCCGGGCGCCCCTGCGAATGATACGCAAGCGCGTCGTCGTGTAGTTTCTTATTTGCCATTTTGATTTTAATTGCGTAGTAAAAATGATAATTCGTGCAAATTTATAAAATTATCATGACAGATTCTAATTTTCAGGTCGATTTTCCAAACTGGCGTTCAAAGTTCAAAGCCGGCCAACCGAAAATAAAATGATAGAAGAAAGGTTTAATTTCCCGCTTCCTTCGCAATATCTATCATAAAACGATAAAGATCGGCGATTTGTGAGAAATCGTTTATGAGTTGCAGCGCAATGGCTTCGCTGTAGATTCTTTCGTCCGACAAGGGGAGGGTTTTTATCACATAGGCGCTTTTGCGTTGCATCCAGGGTTGATAAAAAGCGGGAAGGGTGTTGGGCAACGGACGTTTGTACTCTTCACCCGCTACTTCAAATCCGGCTTGGAGGGCTTGCTCAGCCATTTCGCGGAACGAATCCTGACTGTATTCGATCTCTTCCCGAAAATAATCCATGATTTTTCTTTTCGGCATAAACAATCCCATTCCGTACATAAAGTGTTCATTGGTGAGTTCGGCAAAGTAACCGGGAAAGTCCTCCCAGTGAGTGGTCGACCGCTGAAAATTGAGCCACATGGAGGTTTTATAGGGGTCTTTGTTGGGCGAAAAGCGGATGTCGCGATAAATGCGTGACAGCATTTTTGACGGACGCAACTCAAACTGCGGATCGATGTTGTACATGGCGGGAGAAAGCATTGCTGCCAGCGAGCGGAAAGGCTGCAGCAATGCTTCCTCATAGACGTGCTTGCGCTCGTTGAACCACTCGCGGTAATTGTTTTCCTTTAATTCTTTCAGAAACGAAGCGGACTCGGCAGTAAAACCGGTAAAAGGGTTCAATTCTTTCATTCTATAATCTGATATTGTTCAACTCGGCGTTTGTCGGTAAGTCATCTACGTTCATCGGCTTGGCGTTACCCTTCCCCGTGCAGTTTACAGATAACGGGAGAGTTCTCGCCAAGGAGAAAAAGAGTAAAAAAAATGGGTTTCTTTTCATACGGCTTGCTGTTATTTTAATACATTTACACTTCAAAGATAACTATTTTTCAAAATGAAGAAAAATAAGGCGCCGTTTAAAGGAAAAAATAGCTCATTCGTCGGGTAAATCGGACATGTTCATCGATTTTTGATTGTTTCAAGCCCCTCTTAAAGCGTACATTTGTGCAAATTCTAAATTGCATTTATTATGGATACGAATTCATGTTCTACATTTCATCATTCGCCTCATCATTCGCCAAAGTCGAAAGGGATAATTTTCGGTCTATTATTGATTATAGCCGGGTTGCTGTTTCTATCGTTTAATTTCGGATGGATCGATGCAGCACTCAAGCCTATCCTGTTTTCATGGCCAATGATCTTTATTGTGCTTTCTATCATTAGCTTTTCCAAAAGAGATTATTCTTTCGCGGTGATTTGGTTGATCGCAGGCCTCTTCTTCCTGCTTCCCCGTATAGCTGAAGCTTATCCGGGATTTATCAGCGGCGTTGATACGGATTTTGCCCGGACCTATTGGCCGGTATTGCTCATCCTCCTGGGACTTGTGCTTATTTTCAGGATAGGTTCCGGCAGGGGTAGGAGAGGACGACACGGATACAGACAGATAGGATCCGATTCTACGGAAAATGTAAACGGTAGAATAGAAAAAAGCGTACTGTTCGGCGGATCGGAAAGTATTTTTCTAGACCCTGTTTTCAACGGTGGTACAATAAACGCCACGTTTGGTGGTGTGGTACTCGACTTGAGAAAAACCACGCTTCCGGAAGGAGAGACCTATCTCGATATTGACGCCACTTTTGGCGGAGTAGAGCTTTATATTCCCGGTGATTGGTTAATCGAGACAAGATTCCATACTGTTTTGGGAGGTGTTGAGGATAAGCGGCTTGTTTCCCAGCCCGATTATACGCGAAAACTGATCCTGCAAGGCAATCTGACCTTCGGAGGATGCGAAATACGATAGATAAACAGAGAAACGGTAACCCCATTTAGAAGCAAGGAATGAAGCTCTCATTGACTTACATACCCTTACGACTGTTCCCGGTGATAATTCTGTGCATTGTGTACGCGCTGTTGCAAGCGGCGGTATTTCGCCCGGTTGTCTCCTTCCCTTTCGGTTTGCTTTTACTGAAAAGTTGCATCGATGCGGTTATCCTGGTAGGAATGGGGATACTGCTGGCAATCATTATACCCTCTTCCAACTATGTGAGACTGGATGTTTTTCAGCGTTTTATCAACTATTCCGCATTGGGGTTCCTGTATGTATCCATCTGGGCACTCTTTAGTTATCTCTCATCCATCTTTCTGCTTGGTATTGAAAATAGAAAGGAGATCCGTTCGCTCATTCCGTTATCCGCTTTTATCGGCCTGTTTATGTATGTGATATATGTACAGGTGATCCATTTCAGAATGATGCGGAAGGAGGCTGAAAAGGAGAGGAAGAATGAAGAGGACCCGGAAATTGATTCTGCAGAATTGTACCCTTCCAAAGAAAAAGAGAACAACAATGAAGACAGCGAAGCGCTTGAGCGGGTAGCAGTAAAGATTGGACAGAAGATACATGTGATCCTTGTTCCCGATATTGTCTATATTCAATCCGACGGCGATTATGTCCAGATTTATACGGAGCATAATAAGTATCTGAAAGAGGAGACGATGAAGTATTTCGAGACCAATTTGGCCCGTACGCAATTTGTGAGGGTACACCGCTCCTATATCGTAAATGTGGAAAAGATTCTTCGGATAGAACTCTACGAAAAACAAAACCAGATGCTCACGCTGAAGAACGGAGATCAAATCAGGGTCAGCGTTTCGGGTTACAAAGCGTTGCGAACAATCCTTAATTTGTAGTATGTAACAAAATTTTATTGTAAAGTATGTTAAAACTCAAAAAACCGATTCGAGTTTTCGGGTTTTCCATAGTACCTTTGTGCGTTTTTTTACTGCTATAAAATGGATATAAAAGAAAGAATCATTGAAAAAGCCGGCGCTTTGTTCTTCCAGTATGGTATAAAAAATATATCGATGGACGAACTTGCTGCTGCATTAGGTATTTCAAAAAGAACGATTTATGAAAACTACAAAGACAAAGAAGATATCCTGCTTTCGGTGCTAACCCATCTCAAGGAACAACGTGATGCGACATTCAAGGAATTTCTCTCTAAATGTGAGAATGTTGTAGAAGTATTTATAAAAATCATAGAGATACAGCAAAGTACTCCTTATGCCAGCCCAAAATTTTACGAAGATATTTACAAATATTATCCACAAATTTCAAAGCTTATACAAGAGGATATTGAAAGAAAAAATGTCTATTCACGGAGCTTCCTGCAGGAAGGAATTAAACAGGGATACATTAGAAAGGACTTGAACGTGGAAGTAGCCGCTTTCTTAGTGGAAGAGAGCTCCTACACTTATCTTCGTGCTTCCTATCTTGAGAAACCTCCCTTCTCGTTTCCCGAATTGCTTTATACGATGATGATCAATTTTGTGCGTGGAATATCAACGGAAAAAGGAATAAAAATAATAGATGACTATTTAGAAAAGCAGAAAAAAGAATAAAGAGATTAAATATGAAACGAGCAGGTACATCATTACACACAAGAACATGATTATTCGCGAGTTCCATACACCTGAATGTAAAAAATAAAATAATCGTATGAAAAAACTGACAACGAATCCGCGAGAAATAATTCTATTCGTTATGCTGCTGCTCGGTTTTACGGGCATATCCACGGCAGCTGCCCAGCGGACAGATAGTCTGCTAATAGATTTGAACACGGCATTGGATATTGCATTGAACGAAAATCCGACCGTGAAGGTCGCCGATATGGAGATTACAAAAAAACAATACGCGAAGAAGTCCGCTTACGGCGCACTCCTGCCGCAACTCGACCTTATCGGGCAGTACCAGCGCGCTATTAAAAGGCAGACCGTCTATTTTGATGAAGGCTTCGGCTTAGGAGGCGATATAGATCCTTCCGATTATACACCCGATGAGCTTGAAATTCTGCAAGTGCTGAACAAGGTGCTGATGCCCGATCCGGAAACATCGGGAGAAGGAATCCAGATGGGGCGTTTCAATGTCTGGTCGGCAGGTTTGAATGTGAGTATGCCGTTGGTTGTACCCTCATTATGGAAAAATATACAGATGAGCGAAGTGGATATTCGCTTAGCGATGGAACAGGCACGTGCTTCCCGGATCGATCTGACAAACCGGGTGAAGAAGGCGTACTATAGCCTTTTGCTCGCACAAGCCAGCTACGACGTATTCAAAAAAACCTACGAAACCGACTCGCTCAATCTGGAAAATATACGTAACCGGTATAACCAGGGAGTAGTGGCTGAGTATGATGTTATTACAGCCGATGTACGGTTAAAGAGCCTTATCCCCAACATTCTCCAGTCGGAGAATATGATGAAGATCGCGGAGCTTCAGCTCAAAATGTTGATGGGGCTGGATAGCGAAGTACCTCTGAAAGTGGTGGGTTCACTCGATGATTACAGAAAAACATATTCGATGCAATCATTCCTGCCGATACATCGCTCATAAACAACAGCGATATCAAGCAATTCGATCTGCAGGCGGAACAGGCAAAAAAGGCCTATGAGATGCAGAAGCTGCAGTTTTCACCAACGCTCGTCACCTCATTCAATTGGACCTATACGAGTCAGAACAACGATTTCAAATTCAGTCAATATCGTTGGGACCCCTATTCCATGCTCGGAGTAACATTGCAAATTCCTATTTTTAACGGAGGGCAACGATATCACGGTGTGAAACAATCGGAGATACAGCTTTATCAGCTTCACGAGCAACGTAAAGATGTGGAGCGCGGCCTGAAGTTGTCCATTAAGAACAATTACGATCTCATAAACAAGAGCATAGAACAGGCTGTGGCGACACAATCGTCGGTGGAACAGGCGCGCAAAGGACATGAGATATCCCTGAAGCGATATGAAACAGGAATGGGCACTATTGTAGATGTAAACGCGGCAGCTTTGGCTGTGATCAACGCCGAACTACAGTACAGAAACGCTATCTATGACTATTTGGCCGCTAAAGCCGATCTTGAGAAAGTGATGGGCTACGATATCAAACCTGTAGAGACAGAATAATTAAAAGACAATAATAAAAATTCGTATGAAAATGTACAACTTACTTAAGTTCACCCCTTTTCTTGCAGTAGCGTTGCTCGCTTCCTGCGGAGGAAAAGAGCAAGCGGGCGGGGCCGAAGCCGCTCAGAAAACAAAAGTGCGCGTGGAGGAGGTGCGGTTGGTACCGGTGGATCAGTTATCTACATTCACCGCTACCATAGAAGCCAATGCGGTAAATAATATCGCTCCCGCCACGGGAGGACGTATTCGCAACATTCACGTGGAGGTGGGCTCACCTGTCCGCCGCGGACAAGCCTTAGTTACTATGGATGGAGCGAATTTTTCGCAACAACAAACGCAGGTGGCTACACTGAAGAGAGATTACGAACGATATAAAGAACTATATGAGGTGGGTGGTATTTCAAAACAACAGTTAGATCAGGCAAAGACGCAACTCGATGTGTCGGAGTACGCTTTGAACAACTTAGGAGAAAACACCACCCTCACCAGTCCCATAAACGGATTGGTAACGGCGCGCAATTATGATCCGGGCGATGTGGCCCTACAGCTTCCTATCCTCACCATAGAGAATATCAATCCCGTGAAGGTGATTGTGAATGTATCCGAATCATTTTACAGCAAGGTGGTGAAGGGGATGCCCGTCGAAGTGCAGGTGGACGCCTTGGGCGATGAAACGTTTCAGGGAAGCGTGTCACTCATTCATCCCACGCTCGATCCGGTATCGCACACCTTTTCTGCAGAGATATCGGTGCCTAACGACGGCCAACGCCTTCGCCCCGGTATGTTTTCGCGGGTGAAAATGAATTTCGGCACTAACGAACGTCCGCTTCTCTCCGACATAGCCGTGCTGAAGCAGGTGGGTTCCAACGACCGTTACGTTTTCGTGGAAAAAGATGGTAAGGCGATATATACATTGGTACAACTCGGCGCACGGATTAACGACAAATATGAGATTGTTTCCGGGTTAGATGCCGGCGACAGAGTTATCATACATGGGAACGTCGGTTTAATAGACGGTGCTGGTGTGGAGATAGTGCAATAATCGAGTCTGTGATCGACCCCTCTCTATCTTTCGTCATCCGACAGTGAGGCTTAGCTGACGAACAACCATTAAGGACGGATGCAAAGACTCCTTAAGTGATTGAGAGATCATAACAATCTAAAACAATAAACAAATGAAAGTATACGAAACCGCGGTGAAAAATCCCGTGGGTACATCATTAATATTTATAGGTGTAGTGCTGATCGGGCTCATGTTTTACCGGCAGCTACCTGTAGACCTCTACCCGAATATCGACCTCAACATTGTTTCCGTGATGACTTCCTATTCGGGTGCGGGAGCGCAGGACGTAGAAGCGAATGTAACACGGCCGCTCGAGGACGCGTTGAACTCGACGGAGAAATTAAAAGAGATCACATCCACATCCAGAGACGGAATATCGATGATCATGCTGGAATTTGATTTCGGCACCGATATGGATGCTGTGATGAACGATGTCCGGGATCAGGTGGATATGATATCGGGATTCCTGCCGGATGGAACGGAGGATCCCATGATTTTGAAATTCAGTTCCGATATGATTCCTGTGGTTATCCTTTCGGCTACGGCGGAGGAGAGTGCGGGTGCCTTATACAAGATCCTGGATGAACAGGTGGCAAACCCGCTCAATCGTGTACCCGGCGTGGGTACTGTCTCTGTGGGTGGCGCTCCGCAAAGGGAGGTTCAGGTGAACGTTGTTCCCGAGAAGCTTGAAGCATACAATATATCACTGGAGCAGATAGCCCAGGTGATCGCCTCCGAAAATGTGAACGTCCCGGCAGGGAATTTCGATATCGGCTCTCAAACGTATATGTTGCGTCTGGAAGGAGAGTTTAAAAATAGCCGTGACCTTGAAAACATTATTGTAGGCAGTAATCAGGGACGGGCCATCTATCTGCGGGATGTGGCTTCCGTGAAGGATACGCTGGAAAGTAGGATTCAGGAAAACTATACCAACGGGCGAAGAAGCGCCAGCATCATTGTTCAAAAACAATCGGGAGCCAACACGGTGGCCATTGCCGACGCCGTGATGGCTCAGCTGCCCGTGCTCCAAAAGAACCTTCCTCCCGATATTCAGATAGAGACGGTAATGGACACCTCGGAATATGTGAAAGTTTCTATCGACAGCTTACTCGAAACCATCTTACTGGCACTGATTATCGTAGGAATTATCGTTCTCTTTTTCTTAGGAAGATGGCGCGCTACCATCATCATTATGGTGACGATACCCATTTCGCTGATCGGGTCGTTTATCTATCTCTATCTCACGGGAAATACCCTCAACATTATATCGCTTTCAGCGCTTTCCATTACCATTGGTATGGTGGTGGACGATGCCATTGTGGTTTTGGAGAATATCACCACGCATATTGAACGGGGAAGCCGTCCCAGACAGGCGGCCGTGTACGGAACGGAGGAGGTTTCCCTCTCCGTTATCGCATCCACATTGACCATTATTGCCGTGTTCCTTCCGATGACGATGGTTGGCGGTTTTGCCGGCGTGATGTTCAAACAGCTGGGATGGATGGTGACCATCATCATCTCTCTTTCACTCATCATTGCTTTGACGCTTACTCCCATGATGAGCGCGAAGATGATGAGGGCTAATAAAGATGTGAAGATGAATGGCTTTGACAAATGGTACAACAAAAACATTCTTCCGCTGCTGAACAAACTCGACGGTGGCTATTCCCGTTTGGTGAACCTTGTGGCGAGAAAGAGAAGAGGTACGCTCTTTGTGGTGCTGCTCATCTTTATTGTGAGCGCCGTGATCAGCGCCGTAACGTTGAAAACGGAGTTTATGCCGGCATCCGATAACAACAGTATCGCCCTCACTGTGGAGATGCCTACCGGTACGCGCATGGAGGTTGCCCGTGAGGTGGGTCACAACATCGCACAAGAGATGAGAGAGAAGTATCCCGAGATAGAGATCATCTCTTTTAGTGTGGGGGCTGCCGATGAAGATAACGCCTGGGCCGCCATGCAGGATAACGCTTCGAACATAATGACCTACACCATACGCCTGACGGAGAGTAAAAACAGGAAAAAGACCATTTATGATATTTCCGATGAGATGCGGCAGGATCTGGCTGCCATGCCGGAGCTGTATCGTTATCAGGTAATGCCCGGCGGCGGCGACATGGGGATGACAGGCGGCAGCAATGTCGCGGTGGAGGTGTACGGCTACGATCTTGCCGCTACCGACAGGGTTGCCGCGGAGTTGAGAACCCAACTGGAAAATGTGAACGGACTAAGAGACATCACCGTATCGAGGAAAGACTATCGTAATGAATATCAGATCCAGTTCGACCGCGAAAAACTTTCGTTGAATGGTTTAAGCATGGCTACTGCAGCCAATGCGGTAAGAAACAGGATAAACGGGCTTACCCTGTCGCAGTACCGTGAAGATGGCGAAGAGTATGACATTCGTGTGCGCTTCGAAGAGAAATACCGCCAGTCGATTGAAGATATCGAGAATATCCTTATCTATAATCCCATGGGCGCAGGTGTTCGCGTACGTGACCTGGGAACGGTGGTGGAATCATCCTCGCTTCCTCAGATAGACCGGCAGGATCGCCAACGCATCGTAACGGTGTCGGGAACCATTTATGGGCGGGCGTTGAGCGAAGTGGTGGCCGATGCGAACAAAGTCATAGGGAGCATAGAGCCGCCGACAGGCGTGCAGATAGAGATGAGCGGCTCGCTTGAAGACCAACAGGAGTCGTTCGCCGACCTGACGCTGTTGCTTATGCTGGTTACGCTGCTGGTGTATATTGTGCTGGCATCACAGTTTGAATCGCTCACCTATCCCTTTATGATCATTCTTACCATTCCGTTTGCTTTCACAGGCTCACTCCTGCTGCTTGCCATCACGGGCGAACCGCTCGGTATCATGGGGTTTGTGGGATTGATCATGCTCGTGGGTATGGTGGTGAAGAACGCCATCGTGTTGATCGACTATATCAACCTGAACCGCGAGAGAGGCATGTCCATTATTACCGCCGTAGTCGATGGCGGCCGTTCCAGGCTTCGTCCGGTAGTGATGACTACCCTTACCACCATCCTGGGGATGGTTCCGCTGGCAGTAGGAACGGGACAGGGCTCCGAAATGTGGCAGTCGCTGGGTATATCGATTATCGGAGGTATGACCTTCTCCACCATCATCACCCTAATCCTTATTCCGGCGCTCTATTCCATGATGGCCGGATACGGAGTTCGAAGAAAACGGAAGAAACATCGTTATGTGTTGGATACGAACAACAATGGAAATAATAATTTAATAACAGAAAAGGTATGAAGGCAGTAATGATTATTCTCGACCAGGCGCATTATGACCAGATTGTGGACGATCTGAGCTCACTGAATATACGCGGATTCACTTCATGGAAAGAGGTCTACGGCAGAGGAAGCAAAGATGGTATCCCGCACTACGGATCACATGCGTGGCCCTCTGTGAGTAATGCTATTCTCACTATTGTGGAAGATGACAGGGTACCCCTGTTGTTGAAATATCTGAAGGAGCTTGATGAAGAGTCCGCTAACTTGGGGCTTCGAGCTTTCGTGTGGAACGTGGAAGATATGATCTGAAGAACAGGATAGGAATATTTTAAAATAATAAGATGGATAACAGGCCGGGCATTTTATGTCCGGCCTTCAAAAAAAGAACGGGCCTTTCTCCGATTCAGTACAGGGAAAGTTGATGCAAGGGAAAAAGATGAAGAAGAAACCAATCCAGCTATGGAGTCTTCCGTTATTTACATGTACGTGCATAGTAACCTGTATATTATCGTGTTTCAGGCAGAAATAGAGACAAAAATTCAGATTCAGCCGTTCCTTTGCCATAAAGGGTACCTTGATTATCCCAAAATAATAATGTTCGTTTTTATTATATGAATAATAATGATTAACTTTGACCGATAAACTAAAATGGTCAATTGTTATGTCGGATATCGAAGCAAAAGAAGTAAAAAATATTATTGTGGAGTCGGCCGCCATTTTTTTCTCAAAATATGGGTTTTATAAGACCACAATGGATGAAATTGCACGGCATATACATAAAGCCAAAGGTGCCATTTACTATTACTTTAAAAGTAAAGAAGAACTCTTTAATGAAGTACTAAAATTTGAATTGGGTATAGTTAAAGCAGAATTAAGACAAGTTGCAGACCGTAATATAGACCCTCTAACTGCCCTCAAGGAATACATGCTTTTACGATTAGAATTATTAAACAATTCATTAAACTATCACGAAACACTTAAAGCAGATTTTTTTGACAAATATAAATTTGTTAAAGACGTAAGGAATGATTTTCATTTATTTGAACGTAATCAAATAACGTTTATCCTTGAAAAAGGAATGAGGGAAGGTTATCTTAGCGTGACGAATGTAAACTCAGCCGTTGACGTTATTATGATGATTGCCAACAGTATAGAAATTCCCCTGTTTCTTCAAAACAAATATAAAGACTATGAAAATACGATCAATGAATTAATATCATTGATTGTTAATAGCTTATCAAACAATAAAAAATGAGTGTTCCATTTTAAAAATATTATTGACTAAAAAACTATTTCGGTCAAAAATATTTTATATCTTTGCATTGACTAAAAACGAATTTGGTCAAAAAGATTTTGCAGAAGCGATTTTTTTCTCTTATTCATAAACCACAAGAATAGAAATAATGCACGCACACTGTCCTTCATCCTGAAAAATTTTCATTCGTTAAAAGGTTTAATAGTCCGGTAAAATCCACTCAACTATCTATAAACGAGCGTATTAATAATGTGGCTTAATATAAAAAAAGTTGACTAAGAAGCTGAGATTCAGTAGGAACAAGGCTTAATTTATAATTTAACTAAAGTATAACAATAAGAAAATGGAAACGGACACTGTAAAAAAAGGAACAATCAAGCAATCCGTGCAAAGTTTCGGATTAAAAAAAATGTTTGGTTATATCGATTCAAATCCCGGAAAAAATATTCCGTTACTATCGAAATCGTTACGGAAATTTGACAAAAGCAAAGTACTTAAAAAAACATTTGGATACTATCGATAAGGTGCTTGAAAACGAAGACAACAATTGGTATCAACTGATTATGAAGTTCTTTACCGAAATAGACCCTGCTGTGCGAAAAACAATTTTTGAAAACTTTGTTATAAATGCTTCCGTAAAGGGGCTGAAGCGTCAAAACGAATTAAAGGTGCAATACGATTGCAATATCCCGTGGGCTATTCTGATGGACCCTACAAGCGCCTGCAATTTACATTGTACCGGATGCTGGGCTGCGGAATATGGCAATAAACTGAACCTGTCCCTCGAAACATGGGATTCGATTATTGAACAAGGAAAACAAATGGGTGTCCGCATGTTTCTCTATTCGGGAGGAGAACCTTTGGTACGCAGAAAAGACATTATCAGGGTGTGTGAAAAACACAACGACTGTGTGTTTTTATCATTTACCAACGGCACGTTAATTGATGAAGCCTTTGCAGATGAAATACTTCGCGTAAAAAATTTCATTCCGGCTATCAGTGTGGAAGGCTATGCCGCAGAGACCGATTCACGTCGCGGAGAAGGATGTTATGCCGCAGTAGAACGGGCCATGAAAATTTTAAAAGACAAAAAGCTGCCGTTCGGCATATCGTGTTGCTACACAAGCATGAATACCGAAGTAATCGGCAGTGAAGCCTATTTTGACGATATGATTGACAAAGGGGCCCTTTTTGCCTGGTTCTTTACTTATATGCCCGTCGGTGCGAGCGCTGTTACAGATCTGATTGCAACTCCCGGCCAGCGGGCGTTCATGTATCATCAGATACGTAAATTCCGAAATACAAAACCGATTTTTACGATGGATTTTTGGAACGACGGAGAATATGTGAACGGATGTATTGCCGGAGGACGTTCTTATCTGCATATCAACGCAAACGGTGACATTGAACCTTGTGGATTCATTCATTACGCCGATTCGAATATTAAGGAAAAAACCCTTCTTGAAGCATGTCAGTCCCCGTTATTTATGGAATATCGCCGGAATCAGCCTTTTAATGAAAACCTGCTCAAACCGTGCCCGCTGTTGGACAACCCGCAGCGGCTTATAAATATGGTTGAAAAATCGGGCGCAAAGTCAACCGATATGCAACATCCCGAAGATGTCCGTCAATTGTGTGGTAAATGTTTTCATGCCGCTCAGGAATGGAGTATTGTCGCCTATGAATTATGGGAAAAAAGTCATCCGGAAGAACAATTGAGAACTCTTCAAAAGTGACATTATTAGCTTCAGACGTTATACTTCCCGGCGAAACAGGATCAAAAAACGGCAAGTATCCACACTATTTGCCGGAATAGTGAGAAAAGAAATATCTGCAAAACAGATAACGGTCAAATTAATAACTAAATATAATTATGATTGATAAAAATAAAATACCTGCTCATATCGCTGTTATCATGGACGGAAACGGCCGATGGGCGGCAAGAAGAGGTGAAGCAAGATTCCTTGGCCATAAGAAGGGAGTTGATGCTGTTAAGAAAATCGTGGACGAAGCATCCAACATAGGTGTTCAATACCTGACCCTTTTTACATTCTCCGCGGAGAACTGGAAAAGGCCGGAAGAAGAAATTAAAGCGCTGATGTCTATTTTAATTGCTGCTTTCAATTCGGAAATAGAGAGATTGAAAAGCAACAACATACGCATATTGGTTATCGGCGACATAGATTCTTTGCCGGACGATGTTCAGAAAACGCTTCATCAGGTAATAAAAAGCACTTCACGGAACACGGGGCTTTCGCTCGTTCTCGCATTAAGTTATGGCGGCAGGCAGGATATTATTTGTGCGGTACGGAAGATAGGCTTAGATATTCGGAAAAAGAAAATAACGCTTCCGGATATTTCCGGGGAACTCGTCCGGAATTATCTTTCAACGGCAAATATACCCGACCCGGAATTACTTATCAGGACGGGCGGAGAATATAGAATCAGTAATTTTCTGTTATGGGAACTTGCTTATACGGAATTCTATTTCACCCGGACACTTTGGCCCGATTTTGATAAGGAGGAGTTTCAGAAAGCGATTCTTGAATACCAGGGCAGGGGAAAAAAGATATGGAAAAACAAGTGAGCAGGTGAGGGAAAGCAACTATGGAAGGTATACAAAACAATAATTTAGAAAACGACTAACTTTGGTGAATGGAAAAATCAGTTGCATTAGTGTTATCAAGCGGCGGAGCACGCGGCCTGGCCCAGATTGGAGTAATGGAAGAACTGGAAAAAGAGGGGTTTTAAATCCGCTCCCGTTAAAGCAGGTTTACCGGAATCCGGGGGATATTCTTGTGGCTGTTAATCTTTATGGTACGGACGATGACGAAAGAGAGTGCGACATGCCGGATAAAACCATTGTGACCGCAGGTATAAAAATGGCTTCATTCCCCGATGGTAACAAACAAAGCCTGAATTATATTTCTATTTTTGAAGAAATGGTTGGATTGATATTGCAAAGTAATGTGGATAATGCCCTCGAGATGTACAAACCGGATATAACCATCCACATTCCCAAGAGTTCCGCGAAATCATTCGATTTTCACAAAGCGGAAGAATTAATTGAAATAGGACGGGTTGAAGCGGGGAAAAGCATTGCACTGTATAAAGAGAACGGTATGTTCCTTCAAATGGAAAGAGAAGCCGGTTCGGGTGTAAATGCTCTATAAGGGAATGATTATAAGTTGTATCATGGAATTTGTTAAGAGGATATGCTTCGTAGTACAACACTCTGGTTTTTTGTCGTATGCCGGATAATCTTAGTATCTTTGTACGTAAACGTTATCGGCTCAGCTATATGGATATACGGAAACTATTGCCTTTATTTCTTATCCCCCTTTTTCCCATTTCGTTTCTTTTCGGACAAGAAACGAAAAAGGATCGGCCTACAGTAGGTGTCGTACTCAGTGGCGGTGGCGCCAAAGGATTTTCACATATTGGTGCGCTGAAAGTATTGGAAAAAGCAGGCATACCCATTGATTATATTGCAGGAACAAGTATGGGCGCTATCGTGGGAGGACTTTATGCCATTGGATATGAGACGCATGCTATAGATTCGCTGATTAAAGAGCAGGACTGGAGGCATCTGTTAAGCGACGAAATACACAGGGAGAACCTCCCCTCTTCCCTCAAAGAAAACCAAGGGGGATATATTCTTTCTCTCCCCTACGAAGTAAAAATAAAAGAGAGGAGAGGCAAAGTGAGCTTACCTTCCGGTATGATCAGCGGACAAAATCTTTACAGCTTATTCTTGAACCTGACTATCGGATACCAGGATACAATGGATTTTAATCATCTTCCTATTCCGTTTGCATGTGTAGCCGCCGATTCGCGTTCCGGAAAAGAAGTCGTTCTCAGGGAAGGCATCCTGCCCGAAGCTATGCGTGCCAGCATGGCTATTCCCGGCATGTTTTCCCCGGTTGTAAAAGACAGTATGCTTCTCATAGATGGGGGGATTATCAATAATTATCCGGTAGATGTCGTACGGGAAATGGGAGCCGATATTGTGATTG
>AGTN01573480.1_pt1 | contig 26547 bp, 22 predicted proteins | sample 314218 | NCBI WGS metagenome assembly AGTN01 (sample SAMN02954264, study PRJNA73603) | bioreactor metagenome | biome: terrestrial; feature: non-aerated bioreactor; material: poplar woody material; isolation source: poplar biomass | place: USA | collected 2006-12 | reverse complement strand
CGATTATAAAAGCATCGAGAAGAACCGCGGTACAGTCATCGAAGTAATTGAACAGCTCGGCTTTTTTATAGGTGAGGAAAAACGGAGTAAGAACATAGCCGATACGGATATTCTTATCACCCCCGATGTTCATCCGTACAAAATGATGGATTTTGAGAATTCGGCCATCGATTCCATTATACAACGGGGTGAGCAGGCAGCCCGGGAGAAATGGGAAGAATTGACGGCGTTGAAAAAAACATTGGCAATAACGGATTCCGTTGATATCCGGAAAAAAATTGAAAAATCCTTACATAACAATGGATTCGCTGGAAATCAAGAATATCCGTTTTGAGGGACTTGAAAGGATAGAAGAAGCCGATATGAAGAAGAGATTGAATTTAAGAAACAACAAAATCACCCGTAAGGAACTGGAAGCCTCCACTTCCCGTATTTTTGCAAGCGGACTGTTTACGAAAGTTTTTTACCGGTTGGACGGTGAATCTCCTTTCGACCTGATATTCACGGTACAGGAAAAGAACCTCAACACGTTGGATCTCGGTATACGCTTCGACACCAATGACATGGCTGCAATTCTGGCGCATACTCCCATCAGGATCAACTTATCGCGGAATTCCCGTTTGGATGCCTCAATGCGTTTAAGCCGCAATCCCTATTTGATACTCAATTATTCCATCAACAGTGGTGTTTTTTACAAAGGCGGTATTTCCGGCAAGATTAGTCGAAACGAAGTAAATATCTATAACAGGGGAGAATCCATGTATAACCTCGATTTTTTACGAAATACCCTGAATTTTAATTTTTCGGAATTCTACCTATACAATATGAAACTCCATGTGGGAGCAGAGATCGAACACTTTTATTTTATGACCAAACTCCGGGTCAATCCCGAAGATGAGCAGAACGTTGATTTTAAACTGAAAAACAATGTTTACGTGAATTACTTTTTTAACGGAACCTACGATAACCTGAATAAAAGCAATTTCCCTACCTCCGGACAGTATTTTTCATTCCAATACACGCTGCATACCGACAATTCTTACCAAATGTATGGTAAAGCTCCTCTTAATATATTGGATATAAGGGTCCTTAAACCCCTCAGGTTATCCGATAAACTCTGCATCACTCCCGAATGGTCGGCAAGAACCATCTTCAATGCGAATGACAGCATCCCGCTGATGTACGGCAATTTCGTAGGAGGGCAATACAATAGTCACTATGTCCCTCAGCAAATAGCTTTACAGGGCTCGCGTGGTATGGAACTGCTTAAAAATACGGTTGCCGTGGTCCAGACCAATGTTCGTTATCATTTTACCCCGACCCGCTGCATATATGCCAACCTGAACTTTACAATGCATCATGATGAATTGCTAAAACTTCTTGAGGGGCAATCATTCTTTGGCGGAAGTATCGGATATTCCTATAACTCTATTGTTGGACCCTTAGCGTTTGAATTGGGGTATTCGAGCCTCTCCCGATTTTTGTATCCATTCATTAGTGCCGGGTATTATTTTTGAGAAACCGTGCGTACCTGCATTAAGATGTTTACGTTTACCATAAACGTATGAGTGTATGAGCCATAAGGGACTTCGGAACCACGTTCCTAATTTTATTTTTTATTTTTTGTAATAATTGAATCGAAATATACGACTAACTTAACAAAAAATCAAAGTATTTAAAAGTGGAAAAAGAATTTATTGAACTGATAAATAAACATCAAGGAATATTACAGAAAATTTGTAATATCTATTTCTATCGAAATCCATACAAGGAGGACTATCATCAAGAAATGTTGATTAGACTTTGGAAATCATTCCCAAGTTTTAAAAATCAATCAGCTTTTTCCACGTGGCTATATAGAGTTGCTTTAAATACGGCAATTGATATTATTCGCAAGCAAAACCTGCAACCCATACATACAGAACTTTCTAAAATTGAATACAACATACCAGATAATGAGAACAACACAGAATCTGACGAAAAAGATAAGCTTTATCAGGCAATCAATCATTTATCAGACGTAGAAAAAGCAATAATCATCCTGTATTTAGAAGATTATAATTATAAGGAAATTGCTGAAATAATAGGCATTTCAGAAAGTAATACCGGTGTAAAAATCAACAGAATAAAGTGTCAATTGATTAAAATATTGGAAAATGGACAAAATTGATTTAAAAAAATTGTGGTCTGAAACGCACGCTAAAACGCAACAAACTATTCACGATGATGTGAATATCAGAAAAACGTTAAAGATGAATCATAGTAAAATCATATCCAAAGTCTTATCAGACCTAAAATTGAAAATATTTGGGTATTCGTTGATGCTAATTATTTTAACCAGCTTGATGGTATATGCGTTGGTATATCTCAATTTAAAATTATCGGCAAATACTTTAATTTTGTTTTCTTTTATCGGTTTATTCTTTATAATAAAAATAATATCCATAATTAATAGATGGTTGATTATGACAAAAACGATAAATAATCTGTCCGTAAAAGAATCAATACTCTTTTTTCGGAAGAAATTGAATAGAATAAAAATAATTGATTTTTTATCATACCTTATCTATTTCTACACATTGGCTATCTGTTTAATATATAACTATATCAATGATATTGGAGGAGTTAAGAATTTATCTTGGGACAATGAAATTCAAACATTAGTGCTAATTGCTGTTATAATACTTCTATCAATTCCATGGTTGATTAAATATCAACACAATCAGAGTTATAAAAAATTATATTCAAATCTCAATGATTCTGTCAATTTTCTCAATGATGCGACGTGATCTAATTTTGCCGCTAACGTATTACTTGAAGAAATAGTGTTGAACCATCTGAAGCCTGTTTTATGAAATGAGCGGAAGACATAAATGGTTTTAACTCGTATAAAACCTCGGGGATTTCGGAATAAAAAAGTTAAATGATGTGATATTTACGTGCAGATTGTGACATTTTAGTAATTTTAAGTCGTTTAATCAAATAACATACATATGAACCGAAAAACAATCCTGACCTTTTGCTCGTAGCAGTAGCGGTAGATGCTTGCCCACAAAGCTACACTTTTAAGATTACCGTACAAATATATAACATTACAGATGGTGAGAACATGAAAAAAATCTATTTATTCTTAATCGCTCTAATCGTTGCCATGCCCATCGTACAGGCACAAATCGGCGTAGACAATACAAACACCTATCTTATCACAAAAAAAGACGGCAAACCGTTCTTTTGGTTAGGCGACACCGGATGGGAGCTTTTCCACCGGTTAACCCGGGAAGAAGCTCTGCATTACCTGGACACCCGCCGGGAACAGGGATTCAACGTGATTTTAAGCGTAGCGCTTGCCGAAGTAAACGGCATACGCCAGCAAAACATGTACGGCGATGTTCCGTTCAGCAATATTGAGACATTGGAGTGGGATATTACGCCCGGCAGTGATCCGAAAGACGCGAAACAATATGATTATTGGGATCACGTGGACTTTATAATCAGCGAAGCGGCTAAACGGAAAATGTATATCGGGTTGCTGCCTTCATGGGGCGACAAAGTGGTTCCCGGAGCGGCCGGTCCGGTCGTTTTCACAACAGAAGAGAGCGCATATGGTTATGCCAAAAAATTGGCGGAACGCTATAAAAATCAATGGAACATCATATGGATTTTGGGAGGCGACCGTGAAAGTGTGGAATACAACAACAAAAATGAGATCGTTGCCGATTACCGTCCCATTTGGCGTGCTATGGCGCAAGCCGTTGAAGACACATACGGGAAAAATGTTTTCATCGCGTACCATCCCCGGGGAGGAACCTCCAGTTCCCAACATCTGCAACAAGAAGAGTGGCTGGATATGCATGCCATACAAAGCGGCCATGGAAGCAGGCGCGATGAAGTGTGGAAAACTATCGCCGACGATTTAAAGCGAACACCCAAACGTCCGGTATTGGACATGGAACCATGCTATGAAGATCATCCGGTAAACCCGTGGGACGGTAAATGGACACGGGCTGAGCGAGGTTACTTTGATGATTATGATGTGCGGGCACGCATCTACAGGGGTGTGTTCGCAGGAGGGTGCGGAGCTGTTTACGGACATCATCAGATATGGCAGTTTGTGGATACGACCCGCAATCCACCTATCTGGGTAGGCGATACCATTATCGGCTGGCGAAAAGCTTTAACGGCAAATGCCGCCAACCACATTCACCACCTGAGAGATCTGATGCTCTCCCGCGAAGATTTCAACCGGGTAGAAGATAACAGCCTTGTAGCATCGGATCACGGTAAAGATTATACCGATCAAATCATAGCCACGCGTAATCTGAAAGCCACGTATGCGATGATTTACCTGCCCCGACCGGAACCCGTCACAATCAATCTGCGCAGATTAAAAACCGGTAAAAAAGTAGTTTCGTGGTTCAATCCGGTAACAGGAAAAAGAAAAAAGTAAAAGGAAAATATACTTCAGAGACACAAACGTTCATTCCACCCTCTATAACCCAAAAAGATTGGGTGCTCGTGATTGATGTGAAATAAAAATATATTCCCTCGTTACTCGTGTAAAATACCGTATTTCTTTAACAGATCCTGTTGAATCGTTACATCTTGAATCTCATTTCCTTCCCGTTTTCTGAACCTAATCTTTTTTGAAACGTTTACATATCGGTTAAAACACAGTACAGAAAAAGACAGGGAAATGGGAATCATCAAAAGTATACTCGATACGGACCTCTACAAGTTTACTACAAGCTATGCCTACTCCAAGCTGTTCCCCCGTGCATACGGCGAATTTGAGTTCGTGGACAGAAGTAACGGCGATTATCCTGAAGGATTTGGACAACTGCTCAAAAAGGAATTGGAAAAGATGTCCAAACTGGCTCTTACAAAAAAGGAAGAAACGTTTGTGAGGAAACAGATGCCCTATCTTCCTCCCATATACATCGATTTCCTGAAAGGATTCCGTTTCGATCCTTCGGAAGTGGATATCCGCATGGAAGAGAGCAAGCTGCATATAACGGCCAGCGGACTGCTCTACAGGGTTACCCTGTGGGAAACACCCATTTTGGCAACCATCTCCGAACTGTTTTTCCGCGAAACGGGGCAACGCCCCGACATGAAATATATGGAGGCGGCGGCTATCGAAAAGGCGGTGAAGATGAAAGAGCGAGGTATCTCGTTTTCCCTTTTCGGGATGCGCCGACGCTTCAGTTTTGATGTGGAGGATAGGGTGACGGACCTACTGAAGCGGCATGCCGGCGAGAGCCTGTTCGGTACAAGCAATGTCTATATGGCGTACAAACATACCATCCATGTGTCGGGTACGCACCCCCATGAATGGGTGCAGTTTCACGGATCGATTTATGGTTATAAAATGGCCAATTACATGTCGATGGAAAACTGGATAAACGTGTACGACGGTGACCTGGGGACTGTTCTTACCGACACGTACACTACCGATGTGTTTTTACGTAATTTCAGCAAAAAACACGCTGCGCTGTTCACCAGCCTTCGTCACGATAGCGGCGATCCGTTCCTGTTTACCGATAAAGTGATTAAGCGCTATGAAGAGCTGCGGGTGAATCCCAAATTGAAATACCTGGTGTTTTCAGACAGCCTGAACGTGGAAAAAGTTATTAAAATAAAAGAATATTGCGGTGAGCGCATCGGAGCGACTTTCGGAATCGGCACAAATCTTACCGCCGACGTGGGCAACAATATTAAAGGGATGAATATCGTGATGAAGCTCTTCCGATGCAAAATGACTGCCAAGGAGCAGTGGCAGGAGTGCGTCAAGTTATCGGATGTGGAAGGGAAACATACCGGAAGCCAAAGAGAGATTGCTTTGGTGAAAGAGACGCTGGGGCTTTAATACTCAAACGTATATCTGTATTCATTCCTGTTACCCGCCCCATCTTCAGCCGTAAACAGCAGGGTTTGCGTTTCACCTTTGGTTAACCGCGCATCATCAAGTTGGTATGTGTAAACAGATGATTTCGAGTCGTGGGTGAAGAGCACGAATTTTCCGTTTATCTCTCCCCGGAAAGAGGCGATTCCGCTTTTATCGTCACCGAGACGAATGCGTACCCGCTTTTGGTTTACCCAATTGTGAGGCTCTACCGGAGTGATGGTAGGTGCGATGGTGTCGGATGAAATAGCGTACCTGTCGCCTAATTCCCTTACGGCAACTGTCATGCCGCCCTGCTTGTATTTTCCGCCTATCCAGCTTTGCGAGCCGTTATCATTGATTCTGACAATACCGTAATTGTTCCGGTTTTGCAGTGTGTCGGTATTCAGTTTTATCCAAATATCCGCGTTGTTGTGCAGCGGAATGGGTTTGTTGTTCACCTGATGTATATCGGAATAATAGGCCGGATTTTTTGTGACGGAATGCGAATAGCAAAAATCGGCATACAGATTCCCACTTGGAATAGAAAGGGAAAACCCTAAATCCATAAACGAATTGCTGAAATTCCATGCCATATAGTTGGCGCAATCGGCTTGTCTGGGTATGGATTGCGGTTGTCCGCTCACCGTGAAAGAGTAGGAGAGCTTGTTTCCGTACAGGTCTTCCAGTTCGTAGCGAAAACGATAGGCTCTCTCCTCATCAATGTCTATATAACCGCTATTTTCGGTCTGATAAAAAGGGAGGGTATTTCCGGGCTCTATGAACGATTTCATGAAAAAGGAGCGGCGGTCCTTCCAATCCTCAAAATCGATGAAGGAGTTGAGCATTCGCGTTTTGGCGAACGGATACCTGTCGATGGTACTGCTGAAAACCGGTTTGTCATCCACGAAAAGACGTATACGTCTCACTCCGTAGATATTAGACTGACCGGTCATCCGATCATATGCTTTCACACCAACCCCGATGCGCCCCCAGGCGTTTATGCTTCTTCCCAATCCCAAGAGGGCTCCCGACTTATCTTTGCTGATATTCAGACGGATGGGGCCGGCACTTCCGTTGATAACACCTTTCCCCTTAACCGGATAAAAGGCGATTCCCCGAAGATCGGGCTTCTGCGTGTCGGGCACCCGGGCAAGGTATTCAAGGGCATCCAGCGGATCTTGCGTGCGGGTATCGCGTATTTCGAAATGCAGGTGAGGCCCTCCCGAACTTCCCGTGTTCCCGCTTAATGCTATTTGTTCCCCTCTTTTTACCGGCAGGGTGCCCTCTCCGGGGTAAAGATCTACATTATAGCTCTCCTGTTCGTACTGTTTCTCAAGGACCCAATCGGCAATTTTTTTCGAAAAACTGTTCAAATGCCCATACACACTGGTATGTCCTGTGGGATGATCGATGTAAAGAGCTAAGCCGTAGCCGCCGGGGGATACGCTTATACGCGATATATACCCATCTTCAATAGCGACGATGGGTTTGTTTACTACTTGTTGCGTTTTAAAATCGACCCCGGAGTGAAAGTGGTTGCTCCTTAATTCCCCGAAATTACCGCTAAGGGCGGGAGGAATGGTGACGGGATATAGGTATTGTTGTGAATAAGATAGAAACGAAGTTGTGGTGAATAATAAAGTAAATAATAAAGAGCTGTATTGTTTCATTATCTGGATATGTTCGAAAGAGAGCCGAAAGCTGTATCTATAATATCCTTCGCGACCTCTCTTTTTGTTTTTAACTCAAACGATTTCTTGTATCCATTGCGGGAGAGAATCGTTACTTTGTTCGTGTCGTGTCCGAAACCGGCACCTTTGTCTTGCAGGGAATTGAGTACAATGAAATCGAAATTCTTTTTTTCCAGCTTTTTTATCGCGTTGGTCACTTCATCGTTGGTTTCCAATGCAAAGCCGATGATGAGCTGGTTTGTTTTTTTTATTTTTCCCAATGAGGCTGCTATATCGGGATTGGGAGCCAGGGTAAGTGTGATGCCCTCCCCCTCGTGTCGTTTTATTTTCTCGTCCGACATCCGTTCGGGGCGATAATCGGCAACGGCAGCCGACAAGATAGCCGCGTCCGCTTCGGGAAACGCCTTCATGGCTGCATGATACATCTCATCTGCTGACTCCACGTTCATTGTTCGAATGTTGGAATGAGTGGTTGAAAGCGATGTGGGACCCGTAATTAACAGGACCTCCGCGCCGCGTGAAGCGCACTCCTCGGCCAATGAGAAGCCCATCTTTCCGGAGGAGAAATTCCCGATAAAGCGAACCGGATCGATTCGTTCATAAGTGGGACCGGCGGTGATCAGGATTTTTTTTTTATCGAGGTCGGTTTGCTGAGAGAGAAATTGTTCTATAATGGCGACGATATTTTCCGGTTCTTCCATCCGTCCCTTGCCTTCCAGATGACTGGCAAGCTCGCCTTCGGCAGGTTCGATAATGTGAACATCATCTCTTTTCAAAGTGTCGATATTGCGCCGTGTGGTAACATGCCCATACATATCTAAGTCCATGGCGGGAGCAACAAATACGGGAGCCTTCATCGATAGGTACGTTGTAATAAGCATATTGTCGGCAATACCATTCGCCATCTTGCCAATGGTGGAAGCAGTGGCCGGAGCAACAATCATGAGATCGGCCCACAATCCCAAATCCACATGGCTGTACCACGTTCCGTCGCCCGTAGCGAAAAACTCACTGATCACAGGCTTACCCGATAGGGCGGAAAGCGTAACGGGTGTGATAAATTCCTTACCGGCAGGAGTAATGACGATTTGCACCTCGGCCCCTTTTTTTACCAATAGCCGGGTGAGAACGGCCGATTTATAAGCGGCTATGCTGCCGGTGATCCCCAAAACAATATGTTTCCCTTTTAGCGACATACCAATCGATTAAATTATTACAAATATAGAAGAATTTTCTGAAACCCACCAATAAAACACCATAAAGTAGTTGGGTCTGATACCAACAGAGCCGGTAAGCGAGACGTCTTCCGAGATAGCGAGTGTGTAATCCTTACAGAAGATGCAGGTAAAGCGCCAAGCCCGGATCAAAAAACAGGTGGAGGAGTTTTCAATACTAATAAAGAGATGTAATAAAATTAAATAATGTTAATATTGAGAAAATAATTGGTACTTTGTATTGCATAATACTTTGCTTAAGATATCTTTGTATAGTGAAAAGGCAAGGACCTGGAATTAGCATGTAGTTCCTTACCTATAAGGAGATGATGATTGAGAGTTCACTAACGTTAGATATTTGAATCATGTTCTACTATTTCTTTCAGACTATTTCTTCGCTCGGCATAATCCAAACGAGTTTGGCTTCTGCTTATTTAGCTTAACGCAAATAGTTCACTACATCATAAAGAATAAAGGAAATTAATCATATGAATATTGAAAATACGCAGAGTCAAATGCGGAAAGGAGTTTTAGAATACTGCATTCTTTCCATTATCAAAGGGGGAGAGGCTTATCCCGGCGACATCATCGACGAAATGAAAAACGCCGGATTGCACCTTCTGGAGGGAACGCTCTATCCGTTGCTCAACCGCTTAAAGAACGCAGAGATACTTACGTATCAATGGGTGGAAAGCAATTCAGGGCCACCACGAAAATATTTCAGGCTTACAGACAAAGGAGATGAGTTCTACTCCCTTTTGAAAACCACCTGGAACGAATTGGCTACCGGAGTGGAAACACTGACGGGGAAAACAAATGAGATAAAAGATAATCAATCGGAACACAATCTATCAGTATAACACCGTTATGAAACGAGCATGTACATCATTACATCCGCATAGCATTATTCTCGCGAGTTCAGTAAACTTAGATATTTGCTCGCTATGGCATAATTCAAGCGAGCTTGCACTATGCTCATTTAGCTTAACGTAAATAGTGTCATACACCGCAAAGAAAAAAATAAAATAATCGTATGAAAAAAGTAATCAACATTAACTTCCAGGGACAAGTTATTGCCATTGAAGAAACGGCGTATGAGATTTTGAAGCAGTATATCGACAGTCTTAAAAACTATTTTTCACGCGAAGAAGGTGGCGATGAGATAGTGAACGACATTGAATGCCGAATCGCCGAATTGTTTGGAAACCGGTTAAAGCACGGAATCAATTGTATCACGGATGAAGACGTGGAGGCTATTATCGCCAATATCGGCAGGCCAAAAGATTTTGATTCGGACTACGAAGAATCGGCAAGCGCCGGTGTAAACATGCATCCATCCACACCACATACCGGTAGCGAGTCCTCGCAACAGACAAGAACGGGAGGAAGTCGTTCACTGTTCAGAAACGCGAATGATCAGATCATTGGCGGTGTATGTAGCGGATTGGCCCATTATTTCAAGACAGATCCTGTGTGGATACGGATTATTTTCGTGATGCTTTTCGGCTTTCTTTTCTGGGTATACATTGTATTGTGGATAGTGCTGAAGGCGAAAGCGCTTGAATCGAACGTAACCAAACGGCTTTACCGCAATCCTAACGATAGCTATATAGGCGGTGTTTGCGGTGGCATAGCGGCATACTTTAAGATAGATACATGGATCCCGCGCGTTCTTTTCCTTCTTCCGCTCCTGTTGAATGTTTTTGGTATGATTTCGTTTTTCCCGCTGAACCACTTGTTCCGGGATGTCGATTTCAACTGGAATCTTAACGGGAGTATCGTGTTGATATATCTTGTCCTTTGGATTATTATTCCCGAAGCGAAAACAGTGAAGCAAAAACTGGAGATGATGGGAGAAGAGGATTATATTCAGTCCATTCGCGAAAAAGTGAGCGATAATGTGGCAAGTGCCAGGAGTCGCTCTGAAGCCGAGAATCCGGTAGAAAACAGTAGGAATCATCCTGCCATGGGAGTGAACAACAACACAGAAAAAACTACTATGGACGGAATGCCACCCGAGCCCCCCGCAAATGCACCTCGGATTACCTCTTCTCCACAGTCCGGAAGATCGGGTTGCCTGAGCGGATTGATCATTTTTCTAAAAATCATCTTCTTCACTTTTGTAGGGATCTTCGCTATTGTGCTTGTGGGAGTTGGTATAGCATTTTTGTATGCCGGGGCGCAAGTGATGCCGCTTAAATCGCTCTTTATTGATGCAGGGTATGAAACCAATCTACTTATAGCCTCTTTAGCGCTGATCATACTTGTTCCTATCGTGTCGATTATTATATGGATTGTTCGCCGGGCGATGAAAGCAAAATCCCGCCCTGTTATAGGGATTGCCGCAACTGTTTTGTGGTTTGTTGGATTAGCCTTAACAGGCATACTCGCAACTAAAGTCGCAGATAAATACCGTGTGGAGAGTTCTGACGAAAAAACAGTGGCCATAGCGCCGGTAACATCCGGTAAATTGTATGTTGAAATGGAGATGTACGCGGATGATTACGCCGATTTTAAAATTGGTTTCGGACCCGGTGCCGATGATATAGATGAACTTCCTTACACCACGGTAAATGAAGATTCGCTGCTTTTCAAGAATATTAATCTGCATATACGCAAAAGTGCCGATTCCCTTTTTCATGTGAGGACAATAGCCGCATCTCGCGGTAAAGATCTTCGTACCGCAAAGGCAGATATTGAGCAGTTTACCTATAATATAGTCCAAAATGATTCTGTTTTGTGGTTGCCGGAATTTTTGGCGGTACCGATAAGCCAGGGTTTCAGAGACCAAAGTATTACTGTTGAGATCTCTGTTCCGGCAGGAAAATCAATTGAGATAAGCGATGCACTGCGTGAGTATAAAAATAACGAACCGCCTTCCGTTGTGCGGAAAAGAATCAGAAGCTATTCAAGTTCTTATGTTCCCGGCGTGGAGGTATCTCCCTGGGAAGAGAGGGAAAGCAAAGAAATAACGGATCCGGTATAAGTACTTTTCATTACACTGCATATAACTTTCATTGTGATTCAGGGGCTGTCCGGAAAGGGCGGCCTTCTTTGTAGGGTGTTCCCAAAAAAATGGTTACTTTTGTATGCGATAGTGTGCATTTTTCTAACGGTACAACTCTGTAATATATCGCCATACGTGTTTCTCGCTTTCGACATGCATCAAGCCTGAAAAATTCATACGGGTTGCAAAGACACAAAAGAAGCATAATTCATGGAATTACAATATAAGAACCTCATAATGCTTTGATTCCTGATAAGTGGTAAAAGATACTCTATAATTCGTTAAATATAATCCTATGAACAGAAGAAATTTTATCAGAAATGTTTCGGCGGTTTCTACACTTACCCTTTTAAAACCGGAAATTGTTTTTGCGTCCAACAATAATTCTGCTGTCAGAATCGGACTTGTAGGATGCGGTTCACGTGCAACAGGAATTCTGAACAGTATGTCGGAGAGTTCAAACATTCAGATCACGGCATTGGCTGATATTTTTGAAGATAAGCTGGAAAAAGGCATCGACTTCGCCAATGGACTTAATAAAAAAGAGGCTACGCGGCTCTCTCGAAAAATAAGGCCTATGCCGGTTCCGACGCATACCTGCGGTTATTGGAAAACAACGATGTGGACGCGGTCATCATCGCTTCACCCGGTTATTCCCATCCTCAGATATTGGAAGATACCGTTGCGGCAAAGAAGCACGTTTATTGCGAAAAACCGATTGCCGTGGATGCGGATGGGTGCAAGCAAGTACTCCGAACCGGAAGAAACATTCAAGGGGGAATTTCTGCGTTCGACGGTTTCCAGATTCGCTTTGCCACTCCTTATGTTGAAATGGCAAAGAGAATTAAAAGAGGCGATATAGGAGATCTTGTTACCGTACAATTGTATTATTTCTCATCGGGTGCTAAAATCATACCGTACGAAGGAATGTCGTACGACGAAACACGTATCCGCAACCATTACTATTTTCACGAAATTTCAGGAGGTTGTTATCTCGACCAGGCCATACATATGATTGATGTCTGCAACTGGATTCTGGATGCCAATCCAATCTATGCAATAGGGGATGGAGGCAGAAAGGGAGGCCCTGATTTTGGCAATGCCTGGACTAATTATCAGGTGATTTATACCTATCCGAACGAGGTGAAGGTTTCCGTACACTCCAGTAAATTCGCCAACGTTTTCGGTGACGTCTGTGCCCGGTTCATAGGTACGAAGGGAATTGCGGAAGCACACTATAGCGGAGGGGTATTTATTAACGGTGAGAATCAATGGGATTCCGGAATTGTGCGTTCAACGTCTGAACTGACACCGGAGTCAATAGCCAAAGGAGCCTCTTCCTCTTCTCTGGACGATGCGGACCGTAACAAAGGTAAGGCATTTATTGACAGTATCACCGGCGGAGTGTATCTGAACCAGTTGGAATCGGGTTGTAACTCTACATTAACCGCTATTTTAGGCAGGGAGGCCGCTTCACGACAAGAAAAAATCACTTGGGACGAACTGAGCTATACCCCTCATCGGATTGATCCGAAATTAGATTTAGACCAATTCGATCGAAAATAAAATCGAAAAAAATATTGTCATCCGTTTAAAAACATATATCTTTGCATCCGCAATTAAGAAAGAGAGGTCTGAATGGATTGGTTCAGATGGATGGATAAAACAAGCGGAGGCTTGTTCTAATACGAGTTGTTAATGAAGCGCCCGGATGGCGAAATTGGTAGACGCGCTAGTTTCAGGGACTAGTGTCGGTAACGATGTGCAGGTTCGAGTCCTGTTCCGGGCACTGTATAGGCGCAGGTGGTGAAATTGGTATACACGCTACTTTGAGGGGGTAGTGCCGGTTACGGCGTGTGAGTTCGAGTCTCATCCTGCGCACCTTGTAAATCTTAAGTTGTTTGTTTTCAGAGGCATCCAGGTTCTTGTAGTTAAAAGTACATTAATTGCATATTAAATGAAAGCAAATAATAATTTACACAATTCCCAGGTTGTGCACCCGCGGCGGAGACATAACCAAACAGGGGTACGTTTATCTCTATTTCACCGACAATGTAGGGCAAAAAAGCAATTTCGTTATAAGATGGGCATAAACTATCTCAGAACGAAAAAAGAGCGTGTGCTCGAAGCTAATGCGATCATTGAAGCATTGCTTATCAAGTTGCAAGACGGATGGAACCTGCTTTAAGCTGAATTATCTTTATGTGCAAAATATTACAAACAAACATCTCCGAAAATATTTCGACTGAATGTTGTCTAAGTTTTGTATCCCAAATGAGAACATTTTGCATTTCCGGGATGTGTATTCAACAGATTAATATTAATTTTGTGAAATGATCAGAAATGCATCTTTTCTTCAAAAATCGCTATGAAAATCCTTACATCGGAGCAAATTCGTAAAATCGATGCCGAAACAATTTCACGCGAAGGTATTCCGTCGCTTGAATTAATGAAGCGGGCGGCTACTGCTTTTTACGGCTGGTTCGCTGAAAGATATACAGATAAGAATCTTTCCACGCTCATTTTTTCGGGTGTGGGAAATAATGGTGGCGACGGGCTTGTGGTTGCGCGTTTGTTACATAAATCGGGCTATAATGTAAAAGCCTGCGTAGTAGAATATAGCGACACGCACACCGAAGATTGTGCTCACAACATCCGCCGTGTGAAAGCCGAAAATATCTCTTACAAAAAGATTGTATCGGAGGAAGATATTCCGGATATTCAACAATATGATGTGGTGATTGACGCGATTTTCGGAACCGGATTGTCGCGGGAAGTGGACGGTGTTGCCGAAGAAGTTATTCGGAAGATAAATGAAAGCGGTAAACCGATTATCAGTATTGACGTTCCGAGTGGAATGTTTCTCGATCGGAAAACACCTTTTGCCGTACACGCAACCGAAACCGTAACGTTTAAGATTCCAAAACTGGCATTATTCCTCCCTGAAAATCAAAGTTTTACCGGGAACGTATCGATCGTTGATATCGAACTGGATAAAAAAGCGATAGCTGAGGCGGAAAGCAATATCTATTACACGGAAAAAAAAGAGATTGGAGCGTTATTGAAACCGTTGTCCAAATTTTCTCATAAAGGCAGCGAGGGCCATGCCCTTATTGTCGGCGGTAGTTTGGGTAAGGTCGGTTCGGTGTGCCTGGCATCGAAAGCAGCTTTAAAAACGGGTTGCGGATTAGTTACCGCCTTTCTGCCCAAATGTGGGATGCCTATAATTCAATCTCATTTTCCGGAAGCGATGGCTATAGAAGATAAAAATTGGGAATATATCTCCTCAATCTCATACGATTTACATCCCGATGCTGTGGGCATTGGTGTCGGCATCGGACAACATGAGGAGACACAAAGCGCTTTGTATGATTTCCTACAAAAAAACAACACCCCTTTGGTGGTAGATGCCGACGCACTGAATATCCTGTCGCAACACCGCGACTGGTTATCCTTCCTTCCCGCGAAGACGATATTAACGCCTCATCCAAAAGAACTTCAAAGACTTATCGGCGAATGGAGCGACGACTATGATAAGATTAAAAAAACGGAGCAGCTCGCTCAAAAGTACGATCTTGTGATCATTATTAAAGGAGCCTGTTCCCTTATTATAGATGCGGAGAGCATTTATGTGAACAGCACCGGAACGCCCGCGTTGGCAACCGCCGGCAGCGGCGACGTGCTGACGGGTATGATCACCAGCCTGCTTGCACAAGGCTATACACCAATGAACGCAGCGAGGGTGGGAGTGTACCTGCACGGATTGACGGCCGACGTAACGCGGGATACCCTCCATCCACGAAGCTTTGTTGCGAGCGATGTTATAGAAAACATAGGTAATGCCTACTTTAAGATGGCAGGCATGCGAAAAAAAATAGTGCAATAATTTGTGTTTTATGAATTAAATACGTACTTTTGCACCTCATTTTGCCAATAGGCTTTACAAGAAGACGCGTGTAGCGGCTCGCCTCAGGCATGTAACGTCAAGTTATTTTATATGTACGTAATAGTAGATATTCAGGGTCAGCAATTTAAAGTGCAGCAAGACCAAAAACTGTTCGTCCACAGAATAAATGCCGATCAAGGCAGTGAAGTGGAGTTCGAAAAAGTGATGCTCGTTGATAATGAGGGTGCGGTTACCGTTGGTGCGCCCGTAGTTGATGGCGCAAAAGTAGTAGTTGAGATTCTTTCGCATGTAAAAGGAGATAAGGTTCTCGTTTTCAAGAAGAAAAAAGAAAAGGGTACAGGAAATTAAACGGTCATCGTCAACAGTTTTCTGAAGTGAGAGTAAAAGAGATTATTGCTTAATCAGTTAAAATCAGAAGAAAATGGCACATAAGAAAGGTGTAGGAAGTTCAAAGAACGGTCGCGAATCGGAAAGTAAACGATTGGGCGTTAAGATATTCGGTGGTGAAAAGACGAGAGCGGGAAATATTCTCGTTCGTCAACGCGGAACAGCGCATCACCCAGGTGATAATGTAGGTATGGGAAAAGATCATACACTCTTTGCATTGGTGGATGGCGTAGTGGTTTTTCGTAAGAAAAGAAATAACCGATCATACGTCTCAGTTCAACCTCAGGCACAGGCAGAAGCGAATTAGCCTGTGACTCGGAACCGGTTAAAGGAAAACTTGAACCCATAAAATAATTTTTTAGTTGATAAGAAGAGGGTGTATCACAATGTGATTTCACCCTTTTTCGATTTTGACCCTTCGAGACCCCATCTTCCCTACATGAAACCCTCCCTTTCCCAACAAGAGTTTATCTTAACTCACGAAAATGACGATGTACGTGAACTGGCGCTCCGTTATTCGCGGGAAGATATCCCTTTTTTATTGGCACAGATTGAGGGGCTTCAAATTGCTAAAGACAAAATCCCATCATGGTACTCTAACAATGAGATAATCTATCCGGCACATCTTTCCCTCGAACAGGCCTCGTCGGAGATGACGGCCGAATACAAAAAATCGCTCTTCGCGAAGAGAGGAGAGGACCCTGGTGATCTCATGGGAAAAGAGTGTCTGGTTGATCTTACCGGCGGATTAGGGGTAGATTTCTCATTTCTATCAGCCTGTTTTCGTAATGCGGTATATGTGGAACAAAACGCGGAACTTTGCGAAATTGCCGAACATAATTTCCGGATATTAGGACTGAAGAATGCCACGGTTATAAATGAGAGGAGTGAAATTTTTTTATCACGGATGCCGGAAGTCGATCTTGCCTATCTGGATCCGTCGCGCCGGGATAGTGCAGGGCGGAAGGTTTTCCGCATAGAGGATTGCAGTCCCAATGTGTCGGAAATAAGAGATCTGTTGCTAAAAAAATCAAGTCTGCTTCTTATCAAGTATTCTCCCATGCTCGATATTTCACTTGCCGTGGCAACGCTCGGAAATGTGCGTGAAGTGCATATCGTTTCTGTGGAAAACGAATGTAAGGAGTTGCTTTTTATTCTCGCTGGAGAAACGGGACAATGCGTTTACCATGCTGTGAATCTGAAGAAAAACGGAGAGAAAGACCATTTTTCTTTCACTTTGGAGGAGGAGAAGCGTGACGCTGTTTTGACTTCACAACCCGGAAAATATCTGTACGAGCCCAATGCGTCTCTATTAAAAGCGGGCGCTTTTAACGCGGTTACCAAATGTTATAAGGTGAAAAAACTACACAAAAGCAGCCACTTATATACATCCGACGAACCTGTTCCCGGTTTCCCGGGGCGAATTTTTGAGATAGAGAACGTGTTTGTGCCCAACAAGAAAAACATCAGGCAGTTTGTGGCGGAAACAAAAAAAGCGAACATCACCGTCCGCAATTTTCCTATGAACGTCGCCCAGATCCGCCAAAAAACCGGATTAAAAGAGGGCGGCGACCTTTATTTGTTTGCAACTACGCTTGCCGGCGAACAAAAAATGTGGGTGGTTTGCCGGAAATTCCGAGAAATACAATAGATTACTCTTCCTTCAGCTCCTTCATTTCCTCTAAGCTTTTTAGGGTTGTATAGTGATGCCGGAGGCGCTACCCGAAAAAAATAATGCAAACAAAAGGTTCTCTTAATAGAATGTTAAGACTTTATCCTGATTCCGATGGATTTCAGATATAATACTCTGCGGGATCGATAATTCCGGCTCGCATGGCGTATTTTACGGCTTCGTGTACATTGTTTATTTCTAATTTCCGGAAAATATTTTTGCGATGGGAATTGATGGTATGAAAACTAAGATTTTTTTCATAGGCAATCTCTTTCGTTGTTTTTCCCAACGCGATCTCATGTAAAATCACTTTCTCCGTGGCCGTAAGTTTGTCGGGTATTGTATTCTCCGGAATACTACTTCTGAGGATCTGTTCTGCGGATTCACAAAGGTATGGGAGATGACTGGCGGCATGTTGTAGAGCAGCGGTAATTTCTTTTTCGGAATCGTGTTTCATTACTACGCTTATGGAGGGATCCGTAGCCAGAATATGACGTAAAAAAAGCTCTCCCAATTCTTCGGAAAAAAGGATCCACGCGGATCGTTTAGCAGAGGCTTTCACAATAAGCATTTGTTGGATAGAGACAAAATTAAATAATGTATAATCCAATATAACAACCGCATCGGGATATGTATTTAAATGCCCTTGCAATTCGTTGACCGTACCTGCCCGGACAATACGAATCTCATCCCCCGATAATTCTCTCAGAAGAATCGAAATACCTTTATCGGTTATAAATTGATTATCTGCTAATATATACGTTTTCAGCATTGCATTGTCTCCTTTATCAAATACAAAGGTAATTCAAGTGAACTTGTCTTCTGGTCATTGCTTAACGAAAACGTTCAATTACATTAGTCGTTTTCTCGCTATGGCAAAGTTCAAACAAGTTTGACTTTACTCATTTAGCTTAACGAAAACGTTCATTAAAATTAGACTATTTCTGCGCTTGGCAAAGCAAATAAATTTGCTCTGCACTTGCTTAACGAAATAGTTCATATCGATCTCTAATCATAGTTCGCATAATTATTCAAAAATAAAACAAATATTTTATAGGTGTACTATTTTTTTGATATGATATATCATGTAAATTTGCAACGTAGAATCAGACGCATATTAATACGAAAAGAATTATGGAAAAAATAGCCAAAAAGCTGACAGACCTTGTGGGAAACACACCTTTATTGGAATTGAACTCTTTTGCAAAGCTTCATGCTACGCAAGCCCGGCTTATCGGTAAATTGGAATATTTCAATCCGCTGGGGAGTGTAAAAGACCGTATTGCCTTGTCAATGATCGAAGATGCCGAAAAAAAAGGACTCCTGACACCGGGAGCCACGATTATTGAGCCTACAAGCGGTAATACCGGTATCGGACTGGCGTTTGTGGCTGCCGTGAAGGGGTATACACTCATCCTGACCATGCCGGAAACCATGAGTCTGGAACGGCGTAACCTGTTGAAGGCTTTGGGGGCTACCCTTGTTCTTACCCCCGGTATGGAAGGAATGAAAGGGGCCATAGCCAAAGCTGAAGCGTTGCGTAAGGAAATTGCAGGGGCAATTATCCTGCAACAGTTCGATAATCCTTCTAACCCCGAAATACACAGATATACAACGGCTGAGGAGATATGGCGCGATACGGACGGCCAGGTGGATATCTTTGTTTCCGGTGTGGGTACAGGCGGAACGGTGAGCGGTGCCGGGAGACGGTTGAAAGAACTTAATCCCGGGATACAGATCGTTGCGGTGGAGCCGGACGAATCTCCCGTTTTATCGGGCGGAACACCTGCACCACATAAAATACAGGGAATCGGAGCCGGATTTGTTCCTGAAAATTTCGATCAAACGGTGGTTGACCAAATCATTCGTGTTGCCAGTGACGATGCCGTCCGAACCGGACGTGAACTGGCTAAAACAGAAGGTCTGTTGGTCGGCATCTCGTCCGGGGCAGCGGTTTGTGCCGCTGTTCAATTGGCCAAATTACCGGAAAACAAAGGCAAGAACATCGTTATAATATTGCCCGACACCGGGGAACGGTATCTCTCTACCGTTCTATATGCTTTTGACGAATATCCGTTATAATCCTGAAAGGCGGCGAATGGCATCGTATCCGTTACCGGAGAAGCTATGTCCGCCTTTTTCGGAACCGAGGCTATTGTCAGACAGTAAATTCGATGTGCTATGAACTCAGATATTTTACCGTAAATTGTACCATTGCGCCTACTGCATATTGGAGCGCATCTTCGTCGAGGTCGAAGCGGTCATTATGATGTTCCGCGCCGCTTCCTAAAACATCGTTTTTAACTCCCGGAAAGATAAAAACCGTAGGTGCCAGTTGACTGTATTTAGCGAATGTTTCAGCGGCATACCATATGTATTGTTCGCCGGTAACAATCCGGTTGGGATAAATTTCTTTTATCGCTTCACGTGCGAAACGCGTCAGTATCGTATCATTGACTACCGGATTTAATGCAATTCCCATTTTATCATGGAATTCAACCGAGCAATTATGTGCCTGGGCAATATTTTCCGCAATTTTCCGTACAAGATTAAATCCTTTCTCTCCTTCTTCTTTGTCGAAAAAACGGATTGTTCCTCCCACGTAAACCGAGTTGGGAATGACATTGTAAGTTTCTCCGCCTTGCACCTGCGTAACTCCCAGCGTAAGCGTTTTTGTAATATCGCGTTGGTTGTTCCATGCGATTGAAATTCCGCTTAATATATTAGCCACAGCAAATATGGGATTGATAGATAAATCGGGACGGGAAGCATGACCTCCTTTTCCGATTACATCAAATGCAATCGTACCGGTACCTGCCATAATAGGGCCTTCCTGAATGAACAGTTCTCCCGTACTCAGGTTCGATTTCAGATGATTGCCGTAAATGGCATCTATTTGTAACGGACGTAAGGCAGCAACCATTGCATCAATACCCGAATTTGTTTCCTCTCCTTCTTCAAAAATGAAAACTATTTTGCCGTTGAGTTGATCCTGCAAAGCGTGTACTATTTTCATTGCTCCAAGTAAAATAGCCATGTGCCCATCGTGTCCGCAGGCATGGGAAACTCCTTCGTTTTGTGAAATCCATTTTTTCTTTTGTTTTAAATTATACGGATTTTCCTGAATGGGCAGAGCATCAATATCCGTTCGCAGTCCGATCGTTTTTCCCGGTCTCCGGGTATCAAGCACAGCATAAAAACCTGTTCCTGGGACCTTTGTGACCGGTATTCCCAATTTAGCTATTTCTTGCTGAAGAAAACGGGCTGTTTCGAATTCCTGAGAAGACACCTCGGGGTGTTCGTGCAGATAGCCTCTTATTTCTCTTAAGTAAGGGTCTATGGATTGCACCTGCTTAAGGACACTATCTTTAGTAATTGTGCTTTTTCCTAACAACGGCGATGCGCAGCAGATAGAAAGAAATAATAGTATGCTTGATTTTGTATGATGATTCATATTGTTGGAATTTATTGATTATGCAAGTAGTGGAAAGCCGGCGGGATGTCACGTTTGTTTGGGCCAAACAGACAGAAACAATCCCCATTTATAGTCGGGATCAAAATAACTTCGCCAAGAACCTTCATAAAAATGGTGCAACGGGAAAATGATATAGCCGTCCTGATTATGATCGGTTGTATCGTAGGGTTCTGCCAGAACGAGGATATCATCAGCAGTATGCGGGGTGCCCATTGTATCGTATCCGATAATTATCTGCCAATGACCGCCCCATGTATTCGTCCCTACAATAACAGGAATTTTTTGTTTAAGATATTTCAGGAAGAAGGTTTCAGGGATTGTTTCCCGATCCGGATTCTGATAATCATACGTCGATTCGTATTCAAATCCGCCTATCTCGTCAAATATATTGATCAGATGCCGTAAGTAGGTTGTGTCTTGCTCTGTCCCGCGTAAATCTTGAAGCTGCTTTTCATTATATCCTTTTCGTTTCCCATAGTGTTCCAATACCATAAGAACACATGCCGGCCCGCAAGTTACTTCGGTGGCTTGTTGAATGGTTCTGAAATTTTCAATCAAAGTAAGCGACCCTGTACTTTTTTTGTTATAGAAATCGATCGGTTTATAATATGGCGAATTTTTTACATCAAAAGCCCTTTCATGTTTAGCCGCTCCTTCTAAAGGCAATTCCGGATCATAAGGAATTTTTTTTGTGTCTTGAATAGAATTACATCCCAACACAAATAATAAAGAAAAGATGGTAACGAGCCGTGATACTAAATAAGTCATTTTGTTTAAAATAAAGCTGTCGTTTGTATTCTATCGTTTTATTGTCTTTTATAAAACGGCAAAGCAAATTTTGCAACTTTATACTCTCCCTCCCCTGTTTGTCTGTAAAATAGGGGAGGAGGAGAGTATTTATCAATATCCCGGATTCGGTTGGATACCCAGATCGTTGCCTGACAATCCTTTCGGAATGGGGAGGAGGTAGAACTTTCCGCTTACATTATCCGTTTTTGCATGGAGGTGTTTGTAACCTTTCACGAAGAACGGATAATTGGTTTTAATTAATTTCCAACAGGATCTCCGTATCCCGGATTTTGGGGACGAATGCCCAAATCTTCAAAACTGGAGCCTTGCGGTATAGGAAAACGGTAATTACGCCCTTTGATATTTTCATACTTACCACGCAGATGTTTGTGGTATCTTGCAAAAATGGCACCTACTCTATGTTCGATTCCATTTACGGTTACCACATTATCCGCATCCGCAAATTTTTCGTCATAGTATGTATAAGTAGGCACTAAAGTGAGTACAGTCGAAATCAACGTTTTCCAACGAGTAAGGTTGAGCCAGCGATGTTGTTCATATTGAAATTCATATTCCCATTCGTCCTGTATATCTTTCAGGGTAACCGAGGTGAGATTGTGGCTGGTATCACCGAATGCCCTTTCGCGAATCTGATTAATAAGCCTTGTAGCCTCTGCATTGTTTTTTTAAGTTGAACCAATGCTTCGGCTTTGGTGATCAGTACTTCTGCATAGCGGATTTCAATTCGATCAACATCGTTTGTCAACTGAGTCAGGTATGCCGAGTTGTCATAACTTCTGTCAACCCCTTTTCCATTGCGAGGAAGGGAATGAGGCCAATAGTAAACATGCAGGGAATCATCCACAGGATTTCTTAACTCGGTCAAGATTGAAAATGCTTTACGCGGATCTTCATCCGTCCACCAGTCGTAAGTGTGTACCGGCTGTATATGTGGAGGCTCGTCTTCGTTCCAGGGGTTGTGGTTTGCACAATGCGTCTGGTGATTGCCCTGTTGGTCGATACCGTCGCCATCATGGTGTATTGTGAAAATCTGCTCCGGACCTTTGCTCTCATTCGTACGTCCCCATAAGGTGCGGAAATCGGGAAGAAGACTGTAAAGATTACTGTTTATAACCTTATCTGCATACACAATAGCCGAGTCGAGCAAAGCCGGAGTATAGGAAACGGCAGGGTCTGTTCTGCTGTCTTTGATGGCGTCTACCTTCTCTTGAGTGAGCGGGTTGTTACCCCAGGCCAGATAAACCCGGGCCAAAAGCGCATTAGCTGCTCCTTTGGTGGGATTAACAGGGCTTGTTAATCCGTTTCCGGCAGGAAACGCGGCGGCGGCTTCTTTTAAATCTTTTACAATCTGGGTATATACTTCGTTGATGGATTTACGTTCGGTAGAAGAAGAACCTTCCGTTTCGAGTATCAGGGGCACCTCACCCCAAAGTTGTACTAAATACGAGTAATACAAACCCCGTTGGAATTTGGCATAAGCAAGATTTTCCGCCTTACCGGCTTCGGTTCCTTTGCTCGAAGCGTTAATTTTGTTGATGGCGTCGTTTACAATGCCGATTGACTTGTAAAGCGCGTTGAACGTTTTCCGCGGATACAGATTCGTGTATTCGATTTTAATTTGTGCTGCAAAAGTACAGTCGTCGTCTTCTTTTCCCAAGTAGCTGGTAAAACCATCGACCGGTGTGTCAATCAACGAAGTGAACGTTGAACTAAGCGTTTGATAAGGACGCCATGCTGATTGCAATAGCGCTAAAGCTTCAGCATCAGTGGGTTCTTCCTGCGTAGGAACTTCGATGTTGTCCCCCTCTGTATTACAGGCGTTTAATCCAAGCACTAAAACTGCGATGGCAAAAGCTTTGAATAATAATGCATGTCTTTTCATTTTTCTCTAAATTTAGCTTGTTAATATTACTGTAAATTGAATCGATTATTTAATTTATGGTTACCCCGAGCCCGACAGAAAATGTTCTGGCCGTCGGATAAGCTCCGATGTCTATTCCGTTTGCAACCTCGGGGTCGTATCCTTTATATTTACTTATTGTAAAGAGATTTTGGGCTGAAATAAACAATCTGAAATCAGTAGACAAATATTTTGACTTCAAGGTATGGCCTAGCGTAACATTTTTTAATCGCAGGTATGAAGCGTCTTCCACATGGCGGCTATCAATAAAATTTAGTTGGTAGCCAGCGGAAATACGGGGAATTTCATTCGATGGATGGGTTGGCGTCCATGCATCGAGCAAAGCACTTGATACATTATAGCTCGACGTGGCCCGATCCAGATTTCTCCGAAGCGAATTGACCACTTCATTGCCTTGTGAACCCTGCAGGGATACAAATAAATCGAAGTTTCGATAAGAAAGGGATGAGGAAAATCCGTAAGTAAAATCGGGATGGATACTACCGAGTATTTTACGGTCGTTTAGGTCGATGTTGCCATCTTTTTTCAAATCGACAAATTTAGCATCACCAGGTTGTGGTGTTGAACCATTCACCAAAGGTAATTGGGATATATTTTCATCTGTTTGCACAACACCGTCAAAAACCAGTCCGTAAAAAGAACCAAACGATTCACCCACTCTCAGTATCTGTTCGTTATACTGACCGGCCAAAAGATTGTCATCTCCTCCTAAGTCTGTAACTTCATTGATGTTTCGGGAAATATTCGCCGAAATATTCCAATTCAGTTTTTTGTTTTGTATCAAAACGGCATTTACCCCCAATTCTATGCCCTTATTGCTTACATTGCCGATGTTTACCATTTGCTTATCGACACCTGAGCCGAGCGGAGCGGGTTTTTCCAGTAAAAGATTATAGGTGTTTTTGTAATATGCATCCAAGGTAACGTTTATGGCGTTGTCGGATAGTCCGGCATCTATTCCTATGTTGTGCTGGGTGGTGGTTTCCCATGTCAGGTCGGGGTTGCCTAAATTATCCATTTCATAAACGGTCTTCCCGTTGTATCTTTGTGCTTTGAAAATTTGCGCGAATAAATAATCGCCTATTTCCGTATTTCCGACTGTACCGGTAGAAAGGCGTAGTTTCAACTCGTTCAAAACAGATTGTGTGCTCAGGAAACTTTCTTTATCGATATTCCACGAAAAACCGATGGAAGGGAAATATCCCCAGCGCTTACCGGGCGCAAACCGATTGGAATGATCGGCACGGAAAGTAGCGGTAAGGTTATATTTTTCAAGTAGAGTATAGTTCAACCTTGTAATGATGGAATGAAGTTTCGAGCCAAGAACGCCGTTTATTGTCGGCGATTGAACCGACCCATCTCCCAAATTATTGTGTTTCAGACTTTCATTTGTAAAATGACTCGAACGATTTATCAAATAGGTTTCCTGTATTTGTTGATAGGTATATCCGCCCAGAATATTTATAAAATGTTTGTCGTTGATGCGTTTGGAGTAATCCAGGGTGGCATCTCCCTGCCATATCCCGTGTTCTTTTTTCCCTATTGATCCGACTCCTACTTCGTTAAGTCCGAGTGCGGAGGTAGACGGCGCGAAAAAATTCTGCGTGATAGCGCTTTGATCGGTCGAGAGTGTAAGTTTTGCCACAAGTCCGTTGATAATTGCGTAAGAGGCATAAAAATTTGCCAGCAGGGAGTTATTGATCGATTCGGCAACACTGTTTACCAGGTCCGATACAGGATTTGCCTGCCGTCCGTTGAGTGAAAAGTGCGAACTCTCCCAAGGATTCAGGTAATTAAAGCTGCCGTCCGGATTGTAAATCGGTACGGTGGGAGGCATGAACAAAGCATAAGTCAGCGAGTTGGTTATGCCGTCTCCAAAAGGGGAGGAGTTATAGTTTACTTCTTGCGAAGTGGTCAAACTGTTTTGAGTACTTTTACCGAATATGACGCTTGCACCCACAGTCAGATTTTCGTACACATTTCTATCAATATTAATGCGTGTGTTATATCGGCGAAATCCTGAATTGGTAATAATTCCTTCTTGATTTACAAAATTTCCCGAAATCAGGTATCTTGTTTTTTCATCGCCTCCGCTTACCGATATGTCATGATTATGACTAAAGCCTGTTTGCAGAACAGCATCCTGCCAGTTAAAACCTCTGCCTATCGACATAAGTTGTTCTTCCGTGATATTTCCTTTGTTGCCGAAATAATCTATCTGCAACCTTGCCCAATGTTGAGCGTCCATCAAACTCAACCGCTTGGCGGGAGCGCTCCATCCGGTAGTCACAGTATAGCTGACAACGTCTTTGCCCCGATTCCCTTTTTTGGTGGTAACAATGATAACGCCGTTTGCACCGCGCGAACCGAAAATAGCTGTTGCCGACACGTCTTTTAATACGGAGATGGATTCAATATCTGCCGGATTAATAGAACTCAGAGGGTTAATACTGCTTTCAACCGCTGTTTCATTGCCTCCGGCTCCTGCATTGGTGGAACGTGGGTAGACAATAATACCGTCAATCACATATAGAGGCTCGTTGGATGCGTTAATTGAGTTGCCTCCGCGAATACGGATG
>AGTN01176751.1_pt1 | contig 26660 bp, 15 predicted proteins | sample 314218 | NCBI WGS metagenome assembly AGTN01 (sample SAMN02954264, study PRJNA73603) | bioreactor metagenome | biome: terrestrial; feature: non-aerated bioreactor; material: poplar woody material; isolation source: poplar biomass | place: USA | collected 2006-12 | reverse complement strand
CAAATATATATACGTACCCGTCTTTACCTATCGGTGAGAGTGCAATGTAGAGTTTATTATCCCGTACCGGTGCATTTTGATATTGCGTGAGCCACAAATCGTCCGGCACATTCAAATCAACGACCGTACCTTTGTTGAAATCCATGCGTGCCAACTTCCACATAGCGGAATAGGTCGGTTCCCCGGAAGGGTTGACACCTATCTGAATCTGTTCTTTGGTCAAATCTTCGTAAGGAATGTATCCGATACCGTTGCCGGCATAGAACCAGCCGTTACTCTTCGACTCTTTGTTCAATTTCTGACTCAGATTGTAATCGAACGACTCATCGTATTGTCCGTTTTTGATTTTAACGATATGTACTTCGTTTTTATTTGTTTCGGGATTCACACCGCTGACCATCTGAAGGATTTCTCCCGCTTCGTTTACATGCTGTGTCGGTGTGCGGTAACCGTTGGTAGCGCCTTTTACTTTGTCGGTAAAGATAACGGACGTTTTGCTCAAATCACTGTAATCTACCACTAAGGTAAATGTTTTATCGGTAGCCGTATTTCTCCCGGTTGCCGGGTCGAATTTACTTACGGCAGCTCCATAATACAATTTACCGCCGGAGAGTACGGGACAGTCGATACGGGTAATATTGTATCCCTCTGCGACCAATTCTTCATCCATATCAACAACGATGTTATTGTTGTATCCGGATTTTAAAGTCATCGTTTTGAAATCAAGGATCCCGATGCTTGCCACCATTTTGTGTCCCAGATAGTTGCTTTTTGTATCACTCGGATCTTCATATTGTGCCGTTGCGGTGATAATATGTACCGAACCGATTTCTTCGTCGATTTTTGTGAAACGTACCGCATTTGCTCCTAACGGAATAGAAGTATCTATTGTGGTAACCTTAGAGTAATTATCGCCTCCGTGGTAGGTCAGTTTCTCAATGGTTCCCACCGTATAATTGAGGCTGTAAAGCGTAGAACCGTCCGACGACACAAATATACGTGCCGTCCGCGACGACTCCAGTTCCCAACCCACGTTAGGGCTGATGCTGCCTTGCGTTAAATCTTTCACTCCCTGCACCAACGTACCGGAAATAGACTCCGAACCATTGGCAAATGCGATATGAAAATCGTTTTCAATCCTGTTTCCATTATCATCAGGGCCATCGTCAGTTTTCTCACACGAAACGAATAGCGCCAATGCCATTGCACAGGCTGCAAATGTTGTTTTGAATGTTAAGTATTTCATTGTTTTTGTTGTTTAAAAATTTGAATTAAGTGATTATAAAACTTTAAAAATAAAGCACGTTATTTTGGCATAAAATGCCCTGCCGGGCTTTTGCAAACCGAAATTGTCAAATATCTGTTGATCCATAATGTTCTTTGCATCGAGGCTAAGCACCCATTTATTTTTCGGGAAAGTATGGGTAATTCCCAAATCCACGGGATATTGCTCCGGAATATAATCCTGATTTTTGCTGCCGACATTGGCCCAATTCCTGTAGAATCCGTTCACATAACTGATGTTGCCATACACAGACGTCTTGGAGTTGTGCTGCAAAAGATTACTGAAGAAATAAGCAGCCTGTCCGTTGAATTTGAATGAAGGCTCATTCTTTATCTGCATCCGGTAGAAATTGTAAGGGTCTCCTTTTTGGTCGTATTGGGTGTTAAACAGCACATCGAACTTAGAGATATTGAACCGGAAATCCACTTTTCCGGCATAATTGTATGCAAACTCTGCATCAATTCCCCGCGTGAACACACTCTCCAGGTTTTCGGCATACGTAAAGCTGTACTGTCCGTTCAACGTCGGTCTGATCATATCTCTCGTATCGCGCAGATAAACGGAAGAATTGAGGTTGAACGAATGTATGCTGTTTATCTTGAATGCATAATTGAATCCCAGATTAGCATTCAGACTGCTTTCGGGTTTTAGCGTGAGCGCCGCGAGCGAGTTGTCGGAGCCGTTTCCAAACAATTCATTGGCGCTAGGTAAACGCAAGGCTTTTTCTGCCGAAGCCAGCAAATATAAATCGGGCAGCAAGGCAAACGAAAACGCTGCACCGTAACCGTTATGACTGATTTTTTCGCGGAATTGATCCAGTATATATTCGTTATTCTGCAATTTAGGTTCGTTTGAAACGACGGTCTGGAAGTAATGTTTGTAAAACAGGTTTGATCTTAATCTGCCTGAAAACGCGATATTTTCGTAAGTGAAAGCAGCGATATTTTTTTGCAGATCACGTGTGTTCGCCAACGCTTGCAGTGCTGCCGGTTGATATTCATCCGAAACTTTTCGCCGGAAATCATTGAACATATAATTTGCAAACAAGGCGTGGTTCTCATTCAGCCGATAGCTGACACTACCGCGCACCATAGCCGCGTAATCTTTGTCTATGGCGGCGGTTTTGCGGCCTCCGGCTTCGGCACCTACCTCTCCCGCGTACCGGTAGTATATATAATCACCGTCTTTCATTATCGGGCCAAGCCAATCGTGCTGAATACCGACCGTATCAATTGTCTGACGATTCAGGAATGAATAACTCGCGTCAATTTTCAATGACAGGCCTTCGAGTAAGAAATCTCTTTTACTGTAATCGAGGGTAAAGACATCCGATTTGCGGCGGCTGTGCCGGTCACCATATACCACCTGCATGGTAGCTCCGTTTTGAATTTCGTTGTAGGCTTGCGACAAAACGGCTCCCAACAGGAATTGATCCGCCCATTTCACATCCGTAAAACCGATATTGAATTTTCCGCCAAAAGATTGGTAATCATCGTGAAAACGGGTTACTTTTTTCCCATTAGAGTCTATTTTCTGCCAGGTATCCGTATCGGTAAATGTGATATCTTTCCCCCACACTTTGTAACTGTTATCACTGTAATTGTAAAAAGCAGAAGCATCGACAGTGAACCCGTTATTCCAACGATAGCTTCCTGCCGCGTTCCATTGGTGACTGTTGAATGAGCCTATGGAATAGGATGTGGTCAAGGACTCTTTCCTCCGTTGCTTCAAAATAATATTGATAGCTCCCCCTAACGCATCTTCGGACAGGTAGCCCGGCACAACGCCTTTATAGACTTCTATCCGTTCGATCAAAGCAGATGGGATACTGCTCAGGGAGAAAGAGGGGCCGTAATTGGACGCCGGTACTCCGTCAATGAAGATCTTAATAGAATTTCCCGATAGTCCGTTGATATTATAGTTTACCCTCGACCCCATACCTCCATCCTGACGGATACGCACGCCCACCGTGCGGTCGAGAATTTCATTTACCTGCACGGATTGCAGCGCTATTGCCTGCGTTTCCACCACATTCACGGCAAATCCTTTCTTCTCCATCGCGTTGGACCTGTTACCCGTGACAACCACATCGGACAGCATCACCGGGTTTTCTTTCAACATAACATCGGGAATTGTATTTGTCCCGCGCTTCACAACAATTTGCAAGAGAGCGCTCTCGTAATTCAAATGTGAGAAAGCAAGTTCATATTCCCCGACGGGGAGATTCAAAAGGTACATACCCTTCTCATCCGTCATTACCGCGAGAGAGGCCTCCCTGACATATACCACCGCCATCTCAATCGGTTTCCCGTTCGAAGAGCGTACGACACCGGAAACAGGCGCATCAGCACCGGCCGCGAATGCAGCCAAACCTATTATCCATAAAAAAAAGGAAAAAAACGAGAATTTTATATTCATTACAACGATATACCTTATACAATACCGTGCTTTCATCCACATGGAATTCACACACGCACGTTCCATAACATGATTGTCATGGAGAAACGACAAAATGCCGATTTATTCAGATACAAAGGTATAAGTCGATTTGATACCGCACAATAGCAATTTTTGAGTATTCATACTACGATTTTGTCCTCTCTCCTTACCATTAGTGGGTATTTTTCGTATCAGTTAGCTACTCCACATTTTAAAGATTCGTGTTTTTATCCCTATCAATAAGTATAATTCGCATAAAATCTAATTATAAATAGCGATTGCATGTATATAATTACACATGTATTTTTGTACCTTGTGAAATTGTGCCAATCTAAATAGAAATTTATTAAAAATTTAAATAATGAAAATCTTACAAATTACAATTTTTGCCCTCATGATTGCATTTCTTATGCCTTCCTGCAAAGGTAAAAGTACAAATGCGGAAAATTCTGCTACGGGAACCGAAAAAACAGGCTCCGTGAACAATAGCCAGCAAAACAGGAGAAGAGGACCCGATTACAACGCACTTAAACAGGAACTCGGACTATCGGCGGAACAGGACAAACAATTTAACGCCGTTCTTGAGAAATACCAGAAGATCAATGAAGCAAACCGGGCTTCTTACACAGGCGCAGACGGTAAAGTGGACAGGGTTACCATGTTCGAGAAAATGGATGAAGTGAGTAAACAACAATCTGCTGAAATGGCGACATTCCTGAATACGGATCAAATCAGGAAATACGAAGAATTTGTAGCAAAGAATACCCGCAGGCGTCCCGGATATTCCGATGAAATAGTCACGCAGATAAAGACAGAACTGAAGTTGGATGAGTCGCAATCGCAAATGCTGGAAGCAGTGAATAAAGCGTTTGAAAAATCATTCCACGATGCACACGATTTTTACCACGGTAATCCGGAACTGGCCGCTGAGTACTGGACAAAATACGACGAGGAAAGGAAAAACGCTTTAAAACAGGCATTTACGGAAGAACAATATAAGCAATATCTGGAAATTGTAAAAGACATAACTGCTCCGAACAGAAGATAAGTTCAATATCCGAACCATGCGGTTAGTTAAATCCTTATTCAGAAAAAAGGGAAGAAAGGAGTCCCGGCTAAGATACATGATGGCGTTATCCCACCTTTGGCTGGGACTCCTTTCGACGATTGTGATATTTATCATCTGCCTCACGGGCAGCATATACGCCTTTCGAAACCCTTTCAACGATTTCAAAAACAGGAACTTAATCAATGCATCGATCCCTGAAAACGCCGATTTGCTTCATATAGATGAAATACAAGATATTTTTCGCGACAAAGGGCTTGAAATCCGGTCGATCGTGATTCCTGCGAGCAAAAACAAGAACCTGATAATAAGCTATACCGACAAAAACAACAATTCGGGAGGCACAGGCTATTTCAATCCATATACATGCCAAGAGATAAAAGGGACGTACGATCGCAGTTCGGATCTATTCTTTCAAACCTTGCTAAGCCTGCACCGAAACCTCTCGTTAGGGCAGACAGGAAAACAAATCGTAGGAGCCTCCGTTTTAATATTCGTATTTATGCTTATTTCGGGCCTGGTTCTATGGTGGCCGAGGGCATGGAAGTGGAGAACACTCAAATCTTCTCTCCTTGTAAGATGGAGAGCCACATCATTCCAAGTAATTTACGGAATACATAAGGTTTTCGGGTTTTATGCATTTCTACTCCTATTATTCATAGCGATCACGGGATTATATATCACCTATCCGTGGATGAAAAACGCCATTATCGTAACCCTCGGAGGCGAATCGATCCTGAAAAAAGAGACACCGGCGGATAACGAAGTTTCCGATTCTTTCGCTGCCCTTTTACAGGAAATGCTGCAAAAAGAAGCGGAAAAAACGGATACGGTAAATACGGCAATATTTCCGCTCGCGAAAGTACTGGAAATGGCGGATGAATACCTGGATTACCATGCCGCTACCACAATTATGATGCCCGATGAAAGCAACCCCCGATATACGGTAAGGAAGGTTAATACGAATAATATCCTCGGCGCAAAGGTCAACGATGTTGTAACGTTCGATAAAAAGGGGGAAATGCGCTCCCTGGATCGATTCAAGGACAAACCCCTTCATCGCCAATTTATTGAAATATCGCAACCTCTGCACACAGGCGAAATTATCGGGTTGCCCGGAATCATTCTCTATTCCTTAATATCGCTCATCGGCTGCTCTTTACCGATAACCGGTTTTATTATCTGGTGGAAGAAAGCCGGGGTATTCCGCTAATTTTCGCTGAGATAAGGAACTATTTCGTTAAGCGAGTGCAGAGCAAATTTATTTCCTTTGCCGAGCACAGAAATAGTCTAAATTTATTGAACGTTTTCGTTAAGCTAAATAAGCCAGAAGACAAGCTTGCACCGTATCCTCTACTGTAACGTTATTCAATACTTATATGGTTCTTTCGAATTCCAAAGTATATATAAAACTATCCGCACGGTAATACCCGACATTCCATTCTAATGCACGGCCACCGGGATCATAAACAAACCGCTTTCGCTTAAGGATCGGGTCACCGATCTTTATTCCCAGTTTTTCAGCTAAAAACTTGTCCGTGGCCAAAGCGCTAATCTCTTCTTTTGATGTCTTGGCAATAGAATTACACTCTTTTTCTAATATGTCGTATAAAGGACGCGAAAAATCTTCATTCCCTGTAAGCCCTACTCTGGGGTTGAAGTATGAACGGAAAAATACAAACGGATACTCGGGATTTCCTCTCAGGCGGTCCAGTTTTAATACTTTTGTATCCTCCTTCAAGTCGAAAAAAACGCATACATCCTTGGGCGGTTTCTCCCAACTTATGTGCAATTCGTAATTGGTAGGTATAATTCCCTGTGCTTTCATCTCTTGTGAAAAACTGAGCCAATTCTTTGCCTTCGAACTGATGGATGTTTTTTCAACAACAGTTCCTATCCCTTTTTTTCTGGTTAATAAACCTTCGAAAACCAACTTGTTAATTGCCTGACGCAATGTGTTCCTGGATACACCCAGCTGCTTGGCCAAATCTATCTCGTTAGGCAATCTTTTGCCGTTTCTGTATGACGGCTGCTTGATTATAATTCTTAGCTGTTCCTCTATTTGTGCGTACAAGGGAACAGGGCTATCGTGATCTATTGATATCTTCATATTAATGAATCATATTTCTATGCTGTTGTTGCCTGTTTGTTATTTAGCGCGATCTCATTATTCAACAAATATACATGATAAATCTTTGATATCACCTACAGGCACAATCAAATTTCACTAACTATAAATAATAAGACAATGAATGCTAATCTTTAATAAACCGTTATATTTTTTTAACCTTTTATTTTTTAAATTTATCATCTATTCCCTTGCACGTGAAAAAAGATATCTATTTCTTTGCATATGTATATATGACTATACATACTTACATACATATGTCTGGTATAATTTCAAAAAATATTATGAGTATTTGTTACGTAGGAATTGATGTGGGGGGCTCTCATATTTCTTTATCACTGATAGACTGTGAAACCGGGGAGATACGGGACAATGCGGTCCATAAGCAAAATATAGACCCCCGGGCTTCCGCTATCCAAATAATAAATAGCTGGGACTCATTTATAACCGGGGCGCTAAGTAAACATGCACAGGAAAATATACTCGGTATAGGAGTAGCTATGCCGGGACCTTTTGACTATGAGAGGGGTATATCCAAAATTGCAGGGGTTCAGAAATATGAATCCTTGTTCGGTTTGAATGTCAAGCAAGCCATAAGGCATATATTTAAGAACAGCGCTGTTCCTGTTTCGTTCATAAACGACGCCGCGGCCTACGCCTTAGGAGAATATTATGCCGGCGCAGGACGCGGGAATAAAAGATCGATATTCGTATCGTTGGGAACTGGATTCGGATCAGCCTTTTTGGTCGAGGGTGTCCCTCAAACCGCCGGAGAAGGAGTACCGGAGAATGGTTTCTTATACAATTGGCCCGTTGAAGATGGCAATGCTGATGATAAGCTGTCCACACGCTGGTTTACTCAGGAATGGTATAAAAAAACGGGAATATGGGCAGATGGCGTGAAAGAACTGGCTGAAAAAGCAAGAAAAGGGGATCAATTGGCTTTGGATATATTTGAACGATTTACTGACAATTTAGCTCAGTTGATGACTCCCTGGTTGGAGCGCTTTAATGCAGACTCTCTTGTAGTAGGCGGAAATATCGCCAAAGCTTCGGACCTTTTTCTAGATAAGCTGACCTCCCAAATAGACGCAGCCGGACTCCACAAGGTAGACATAAAAATTACCGAACTATGGGAAAACGCTCCGGTCATAGGAGCTGCTATGGGCATTCATCAAATAAATAGGAGTAACATGATTATTGAGAAACGGAAAACAACGCAGCTACTTATTCCAGAGAAGGTATCACATACAACTCGAGGTAAATACAACATATATCCCGGTTTTCCGATTGGAAATGGAAAAATTAAGGCAGGCAATGAGGTTTTAGCAGCATGGATCATACAACACAAAACGGTAGTCATAGATGGTTATGTAGGTGTTTTATGGGACAGTTTTGTAACAAATATAGACAAAGAGTTGGCTAAGATGGGTAAAAAAGCCTTATGGTTTCATGTGGATGCAGCGCTGCATTCGTCTCAAGTAATTGATGAAATGTTGAAACCCTATCTTGGAGGAAATGATCCGATTTTTGGAAAAATTACCGATAAGCAGCTTTCCGACTGGTATGATAATGAAAAACTCGAGAATATAAAGCCGGATGCAAGTGCCGATGTGAATATACTGATTGGTTGCGGTGCTTTTCTATGTGGATGGCAGGCGCCACTGATATATGTGGATCTACCGAAAAACGAGCTGCAGTTCCGCATGAGAGCCGGTTCTATAAAAAACTTGGGAGCGGAAAAACCAATGGATTGTAAACAGATGTACAAACGGTTCTATTTTGTCGACTGGCGGGTTCTTAATGAACATAAAAGAAAACTATTTCCGCAAATTGATTTAATTGTCGACGAACAACGGATCGATAACTATCTTTTTATGCCGGGAGACGAATTGAGAAAAGGACTGTCGGCAATGGGACGGAACTTTTTCAGGGTTCGTCCGTGGTTCGAACCTGGAGCATGGGGCGGTACATGGATGAAAAACCACATCGAAGGTCTGAATCAAGAAGCCGATAATCTTGCATGGTCTTTTGAGTTGATGGTGTTGGAAAACGGACTCTTATTCGAAAGCGATAATCGGGTATTGGAAGTTTCTTTTGATTTTCTAATGTATAATAGTTATCAGGATGTATTAGGAGACGCTGCGGCACGCTTTAAATATGATTTTCCAATCCGCTTCGATTTTTTGGATACGTTTGATGGAGGCAATTTATCTATCCAGTGTCATCCCAGCAATGAATACATAAAAAAGAATTTCGGTATGCCGTTTACTCAGGATGAAACCTATTATATAATGGATTGCAAAAATGAAGCAAAAGTATATTTAGGTTTTCAGGAGGGTGTAGACTCTCAAGAGTTTCAGGATTCGCTTATTCGTAGCCAAAACGAAGCAATAGAAATTGATATACCACATTTCGTACAGGTATTTGAGGTGAAGAAGCATGATTTATATCTTATTCCTAACGGTACGATACATGCTTCAGGAAGAGACAATCTGGTACTCGAAATAAGCAGTGCGCCATATATATTTACCTTTAAAATGTATGACTGGTTACGCCTTGATATGGATGGTAAACCACGCCCTATCAATATAGAACACGGAATGAACAATCTTCATTTTGACCGTCAGGGAGAGGCAGTGTCAAACGAACTGATATCTAAACCGTATATACTGGAAAAAACAGACTCATATATATTAGAACATCTTCCAACACATAAAGAGCATTTTTATGATGTTCATCGCTATTCGTTCGATCATGAAATTTGTATAGAAACTCAACATAAATGCCACGTGTGGATGTTGGTTGAAGGCAACTCCGTAACATTGAAAACCCCAGATGGAATGGAGTATGATTTCAATTACGCCGAAACATTTGTGATACCGGCTGCTGCTGTGCGTTACACTCTTGTCAACAATGGAAACAGGCCGGCCGTAATGGTAAAATCTTTTGTGAAATAATCCTAATAAACATTTTTATTAATTACTAAAAGAATGAAAACACTATGACAAGTAGAAAAGATGTCTCTTACCGGAGGTTCTTATTCAGGATCTTGGGTGAAAAAAGTTTTAAAGTGGCTATGTTATTATTGATGCTATTATTGCATCAAGGAGTATATGCCGAGAGCATTATTGTGAACAACAACGGTAATTTGAAGGAAACTGTTGATTTAAAACAAAATTTGAGGGAAATTACCGGAAAAGTCACGGATAATAAGGGAGAACCGCTTCCCGGAGTAAATATTACGGTTAAAGGAACCAGAAAAGGTACAATAACAGGTGTTGACGGGGTATATTCTTTAGAGGGTGTATCTTCAGAGAATATACTTGTATTTTCATTTATGAGCATGGTATCCCAGGAAGTGCGTGTTGAGGGAAAAACGGTTATTGATATAGTAATGCAGGAAGATGTTATCGGGTTAGAAGAGTTTACAACCATCGGTTATATTACGATGAAAAAGAAGGATCTTACAGGTGCAGTATCATCGATAAGTGCCGACCAGATTACACGTATCCCGTCGAATACCATAACTTCGGCTTTAGTCAATGTCCCCGGTATTCGCGTAAATGGGAACGAAATCAGGATACGGGGGAATCGCTCGGTGCAGGCAACCAACGATCCATTGATCATCCTGGACGGAATGCCTTATTATGAGTCGATAGTCTCTATCGATCCGAATGATGTGGAATCCATCGACGTATTGAAAGACGCATCATCCACATCGCTCTATGGCTCGCAAGGGGCGAACGGGGTAATCATCATTACCACAAAGAAAGGAAAGATTGGTCAAACGAACATCAATTATGACGCTTTTGCCGGATGGGGTATGATAAACTGGCACAATTTCAAGCCCATGAATGCTGAAGAATACATAGCTTTCAAACGCGAAGCTTATCGAGCTGCCGGCACATGGCTTGACGAAAGTGACGATAGCAAAGTATTCCTCGGGAATGAGATTAACAATATGGGGAAATTAGATGAAAACTGGATGGATGCCTATTTGGGTAAAAACCGCTTCTGGACTAGTCATACTTTAACTATTGCTTCCGGTTCAGACAAAACCCAATACAAAGTGTCATTCAATTATAAAAACGATGAAAGCCGGTTAAAAGGAGCCCGAAATGATAAATATTTTCTATCCACAGACCTGGATCATCAAGTGTTACGTTTTTTGAAAGTCGGAGTATCTAACAGATTGTACTATTATAATGGGACTGATAAACCCAATCCGTTTGGTGGACTTTTAACCATGTCGCCTCTGACTCCCATATATAACGAAGATGGGACTTTCAACGCAACACCGACAGGCGACCCTTATGTAAAAAATCCATTCTTGAGTACAATCGATGATTATTATAAGGATAAAACAGAAGAATGGAAAGCATTTATAAAAGTATACGCCGCTATGGATATTACAGACGGGCTTACTTTTCGTACTAATTTTTCTTATAATCCGGCATTTTCAGCACGAGGGTATTACTATGATGAAAGGTCTAATATCTATCATGATTCCAGAAATGTGGCAGGAGTACATAACAACCGGAAGGCCGATATGATTTGGAATAATATACTTAACTATAAAAAAACCTTTGGAATACATAACATAGATGTTTTTGGAGTATATGAAATACAAAATCTGACTCATACCAATACCGGAGCGTCGGGAAAGGAGCAGGAATTACCTTCTTACTTATGGTATAATCTTGGTCGCCTTATGGATAGTAAAACATTATCATCCTCTTTTACCCGTAGCCAGATGATTTCTTATGTAGGGCGCCTGCAGTACACCTTAATGGATAAATATATAGCCACTGTAACAACACGTGAAGACGGGGCCTCACAGTTGTCGAAAGGCAATAGATGGGACTTTTTCCCTTCATTTGCATTGGCATGGCGTTTATCTGAAGAAGAATTCATAAAAAATATCCTTTTATTACCAATCTTAAATTAAGAGGCAGTTATGGTATTACCGGAAATCATTCCATTTCACCCTATGCCACTTTAGGTACATTATATTCCACATATCTTACTTTTTATAATAGTACAGGAGAGGTACATTATACAGGTATGGAGCCGGAAATACGTCCAACCCCGGATTTAAAATGGGAAAGGAATAAGATGTTGAATTTAGGGTTAGATTTCGGATTTTTAAACGGTCGTATATACGGAGCTATTGATTATTATAATTCCAAAACAGACGATTTGTTGAATTTGCGTAAACTCCCTTATACCAGCGGGTTTGACCGTGCCTGGGATAATATAGGGAAAACACAGAACAAGGGCTGGGAAGTATCTGTATCAACCATACCTGTCGAAACAAAAGACTTCAGGCTGGGGGTTACTCTTTCTTATTATAGGAACAAAGAAGAATTAATAGAACTATATGATCCTAACCTTGATAAAGATATTCAAAATGGTTGGTGGCTGGGTTACCCTGTAAATGGAGTATTTTATGATTTAAAACAACTTGGAATCTGGCAGGAAAATGAGACTGATATTGCAGCTATATACGGACAAAAACCGGGTGAAGTAAAAGTGATGGATGTTGACGGTAATGGAAAGATTGACGGAGAAGACCGGAGGATACTTGGAACGAATCGTCCCGATTGGACCGGAACCCTTCAGATAACAGCAAATTATAAGGATTTCGATTTTTCCATGGATTGTTATGGTGAATTCGGCGCACTGGCGTTCGATAGTTATAGCACATCTACATGGGCTTCTCAACTTGGGCGTTGGAATACGGTAAAGGTAGATTACTGGACTCCGGAAAATCCGAATAATACACATCCGAGGCCTGTTGCCGGACAAGAAATAAAATATATAAATGCAATCGGTTATCATCAAAACGATTTTTTTGCCATAAGAAGCATGACCTTAGGATATACATTACCTAAAAAGATGATGGGAAGTATAGTAAAAAATACGAGGTTTTATGTTACAATGAATGAGCCATACAGATATATGAAATTCAAAAAAGAAGGAGGGATCACCTATAATGAGACATTCTATCTTTTTGGCGTTAATCTCCAATTTTAATAAAAAGAAAATATGAAACGAGCATGAGAAACGTTCGATACAATCAGACATTTTCTCGCAACGGCGCAATTCAAGCAGGCTTGATTTCTGCTCATTGCTTAACGAAAATGTTCACGTAAAAGAACATAATAATCGGCGAATTCCATATGACCTTAGTGAAAAAAAATAAAATATTATCATATGAAAAAGATTATTTATATAATATTACCTGTTATACTTGGAATAGGCTATTCCGGTTGCTCAAGCAGTTATTTGGATGAAGAATCCTACGGAGCAACAGTCGCCATGTTTGATACACAGGAAGGAAGTGAAGCTTTACTGAATCAGATATATACGAAAATGAATAATCTGTATGGGGGATTTACCTATTCCCGCTTTACAGAAAATGGTACGGATATTTGGATGAGAGGTCAAAACAATGGGGCCACAGGCCTTACTGACTATAAAAGTTTAGATGCGTATGAAGGCAATGTGTCATGGTTGTGGAACCATTGTTATAAAGCATTATGGAATACCAATCTGTTTTTTGAAACAATTGATGATGTTCCGTACACAAGCGAAGAATTAAAACAAAGACGCAAAGCTGAAATGCTTGTTTTACAATCCTATTTCCTGTGGGTGGTAACAGAAACATGGGGTGATACGTATTTGCCAAAAACTACCGATAAAGAAGAAGGATTGGAAGCGAGACGCTCTACCCGTGAAGATTTTTATCAAAAAATCATATCCAATCTGGAAACGGCAATAAACATGATGTCGCCGGAGCGTACTACAGAATACGGACGCATTGACCAGAGCGTGGCCAAAGCATTTTTGGCCAGAATATACTTGTTCCACGAAGAATGGGACAAAGCGATTGAAATGTCTTCCAGCGTAATAGACGACTATGGATATGAACTTTGTCCATCATGGACAGACATGTGGGATGCAGCCAAAAGAAATAAAGAATTTATCTGGACATCTGAATTCTCATCTGACGAAGCTTTTGGTGGAGGTAGTAGTATATATTGGCAAACATATGCTATGTTTATAGATCGCTTTGCCGGAATAAAAACGGAACTTCATTGGACAGGTTATGGAGGATGCCAGATTTTACCCAGTAAATACTATTTGTCCCTTTTCGATAGAGATGCGGATCTACGCTGGAAAGAAGGGCATCAATGGGTCTGGTATTATAATGATCCGAGTGATGATACGTCAGCTTTCCCTTATATGACCAGAGTGTATCAGGATACAGCTCTGTACTTGAGTGTAGATGTTTTGACTCCTCAACAAAGGGAATACATGAGACCACGTTATACATTCTTCGATATTAACGATATGTATGATGAGATGGGTTCCCCTAAAGACCGGTTCACATTTATCGGAATGACAAAATTTGACGATCATACACGGCCGAATGCTATGTCCGGACTCTCGAGCCGCAATTATCCTATTCTTCGTCTTGGCGAAATGTATCTTATCCGGGCAGAGGCCAATATCAGAAAATCTTCTCCTGACAGGGCTGCCGCTGCAAAAGATATCAATGAATTAAGAGAGAGGATAATAGCTCCCGGGCATGAAACAGCTATGACCGTTTCGGCTGATGAAATGACGATGGATTTTATCCTTGAAGAAAGAGCCCGTGAGTTAGCAGGAGAACAACAGCGTTGGTATGACCTGAAACGTACCGGCACTCTTGTTAGTAGGGTTACTATTTACAATCCGGACGCTGCCCCTAATATAAAGAATTATCATCAGGTAAGACCTATTCCTCAAACACAGTTTGACGGTATGCCTGATCCGACTACTTTGGGACAAAATCCTGAATATTAAATATCGACAATTTACAAATAACTATATTATGAGACAATTATATACAATACTATTTGCTTGCTTAAGTATATTATTCTCTGCCTGTGAATCGGATAATGAATCTTTTCCTAATCAACCAGTGTTAGAGCAGGCAATCGAAAATGCAGAGGAACTTATTGAAACTACTGTCGAAGGACTGGAAGAGGGAGATTATCCTCCGGGATCTCAAGCAAGGCTACAGCTTCAGATAGATTGGGCTAAATATATTCTTTCAACTTCAGATAACGATAATGCTTTCGCAAATGCAAGCGAAAAGATTCTGAGTGAAATCGAATATTATAAAACAAACTTAGTGAAAGGAGGATATCCGGTTTATAATAATGGTTCCTATTTTAATCTGGGCAAATTGTCCGATTATAATATATATGAGCAATTTACAATAGAGTGCAAAGTGAGGTTCAAAGATTTCGGATCGTCGCTTGGGAATATTATTGCAGCAGAAAGTGGCGGAGGTATCATTCTTCGTAACAACGGAAGTAAAATAGATGCCTATATAAATGACGGAGGATGGTTAGGCGGCAGTGCAAATGTAGACCTTGAACTCAACAAATGGCATCATCTGGCATTTACTTACTCCGGAAGCCAGGTTAACCTCTATATTGATGGAGTTGCTGTTGTTACTGCCACCGGCAGTAAAAAACAGGTAGTGGCCAATGCTGCTGTCAATTTGCATATTGGAGCAAATCCCTCTTATGCAAGTCGTTATATGAGAGGCAATGTAGCATATGTCAGTATATGGAATTATCCACGTACTGAGGCTCAGATACAATCAGACTTAGACCCATCATTCTCAGGCACAGAAGAAGGCCTATTGGCTTATTGGCCATTTGATGTAAATTTAGGTTTTACGATCCTTGATAAAACAGGGAAGAGGACTGCAGTGGGAACGGCTGTTGATTGGGAAGATAAATAAATATCAATCAAAAATACAATGAGGAAACGTATAATTTGTTATACTACAATACTCTTCTTTTTTATATGCTCGGGACAGGGGAAAGCACAGGCTTTCCTTCCTGTCTGGCAGATAGGGAAGAATGATAAAAGTGCGCAGGAGTTCGCTCTTTATCATTCAAATCATAATGATTATCTGTCCGGATATAAAGACGGTATCGTATTGTATGAAATAGGAAAGAGCAAAGAAAGCGATATTCCGTATTTTATTCCGGGTATACATGATGCCTGGGCCGGAAGTAGAGCCGGACAAATGATCATTCGTTTCGGTATCGGACAATTGGATACGAACAGCACGGCTAGATTAAGAATAAATTTAGTAGAGGCTCACCCTTCAGCAAGTCCGTTGCTTCAAATAAACCTCAATGATTTTGAAGTCAAGGTTAAAACTCCGGCAGGAAAAAATCAGAACTTCCTTTCCGATAAAAAGACAACATCCGAAAACCTTTTTGTTGAAATAGATATACCGAAAGGAACATTGCAAAAAGGAGATAATGTGTTGATTATCCGCAATGCCTCAGGTAGCTGGCTTGCTCTGGATAACATGGTTTTTTCAGCGGATAAATCCGTTACATTAGCCAAGGCATCCGGAAAAGTAGCGTTACTCAGTTCCGAATTTATTCCCGTGCTTAAATATGGAAAAGACGAAGAACTTGTTCATCCGGTGGTACTGCAGATTGCAAACTGGACAGATAAATTACAGGATGTGGATGTAAAGATAGACAATCTATCGTTAAAGAAAACCAGGCTTCATAAGGGAATGAATACGATTGAAGTCTTTATTCCCGAAACAACGACAGAAAAGGAAGTGAGTATTCAGTTACTATCCGGGGCGGAGGTTGCAGGGAAAAGAGAAATAAGAATCTCTCCTGTAAAGAAGTGGACTGTTTATCTGGTGCAACATACCCATACCGATATAGGTTATACGAAACCCCAGACGGAAATATTGCCGGAACACCTTCGTTATATAGATTATGCGATCGAATATTGCGAGTTATCTTCATCTATGCCCGAAGATGCTAAATTCCGTTGGACCTGTGAAGCGGCCTGGGCCGTAGAGGAGTATCTTAAAATACGCCCTCAGGAACAGATCGATAAGCTGAAGAAATATATAAATAACGGGCAGATAGAAGTTACAGCCATGTTCTTCAATATGTCTGAAATAGTGGATGAAAACTCTTTAAAGACTTTTCTCGACCCGTTCCATGAATTTAAAAAGCATAATATCCCGGTTAAAACGGCTATGCAAAACGACGTGAACGGGATCGCATGGTGTCTTGCCGATTATTTACCGGATCTGGGAGTGAAGTATGTATGGATGGGCGAACACGGCCACCGTGCACTTATTCCTTTTGACAAGCCTACCGTTTTCAGATGGGAATCTCCATCCGGTAAGCCGATAACCACCTACAGAGCAGACCATTATATGACAGCCAATTTCTGGGGTATAAACCATGGAGATGTGGAACATATGCGCCCGAATCTATTGAATTACCTAACGAATCTGGAAGACAGGAATTATCCATTCGACGCCGTAGGCGTGCAATATTCAGGCTATTATACAGATAACTCGCCTCCATCGCTGATAGGCAGTAACCTTATTAAAGAGTGGAACGAAACATATGCCTATCCGAAGCTCAAAAGCTCATTAGCCAGTGACTTCATGGATTATATATCAGCGAACTATCCCGAAAAACTGGAACCCTTCCGCGTTGCCTATCCCGACTGGTGGACAGATGGATTCGGTTCCGCCGCCAGAGAGACAGCGGCCTCACGAAAGACTCATTCCGATATGATAACGGTGCAAGGCCTCTTATCGATAGCCAGTCTGAAAGGAAAGGATCTGCCTGCTCACATTCAGAATCAGATAAGACATATACATGAAAATCTACTGTTTTACGACGAACATACATTCGGAGCGTCGGAAAGTATAAGGGATCCTATGTGCGAAAACAGTCAGGTACAATGGGCCGAAAAATCAGCGTATGCATGGGAAGCTTTGAAAAAAGCCCAGATGCTTTATGAAACTTCGGCCGGACTATTGCAGAACGATCTGCCGAGAGGTAAAAATCCGACGATTACATTCTTTAATACGCTGAATTGGATACGTTCGGAAGTAATGACAATGTATATTGATTATGAGGTTATTCCGCGTGGAAAATTATTCAGGATCGTGGATAAACAAGGGAATGCCCTTAAAGTACAGCCGGTACGTTCCCGTACCGAAGGTATCTATTATGCCATCTATGCGGAAAATATTCCGGCTATGGGGTATAAAACCTACGAGATAGTAATAGAAGATAAGCCTGCAGTCGAAAGAGTTCGAACCTCTTTGACGAATAATATTATAGAAAATGATTACTACAAAATAAAAATTAATCCGTCAAAAGGTTCGATAGAAAGTCTCTTCGATAAAGAGTTATCCTCAGAAATGGTCGATACCGGTTCTCCCTGGCAACTCGGAGCTTTCGTATACGAGAAATTAGATAACCGCAGGCAAATGGAACAATATACACTGACCGATTATGACAGATTCGGCATTAGTGAGGTGGAAGTAACCGGTGTAACCAATGGCCCCATTTACCAAAGTATTACCATTCAGGGTAAATCGGGTTGTTGCGAAGACGGTTTTGGTGTAAAAATGGAGATCCGTCTATTCCATCATACCAAACGCATAGAATTGGCCTATGCAATAAAGCGTCTGCCTGAAACTGACCCTACGGGTATATACGTAGCTTTTCCTTTTAAACTGGATGATGCAACACTCTCTTTTGATGTCCAGGGAGGATTGCTCATTTCAGGAGAGAATCAATTGACAGGAACAGCGTCAGACTGGAATACCGTACAATCTTTTGTAAGAGCAAAAAACGATAGGGTTCAGTTTATTGTAGGCAGCGACCTTGTTCCGCTCTTCGAAATGGGAGGAATTACTACCGGCCAGTATCAGTACAGGAAATCTTACGAAAAACCGTATGTTTATTCATGGGTAATGAATAACTACTGGACAACAAATTTCCGTGCATATCAGCAAGGAGAATTCCGTTGGAGTTACTACCTGACATCTACGGATGATACATCGATAGCAAAAGCTGCAACGTTCGGATGGAGTTCACGCGTTCCTTTATATGCCCGGGTTATGCCGGCAGGTAAGGAAAATAACCAGCCGGCGGAATATTCGGCATTCAGTTTCAATCAGGAAAACTTTTTAATGACATCGAGTACTCCTTCGAAAGAAAAAGATTATGTACTTTTGAACGTACGGGAACTCAACGGTAAAGAATCCATACTGAAAATTATAGATGGAAACGGCAATCCTGTTTCGTTCTCTATTGTAAATGTGATTGAAGAAGTGATCGAAGACGGATCGACGGAAACCCGTTTCATTCCTTACGAAAATAAATTCATCAAAATAAAATTATAAGGATGAAAAATCTTTTTATGCTCAGTATTATTATTGGTCTGAGTGTTATTTTACAAGGATGTGAAAAAAACCGGGAGCCCGGGGTAGTCTGGCAGATAGGAATTAAAGACAATAGCGCTGCGGAATTTGCACTGGCGCCCGGAGATTATGAAGAATTCCTGACCCATGATTTCGGATGGGAGGATCGTTTCTTTATGATAGGAAAATCAAATCCGAAAAAAGATTTCCCGTATATTCTTCCCGGCCCGGCCGACAGATGGGGAGGAACCAGTCATACGGCCGGTATCAGAAGCCATGTCCTGAATATCCTGTTCAGAATGAAGTCGGTTCCTGATCGCGGCGACTGGAAGCTGATCATCGATATATTGGATACTCAAAAGGATCGTCCGCCCTATTTTAAAGCGACGGTCAACGGTAAATCGTGGAAATATATCCTGCCGAACGGGGGAGGAGATGAGTCTCTGACAGGGAATTACGATAAAAGTATAAGGTATACGGTTGAAATCCCGCTGGATTCAGGTCTGATAAAAAAGGGAGGCAATGAGATCAATCTCACCAATCTGGAAGGTTCGTGGCTTATATTCGATGATATAAGGCTCGAAGGTCCGGGTAATGCCGGTTTGGATGAAGAGATCGGACAGGCTTATTTAAGGAAGGTTGAAGTTGCCGGCTATCAGATAGCGGAAACACAAAGCCAGCCGCTTTTGGTTGATCTGGAATACCTGTCGGGAACGCCCAAGGTGGAAGTAAAAGTGGATGGTAAAAAAATACTGGAACAGGTATTAGAACAAGGGCGGTATGTACTGGAAGCGCCCATGCCTGCCGTTTCTTCCCGACAGGAAAGCAAATATACCATATCGGTAGATGGCAGGATGATTGAGAAAGGTACGATAACACGTTCGCCTCAGAAAGATATAACCGTTGCCGACTATATAGATACCCGAATGGGCAGTGCCCATTCGCGCTGGATGATAGCACCCGGCCCCTGGATGCCTTTCAGCATGGTAAAACTCAGTCCCGATAACCAGAATCCGGGATGGCAGGCCGGATATGATCCGAGTTTCGAAAGTATCGGTACATTCAGCCATATTCACGAATGGACGATGGCTGGATTAGGCATAATGCCTGTAAATGGCCCCTTGAAAACAAAGATAGGAGACCAGTCTATATTTAAGAAAGATACGATATCCTATCGCTCCTCGATCGATAAACAAGATGAAGAGGCAAAAGTCGGTTACTACAAAGCCGATTTGACGGATTATAACATAAAAGCCGAACTTACTTCCACCACCCGTTGTGGCTTTCAGCGCTATAGTTATCCTCCGGCTACCGATTCGCGCGTAATGATAGACCTGAAAATCCCTGCCGAATACAGATTCGATATACTGGACGCAAAAATAAGCCGGGTAAGCGATCGACGGATTGAAGGTTACAGCAAACAGCAATCTAAACGCGTATGGTCGTCTGACGCCGATCAGGATTATACCATATATTTTGTGATAGAATTCGACCGGGATATCACGCATTTCGGAGGATGGGTCAATGATGAAATACTGGATGAAAAGGAAATATATGCTGAAAATCCGGAGAAAATGGGCTGTTTCGCGGAATTTAATACCCGCCAAAACCAGGTCGTTCAGGTACGTTCGGGAATCTCGTATGTTGATATGGAAGGAGCTTCGAAAAACCTTGAGGAGGAGATAACAGTACCGTTCAACTGGAATTTCGATGCAGTCCGTGATAGTCACCGTCAGGCATGGAACGACATTCTTTCCCGCGTATACATACAAAGCAATGACCAGAGGGAAAAGAAACGGTTTTATACCAATATGTACCGTTCATACTGCCGTAACACATTCAGTGATGTAGATGGCCGTTGGGTGGATGCTGCCGAAGAAATCAGACAGTTTGACGATCCCGATGCCGTAGCTTTAGGGTGCGATGCTTTCTGGAATACATTCTGGAATCTGAACCAATTATGGAACTTGGTGACACCGGAATGGTCGTCGCGCTGGGTGAAATCCCAATTGGGGATGTACGATGCCAACGGATGGCTGGCCAAAGGACCTGCCGGAATGGAATATATTCCTGTGATGGTCGCGGAGCATGAAATTCCCTTGCTCGTGAGTGCGTATCAGATGGGTATCCGGAATTTTGATGTGGAGAAAGTATTTGAAGCAGCCAGGAAAATGCAGACCACCCTTCCCCAGCATGTAGGGAACGGCCTTGCCGGGAACAGGGATTTGGCTGTATACCTGAAACACCAGTATGTACCGGCCGACAAAGGGCGTTTCTCCAATACGCTTGAATATTCGTATGATGACTGGACAGTCTCCCAATTGGCTAAGGCTCTGGGCAAAGACAAGGATTATGAAGTCTTCTCGGAGAGAGGTTATTGGTGGCGGAATGCCATTGATACGGAAACCGGCTTTGCACGTATGCGTTACAGCAATGGGGATTGGGAAAAAGATTTTGACCCGTTCAAATCGGGAGCGAATCATCACTATGTAGAAGGAAATGCATGGCAACTGACATTCTTCGTGCCTCAGGATGTGCCGGCGTTGGCTGAAATAATAGGGAAGGAGCAGTTTATAGACCGCCTGACATGGGGGTTTGAAGCCAGTGAACCCTGGCGCTATAATGCTCCGGGCGATCAGTACTGGGATTATCCGGTAGTACAGGGTAATCAGCAGTCCATGCATTTTGCATTTTTATTCAACTGGGTAGGCCAGCCATGGCAAACCCAGAAATGGAGTCGTTCCATTATCGATCGTTATTACGGACATGAGGTAGCTAATGCCTACCTGGGAGATGAGGATCAAGGGCAGATGTCGGCCTGGTTTGTAATGGCTGCATTAGGATTGTTCCAGACAGACGGCGGATGCCGTGTCGAACCGGTTTACGAGATCGGAAGCCCCTTATTTGAAAGAACGGTCATTGACTTAGGCGGAAGATTCGACAGAGGCAAACAGTTTGAGATAATAGCTAAGGGTGCTTCCCGAATAAATAGATATGTTCAATCGGCGATGCTGAACGGAAAACCCCTTGAATCATTCCATTTCCCTGCAAAAGAATTACTTAATGGAGGGACGCTGGAACTACAAATGGGCCCCGAACCCCGAAAAGACTGGGGAATAAAATGACAAGTAAAAAAAGAGGAAATGAATAGATCATATCCGGTTTCTCAAGGAAAGGTACTGCCTGTATTGTTTGGTTTTTTCATTATGGGCTTTTGCGACCTTGTGGGTATATCCGTGACCTATGCAAAAGATATGTTCGGATGGTCTGAGACCAAAGCCGGTTTTCTGCCGTCTATGGTATTCTTCTGGTTCCTTGTGTTGTCTGTTCCGACAGCGATACTGGCAAACAGGATCGGTCGTAAAAATACGGTGATGATCAGTATGCTGTTCACATTCATCGGAATGCTGATCCCGTTTTTTATTTTCAACGAAATAACCTGTTACCTCGCTTTTGGTTTATTGGGTATAGGCAACACCATATTACAGGTGTCATTGAATCCGCTATTGACAAACGTGGTGAAAAAAGAAAAGCTGACAAGCAGCCTTACGGCAGGACAATTTATAAAAGCCATCTCTTCGTTCTTAGGACCTCTTGTAGCCGGATTTTGTTCATCACACCTGGGTAGTTGGGAAAAAATGTTCCCGATTTATGCCATCGTTACGCTCATTTCATCTATGTGGCTATACTTTACCCAAATAAAAGAGACCGGGAATGAAGAAAGATCATTATCATCCGGGCGCATAGTACGTTTACTTGGAAACAGAAAGATTTTATTACTGTTTCTGGGTATACTCTGTATTGTAGGGTTGGATGTCGGGATGAATACCGTTACACCCAAATTATTGATTGAACGGGTAGGATTGGCAAAAAGAAGGGGCCGGATATGGTACAAGTTGGTACTTTGCGGCACGAACATTAGGCACATTCATAGGGGTGCTTCTTCTGGCAAAAATATCGGGAAAATCGTATTTCAGAGTGAATATGGTGATCGTGCTATTTGCATTATGCGCATTGTTTATTGTTTCCACGCAAACGTTGATCCTGACAATGGTATGTATCATCGCTTTCGCAGCTTCCAGCATTTTTGCTGTCATCTACGGAATAGCGTTGCAGATTTATCCGCAGAAGGCAAATGAAATCTCCGGGCTTATGATCACGGGCGTATCCGGCGGAGCCGTAATACCCCCTTTAATGGGAATTAGCGCCGACCGTTTCGGAAGCCAAACCGGTTCGTTATTCATCATAGGGATCTGCGCTGTCTATCTTCTTATTTGTTCGTTTTGGATAGAAACAGATCATTCATCACAGAAAAAACTCATCAAACAGACAAGGGAGAAAGGGTAGTTTGTGCGAGATCAATAAAATAAGTTCAAGAAATGACAAAGATTAAGTAGATATTGGCACATCTATATTTATTCATGTTTTATTCACAGAATAATTTTAATATATGAACCGTATGAATTTATCGAAAATTACAACATATTCAGCTATAAGCATCTTGATTCAAAGCATATCAAAAACACTTATTTATTCAAGTGTATTATTTGCTTTTAGTTTTTTCTATGCTTGTTCAGATGAGGAGGAGGGACCTGATGCTACTACTCTTCCTTACTCGATAACAATCAGCGATAAGAACATAAACATGCCGTCCGGAGGAGGTATAATTACTTCGCAATATTCCGATCATTCTTTAGGAGCAGATATTAGCAAAGCTATTGATAATAACAAAAATACAAGATACGTTACTCATCATAATAAGTTCTATATAGTATGGGAATGTAATAAAAGTGCGGCGGTCAATACTTACTCGCTGACATCAGCCTCTGACTCACCTGAAAAAGACCCTAAATCATGGTCTTTGTATGCATCGAATGATAATGAAAAATGGGTACTCATTGATGCTCAAACAAATCAGGCATTCACAGAAAGACAGCAGACAAAGGCATATACGCTTGAAAACAATACGGCATATAAATACTATAAATTAGAGATACAGGATAATAACCGGGATGCTTCCACTCAAATTGCAGAATGGACCATACGGGAAATTCCCACCGATATTGAAGATCTTCTGCAATATTCGGGAGGACATACCTATTCTCCTTTAACCCCAATGGGAAATCATTATGCTAACCGACATGTAACCACAGAAGAAGACCGGATATGGCTCAATACGGCAGAAAACGAACCTCCGGCTCCCGGATCCGCTTCACATTTATATTTAACTGAATTCCCGGTTAATCTTTATCCTTATGGAACACCTATACCTGCCGATGTCAACCAGCATGCTATCGGCAATTGCGGAGCACTTGCAGCGCTCGCATCCATGGCATACATATATCCCGATTTTGTTAGATCTCTCACCAAGGATAATGGAAACAAAACGTATACTGTTTCCATGTTCGACCCGCAAGGAAACCCCGTGGAAGTAACCGTAACCTCTAAGTTTCTGACGGGTAACGGAACTAATATCGATGCCGTATCCGGTAAAAACAACCAAGCTACCTGGTCAACCATACTTGAAAAGGCAATAATGAAATATAATTGCATATATAAAGTAAATCCGGATATAGGAGGAATAGGAAGCGAACACGTGACCCCTCTTTTTACGGGAGATGGCAACAGCATTGGTTTCTATCCCGGTACGTTGAATGCAGAACAATTAGCGCGGGTTGTGAAAGTTTGTCTTTCTCAAGGGAAATTGATTATCGGAGGATTTAATAAAGCCGATTTACCGGTTGATAATAGTAAAACGGTTACGGCACACGCTTATACGTTGATGCATTCTACCGATGGATCGGCGCTGTTTTCGATGCGGAATCCCTGGGGTGGAAATCCGAATGTTGACGGAAGCGCAGATGGAATATTAAATATTCCGAATAATAGCGTGATACCTCCAACGATAGACCTTCGAGTTATCGATCCTGGAATCGCAAGTGATACCGGTTCCGGAGTAACAGATCCGTATATCCCTCCTACTTTCAACGCCAATGAAACTAGAATGCGAGTAGCTGAATATTTACTTAACCCAAGTTTATAAAGTTTGGACTACATGGGTCTAACAAATGAGCGCCTGGTTCGTCATGGCCACATTGGGTTTGTTCCAAACCGATAGAGGATGCAGTATCAATCTGCATTACGAGATCGCCAGTCCGCTCTACGAGGAAATAGCCATCCACCTGGGCAAACCCGGTACGGACACGATAAACAGTTTGTTATCAAAGCAAATGGAGCCTAGCGAAGCAACCAATATGTGCAATCGGCGATACTGACCGGAAAATCTCTCGATTCATTCTATTTTCCTGCAAAAGAACTCCTTAAGGGAGGGACGTTGGAATTACAAATGGGGGCGGAACCACGAAAAGATTGGGGAATAAAGTAACCGTTGGAAAATGAGTTTATCCCGGTAGAGTGAAGCGGAAATCAGTCGCAAACAAATCAATATGAAGTATAAACCCTTATAAACAAGTATCACAATATGAAACAGTTTTTTATTTATATTTCTATTTTCATCTTTTTATCAGGATGTAAAGGATTTACTGAAAGCAAGATCAATCCCAAATTGGCACAACAAATTCGGCAGGATGAGCGGATCCAGCAGGTGAAAACGATGGCTGAAGAGTTAATGAAGGACGGACTGAATGCAGGGGATGCATATAGTGAAATATGGATTAGGGACCTGAATACTTTTATTGAACTTGCCTGTAAGTCGGGGGATGTAAATAAGATCAGAGAGTCGCTACTCACATTCTTTACATTGCAAGGGAAAGATGGGAATATAGTAGACGGATATGTGAAGAAAACAGATGCGCATGTATCATATAATTTCTATTATAGCGATTTAGCACCCGAATTTGCTGCACATAAAAATACGGTAGAAACGGATCAGGAGTCCTCTCTTATTCAGGCTGTAGCTAAATATATACGGGTAACTGGAGACACCTCTATCCTCAATGAGGACATCGGAGGGAGCACCGTCGACCAGCGGATGGCTCACGCTTTGGATTTTCTGATGAGAGAGAGATTGAACCAGCAATATGGTCTGCTTTGGGGTGCAACCACTGCCGACTGGGGCGATGTGCAACCCGAACATGAATGGGGGGTGAATTTAGATAGTTCTTCCCATTTGTGCATCGACATATATGACAATGCCATGTTTATCATAGCAATCAAAGACTATTTACAAATTACCCTGAACCAAGACAAGGAACAGTGGAACAGCGTATGGGAACAAATTGCATCTAATGTAAGGAAATATCTGTGGGACAATGAAAATCAGAAGTTCATTCCCCATATTTATCTCAGCGGATCACCCTTTCCTGACGATTTCGACGAGAATGCGATTTACTATCATGGCGGTACGGCTATCGCTATTGAAGCTGGCCTGTTGTCTAAAGATGAAATACTCACAGCATATCATAAAATGAAAGAGAATGTAAAGGCAGCCAAAGCCCAA
>AGTN01110867.1_pt1 | contig 26694 bp, 29 predicted proteins | sample 314218 | NCBI WGS metagenome assembly AGTN01 (sample SAMN02954264, study PRJNA73603) | bioreactor metagenome | biome: terrestrial; feature: non-aerated bioreactor; material: poplar woody material; isolation source: poplar biomass | place: USA | collected 2006-12 | reverse complement strand
GAACACGATGGCTGCAAGGTTTATCGTTTTTACGACAGGGGGAATTATGTATATTTCACCAATTGTCAGGGAGATGTAATAAGCATAAAAAATGATTCTACTGCTAAAAGAGTTAACAATTCAATCCGGATCACGTATGATGATCCCAATGAGATCCAACCCAACAAATAATCTGACAGTATAGCGATATAGCGATTCTTGTTTCCAAGGAATCGGCAAAGAGAGAATCTACCCGACTCCTTCGTCTAAGAAGATTATACCTCTGATCCTTGAAGGCAAAGAATTGTACGATAAATACAAATAAGGGGATAGGTTGCATTAAAACAGGATGCTCGGAGTACAAAATGTTTCAGCAAAAAAAAGTTAAAAATAAATATGTCGCTTGCGATATAAAATTTTTTCCCTACCTTGTATCGCAGACGATATTATCTGTGACGATACACATTGATTAATAAAATTATGGATGCAAAATTTTACAGCTTGAAGGCAAATAATCTAAAGGGACAAGAGGTAAGTATGGACAGCTATAAAGGGAAGACCATCCTGGTGGTGAATACTGCGAGCAAGTGTGGGCTGACTCCCCAGTTCGGGGGGCTAGAAGAGCTTTACAGGAAATACAAAGAGAACGATTTCGTGATCCTCGGATTTCCCTGCAATCAATTCGCAAATCAGGAACCGGGCGATGAGAAGTCGATCTCGGAAGGATGTCTGCTCAATTATGGTGTGACCTTCCCCATGTTTTCGAAAGTGGATGTAAACGGAGACAACGCACATGAGATATATAAATACCTCAAAAAAGAGCTGAGTGGTTTTTTGGGCGGTAAGATCAAATGGAACTTCACCAAGTTTCTGATCGACAGCAACGGGAAACCGGTCAAGAGATTCTCACCCTTAACCAAACCCGGAGTGATTGATAAATACCTGAGTGAAAAATTGAAATAATAACGGTATGGAATCTGAACAGTTAAAACTAAGCAACCAACTCTGTTTCCCGATCTATGCGGCATCACGGTTGATTACCCGTGAGTATCAGCCCCATCTGGAAAAACTGGGAGTCACCTATCCCCAGTACCTGGTGTTGATGGTGCTCTGGGAGGAGGATGGCATTACGGTGAACGATATCGCCGGGAAGCTGGTATTGAATACCAACACGGTAACCCCTCTCCTGAAGAGGATGGAGGCGATGGAACTCATCACCCGGAAGCGTTCCGAAGAGGATGAGCGAAAGGTGGTGATTCGCCTGACAGAGAAGGGTAAGGCGATGAGGGAGCAGGCAGCGAATATCCCGCTGGCACTGATGAAAAACCTGCAAAACAGTACCATCAATCTCGACGGATTGATGGTACTGAGGGATAATCTGAACCTGTTGGTCAATTTCCTGAAAGATAAGGAAAGTTACTTGGCTGCTGTCAGCCGTTTATCTGCTTCACCGGGTTATAAGGCCGGGTGAATACGAACGGGTATCTTGCAATCAGGATTACTTCTCTGACAAGTACGCGGCAATTCCTTCCTGAGTAGCGGAAAGGCCTTTGTCGCCCTTGTGCCAGTCGGCAGGACAAACTTCGCCATTCTCTTCGGTGAACTGCAATGAGTCAACCACGCGAAGTACCTCATCCACGTTTCTTCCCAGCGGCATGTCGTTGACCATCTGGTGGCGCACAATTCCTCCCTTATCGATGAGGAATAATCCACGATATGCTTCAGGCGTACCTTCAAAATGAATGGCTTCGGAACCGTTCGTCATGAAATCACCCGCCAAAACATCATACGCCTTGGAGATGGTTAGCGCGGGGTCTGCTACGAGAGGATAGGTTATGCTCTGTATTCCGCCATCGTCTTTTGGCGTTTGCAGCCATTTCCAGTGCGATACGGCGGAGTCGGTTGAAGCTGCCACCACAACAGTATCCCTGTCCTCAAATTCTTTCAATTTTTGCTGAAAAGCGTGAAGTTCCGTAGGACAAACAAACGTGAAGTCCGCAGGATAAAAGAAAAATACCACATATTTTTTCCCGAGATAATCATCGAGAGAGAAATTTTCTACAATTTCCGAACCGTTGATAACGGCCTGAGCCCAGAACACAGGGGCTCTTTTCCCAACTAATACTGACATAATAGTTATATATAATTAAATGTTATGAATAGAGGCTCAAAGGTACGGATTTTGGGATCGGGAATAAAATAATCGGGAGGTTATGATACATAGAAAGTTTTTATCAAGCCGTGTACGGCGACTTCCAAATCATGCATTGCCGTTCGTTTATAACAAATCGGCGCCATTGAAAAATTGTATATCATTAAACAATAAAATTAACATCCTCAAATAGATAAATTCGCAAAAAAATGTGTACTTTTGCATGCAATAAAAAAGAAAGGTATATACTTATGTCATTTATTGCAGATAAAATCATCATGGAAGGGTTGACTTTCGACGACCTTTTATTAGTTCCTGCCTATTCTCAGGTTCTTCCCCGAAACGTAGATCTCACCACCAAATTTTCAAGGAATATTTCGCTTAACATTCCCATGGTATCGGCCGCGATGGATACGGTTACCGAAACCACTTTGGCAATAGCCATAGCCCGCGAGGGAGGTATCGGCGTGATCCATAAGAATATGAGCATCGAGGAACAAGCCAGGCAGGTACGAGCCGTGAAGCGTGCCGAGAACGGCATGATTCTTAATCCGATAAGCATCACCCCCGAAAAAACGGTTGCCGACGCGCTGAAGATGATGTCGGAATTTAAGATTGGAGGAATACCCGTTGTTACTGACGATGACCGGCTGGTCGGCATCGTGACGAACCGCGACCTCCGTTTTGAAAAGTCGATGAACAAACGAATCGAAGAGGTGATGACAAAAGATAATCTCGTAACCACGCGTCAATCGACCAATCTGGAAAGTGCCGCCGAAATTCTTCAGCAACATAAAATAGAGAAACTACCGGTGGTGGACGCCGACAATAAACTGGTGGGATTGATTACCTATAAGGATATCACGAAGGCGAAAGACAAACCGTTCGCTTGCAAGGACGGGCAGGGACGTCTGCGTGTGGCGGCAGGTGTTGGCGTGACGCTCGATTCTATTGAGAGAGTAACAGCACTCATCGAAGCAGGGGTGGATGCCATTGTAATAGATACGGCACATGGCCACTCGAAAGGGGTAGCAGAGATGGTGAAGTTAGTGAAAAAGACATTCCGCGATATAGATGTGGTGGTGGGAAACATTGCTACAGCCGATGCAGCCCGATTCCTGGTAGATGCGGGAGCCGACGCTGTGAAAGTGGGCATTGGCCCCGGATCAATATGTACCACACGCGTAATAGCGGGTGTGGGTGTTCCCCAGATTACTGCCATTTACGAGGTGGCCAAGGCGTTGAAAGGAACGGATGTGCCCCTGATTGCTGATGGCGGACTCCGCTACTCGGGCGATATCGTGAAGGCGTTGGCCGCGGGAGGCTCATCGGTTATGATGGGGTCATTGCTCGCCGGAGCGGAAGAGTCGCCGGGTGAAACTATTATCTTCAACGGGCGAAAATTCAAGTCCTATCGTGGAATGGGGTCGCTTTCCGCCATGCAGCAAGGATCAAAAGACCGTTACTTCCAGGATGTGGAAGACGACATTAAGAAACTGGTCCCCGAAGGAATTGAAGCACGGGTGCCGTTCAAAGGGACCCTGCAGGAGGTTGTTTACCAAATGGTTGGCGGGCTTCGTGCCGGAATGGGCTATTGCGGTGCGGAAAACATCGAAAAACTTCACGATGCCAAATTCACCCGCATCACCTCTGCCGGTTATACCGAGAGCCATCCGCACGGCGTGATGATTACACGGGAAGCGCCGAATTACAGTAAAGGAAACGAATAATTCCAATAATTCGTCTTTTGACGGTCTGAATGGTCTGGCAGCCCCCCGTTAACAAACGAGGGGCTTGTTATATGCCGTAACCTTTAAATACCTTCTACAGTGCTGTTGAGTTTATAAAAAATTAAGCAAAATTTTGTCGCGTCTCCTGCAACGTTTCACTTCCTAAAAACGTCATTTATAGTAAACAGGGAAATTGATATGTCGGAACATCGATTAATACTTGCTTGCAAGCAGGGAAAATTGTGGGCGAGGAAAGAAGTGTACGAACAGTATGCTCCAACAATGATGGCTCTGTGCAGGCGCTATGTTTCCGATGCCGAAGACGCTAAAGACGTGTTGCAGGAAGGATTTCTGAAAATTTTCACCGAAATAGGGCAATATTCGGGAAGAGGATCTTTCGGAGGGTGGGTAAGGAGAATTTTTGTGAATACCTCGCTTGATTACATGCGAAAAAAAAACCGGTTGAAGCAAAAAGAACTGTTGATGGATGTGGAGATAGAGCATTATAAAAACGCTCCCGATATGGAAGATATCACAGAAGATATCACAGCCGACGATTTAATGTACTGCATCGGCGAACTTCCCGATACCTACCGCACCGTCTTTAACCTGTTTGCCGTCGAGGGCTTTAGCCATCGGGAAATTGCCGCATTGCTGAACATACCCGAAAGTACCTCGCGGTCGTTCTTTTTCAGAGCGCGGCAATTATTACAAAAAAAAGTCACTCAGTTAATGGAGTGCAAATAATGGGGAGCAAAGATGCGATCAGACAATAGATACAGAGACGAGCCAGATGATTTTTCACGGAAAATCGGGGAGAAGGTACGGGAACACCGGATGTCTGTCGATCCTGATGTGTGGGACTCGTTGACGGACCGGTTTCCTCCACCTCCACGCGGAAGACGCATTCCCGTATATTGGCCGTGGGCGGCTGCCGGCGTGGCTGCCGTATTGCTGGTGTGGGCGCTTTTGCTGAATCCTTTTTCGGACGAACGCACTGTTGAAGTCGCGCAGGAGAGTTTGGAAAATAGTATGGAATCAAAACCTGATGTTTCCGTTGGAGAATCCGCTATAACCCATACCAGAAGGCAGGCGAAGCAACCGTTGCTTACCCACCATTCACAACCCCAAAAACAAACAAGAAAAACGGCGGTTGTATCTGAAATAATTTCAGATGATGCTGAAAACCGGAGAGATAAAGAATCGTATCTGCCGCAAATTGTTTCCGAAGAAATTACGCAACTCACAGTAACTGAGGAGCCGATTGGAACTGTGGTACCGGTTGAACCTGCCGAACCCATAGAAACTGCGGAGTTGGTGGGAACTGCTACACCCGGAACAAATGTGATTCCTGTGGGAGAATCCGAGGAACAGCGAAAACAACGGTCTCTTATCGCAGCGTTGGGTAGCGGCGGCGCCCTTTTAGATATCTCATTCGGAAGATATGATGCGGATAACCCGATCTACGATAGTCCTTTCCCGGGCGGTGATTTTAACAATGGAGGCGGCTTAGGGTCGGGCGACAAATACAACCTGTTAACTCCCAATGATTATACCGATATCGAACACCGCCTTCCCGTTTCATTCAGTCTGACGGCCGATTTTCCGGTCGGTAAGAAGGTAAGTCTGGAAACAGGATTGTCCTACACTTACCTGTTTTCGCGCTTCAGGCGAAACGATCATTTCATCTATCGGGGCACGTTGCAACAGCATTATATAGGCATACCGGTAAACCTGAGATATACAGTATGGCAAAATGAGGCCTGGAACGTATATATATCGGGCGGCGGAAGCATCGAGAAAGGACTTCGTTCCGTTTACAAACAGGAAATAGAAGGCAATGGCAGTGTCATCCAGCATACGAATGTGTATAGCCGCATCGACGGGTTTCAGTTCTCAGCACAAGGCGGTGCCGGCTTCAGCTACCGGTTGCAAAACAACCTGAATCTGTTTGGTGAGCCGAAGCTTATCTATTATTTCAAAAATAATCAACCTATGAGCGCCCGCACGGAGAACCCGCTGATATTCGGGCTGAATATGGGAATAAGAATACAATTCAATGTAAATAATTAAATACTTTGAGTATGAGAAATTTAACTTTTTTACTATTTATTGCCGGTTTGTTTGCTTTACCCGGATGTAACGATTATGTGGACGAGTATGTTACCTATACCGTTAATGAGCCGGTCTTTATGTCGGCCGCCGAGTTCAGAAGCTCGGTAGACGTGGCAGAGCCTCAATCCATTGAAAAACAGGGTAAGATTGTTTTTTACAACAATTACCTCTACATTTCCCAACCGGAAAAAGGAATTCATGTGATCGACAACCGTGATCCGTCGAATCCCCGGAACATTGCTTTTATCGAATTGCTGGGAAATGCCGATATGCACGTGCGCGACAATGTGTTGTATGCCGATTCGTACATCGATCTGGTGTGGTTCGATATCAACGATCCGGCCCAACCGGTGTTTAAAGGGCGAAAGGAAGAAGTGTTCCCTCAGGCGTTGCCCCCGACGGAAAATAACTTCAGTATCGATTACGAAAAATCGATGGACAGGAAAAACGGAATCGTTATAGGTTGGAAAACGGTAGAGAAAAAAGAACTTGTCCGCACTTACAAACCTCACTGGTGGAGTTGGGGCGGTGTGACTGAAAAAATGGTATATAATGATGCCGCTTCGTATGGTGGGGGTGGTCTGGGCGTAGCCGGTTCCATGTCGCGATTCGCTATTTACCGGGACAATCTCTATACCGTGATGAGCAATCAGCTTGGTATTTTCGATCTATCGGATGAAACACCTGTAAAAATCGGTAAGGACGTTCCTGTGGAATTTAGTGTGGAAACCATCTTCAGCTACAAGGACTGCCTGTTTATGGGAACGCCCACAGGGATGATCATTTACTCGGTGGAAGATCCGTTAAAACCCGAACGTCAGTCCAGGATCACACATGTATTCGGTTGTGACCCTGTGGTGGTGGAAAACGATATCGCCTATATAACCGTCCGTTCGGGGACTTTTTGCGGACAAGATGCCGACGAGCTTATCATAGTGGATGTGAGCGACGTAAAAAAACCCAAACACATTGTAACCTACAATATGAAAAGTCCGAAAGGTCTGGGGATAGATAACGGAACGCTTTTTGTTTGCTCCGACGGCCTGCAGATATTCAATGCCGAAGATCCTACAACCATTATGGCTAACCGGCTTGCGCATTTTGAGGAAATAGACGGGTTTGATGTGATCCCCTTCAATAATATACTGATGATGATAGCGGAAGACGGGATATACCAGTACGATTATACGGATGTTCAAGAAATAAAACAATTGAGCCGTTTGCCGATCGGTAAATAGAACTTCCCTGTTTGCTCAATTCTTGCTGCCGTTGAAGAAATTCAGCGGCAGTTTTGCCCTGTCACGCAACATAACAACCTCCGGGACGATCTACTTCTCCGTGCCTTTTTCCATAGGGACAAAGATAAAATCTCCATGCTCTGATTCACGAAATTCTTCGTCGCCTATGCGTTTGATAACGGTCATCTTTTGCCCTTGCCTGCCGCCGAGGGGGACGACCATCCATCCTCCTATGCGCAACTGCCTCAACAATTTTTGAGGTATCTCCTCAGGTGCCGCCGTAAGCAGTATCTTGTCAAAAGGGGCATGCTCGGGCAACCCTTCGAAACCATCGCCGAAAAACAGCTCCGGAAAGTAACCCAGTTCATTGAGGATGTTCTTCGCTTTAAGATACAACTCGTAATATCTCTCTATGCTGTAAACCTCCACGCCCATTTCACACAGGATGGCGGCCTGATAACCGCTGCCCGTACCTATTTCCAGCACTTTATCGCCCGGCTTCAATTCTAGCAGTTCGGTCTGATAGGCTACCGTGTAAGGTTGGGAAATTGTTTGTCCTTTTTCAATGGGTAGTGCGCGATCGAGGTAGGCATGATCGGCCAATTGCTCATCAATAAAAGAGTGTCTCGGAATGTTGGCGATAGCGTTCAACACCCGTTCATCTTTGATCCCTTTTTTTCTTAGCTGCCTGGCGAGTTCAGCAGCGTTATTGTTATTTTTTTGTGAAGTATCGGTCATAGGGATGTCTGTTTTTTTATTCTGTTTTCTCGAGCTGTTTGACGCACAGGTGATAGAGCCGGCGCCAAAAAGAGCAATGACAAGGATGGGGTATAGATACTTTATTCGGGCAATCATATCTTCACTTAAGTTAGACTATTCGTTTACGTTGAAAAAAGCAAATATAATGGTTTTCTGTGTATTATCTTAAATTTTCTCTATTTCATTTTTAATTGAAATAAAAATTGTATATTTCGCCCGTTTTTAAACATCGAATAAAAAGCATGCGAAAAACAACGGTTTTATTTTTTTATCTCTCTTTTCAACGTTATCTATTATGGCCCAGAACAGGGATATGAAGCATATTATACAAGAGGTTCAGGAAAAATACGCGCCTGATAAACGCGTAGAAGTATTCCATGTTGAAGCCATTCTTCAGGCCGATACCCTTGTGCTTAAAGGTGAAACCACAAGTGGGGCCGCTTATGAGGAATTGCTGTCACGAGTGAAAAAAAACTTTGTGCAGGTGAAAGATAGTATACGGATTTTGCCCGATAAAAAATTAGGCGAAGAAATATGGGGGATTGTAAATAATTCGGTGGGAACACTGCGTTCCGCACCCCGCTACAGCGCAGAGCTGGTTACCCAGGCGCTGCTTGGAATGCCTGTGAAAATTTTGGAAGCGAGGGGAGGGTGGAGAAGAATTCAGACCCCCGACAACTACATCGGCTGGATGAACGGCTCGTTGGCATCGGTGACAGAACCGGAATTGCAAGAATACCTGCAAAAGCCGAAGGTAATCGTTACTTCTATGTATGCTCACTCGTTGGAAAAACCAGCGCTCCCATCGCAACCCGTTTCTGATTTGGTGGCCGGCGATATGCTGGCAGTGAAGGCGGAGAAAAGAAAATTTTATCATGTATCGTATCCCGACGGCCGTGAGGCATACGTAAAGAAATCGGATGCGGGAAAGGTGCCGGACTGGTTGCGGAATAATGAACTGACGGGAGAGAATATCGTAAAGACAGCGCTGCAATTTACGGGTGTGCCCTATCTTTGGGGAGGCACTTCCCCGAAAGGATTGGACTGCAGTGGATTTACCAAATCGGTTTATTTTATGCACGGCATCATCCTTGCCCGGGATGCGTCGCAACAGGTATTGAGCGGTAAGCTGATCGATTCATCCGGCGATTTCAGCGATGCTCAGCCGGGTGACCTGGTTTTTTTCGGCTCAAAGGCGACCGGCGACAACCCGAAAGAGCGGGTGGTTCATGTGGGGATATATATCGGAAATAAGCGATTCATTCACGCGTCCGATTACATTCATATTAGTAGTTTTGATTCTGCCGATCCGTTGTACGACGCCTATAACGCAAACCGTTACCTACGTACTAAACGGATCATCGGTGAAGGGCAGGCTGCTGAAGTGGATGAGATAAACCGTAACGCATTTTACAATCCTTAACATAGCTGTACGAATCGGTGCCGGATGTCTTGTATGCTATTCGATCAATAGATGGAATAGGTCAGCGTTACCTGGCCCGACAATATAGTGTTCGAATAGTTTGGGTCATCATCTGTTACACCAATAATCCCTTTTTGGAAGTCAAAAAGGGCAGAGACCGATGCCGACAGGCGAAGTTGAGGAGATATGTAATAATTCAGGGATCCATTGAGGGAAGAGCGGGTAGTGAACGATTTGCCCCCGTTTTCGTACGATCGTTCACCTTCAAAAGGAGAGGCGATACGGGTAAATGCAACTTGCTGGTTAGCCCATGCCGACAAATTGGTCCTCGAGTTGGGATAGTAATGCCATGAATAGCTTCCCGAAAGGGAATAACGCAAGTTCTTTTCCCAAAAGGCATCCGGTCCAACGCGGTCCAGTCGTTGCTGCAGATAACCAATTGAAAATGAGGCGTAAATCGCGTTTTGCCAATAGAGATTTATCGGCTTTTCATAGGAGAACTGGTTAACCCAGTTGAGGTTGCGGTAGCGATCGTCGTAATAATTCACTGTTGCTTCGTCCCGGAACTCTACATCGTATTTCTCATGGGTCAAGTCGACCGAAAGATAGGTGTGAAACTCTTTCCCTGATAACCGCTCAAACAGTGCCCCGTACTGCCAGTAGTCGTACAAAGTGGTAAAGTAAGAGGCATCGCTGCTTTCCAGGAGATCGTTCTTTACGAAAAACGAATCAACGCGGCTTATCTCTTCAATGAGGTGTAGCCGGGAGTCGAAGAAACGTTTGTTCTTTACACTGGAGATAAGTTGAGAGAGGGTAAAGATTTCATCGTCTGTCAGTCTTCGGGTCAATACCCCTCTCCTGGATAAGTTATCCAGTATATAAATAGCCTGTCGCGCGTCTTCTACGGATTCGAGCCTGCCTTGTCCCGCACCTACCTGCACGTTTACTACGTATCTGCTGGATCTTTCCGTCGATTCCTCTATATCCGGTTGCGTAATGTTCTCATAGAAGGAGTAATCTTTTAATGTACTCCAACGGCCACCTCCTCCCAACGAAATAAAAGCGTTGGACGGTTTGTACAAACGGTTTGTACTGTAGAGATACAATTCAGGATAAAGGTGTGAAAATTTCGAGGTAACGTTTTCCGATTCATTTATATTTCCTGATGCTTCGGCAGCTATCGCACCTCCTAATTCGGAATAACGTTTTCGCGTGTGGGTGAGATGGCGGAGTTGAGCTTGGAAATCACCGCTATAGCTGTTCGATTCCGAACTAGAAAACTCATTATCCGTATAATGGCCTTGACCGGAAAAAGTTAAATCCAGCTTGTTGCGTCGGATATCCGGTGTGTAATAGTTGCTGATGTCATACGTGTTGTACTCCTGGGCATTTACTGAGATAAGACCAACGACAAATAAAAGATAAAAAGTCAATGTTTTTTTCATATGTTCTATTGATTTTATGCTATATTTGCAAATATAGTATAAAAAATTGAATAGAATGTAAGCATTGCAGACATGAAACAAGATCGTCGTCATTTCCTTAAAACATCGGCCTTAGCTGCAGCAGCAATGGCCGTATCTTCCCTTACCCGTTCCGCCGTCTCTAACGATAAGTCCACCTTGCCGGTAGCAAATGCGCGGGAAAAAGTCGGCCTACATGCTGCCAGTACCCGAAAACGACAAAACATAATGAACTCTTCTTCCAACATGAAACTATCCTGGATCCCCTACGACTTGCAACTGAACCACACGTTCACCATTTCAGGCTTCTCGCGCAAAACCACTCCCGTGGTGCTCACTAAAATTGAACTCGACGGGGTGGAAGGGTATGGCGAGGCATCTCTGCCACCCTATTTGGGAGAATCGCAGGCATCGGTCATCGAATTTCTGAAAAAGGTGGATCTCTCCTCTTTTTCTGACCCCACGCATATAGAGGAAATTTTTGGAGTATGTAGATGGTATTACTGCGAATAACCATGCGGCAAAGGCTGCGGTAGATATCGCGCTGCACGATCTGGCGGGCAAGATAATTGGTGCACCGTGGTTTCAGATGTACGGATTGGACAAGAGGGATGTGCCTGACACTACCTTCACCATAGGTATGGATAGCGATGAGGTAGTACGCGAGAAAACGGTTGAAGCGATGGGGCGTTTTAATATCTTGAAAGTAAAATTGGGAGGACCGGACGACAAGCGCATGATTGAGACCATTCGCTCCGTCACCGACTTGCCGTTAGCCGTAGATGCCAACCAGGGATGGAAAGATCGGCTCGAAGCCCTGGATATGATTTTCTGGCTGAAAGAGAAAGGGATTGTGATGATAGAGCAGCCCATGCCGAAGCATGAGCTCGACAATATCGCATGGCTTACCGAAAGGAGTTCTCTCCCTATCTTCGCTGATGAGTCGGTGCAGCGTCTTCACGATGTGGAGCGGTTGAAAGGAGTGTTTTCGGGTGTTAATATCAAGCTCATGAAATGTACCGGGATGCACGAAGCTTGGAAAATGCGCAACTTGGCGCGTGCCCTGGGAATGAAGGTGATGATGGGATGCATGACGGAGACCTCGTGCGCCATTTCCGCTGCAGCGCAGCTTTATCCGGGAATGGATTTTGCCGATCTGGACGGAGCGCTTTTAATTGGGAACGACTGCTTCGACGGCGCGAAGCTTGAAAATGGAAAAATCATCGCCTCCGATCTGCCGGGGATCGGGGTAAAACCGGTAAAAGAAATAACCTTTGGAAGATAGGAATCTTGTTTGTAATTTTGCTGGCTCTTATGTTTCTTTTAGGTTATTACAATGAATTATCTTCTCACTATCGGGCTATTGATTTGTTCCAATGTTTTTATGACTTTCGCCTGGTACGGCCATTTAAAACTTGCCGAAAATTCGTGGTTCAGCAAGCTCCCGCTCCTGGGTGTTATTGTTTTCAGTTGGTTGATCGCCTTTTTCGAATATTGTTTTCAGGTTCCGGCAAACCGCATCGGATTTGAAGGAAACGGCGGGAATTTTTCGCTTGTGCAACTGAAAATCATACAGGAAGTAATTACGTTGGTAGTGTTTGTCGTTTTCTCTTCCCTGGCTTTCCAAACTCAATTGAAATGGAATCATCTTATCGGGTTTGTACTTCTGGTGCTGGCGGTCTATTTCATTTTTAAGGGATAAATTCAAGTATGGGATTCGAATCCCGGGCTTCACTTCACCTGCTCCACAAACATCCGGTGAGATTACAGGTTGCTTTCCACGAAGTTCCCTTTTAACCTCACTTTACCAATTCCTCAAACAGCCGCTCAAAGGTTTTATCCAAATCACCGGTTTTCCCGGGGTGAGTAGGGGATGTCTGTATTATGGAGCTGCGCACGGCCGTCAGCCAGCGAAAACGTTCGGGAATGTCCAGTTGAGCGATAGGGCCGTATTCGGAATTGCCATGAGCGATTTGCCGGAGCGTGTTGAGGTTGCCGATCACATCCTCATAGGCCGCATCCGAATGCATCAACCGGAATTTGTCGGGGCAGAGATAATACTCAAGGCGGATATATTTTTCTTTCTTCGAAAAAAGAATCAATCCTATATTGAAAAACTCTTCCCGTTCAACTCTTGGTACCAGGCGAATAACGGCATAATGATATAGTTTATCCTCTTGCATCTTTGGCGCTGTTTAGAAAATTTGCGGAATGTGTTAATCGTGTCTTTAGGAGGGTGAAATAGATGCTTCGTATTTCATCGGGACTCCCGTTCGTATCGCGCCACATTAACCATTCATCGGGGATCAGAGCGGTTATTTCGCGCAAAAGGTCGTCCGTCAGTGTTTCCCGGGCAAATTTATCGGCCTCGTCGAGCATCGATGCTTGCGCCAACAGCACATGATCTTTTATGTGCGGAAAAGGGTTTAGCGCGTGCCTCTCGAAATCCTTCCATGAGTGATGAAAATAGAACGACGCGCCATTGTCTATAATCCATAATTCACGGTGCCACCACAACAAGTTGGTATTATTGAACGTGCGGTCGATATTTGTCGTGAACGCGTCGAGCCATACAATTTTTGACGCTAACAACGGATCGATCTTCACAGAGGAATCATAGGCGATAGCTCCCGAGAGGTAATGCATGCCGAGGTTCAGTCCTTTACTCCCCTTCAGCAGATCCTGGATCTCCTCATCACCCTCCGTACGTCCGAAGTCATCATCGAGATGAGCGAAAACCAACTCGGGCATGTTCAGGCCGAGTGCGGAAGCTATTTTTCCACCCAACAACTCCGAAACAAGCATTTTTGTCCCGTGGCCGGCGCCGCGGAATTTCAATACATACTTGAATCCGTCGTCGGCTTCGGCCAATGCCGGCAACGAGCCGCCTTCGCGCAGAGGCAGAATATAGCGCGTGACTTTTACCGTACGTAGCGATAAATCTTTTTCCATAGAAGGCAAAGATAGCGAAAATGTTGATGCAAGACAGAAGTGTATCCCCCTCATGGAGGCGTTCAAGATTATACCTCGCTCGATCCAATCAAAAGGCAACCACTGGTGTACATCTCATCCAATGCTTTTTTATCATCGCCCGGTTTGAGGTTTACTGCGGCTACGGCGTCGGTGATCACGTAGGTGTGAAATCCCTCTTTGATAGCGTCAATCGCACTCGCTTTCACGCAATAGTCCGTTGCAAGGCCGCACACGTAAAGGGTTTGAATATCCTGCCCGTTCAGGAAATTCGTAAGTGAGGCATTCGTGGCTTCGAAAGCCGAATAGCCATCGTCTTTGTTGTCTGTTCCTTTTAGAAGTTTTAAATCGATTTTACCGCTTTCCAAATCAGGATGAAAATCGGCTCCATACGTGCCGGCAACGCAGTGAGGCGGCCATTTTTCAAAATGTACGGAGTCGACAGGGTGCCAATCCTGCGATGAGACCACTACATTGAACTTGTCTATGATGCTGTTAATAACCGGAACGGTTTTATCTCCGTCCTTTACCGCAAGGGTACCTCCCGGACAAAAATCGTTTTGGACGTCAACTATAAGAAGAGCTCGTTTCATTGCATATCGTTTTTATGTATAACAATGAAAAATCGTTTGGGTTCGATCTACGGATAAATCGAAAATCCGGTGGAGAGCTGCAGGTTACGGGTTCGCAATTTTTCCGGAATATTTTTGCCGTGCGGATAGAAGGAAAATACCAATCTGTCAAACCCTATTTGACGGAAAGTGGCAGGTTCAAAAAGGAACAAGTCCCGTTTTCGCAGCCTGTTTAATCCCAAAAATTCTTGTGCGTCTGGCGGACAATTATTGTTGATATTGCGGTACTTCATGAATGCGACTTGTGGAACAAGGTTCATTTTAAAGTTTTTATGAAAATGAAAATTGAAGTTAGGTTTCAGGTAGAATTTTTGATAATTGCCGTGAAAATGTTTACCTGAATAAAATTCTATTCTATGATATCATATGGTAAATAAGTCGATTGAAAACGAGATGTGAACTGGTAAGTATTATATGCTCCCAGAATGCCGATACCATTTTCAATATTTGTGTGTATCAGTACAGGTTCGCTAAAAGGAACATCCTTAGTGTTTACGGCCTTATTACCTGAAACCAAGTACTGGTACATATCCTTTGAAATTTCACCTATCTCTATGATATATTCCACCGTTAACTCTTCCTCATAAATCTTCCCGTCATCTATCAACTCACCATTGGAGTATACAATGGATTCCAGAATATCAAAGAATGAGAAGTCGAAAATGATATCCTTTCCATCCACAAACATATCCAAAAAAAGATTATCTGTCCTGTCTGTCTCCCAGTCATCACCTAAAAGCTCCTGAAAGATATTACCGTTATCCATGATATTATTTTTCAAAACCTCACTCAACTTTAGATTTATTATCCTATCCCTAATCAATTTGCCTTGATGGTAATAATTTTGGAATGCTTTGATAAAATAATAATTTTCTTCATTGGGAGCATCCGTCAATTTCAGTTGTACCTGCATATTACGGGATGTGAATTTTGTTACTATTTCGGGTTGATAGGGATTTCTATATTCTTCTTCACGAAAGGTAACTGTTGAATCATTGACCACTATGCCGGGCTTCTTCGGAATTACTGTTTGAGATGTGACTTTGTTGAATCCGTCGGCAGTGACTTCAATCTTTATTTCGTCTCCCGGTTTTGGGAAATAGCTTCCCGTGTAAATTCCGTTTTCACCATGCGTGAATTGCTCTTTCAGATCGCCGTTTACAAATACCGATACCGTTGCATTGGGAATAGGGTTGAACGGAGCCATTTCCCCGAGGACGAAACGGCTTTGGGACAGGTGTACGGAAACAACCGAATCAGGAGTAAGTATTCCATTCATCACCAACAGGGGATCGGTGACGGTACCTTTGAATTCGATGTCTTTTTCGCAGGATATAAAACAACCTGCAAGGATGAATAGTAACAGGGTGTATATATTTCGTTTCATTATCTTACAAATTAATTTTAGAATTTAATAGTATAACTTACCGAAGGGATAATGGGAAAGAGTGTAGCCTGCCGCAAAACATTTTTTGTCTTCCGTTCACCTGTCTCATGATTCAGGGTGGTTTCGTCCCAAACATATACGTAGAAGGGATTCAGGCGGTTGTACACGTTATAAATGCTGACATTCCATGTGCGCAGGTTTCCCCGTCTGGTCTTTTTGTGGAAATTCACTCCCAGATCCAGCCGGTGATAGTTGTTATATCTGAAATTGTTCCGTGCCTCCACATAGGAATAGGTTTCAGGGAAATAGTATTTATTCCTATAGGTGGGAGAATTAGCTGCCTCATATTCGTGAAAGGCAAAGGTGGCAGCATTTCCCGTGCTGAAGACCCACGAGGCGGAGACATCTATCTTTTCCGAGAACTTATGTGTGCCGGTAATACTGATGTCGTGTCTTCTGTCGTACTTGGCAGGAAACCGTTTCCCATTGTTGATGATGTTTCCGGGGCGTTCGAAGATCCTGTCGGATTTCGACCATGTATAACCCACCCATCCGGTCGTATTGCCGAACGAACGCTGGGCCAGGAATTCAATGCCATAGGCTATGCCGCGGCCCATGCTCACCTTGTCTTCCCAATTGGTGGAAGCGCCTATGAACGAGGCCCCGTCCTTATATTCGAGCAGGTTGTCCATGGTCTTGTAATAGCCTTCCACGGAGAAATCGGCGACATGCTGAAGCGAATAAAATGCACCTACTGCATACTGATGAGATTTCATCGGTTTGATCCTTGAAGTGGCCGGCACCCACAAGTCCGTCGGCATACTGATGGTATTGTTGGAAAGCATGTGGATATACTGGTTCATGGATGCATAGCCGGCTTTCAACGACAGATTGTCGTTAAGCAGTACACGCAATCCTGCACGTGGCTGCAAGGAAAAATAGTTGCTGTTCTGCACGTGGAACGAGGAGAAATGCATTCCCAGATTTACTTTCAGCATTCTTCCGAGCGAAATGTTATCTTCCAGGTAAGCCGCCGTCTCATGTGCATATACTTTGGGGCTTCCGGCCACCGTATCGATGTTTTGCTCTGTCTGTCCTGAATCCGTAACCTTCAGGGAGATCACATCGGGCGTAAACGTGTGGTATGTGTAAGCGGTACCGAATTTGATGTCCTGATTGACGTCCGGTGTAAAATCGAAATCAGTTTTCAGTGTCAAGTCCCGTATCCCGGAATGATAGGTCAGCCGTGTTTCTTCGTCCGTTTGGGTCTGTCCCGGAACGGAAAGATCCCGTGAAACGCTCTCGTAACCGCTGCCCAATGCCGACCGGTAACGGGTGAATGAAGCGGTGGTATTCATAAAGAGTTTGTTGCTCAGGATGCGGTTCCAGCGGAGTGCGGCAATGGCATTCCCCCAATCCCAGTCGAGTTTCGTATGTTCTTTTGTTTCGAAATTGCCTCCGTAGGAACTTCCGTCTTCGGCTTTCATATAAATCGCGTCGTCACCGAAATAGGTACTCAGGTATAGCTTGTCTTTTTCCGATAGCTTATGGGTGAACTTGGCGTTTATATCGTAAAAATAATATCCGGCACCGCTTACACCTCCGTCCTCATTGCTTTGGGCCAACTTAATAATAGGTTGCGCCAGAATATCGAGGTAGGTTCTCCGCAGCGATACGTTGAACGTGGTCTTCTCCTTTATGATGGGGCCTTCCAACTGTACTTTGGATGAGATCAGCCCGATGCTTGCCGTGCCGCGTATTTTTTATCGTCGCCGTCCTTCATCCGCACGTCTACCACGGAAGAAAGCCGTCCGCCGAACCGTGCGGGAAAACTGCCTTTATAGAGCGTCACGTTTTTCAGCGCATCGCTGTTGAACACGGAAAAAAATCCGAGCATGTGGTTCACATTGTACAGCGGAACACCGTCCAGCAGAAGCAGATTTTCATCCGGCCCGCCTCCCCGTACATACATCCCCGCCGAACCTTCGGTGCCCGATTGTACACCCGGCAGTAATTGCAGGGCTTTGATCAGGTCATTCTCACCGAAGAGGGTGGGGATGTTTTTTATTTGCTCGATGGGTACTTCCACTATACTCATCTGCGATCCTTTGACACCCGTTTCGGTGCGGTTGCCGATCACCGTCACTTCCTCCAGCATGTTATCCTGATCCAACTGGATGTTCAACACCGTGTCGCCTTGCAGGTGAAAGTCCTGTTTTGACGTCCGGTACCCGATATAGGAATATTCGAGTGTTACATTACCGGCAGGCAGCGTCAGCGAATAGTACCCGAAGTTATTGGTTACCGATCCTTTAGACGAGCTTGAATCGAAAACGGCGGCGGAGATGAGGGTTTCGCCGCTTGCCTTATCGGTGATGTGTCCGCTGATGGTGTAACGTTGTGCAAAGACCGAATGAACGGCCATGAACAGCAGCATCAGGCAGAATGTTGTTGGTTTCTTCATAAAAACAAAAGATGTGCGAGACTCTTTACTGAATTCCTATAAGTTTATAGGATGCAGAACAGTTGAAATTCCTCACAATAAAAAATTATATATTAAAAAACCAACCAATTTTCACACAACGTCGGAATTAGTTTTTTCATTTTTGTAATCTTTTCCTGCTGCGTTGTAATTAACTGTACCATCTTGATGGTCATACGAAACTGATAACGAGTGGCCATGTTTGTTGTTTAATGGATATATCAAACCTATGGGGGGATTATATATACACCGCCGGAATAGATAAATTATCCCCGAATCTTAGACAATAAAATAATACTATTTATTTAATGATACATGTTGTCCAAGATTCGGGGGTGATTATAATTTTAAAACTCATATCCCAGTCTCAATCCAATTATTGAATTGTTTTTTTCAGCATACGAGTTTAAATCTACGACGGCATTTTCTGGACGAATAATATTCTCAGTTTTCACTTTCAACAAATCATACGAAATAGCAAGGAAAAGAGAACGTTGCTTTGCAATCTCATAGCTTACCCCTATTGACGGCGAAATGAAAAAATCAGCACTGTATTTAATTTCACCGGAGTACTGAAGATCATTGATATCTAAGCCGGCTATTCCCACTTCTGTTGAGCCAAAGCCATATCCAATTTTTAGGTTAAAGAATGGTTTTAAACTCGAGTTCGTATTCAATCTATATTTAGAATGAACATATACCGGATAACTCCTTTCAGGAAAAGTACTTTTGTGTTGCATAAGACCTGCTCCAATCCCTATTGAGAAGTTGTCATTGATTCGATAAAAAGGTGAAAGAAAAATTTGATATGCACTGGCATTGTCTTTGTTGCTTATTATTCCATATCCCGCTTCCAGTTGCAATCCTATTTTTTTATCCTGCGCCATAATGGTGGGGAAAGAAAATAGGAATAAAACAGATAAACTTAGTAAGATTGTTTTCCTCATAATTTATTCTACATATTAATTAATAACTCAATAAGACTCACTTTATTTTTACTTTTGTAATTACCACCATCGGAAAAATGTATAATGCAATGGTATTATAAAAGTATAATCTCTCAAAGCATCGTAATAAACCTGAGCCTCTCCATACACATCTTTCTTAAAATTACCGGATGCAGGATATTGGTAAATTCAAATCCGGTAATTTTGACGATTTAAGTTAGATTCTTCTACCAAATCACCATCCACGATGGTGATTGTCTCAAATCCAAAACGTAATGCACATTCGGCGATGATACTACCGATTCCAGCACCTCCCAAGAGAATGCGGAATTTTTTGACTATTTGTTGTTCTTCCGGGCGTACATAAATTCGATTTCTACTGTACTTTTCTTCCATATTGTCTTATTTTTGCAACAAAGATCGCGAAGAAAAATATGGCACACAATACACAAAAGTGTATTTTTTCTTTAAATCAATATTCATATCTTCCATTCTTACCTGCTTTACAAAGCAAATTGCTTATTCCAATTAGTAAAAGGTTATTCTAATATAAATAGTGGTGGAGATACCCATAGCCACAGGCAAAGTTAGTAAGTCCAAAGTGAAGCTGTTGTTTTCATAATTTTACTCTCAATAGTAAAAATAAGACACATCAAATTTATGAAGAACTGCGATTACGTAAAAAAACGTAATGCCCCGGCTAAAACACTTTTTTGTTTAGGGTCGGATTGTGTTTCTTTCCCCATCATTTCTAAATGACAATGAAGCAGTTTCCCGGTTTTCTCATCCCGTAGATGCAACCCGTTTCCCTGGCAGTATTTATATGATTTACAGGTGGCGCATTTACCCGTTTTCGTCCATGAACGGTCGCGCATTACCTCATATCGGGTATTCCATACAGTCCAGAAATCGTCTTTGTAGATATTTCCCTGAACATAATCGCCTCTCAAACTGGGGCAGGCACTTATATCTCCATTGGCCAATACCGATCCGATATGAATTCCTGCCTGGCAGAAAAACGGAGCATCGCGTACTTCCATTTCGTAGTCTGCCAAATAGCCTTCACAACCGTACGATGCTTTTATCCGTCCTTCTTTACGGGTTTCTCGAATAAAATCCATCATTTGTACGAACTCTTCGTTGGAGAGTTTCAGTAATGGTTCCTCTGTAGCCCTTCCCTTCGGGAATACGGTAAACAGACGCCAATGGGTAACGTCTAAGGAAATAAGCAGCTCCTTTAGGTTGTTCAGTTCAGTTATGTTCTTTTTATTTACGCAAGTAACCACGTCGTAAACGAGTCCGGGAGTTGAAGATACGCGGGAAATAGCATTCAGGGCTTTGAGCCAGGAACCTGGTTTGCCGCGGAACCATTCGTGTGTTTCTTCCGTGCACCCGTCCAGGCTGACAGTGATGGAGCGCAGGCCCGCATTGAGAAGGGCGTCGAGTCGATGCTGCGAGAGACCCCATCCGTTGGTGACAAATCCCCACGGGTATCCCATATCGTACATCGCTCTTCCGCACTCTTCCAAATCTCTTCGAACCAAGGGTTCTCCACCTGTGAGCACAATCATCGTCTGGTTGGGATTCAGATAATGCCGGATATCGGAAAGGACGTTCAGAAAATCCTCTTTGGGCATATCCGTTACGGTAGACTCTCGAGAGCAGTCGCTGCCGCAATGGATACAATTAAAATTGCACCGCAATGTGCACTCCCAGAACAGGTAGGTAAGCTGGTGGAATTGCGACTGCATTTTTCTGTGTTGGCGATACAGATCGAGAATGGCTTTTTTGGAAAGATTCATTACTTTTCATCTAATTTTCTATACGTTGCTGCGGGAACCCCATACATGGGCATGGCTACCGGACTTTTTAAAATGAAATCGGCGTCATTCTTTTCATACATCCCCTTATACCAGCCTTTCCCTTTTTTAATACGCGATACATTGTCCCAATCTACTACTATACTGTCGGGGTTAAAAGATCCATTTGCTTCTCCATCAACATCGTGAGCATGTATTTTAACGGGGAATCCTATTATTTGGTTTATTTCCAACGAATAGTTACCGCCTGCGTCTGTGAATGCCGTGTCTGCGTTTCGTTCGAAAGGTTCTTTAACGATAATTCTAATGTTGGGAATCGGGTTCCCCGTGTGAGCGCTTTTCACGGTTCCTTTAACCTTAAAATCGGCTGAAGGAACGCCGTATTCGGCAACAGGATCAATCCACTTATCGCATCCGATAATGAATCCGAAAAAACTCATCAACAGAGCGAGCATTTTACCATAGGTTTTCAACACAATTTGCTTCATGTGACGATAGGTTGTAGGTTTGTCCGAATTTGCCCTGTCCTCTCTGTTTTCAACTCCGTCTTTTGGGCAACGATTGAACGATTGCTTATATTGGTATAGACGTAAAATCCGGAAAAACGTTGCGTCGAAACGGGAGAAATTTTAAAAAAAGTGATTTTACCCTCTTTCCTTAAAAAATCACTAAATGTAGTGATTGACGGGTATTGCCGATTGATGTTTCTTTGCATGGTACTATTATTCGTTTCATACGATTATATTATTTTTCTTTTTAGTGTATGAAACTCGCAATAATCATGTTCCTTGGCGGACTTTCTCATAAAGCGCTACGCAGAATACACGGCTAGAGTGTACGGGAATATGAACAATTCATAAAACCCAATTAATAATTATACATAATCAATGAAAAAACTGTTTTTGGTGTTATTCGTTATTTGTAACACTCTTTTTGCCTTTTCTGAAGAGAACAAGCCCAACAAAGAGGATAATCCTCAGGATACATTAAAAGTTTATTATTTGGATGAGGTGGTAGTGAGCTCCTCTGTCAAGGAAACCAATGAGTTGAAAAACCTGCCTACTGCTGTGTCCGTGGTATCGCCGAGACAACTGAGGGATACGCAGGTGGAATCCCTTCCCGAACTGAGCGGCTTCATCCCGAATTTCTTTATTCCCGATTATGGCTCAAAAGTTTCTACCCCTATTTATATTCGCGGGATTGGAGCAAGGCTGGGAGCTCAAACCGTGAGTTTATACGTGGATAATGTGCCCAGCTTTAATCCATCGGCTTTCGACTTCGAATTTCAGGATATACAACGGATTGAGGTATTGCGTGGCGCCCAGGGTACGTTGTACGGACGTAACGCCATTGGCGGAATTGTGAATATGTACACACGGTCGCCCCTCTCTTTTCAGGGAACATCCCTGATGCTGGGCGGAGGCAGTCACGGTCAGTTTTCAGTAAAAGGCTCGAACTATAGGAAGCTCGCGGATAATTTCGGAATCTCTGCGGCGGCATATTATAAGAAAGACGACGGTTACTTTAAAAATAACTACACGGGAAGCAACGTAGACGCATCTGAAAATGCCGGAGTCCGGATTAAACTGGACTGGGAGGTATCTCCCTCCTTCAAAGCGATGCTTTTCGGTAATTACGATTATGTCTCCGGCGGCGCTTTCCCATATATGCATGAGGACTCAACGGCATCGAATTTCAACGAACCTTCCTCTTACGACCGCCATCTTTTTACAAACGGCTTGTCGCTGGAGTACAAGGGAAAGGGATATAGTGTCCACTCCACTACCGGATATCAGTATTTGAAAGACGATATGAGAATGGATCAGGATTATACTCCCCGATCTGTCTTCTCTATCCGTCAGACGCAGAAACAGAATTCCGTAAGTCAGGAGTTAACGGTTAAGTCGGATCACCAAAAAAGGTACCGATGGGTGGTGGGGGCTTTCGGTTTTTACGACAATCGCGTGATCGATACGCCGGTAGCCATTAAAGAGGATGGGATGGAAATTATGCAGGGACATATGGATACTTATACAGCCAATATCCCTATCATAATCAACTATGAAAATGATCGCATCGACTTGCCAGGTATCTATACGAAACCAGCCAAAGGTGCGGCCCTGTTTCATCAGTCGACGCTCGATAATCTTTTCGGTTTAAAAGGATTTTCGGCCACGGCGGGTATCCGTTTTGATTATGAGCATACCGGAATTGATTTCACTACTGAGAGCGTCGGAGGAGATGTTAATATCAAGCCCCGATCTGCTCCTCCCGCCATGCAACCTATCTTTGTGGAGACCGATACCCTGCTGGAAGGCACCTATACTAAGGATTATTGGGAAATATTACCCAAGTTCGCCCTTAAATACCAGCTTTCACCCTCCGCTCTTATCTATCTCTCCGCCTCGAAAGGGTATAAGACGGGAGGATACAACGAGCAGGCTTTTTCAAAAATACTGCAGACTGCCCTGGCAGAGTCAATCATTACAAAAGTCATGGCGGGCATGCCGGGAGGAGCGCCTGGAGGAGGCCCCCCCGCTTCCGGTGAACAGGAGACAGGGCGGACACTTGAAGAGCAGCTCTCGTATGACCCCGAAACAAGCTGGACGTACGAATTGGGAGGCCGCTATGATATGTTCGACAGCAGACTTTCGTTAACCTACGCCCTTTTTTATTCCCATGTAAACAATATACAGATTATCGAACTGGTAGATCAGGGTACAGCAGGCCGTATCGTTACCAACGCGGGGAAATCGGAAAGCAAAGGAGGCGAGTTGAGCCTGAAATACACGCCGGTCTATAATTTTTCTCTATATGCGGATTATGGCTTCGCCGATGCACGATTTGCCAATTATGAAACAGACGACGGCGATTATTCAGGTAATTCCATCCCCTTTGCACCTCGTCATACATTGGCTTTGGGGGCAGGCTATGTGCATGATTTTGCTTATGGTTCGTTTATAGACCGCCTTATCGGAAACATTCAGTATTCGGGGGTAGGGAAAATATACTGGACAGAATCGAATAATGCCTATCAACCTTTTTACGGACTTACCAATGCGAGCATTTCGGCCGAAAAAGGGAACGTAAGTTTGGAAGTGTGGACAAAGAATTTGTTCAACACCAAGTACCATTCGTTCTTTTTCGAGGCTTCGGATATGACCGGAAACGTAAACAACATAGTGCAACGAGGATATCCTACCCGCTTTGGTGTTACGCTTCGGTATACATTCAGTCGGTAATCGATTAAAGAACTATTTTTCCGTTAAGAATCAAACTGCTGATAATTGCCGATGCGGAGAGTAAGACTATCATCACAGCCCATTCCCAGCGTTTGGGTTGTTGGTTTTGTTCCCATTTTGCTTTTATGAATAACAGCGAACCTATTCCGTAAAAGAGCACGGAAAGAAAGAGGTATTCTATGCCTACGGCATAAATCACGTATGTTGAATAAAGGGTACCGAGCATGGCGATAACCGAATGAATGGGCGATTCCTGCTTTCTGTTGAGAAAGGCGGTCTTGACCGCATACAGTGATGACAACAAATAAGGAATCAGTACAAGGGTCGTAGCAATGGTGATAGCGGCAAGGTAGGTTTCGTTCAGTTTTGGAGACAAAATGGCAAACAGAAACAGTTGAGTGAAGGTTTGTGTCAACAGCAATGCATTCACGGGTGTCCCGTTTTTATTCGTTTTTTTGAACACACGAGGCATAACGCCGTCTTTTGCTGCCGCATACATGGTCTCCACAGAGAGTAATATCCACGACAGGCTGGCTCCAAGCACGGAAATCATAATCCCCGATTTTATGATAATACCTCCCGCTTCGCCGATGATTGTTTTCTCCAGTACAAGTGCCAGAGGCGTTTCCGAAGACGCAAGGTCTCCAGCCGGAATAGCGGACATCGTGATAAAGGTGATGAGCATATACACCGCCAGAACGATGAACAGGGACAGAATGATGGTTAGGCGTACGGTTTCCTGACTTTTCGCCCTGCCCGACAAAACCGATGCCGCCTCAATTCCCACAAAACACCAAAGCACAATAGCCATGGCGTCTTTCACCTGAAGTAAAGGCGTTGTACTTTCCCCTGTGGAAGAGAGCCTCCACTCCCAGTTCCCTACCTGGAAAAGATCGCTGTCGATAAGCGCCAATCCCAGCACAATGATCAACGCGATTGGGATCAGTTTGGCTGCCGTCACAACGAAGTTGAGTATTACACCCTCCCTGACACCGGCCATGAGTATGGCGTAAAAAGACCAAAGCAGGGCTGATCCGATTAAAAAACAGCTCAGGGGTGAAAGGGCCTTTTCTCCCAATAAATCATTCAGCGTCTTGAAAAAGAGAGCCAGGTAACTCACATTTCCCAGCCATCCCACAGACCAGTATCCCCAGGCGGAGTTAAAGCCCATGTAGTCGCCGAACCCATCGCGTGCGTACGCATAAATACCGCTTTTTAATTTCGGTTTCCGCGATGCAAGATAAATGAAAACCAATGCCAGCATCAAAGCCCCGAAACCTCCGATTATCCAGGCGATCATCGTACCCTGGGGGTTGGCAACCCGGATCAGATCTTTCGGGGAATTAAAAATTCCCGATCCGATCATGGAGCCGAGAGCCACGAAGACCAACAGCCATAGCCCTAATTTTTTATCCTGTTGCCTGCCTGTCATATCCCCCGCGGTTTAGTTGAAAATCCAGATCAGCAACACGACGATGATCAGCGACGGGAGCATATTCATGATGCGGAGTTTTTTAATTCCCAATATGTTGATACCAAGCCCGATCAGTAAAATACCACCGGTGGAGGTGAGCCCGAGGATGATGTCGTCGGTAAAGAGGGTGGCAGCATATTTGGCAAGCAGGGTGAGGGAGGCCTGGAAAATAAAGAGCGGAATAGCAGAGATCGCGACGCCCACACCAAAAGCGGAGGCCAGCAGTATGGCTGAAAAGAAATCCATCAACGATTTGGTGAAAAGCAGATCAGGCGAACCACCCGTCCCCTCTTGGATGGTCCCGATGATGGTCAGGGAGCCCACGCAAAACAGAAGGAACGCGGTGACCAGCCCTTCAGAAAATTTCTCACTGCCGATGCGGAAGCGGTGCTTCAGGTAATCGCTCATCCGTTCGGTTCCTTTTTCGAGATCGGCCCATTCTCCCAGCAAAGAGCCGATAGCGAGGCTGCTGACCACAATAAGTATTTTCTCCATCTCGATGGCCATGGATGCGCCGATAGCGAGTGTGAAAAGGCCGATAGCCTGAAAATAAATGGTTGTGACACGTTCAGGCATCCGTTTTTTCAACAGCAGGCCGATCATGCCGCCGCCTACTACCGCCGCTGTATTTACAAGGGTTCCAATCATTTTTTATCTGATAATCTGCAAAAGTATCAATTTTTTGTAATATTCGGATGAAGGTTGTTTTTTATATTAAAGAACTATTACAATTGAATTAACATTGATAAAGTTTAATTGATTTATCAGTTTCTCTCCCTTTCCTCTTTTTTAATAAAAAATAAAGAAACACAAATCTGTTGTTATTGATGCAACGATTTGGTTAGCTATTACATCATATATATAGAGAGATAGTGAAAAAT
>AGTN01094389.1_pt1 | contig 27003 bp, 20 predicted proteins | sample 314218 | NCBI WGS metagenome assembly AGTN01 (sample SAMN02954264, study PRJNA73603) | bioreactor metagenome | biome: terrestrial; feature: non-aerated bioreactor; material: poplar woody material; isolation source: poplar biomass | place: USA | collected 2006-12 | reverse complement strand
TTGGTGTACAATTTTCCCAGCAGATGCTCCCTCAATTCAACTCGATGCTTTTCGGGTCCGATTCTACGCAAAAAGTGAACAACGACCAGATTCTGGCAGGGCTGCTCTCTACGTTAAAGAACGAACAGTTGGCTATCGGTAAAATGGAGGCCAATGGTTTAAATCCAGAGTGAAATGGAGAAGGCTCAGGCAGCAGAAATGGCTCGTCAGGAAGAAAGTATGAAAGCACAATATCAGGAGGAAATAGCTGCCGGCGAAGCCTATCTGGCAGAGAACGCCAAGAGGGAAGGCATAGTAACGTTGCCCAGCGGACTGCAGTATGAGGTGCTTCGCGCAGGAAATGGGCCTACTCCCGCCAACACCGATCAGGTGAGGGTGCATTATCATGGTACCTTGACCGACGGAACCGTTTTTGACAGCAGCGTAGATAGAGGCGAGCCCGCCACATTCGGTGTTACCAAGGTTATCCCGGGTTGGACGGAAGCATTGCAATTGATGCCCGTAGGTTCGAAATGGAAATTATACATACCCTACGATTTAGCATACGGATCGCAGGACAGGGGTACTATCAAGCCGTTCTCGACGCTTATTTTCGATATAGAATTGCTCGCAATAGAGAAGTAAGGGATCTCTAAAGTAAAAGAGATGAGAACAGGATGACCGGGAATGGCCATCCTGTTTTTTTATCAAATTTATCAATGTGCAATCAACAGGTCTACTATCTTTTTGTCACTTTGAGTCTGAAACTGCTGTTTGGTCTTTCTTTTTTATCGATATTGAGTGGATTTGATGTTAAAAGTGAGATATATGTCCCAAATATCTTGCATCGTGTTATATAAAAATATATCTTTGTACGGTTTAAGGATTAAAAAGATTGTAGGTTTATTATTTGTTAAATAATCAGTCTTTCTTTGAGGGATTTTAGGTCGGATATTGGAAGAAATGTAAATGAAACGTCATTTTTAATGTCTGATTGATGTTTTTTTTAAAAAAAAAGTACAGAAAATTACGTAATAAAAATAATTGGCATATATTTGTGGAACAATCTATTTCTATATGTATGTTAATTAGAGGATGGGACTGTCAGAGTAAATGAATGTAGATAGGCAAACCTTAGTAGTGTTGGGCTTGCTATCAGGTGAAAAACCACATTATTTCCTATTCGGCAAATAGAATATTCGATAATAAAAAAAGTGTTTAATTAAAAAGTAGAGTTTATGAAAAAAAACTAACCATGTTTTTGACCCTGTTCTTTATTGGGATAGGGATTGTGACTGCTCAGACACAGGTACGGGGTACCGTGGTCGACGACGCAGGTGAGCCTGTTATCGGTGCTACCATCCAGGTGAAGGGCACGTTGCAAGGTACTGTTTCCGATGTAGACGGTAACTTCACCTTGACTGCCCCAGCCGGTGGTACGCTGGTTATTTCCTATGTGGGATATCAAACACAGGAAGTGCCGGTGAGTACGAATGTAAGAGTGGCACTGCGTGAGGATACCGAAGTGCTTGATGAGCTTATAGTAACGGCATTAGGCTTGACCAGAGAGAAGAAAACTTTGGGTTATGCTACAACCTCTGTTTCCGGTGATGAAATTACAAGAGCTCAAACAATTAATCCTATGAGTGCTCTTTCAGGGAAAATTGCCGGGGTGGATGTATCAAGCGCTGCAAACCCAGGTGGTACACAGAATGTGGCTATACGTGGTTTTAGTTCATTCAGTAATAACCAACCTTTGTATGTTGTAGATGGCGTACCGATTACCAATGCACAGAACCGTTCAGGAAGTGACTTAAATTCACAGGTTGACTTCGGTTCAGGTATCAATGCTTTAAATCCGAATGATATTGAGAATATAACAGTACTTAAAGGATCTGCTGCTTCCGCATTATATGGTTCTCGTGCCGCTCAGGGTGTAATTATGATTACCACAAAATCAGGCAAAAACACCAATGGCAAAATAAACATTGCTTATGATGGCAGCATTACCATGCAGGAAGTTGGCCGTCTCCCTACAGAGCAAACTATGTTTGGTCAGGGATGGAGCGGTGATCGTGCTTTGGATGAAAACGGAAACTGGGGTGCGCGTTTTGACGGTAAAGACCGCGTATGGGGAAATATTGTTGATAACAGTCAGCAGCTTAAACCCTATGTATACTTGAATAACCGTATTCGTGACTTTTACGATTACGGAATTGGTTATAATAATGCGGTTTCTTTAACCGGTGGTAATGAGCAGACGCAATTTCATGCATCTGTTTCACAAAATAGTATCGACGGCCCTATTCCTACGGATGATGACTCTTACAAACGTTATACGATAGCATCCAACGCCTCCCATAAGGCGAACAAATTTATGGTAAGCACTTCAATAAATTTCAGTACGGAAAGAAATGAAGCATCTCCTACCGGGCAAGATAATTCTATTTATCGCTCACTGAATGAAATTGCGACAGATATATCCATTGTTGATTTGAAAGATCTTAACAATAAATTCAATACGGTGGATAATTATTTTACTCCTTACGGAATGAATCCTTACCACATATTGGATATCAAAGAAGCTGTTCAAAACAAATACAAATTCTTTGGAAAACTGCAACTTGATTATAATATATTAAATAATCTGAAATTGACTTATCGGTTTGGAGGAGATTATGAACAATCTATTTCGGATACGCATTTTGACGCTATTGTATTCACCCCCGGCTCCCCGAATGACGGTTCTTCGAATGCAAGTCCCGGATCGTATGCCCAAACAAGGAGACAAAGGATTCAGGTAAATCACGATTTGATACTTAATTATCAACAACAATTTGGCGATTTTTCATTAAATGCTCTAGCGGGAGCTAACACAAACGAGCAATCTTATACTCGAATCGGAGGCGAAATATCTTCTATAGATATTCCGGGGTTCTATGATTTTACGAATTCATTGAGTCCTTCTACGGCAACACAGGAGTCCTCCCTTTACCGCTTGTGGGGTATATACCTGAATGCTGATTTGGGTTTCCGCGATTATCTATATTTGACGCTTACAGGTAGGAACGATTATTCTTCTACCTTGCCTATAGGTAAGAATTCCTATTTCTATCCCAGTGCAATGCTAAGTTTTATTGCAACGGATTATCTTAAATCCAGAGATATCACTACAGGAGTGCTTGATTTCGCAAAATTAAGACTCTCCTATGGTCGTACAGGTAAAGATGCCGGATTATATGCTGTATATGACAGACTGGTCGGTGCCGAAATTACAAACCCTGGATTTCCGAGTGTTGATAACTTAATTTTTCCATTGGGTGGTGTAAATGCATACACGGTTTCCAATACAGCGGGAAACATTAACTTGGAGCCCGAGTTAACGGACGAATTCGAAGTCGGAGCCGACTTAGCTTTTTTCGATCATCGTCTCGGATTGGAATTTTCCTATTACAACAAGTTTACAAACGGGTTAATTGCCACACTGCCTATAGACCCTACCACAGGTTATACCTCTCAAATAGCTAATTTAGGTGATGTCCGGAACAGTGGTATTGAATTACTTCTATCCTTGGTTCCTGTAAAAACAAGAGATTTCTCCTGGAATATTTCCTATAACTTCACTAAAAACAAAAATAGGATAGAACATTTGGATGTACCTGAAGTAAATTTAGGAGGATTTGGAGGAATGGCAATATATGCAATTGAAGGTCAATCTATTGGACAATTTAAGTCTCAGAAAGCCCTCAAAGTCATAGTTGACGGGGTAGAAAAAACAGTAGTTGACGGAAATGGGAATCCGCAACCTACTCCAGACGCTGTTTATTTAGATAAGAATATCAATGAAAAATATCGCATGGGTTTGACCAATACGTTTACCTATAAAGGCCTTTCCCTTTCAGGAACATTTGACTACCGTGCCGGTGGACATATCTTCAGTTATACAAAAGATTACATGCATTGGGTTGGAAGTGGTCCTGAAACTGTTTATAACGAGCGTAATCCTTTTCTCATCCCTAATTCAGTGAAAGATAATGGAGACGGCACCTACAGTGAAAATACAACACCTGTTAATCCAACCGCTTTACATACATTCTATAGTAATGGGGGATTTAATTATACCGATCACGCGGTAATCGATCGTTCTTATTTGAAGTTGAGGAATGTTAGTTTGGCATATGAATTACCGAAGAGCTTTGCACAGAATCTCAAGGTTAATAGCATACGTGCTTCCTTAACAGCATCCAATATATTACTTTGGACACCTGCCGAAAATCAATATATCGACCCTGAAGTAACAACTTTCGGTAACAATATTGCTGCCAAGTTTGGTGAGTTTGGAGTGAATCCTCCCTATCAGACTTACGTATTTGGGTTAAGTGTTTCATTTTAATAATCATTAAATAGTAGAAATTATGAAGACTAAATTATTAATTATATTCTCTGCTTTAATCATGCTGTTTACTGCAATTAGTTGCAGCGATTGGCTTGATGTAAATCATGACCCGAATGCTCTTGAAGAGATTCCTGACGCGAAGGTTCTGTTACCTGCCGCTGAAATGGGTATAGCAAACAATTTAATGGGTTGGGATTTTGGATTTGGAGGCGCTTATTGGGTAGAATATTGGACCCAGTCTTATACCGCATCCCAGTTTAAATCTCTCTGTGAATATCTTCCGCAGGAATTTAACACTGCATATCAGTCATTAATGAGAGAACCGATGACCGATTTAAAACGAATCAAAACAATGACTGCCGATGATGAAAATAAAGGGTATTATTTTGTTGCGGAAGCGTTATCTATCTTCACATGGCAAATTATTACCGATGTTTGGGGTGATATGCCATATAGTGAAGCGTTAAGGGCCGACGAGGGCATTTTACATCCGGTACAGGATAAAGGGGCGGATATCTATGCCGACTTAATGACCCGCGTGGACGCATTATTAGCCATTGATTTAGATGGTTCAAGCATCGACCCTTCCTTTGATTATATCTATAAAGGTGATTTAAATGCATGGTATCAATTTGCGAATGCGTTGAAATTAAAACTGATGATTCGTTTATCTGAAACGCCTCAATATAATAATGCGACCGCACTGAGTTTTGTGCAGAGTGCAGATTTATTAACCTCAAGCGCAAAAATTCCGGGAACTGTTTGGGATGATTCTATGGAAGGTAAACGCCATCCGATGCGTGAATTTCAACAAGGTGGGGCAAATTATTTTTCAACCAATGTTATCGCATGTAAGAATTTTATTGATTATTTGAGTCTAAACGAGGACCCACGGCTTGCCACACTGTTCTCCAGCGGCACCAAAGGCGCATTTTTTGGAGATTTCGATTCTAAAGAAGATTCGGATGGAAATAACACGCTGGATCAGAATGAAACATATGCAAGAGCTATCTTTAGTGGGGATATGGATCTAGTGCTAATGTCTGATTGGGAAATTAACTTTTACATAGCCGAAGTATATGCACGCGCGTCCCAACATGATCAGGCAAAAGATTATTATGAAAGGGGAGTCAGAGCTTCTTTAGCTCAACACGCTATTTCTGATTTCTCTATCATTGAGACTGACGGTTATGCAGCATGGCAAAATGGAACTTCCGAAGTAGAAATCAAGCAGATCGCAATGCAAAAATGGGTGGCAAATGCTAATTATCAGCATATTGAATCATTCCTGGAAAGAAACAGAACAAAATATCCTGCTGTAAACGACATTGATATCGAGGCGAATAGGACTGCAGCTCATGCTAATTTCCCTGTCGGAGATTTAACAATCTCAGTGAAGGGTAGAGCTCTATTAAATGGTAATTTACCTGCATCTCCTTTATATCCTACTTCCTATATAACTAGGAACACAAACGCTCCATCTCAAAAAGCAAATGTGGGAGAAAAAGTTTGGTGGAACCTTAAGGTAGGTAAATAAAATAAGTATCTAACTTTTAAATAAGAAAATATGAAAATATATAAATATAGTTTGATTGTTATTTCCGTATTGTTCCTTTTTGCATGCGAAAAGGAAACAGAAGGAATTTCAAGAATCACAGAGTATGCCACATTTGAAATGCAAGGTGAAGATTTTATGTTTGTTCTAACTAACTCTACTTTCACAGATCCGGGAATTACCGCATATGAAGGGGAAACGGAGTTATCTATAGTAACAACAGGTACAGTAAATACCTCTGTTCCTGATGTTTATACTCTTCAGTATTCGGCAAAAAATACAGACGGTTTTGCGGCATCGGTATCAAGAACGGTTGCAGTTGTTCCCGCTCTACCTACGACCGACCTTTCGGGCACGTATCAAATTGTACATGCAACCCGGACAAATCAAATGACGATTACGAAAAACAAGGAAATGGTAGGTTATTATCACGCTACAGACAGTTGGTGGCAGGCCCGTCCCATACCGCTTGATTTTGTGGATATGGGGGATGGGACAATAAAAATTTTGTCGGGTTCTTCTCCTTATGGGGCTCATTACGGAACGGGAAATATTTTGCCTAACGGACAAATTAGATTTACCGTTACATTAGTCAACCAAGGACCGTTGAACTATACTACAACTTATCAATTACAATAAAAATTATGGGAAGAGATATGAAAAAAATAATTTATTTATTAAATATACTATGTGTCGCTATAGCTTTTTCCTCATGCCAGGAAGATCTTGAAATCTGGAATAGCGAGACCTTAGAATATAGTGGAAGATTTGTTTTCAAACTCATGAGTGAAGATATGCAAGATACGTATGTTGATTATGAGGGTTATGAAATTCAAATCTATAATACTGCTGAAAACGTAGCGAATGTAATTTGGATGGAAGATCATGGAGATATTTTTCCTTTGAAAAGTAAATTCGAACTAACAGGTAACGCATTATCATTTAAATCGGCAACAGAAGACTTTTCTCAATTGCCAGATAATATATTATCTACTGAGGATTATCCTACCCCAGCTCCAACAGCTGCGGGACAAACATTTATAGAGGATGAAAAAGAATATATAAGGGCCAGTATTCTCGAAGGGAAAATTCTTCCGGGTGCTGCAACCAGTATAGGTGGTAATTCTACTGATAGTTTGTATATTAAAATTAAATTATATAGCGGAACAGCGACATATACAAGTTATGAAATTGCTGAAGCCTTAAGAGCGGATCCCGCAGTTCCTGAATTTAGATGGCGCTTCACTTCGGCTACACACGATTCATCTATGGATGAGATTTATGTGATTGGAGGATACCGTTATACAGGAATGCCGGAAGATCAATTCTAAGGGAATACGAGTACTCTTAAAGTATATAAAAGGCCATCTCAAAAAATGAGGTGGCTTTTTTAGTAGTTCGCCCCACATGAACTATTTACGATAGGGTACAAGTCCCGAACACTCCATTATAGCAGGAAGTGTTAGCTTAAGGCAAAGGTATCCACCGCGAGGAGGAATCTGAAGGAAGCCCGCGGCAAAGTCATGGTCTGACGTACAGAAACCTGGTATAAGGCTGGCAGACGGAGGGTGAACGAGCCATGGATTGCGTTAAGCCCCTAAAACCAACCGTACCCGTTTTCAGTAACTCAGGCGATACTTGCCTACTCCTCATCGATCTCATCCAGCAGCGCTTCTACCTTGGAATTACCGCCTTGTATCTCTACTTTATTAACTGTTTGCACAGGACTGTTTTCCTCATGGATTTCTATGATCTTCGTTGCTACAGCAAATTCTTGCGGAATAATCTTACCTCCCTTTTCATTTGCCCACGCTTCGGTAAATTCAGCGCCGATATAAATTATTGTAGCGGAGTAATAAATCCATGTAATCAATATAATCATAAAAGCAGCGACTCCATAGGCCGAGCCTACATTGGCAATCCCGATATAGAGTGAAATAGCCCATTGTCCGATCAGAAAAAGAACCGAAGTTACAAACGCACCGACAACTACGTCCTTAATCCTTATCTTGGCATCGGGAAGTATTTTGAACATTAGTGCAAAAATAAAAACGGTTACCCCGATATTTATAATCATACCTACTATTTTGACCAGTGATTCGGCAACATCGGGATAATTAGAGATAAACCTGTTGCTCAGATTTCCAATGATATTGGTAATGGTAAACGTAATCAGGAGGATAAAAGCAAATACAAGAATAATTGAAAATGAAAGCAGCCGGTTTTTAATATACTTGAGCCATCCTTTTTTAGGAATAGCCTTTATTCCCCAAATGGTATTCAGCGAGCCTTGCATTTCGGCAAAAATAGTAGTGGCGCCGAATATGGTAACACCCAAAGCAATAATAGCCGGGAAACCGGACCCATCCGTCTTTTCCGCACTCTCAAGGATAGAACGCAACTGGGTAACTACCTCCGTCCCTAATACAGATTGTAATTGGGTATATAACTGTCCGGTCAGGTCGATACGAAGAAATGCTCCGAGCGTAATCAACAGCGAGAGAAAAGGAATAATCGAGAACAAGGTGGCATATGCCAGGGAGGCACTTAGCCGCGTAACATTATCGTCACTAAATCCCCGGATCGTATCCCGTAGGATCTTTACAAACACATACGAATTAAGTTTCTTTTTTACTGCAGATAAATGCTTCATGTTTACATCGTTTACCATAAATGAACAATAAGATTTATGATTTTGTTCATCATGGACTGCTTCCTGTTTTTCTCATCGTTGAACTCGCTGCCAGCATCTCGATGCAAAAATAGATTGATAGACGTTTGTTAATCAGAGTATTGATGTGATTTTGTTCTTTTTTTAAACTCTTTGAGATACTCGCTGGGAGAATAGTGTGTTATATTCTTAAATTGTCTGTTAAAATTTGAGATGTTATTGAACCCCGATTCATAACATACCTGGGAAACGCTCATTTTACCCTCCAACAAGAGTTTACACGCGTAGGTTACTCTTAATTCATTAATATATTGAAAACACGATTTACTTGTTTTCTCTTTAAAGTATCGGCAAAAGGCGGTTTCGTTCATTCCTGAGAAATCGGATATCTCTTTTAATGAGAGTGGATGGGAATACTTGTCGTTCAAAAACTCCAGGATTTTTGTTAACCGCACATCGTCGTTTTGATACCTGGTTTCATTTTCGATATTTTCATCGCTCAGCAACCTTTTTTCTTTGGTGTCGCCCATAAGAGACAATATCTTAATACATTGAATTATTAGATCTAAATCCTTTAGCTCCAGTGCCCGATGCATCTCTTTCCGAATAGCATCATTGGAGGATTTATTAAAATAGACGCCGTATTTAGCTTCTTTTAAGAGCAGCTTTATTTTATGAAACTCGGGGTAATTTTGAATGGCATGAGAAAAAAGATCTTTGGCAAATTGAAGAATTATCGCGTAGACACGGTAATTCGGATCATTCTGATAATACACGTCGTCGCTCCGATACATATGCGGCAAAAAACTTCCCAATAATACTAAATCGCCGTCAGAATAAGACTCAATGGTGTTTCCCGTAAATCTTTTACCCGTGCTTTTAATGATATAAACGATCTCGTACTCCGTGTGTGTATGCCAGGGATACTTAAAGTAATCGTAATCACACCATTTTATTTTGATCGGTGACCCCGTACTCAGATTTAATTTCTCATGCATTAACTTTATCATACGAATCAAATTTAATTAGTGCAAAGATAGCATTACTCTGTGCAAAGATAGTACTTGATTTGAAATGTTTAATACTATTTCTTTGTATTAGAAAATTTATTGATTATGCCTTTTGAAAAAACATGGCGCTGGTTTGTGCCTAAAAGATGCGGTTACTCTGAGAAATTTAAAACAAATGGGCGTTGAGGGCGTTGTTACTTCTTTGCATCATGTGAAACCGGGAGAAATGTGGCTTCCGGAAGAGATAACCGCAGGCAAAGAGCAGGAAAGAAACAACCTTTCGGTATTTATCAAAGAAATTATCCCTGTTGCTGAAGAAAGAGGCATTATGAATCAGGCCATTTGGATGGGGATGTGGATATGTACACCATGGTGAAACTTTTGCTTAAAGAGCAAATCAGAAGAAAGCGGGAAGGGCGGGAAGATACAAGAATACCCTTCCGCCCAAATCATGGGAAGAGAATACTGGACGATTTTAACAGGAATTCTAACCCCGGGTATCCGTTGGCAGGCAGAATGAGAGGCCTGTCGGAAATTTCGGGACTCGTAATGGAGATAGAAAGAGGCTTAAACGATACGGACAATTTATAAGAAATAAGGATTAATGGGAGGAAAGGATTCATTTGATATTTCGGGAAAAGTAGCTGTGTAACGCGAGGACGCGCTATCTTGCCCGTAGATGGTGGGTTTAGTATCTTGAGTGGGGTGTAATCTTAGTTTATTTAAAATTAATCGTATGAAATGCATAAGTATTATCTTCTTATTATTTTTTTCCACACAGCTGTTTGCACAGGAATTGGTCAATTTTTCATTGAGAATAGATAAAGACTATATCGATGTTCCGATATCATTTCCTCTTGATAACATTGATTATAATGTGGATAGCCTTCAGTTGGATCTGTATGAAATTACCCAATCGGGTCACAAGTTTATCCCAAGCCAATTGGAAACCGGACATACGGCTCGTCTGTGGTTTTTATTGGAGGGTTTTTCCAAAAAAAATTCCACAAGAAAATTTGTCATCAAATTGAGCAACAAAAATATGACGGAAAAACCGGATAATCAAATCCTAATAAGTAAATCGGACGGAAACCTGACTTTATATTCCAATAAGAATCCTATCCTTAGTTATCGGTTTGAGACTATGTATCCGCCTGTCGGGGTTGATCCCTTGTTTAAGCGTTCAGGCTTTATACATCCTTTATGGTCTCCGGGAGGTGAAATTTTAACCCGTGTCCAGGCTCCGGACCATTACCACCATTATGGCATTTGGGGCCCGTGGACTCTGACTCACATAGAGGATAGGGAAGTGGATTTCTGGAATCTGAATAAAGGCGAGGGAACGGTGAAATTTGCCGGTTTTTTGTCCGAAACAACGGCGAGTGTGTTTTCAGGGTTCAAAGCATTGCAACAACATATTGATTTTGGGGCAAAAGAAGAGGACTGGATTGCAATGAATGAGATTCTGGATGTTCGGGTATGGAACAGTGGCAACGGAGTTCGGATAATTGATTATACAACATCCGTGAATACTCCATTGGAAAATGGAATTGTTTTAGATGCATACAGATATGGAGGAGGCATAGGTTTCAGAGCCACTGAGAAATGGACAAAAGATAACTGTACGGTATTGACGTCTGAAGGGAAAACAAGAATAGATGCGGACGGAAGTAATGCCCGGTGGTGTATAGTGGAAGGTGAATCGGGAGTACAGGAAGGCAGATCGGGTATTTTATTCCTGAGCCATCCTTCCAATCGTGCACATCCTGAGCCTATGCGTGTTTGGCCTCTCGATGGAAACGGAGGCAGAGGCGATATGTTTTTTGAATTTACCCCTATTCGTCATACATCGTGGGAACTGCAAAAAGGGAATAATTATGTTCTTAAGTACAGGATGATAGTTTTTGATGGAGAAATCGACAAAAACACCGCTGAAATGTATTGGAACAGCTTTTCCGGAGCCCCTGAAATTGAAATTGATTCAAAAAATAAATCGCAAAAACAATGAGAAAAATCGTAATCTTTATTCTGCTAACCGGACTTATTTATAATGGTGCTTTTTCTCAACCAAAAGTAACTGCTGAAAAAGCCGGAGATAAAATTGAGATAAAAGTAAACGGAAATCTGTTTACGAGCTACGTTATTTCGGAACATGAGAAATACCCCTTTTTCTATCCCGTGAACGGGCCTTCAAATGCTTCCGTAACATCCATGCGGAATGCAAATTATCCGCATCACAGTTCCCTGTTTTTTGGGTGCGACAGAGTAAACGGAGGTAATTACTGGCAGGAAGGCCTGGAAAGAGGGCAGATTATTTCTTTAAGAGCCGATATTATTGAGACGGGAGGTGAGAGAGTCGTCATCGAAAACGAATGTATCTGGAGGCGTCCCGGTGCGAATGCTCCCGTAAAAGACAAACGCATTATCACCGTTTCGGCTCCATCAAACGAAAAATTCCGGATAGACTTCGATGTCACGATGGAGATGTTGATGGATGTGGTTATCGAAAAAACAAACCATTCGTTGTTCAGCGGGAGAATGGATCCCGATTTAGCGGTAATTAACGGAGGGACTATGATAAATGCCGAAGGGGAAACCGATGAAAAAGGCACGTTTGGAAAACGTTCCCCGTGGGTGGACTGTCATGGTAAACGATTAGGTGAAACGGAAGGAATGGCCATCTTACAACACCCTTCCAACGATTGGTATCCCGCTCCATGGTTCACGCGCGATTATGGCTTCTTTTCGCCTACACCCATGTACTGGCCCGGGAATGATAAAAATACAACGCTGAAAAAAGGAGCGTTGATCACACTCAGATATCGGGTACTTGTGCATAGAGGCGACCATGTTGAGGCAGATATAGCCGGGGAATTTGAAAAATATACATCAGAATAAAGTCAAATTAAATGAACCCGACATGATTAAAGCGAGTTCCATATGATACCTTTGAAAATAAATAATTTTAACCGTATGAAACGAAGAATGTTTATAAAAAGAGCAACAGCAACGGCCGTAGGAACAGCGGTTTTTCCTACCATTGTTCCTTCATCGGTGTTCGGTAAAAACGCGCCGAGCAATAAAATACATATCGGCCAGATAGGTTTTGGAAGAATAGCACGCGATCACGATATGGCGGAAACCATAAAATATGATCAGGCTCAGTTTATAGCCGTGTGTGATGTAGATAAAAACCGCCTTCTTGACGGTAAGAAGTACATCGACGATTATTATTCAAAAAAAACAGGCAACAGCAACTATTCGAATGCTACGATGTACGATGATTATAAGGAACTGCTTCTGAACAAAGATATCGATGCGGTCATCATCAGTACTCCCGATCATTGGCATGCGGAACCTGCGGCCAGGGCGGCGTTGGCAAAGAAAGACATTTATTTGCAAAAACCTACTTCGCTCACCGTTGCCGAAGGCCGATTTTTGAGCGATGTTATCAAAAAACAGGGAGTCATCCTTCAAGTGGGCACCCAACAGCGTTCTTCTCCGCAATTTAGAATTGCGGCCGAGTTGGTGAGAAATGGAAGAATCGGCAAGCTTCATACCGTGAAAATCGGATTGCCGGGAGACCCTTCCGGCCCTGTTGCCGCAGAAATGCCGGTTCCCGGCAATCTGAATTACGATATGTGGCTTGGTTCAACACCCGAAATCTATTACACGGAAATGCGGGTTCATCCTCAGAACAATTACGGCCGTCCGGGATGGTTGAGATGCGAGCAATTCGGCTCGGGAATGATTACCGGATGGGGACAACATCATTTCGAGTCGGCTGCCTGGGGAATGGATACGGAGTATACAGGTCCGGTTTCTGTGCAGGCCGTTGCTGAATTTCCCAAAGCAGGGTTATGGGATGTGCATGGCGATTTTATGGTAAAAGCGGAATACGAAAATGGTATTACCATGTATACCAGTGGAGGATATCCAAATGGTATCCGTTACGAAGGAACCGAAGGGTGGATTTTCGTTTCCCGCGGAAATTATGTTGCCTCAACGAGCGATCCGGTGGCACAGGCAAATAGCGCCAAAGCGTTGGATGCCAGCAAACCGGAAATCCTTACTTCCGGGATTACGAAGAATGAAATTCACCTGTACGAGAGTGACAACCAGCACGGGAACTGGCTGGATTGCATTAAATCGAGGAAAGAACCCATTTCTCCGGTAGAAATCGGACATCGTGCATGTACAATATGTCTTATCAGCCATATCGCGATGAAAGTTCCCGGCAAACTGGAATGGGATCCTAATACAGAAAAATTCAAAAACAATGAATTGGCAAATTCTATGTTAAGCCGTTCGCAGCGGTATCCGTATGGGACGGATTACATTAACGTTCAAAAGAGGTTATAGAGATTAAGCAATGATTCAAGATCTTCATATTTAATAGTCAAACAATTAGATTCCAATGAAAATAAAATTTAATGTAAAATAAAAGTACGATGAGAAATTCACTTTATACATTCACACCAATATTTGGTTTTTTACTACTCTTGTCTTGCAACATGCAAAAAGAAAAAGAACAATCAACGACCGTGTTTACGGGCAAAGACGGAGAAATTGAACTGATAGTGTTGGACCCGGGACATTTTCATGCAAGCCTTTTGCAAAAATTTCCACAGAAGCCGGTAAATGATACCGTATTGGTTTACGCGCCGGAAGGAAATGAGCTTAATCAGTATCTGGCAAGTATTGAAGAATATAACCGGCGCCCCGATAACCCTGCCGATTGGCATGAAGTGGTCCACACCGGTAGTGATTATCTCGAAAAGATGATTGCGGAGAAAAAAGGAAACGTTGTGGTTCTTGCCGGAAATAACGGAAAGAAGACCGAATATATTTCCAAATCGATCAATGCCGGTTACCATGTTTTGTCCGACAAACCTATGGCAATCAACAAAGAGGACTTTAAATTGTTGGAGGCTACTTTCGACTATGCACGTACACATGATGTGTATCTCTATGATGTGATGACGGAACGGTATGAGATACTCAATACCCTTACCCGCGAGCTTGTGAATAACAAAGAACTGTTTGGAGAACTGCAGGAGGGTACCCCCGACGATCCCGCCGCGGTGATGGAAAGTGTACATCACTACTATAAAGAGGTGTCGGGTAATGTGCTTGTCCGTCCGGCCTGGTTTTACGATATGGAGCAGCAAGGCGAAGGGATAGTAGACGTATCTACGCATTTAGTCGATCTGATTCACTGGCAATGCTTCCCGGATGCGGTCATCGATTACCGGAACGATGTGAACGTTATTTCTGCCCGTCACTGGCCCACTAAGTTGACATTAAGTGATTTTACGCAGTCAACGAATTTGGACGCTTTTCCCGGTTTTCTGCAGAAGTATGTCAATAATAATATATTGGAGGTTTTTGGTAACGGCACGATCAACTATCAGGTAAAAGAGAAACACATTGCCGTTACGGTCCTATGGAATTATGAAGCGCCCGAAGGAGGAGGAGATGCATACAGCGCATTGATAAAAGGAACGAACGCTTCCATAGAAATCGTACAAAATAAAGCGGAGAACTACATCAAACAATTGTATATCGAAAAAGATGAATCGACAGACGAAAATGTATTTAAATCGGCGTTAAACCGGGCAATTTCCGAATTGCAAAAAAAACATCCGTATGTTTCTGCAAAACCTGTTTCCGGGAATAGATATCAAATAGTTGTTCCCGTAGAATCGAGAAAAGGGCATGAGGATTATTTCGGATACGTAGCGCAAAAGTTTTTCGAATACCTTGTAAACCGGAATATGCCGGAATGGGAAGTATCAAATACCATAGCCAAATATTATATCACAACAACAGCATTGGAAATGGCGAAGGGGAGTGCACATTTCTAAATGCTTACCAGAAGATTGGTTATCCGGGTGCTGAAAATAATGGGGAACCTTTGATTGTTCCGGAAGATCGGAAAGTTTTGGGTCCGGATGCGGAATAAATAGGGGATGATATATAGATGATTTCATATAACCTCTCATGAAATAACAGAAAATGTGTTATTTCATGAGAGGTTATGATCAATAAACTTCTCAATATCAAACCGGGAATTGTCTTGGGTGTTTAAAACAAAAGAATTATTTCTGGTAGCAAAGCATTCTCGGTTTGAATGATGATATATGAAAAACCAATAAAATATTTGGTGAATGAATATTTCTTCGCTATCTTTGCCGTAAATCAGATGAATGGATGCGGATCATATCGAAAAAAACGATTATTGATTTTTACCAAAAATATCCGGATGCAAAAATAGCATTGGAAGATTGGTATAGAACAACAAAACGAGCAGAATGGGAGAACTTTGCTGAAATCAGGGAAAGCTTTAACCATGTTGACAGTGTTGGTAATCAAAGGTATGTATTCAACATAAGAGGAAATGATTACCGTTTGGTGGTTGTTATACAGTTTACCATCAAAATAGTTTTGATCCGGTTCATCGGCACTCATTCACAATATGACAAAATAAAGGATATTAAAAGTATATAATCATGGCAACAATTAAAGACAATAAAACATATAAAGCTATGATGCAGCGCATCGAAACCCTCATGGAGGAGGTAGAGGAATATTCGCCAATGAGTGATCCCCGAGTTGCAGAACTTGATATTTTGACCGAACTGGTTGAAGAATATGAAAATACGCGTTATCCAATTGCGACGCCGTCACTACCTGATGTGATAAAACTGCGTATGTACGAGATGGATCTTACACAGGAAAAACTGGCGGAAATGTTGGGATTAAGTCAACCGGTAGTGAGTGGATATCTGAACGGAAAAGCCGAACCGACACTCAAAACCGCACGTTCAATCAGCAAATTTCTCAATATAGAACCGGGAATTGTCTTGGGGGTATAAATTATAGCTTAAATATAATGTGCCGTTTTATCGGGATGGACGGTAGCTTCCCTCTGGAAGTGTAAGGAAAAGTAAGCGCACAAACGGTGTAAACTTTGCGGGATTTCTCGCACATTTCAAACAAAATAGCTATATTTGTCCGTTTTTTGTAAAGAATAATCCCTTCATGCGGTACATATATGCTGTCTTTTTTTTCTTTGCATGCCTTATTGCCGGCAGTTCATGCAGCAATAGGAATGATGCACGCGATTATGCCCTTCTGTCGGAGTGGGACAACATGATCGATAGGGAACCGCAGCGTGTATCCGACAGCCTCGGAGCATTTGCTTCGGCGACCCTTTCCCGGGCCAACAGAAACTACTACAATCTTCTTAAGGTGATTTCCGATGATAAAACGTATGTGAATTTCACCAGCGACTCCCTGATTAATGCGGTAAGCTACTATTACCGGAACCACGATCCGGTAAACAGGAATTACATCCGCTCTCTGGCCTATCAAGGCATCGTGCGCACACGGATGGGCGTGAAAGACAGTACGGTGTATGAACCGCTAAGGGAGGCTGATAAGCTATTTCGTTCCCGGTCAGCTCCCGACCCCTCGCTGGGGTATCTTATTAATTATTTTCTCGGCAATATTCATTACAACAATCGAAATTACACGTCGGCCGACGACTATTTTCAACACACTCTGGCCTATGCCCGTGAAGAGAGGGATTCCACGCACCTTTTCGATACCTTTTTGGCGTTCTACTGGAACGAAATGCAGCAAAGAAACGTAGAGAAAGGGAAATCCTACCTGGATTCCCTCTCAGCATTCTACGATACATTGCCGGGGAAAGACTATTTTATACTAAACGCGCAGTCCTTTTATTACGATAGTACAGGCGAACCGGAAGAAGCGCTGGAAAGGGAAAAAGCCAAGCTGCTCTTATACGATGCTCAAGAGGAGAAGATTGAACTGTCGAGGGTATATTATAATATATCGAATCGATATGTGGGGCTTGCACGGCTGGACAGCGCGATGTTGTACGCGCAGATAGCCGTGGATATGATTGAGGATACCTCCTATGTACATAATCATCTCTATTTTGATAATATTGCAAATATAGCGGAGAGACAAGGGAATTTTGCATTGGCAAATATTTTTCGGAAGAAAGCTTCTGATTTATATAAAAGTTCTGTCAGAGTTAGATTGGACCTGCAGATCGCGGAATTGGAAAAAAGATACGATCTCTCGGAGGCGGAGAACGAAATCCTCAGAACGCGCCAGCAGAACCTGAGCATCATTATTATCGCATTGTTGTTGATAATAGTGCTGATCATTATACTGATGTATGGATGGAGGATACGGAAAGAAGCCAAACTGAAGTTACTGCGGACCGAGCATAAGGTGCAGCAACAGGAGTTACAGGCAAACATTATGAAAGAAGAGGACGGGAAGCGAAGATGGTTGTTGCTTCTCTACAGCAACATCTCCGACCGGTTGACGTTCCTGCAGGGTGAATTTGAATCGCTCACGCAGCGGTATATCTCTACCCATCCGAAGGTGTATCAGGAAATGCAGCACATTTTAAAAAATACGGATACCGACCTGAGGGATATCACCAAAATCCTTGCACCCGATAACGATACCTTTTATGCCTACACCCATCTGAAAGATGAAGAAAACCTGTTTAACGCCAATGAAAAAATGCTGCTGATGCTGTTGGCATGCAATGCCGACAACCGGCAGTTAGCCACTTTTATGAACACTACCATAGAGAGTATCAGGGTAAGAAAATCGCAATTGAAGAAAAAAATGACCGAAAAAGGGATTCATACCTCACTTTTCTTTGAATAAACCGCGTTAAAGTATAGGATGTTAACTTTCTTATTATCAATCAGAAATAGCTTAATTCGCCGTTAAAATGAGGTGAGGGTATTGTTTTTGATGTCATTCCTCTGTTACTTTGTGTCTGAAATTTATAAACAATAAAAAACGTATATGAAACGAGCAGGCACATCATTAATAATACATGATTATTGCGAGTTCCATACGACCATAATGAAAAAATAAAATAATAATCGTATGAAAAAAACAATGGTGTCGTTATTCTTTATTACAGCATGCAGTGCGTTTCTGTTTTCTGCATCAATTGAAAGTACAACCAAGGTACAGGATGACTGGGAGGACAGGGTTGCTTTGAGCAGGGAAGGAGGTACTACCCGGGTTGCTGCGAGGAGCAGCTCAATAAACTCTATGAGTTCGGTAGAACCGGCAATAGTGGAAGCCTACACCTCCAAAGAGGTTATTACCATTTCGGTGCAGAACTACCGCGGCGGCGCGTGGGTTGAAATTATCGGCGGAAGGGGAGCCCAGCAAAGCTATTTCGACGTGTATGATATGGGTTTTGGAGTGGTCAATCTCTCGGGTCTTCGCGCGGGTGAGTATACCATTCGCATAACACTCGGCTCGGAAGTATATTCAGGAACATTTAACATTAAAACGTATGGACGCTAAAATAAGAACAGACAAGTCGGAAAACGTACGCAAGTATTTGCTAACGGATGTGTCGTCATGTATATTCACATTTTCCGATGGCCTCAAAAGCAGGGTAAAACCTTCGCCCGATAAAGAAATGGTGTTGATTAAACTGATTCCCCGCTCATCCAAATCAAAAACGTTTGAGGATAAAGTACTGAGGAATTATCTATCGGCAAAAAACGTGAATGAGTTGTCGCAGTTATGCCGTTACGATTGCATACGGACATTTACACGCCATTTCAAGAAATGTTTCGGACAAACTCCTTATCAATGGATGCTCGACCGGAAAATGGAAGATATACAATCCTTGGTGCTCAGTTCGGATATGACCATTACCGATATCGCAAAAATGTACGATTTTAAAAGTGTATCGCATTTGGTAAATGCATACAGCAAACGGTACGGAGTTTCACCACACAAAAACAGATTATTGGACGCTATCTAACTCTACCTTTACATTACAAATAAATGTAGCACAATCTTCATCTCTATATTTTGATACCGTCTTTCTTTATGTGCCGGTGAAATTCAAAAAGCGTCTCCTTATAAAAGAGACGCTTTTTAATTATATCCACCTCATATAGGCGAAATCCATTCTGTGGGGCAAATCGGGGTTTTTCGGATATACGCGTAAGCCGTATTGGTGCGTTCCGGGGTCGTTCAGTGCCTTACAGGTTTCGAAATAGAGCAGCGACCCTTCGGTTTTCACCAAATCAAACTCGTACGACTCAACGAAGTGAGGCTCTTTGTTCATCGTGTCGTGATCAACCACAACGCACTCAACGCCTATATCGCATGCCATATTTTTCCTGTCGATGACCACGCGCCCGTAAACCTCTTTGTTGCCGTTGTTGAAATTCATTTTCTGATTGGGATTGAATTCCAGTTTTACCACTTCCAGCGTATCCCATTTCGAAGCGGTGTCTTCTTTCCATTTCACCATCTCTTTTGCTTGGGCGTAGTTGTTCTCGCGAAGCAAATGCGAACGGTTCGACAACTTAGTGTAAAACCGATCGTAATAATCGTCCATCATGCGCTTCGTCGTGAAATTGGGTGCGATTTCCGCCATGGATTTTTTGATGTACTGTACCCACTCGTACGAATATCCGTTGCTGTTGTGTGCGTAATATAACGGGATAATCTCGTTTTCGAGCAGCGAATAAATGGTAGAGGCGTCTAGCTCGTCCTGAAATGCCGGGTTGTCGTAGGTACTCTTTTCGGTCAACGCCCATCCGGCGCCCTCTTTATATCCTTCATACCACCAACCGTCTAATACGGAGAGGTTCAGAACACCGTTCATTTCGGCTTTTTCACCCGATGTCCCCGATGCTTCCTGCGCACGGGTGGGAGTGTTCAACCAGATGTCCACACCGGAAACCAGTCTTTTCGCCAATCGCATATCGTAGTTTTCCAGGAAAATGATCTTGCCTAAAAATTCGGGACGGCGGGAGATTTCCACAATCTGCTTAATCAGGCCCTGTCCGCCGCCGTCGGCGGGATGCGCTTTTCCGGCGAAAATAAACTGTACCGGGTATTTCGGGTTGTTCACTATCTTAGCCAGGCGATCTATGTCGGTAAAGAGCAGGTGGGCACGCTTATAGGTGGCGAATCTGCGGGAGAATCCTATCAACAGCGCGTTCGGATTCACCTCTTCCAGCATGCTCATAATTCTGGAAGGGTCGGCCTGGTTCTTCAGCCATCCCTCTTTAAACTCTACCTGAATATAATCTACCAGCTTCTTCTTCAGATGCATGCGCAACTCCCATAGTTCGTCGTCGCTCACACTGTAAATCTTTTTCCATATATCGGGGTTGGCCTGATCTTCGAAGAACGACGCGCCGAAATGCTTTTCATACAATGCCTTTACCGACGACGTGGCCCAACTGGGCAGGTGAACGCCGTTGGTGACATAGCTCACATGCAGTTCTTCAGGGAAATACCCTTGCCAGACGGGCTGGAACATCTGTTTTGAGACCGTCCCGTGCAATTCACTCACGCCGTTTGTTTCCTGGGCTGTATTCAGTGCGAACACACTCATGGAGAATTTTTCAGGGGTACCGGGGTTGGCGCGTCCCATGTCCATGAACTGCTGCCAGGAGATTCCTATCTTTTCTATGATGGGCGTCATATACTTCCCTATCAGCGGTTCATCGAAATAATCGTGCCCTGCAGGTACGGGAGTATGAACGGTGTATAACGACGAGGCGCGGACAACCTCCAGCGCTTCCCGGAACGAGAGCCCTTCTTCTTTCACATAATCGAGCAAACGTTGCACGTTGATAAACGCGGCATGCCCTTCGTTCATGTGATACACATCTTTTTTGATACCTAACTTATTCAGCAGCAATATTCCGCCAATCCCCAGGAAATATTCCTGTTTCATGCGGTTTTCCCAGTCGCCGCCATATAACTGGTGCGTGATGGAGCGGTCGAATTCGCTGTTTTGCTCCAGATCGGTATCCATCAGGTATAAGTTGATGCGCCCGACAGCTACTTTCCAGATGTTTGAATAAATGGGACGATCGTGAAAAGGCACTTCGAGAATCATGGGAGAACCGTCGTCGTTCATTACCTGCGTAATGGGAAGGTTCCCGAAATTCTGCGCTTCGTAATTGGCGATCTGCTGTCCGTCTATGGAAAGGCTTTGTGTGAAATAGCCGTAACGATACAGAAAACCTACGGCGGTCATGTCTACGTTGCTGTCGCTCGCTTCTTTCAGATAGTCGCCGGCAAGAATTCCGAGGCCGCCGGAATAGATTTTTAAAACGTGCGATAGTCCGTATTCCATGCTGAAATAGGCTACACTCGGACGCTCCGTATTATGCGGCGCCTTCATATAATCGTTGAATTTGCCGTATACACGCTGAATCCATTGCATCATTTCAGCGTTTTTTATCACATTTTCCGCTATATCCGATTGCAGGTTCTGCATCATAATCACCGGATTTTTTCCGCTTTTCTCCCATTCCTCCGGATCTAAATTCTCGAAGATAGCTTTTGCTTCTTCATTCCATACCCACCATAAGTTATGGCTGATTTCCTCTAATGGTTGCAGTTCGGCGGGCAGTACGGCACGCACATGAATATCCTTCCAAACCGGCGTATTCGAATAACTCGATTTAATGATCATTTCGTTTTATATTTTATATTTTATATTTTCTGATTGTTTTTGATAACGCTTTAAACAATACTTATTTACGTCGATTTTCCCTCTCTCGCGCAAATATAACGCTTTTAGTCCGCTTTAAGTTTATACGGTTTCGATAATCGGATGAATGAGTTGTGCAAAGCTTTGCTATAGGCTTCCTGGTAGTATGAAACAAAATGCGCCCAGTCGGCTTGGTCCGAAAGAGCAGCCAGGCTTTGTTTCAACAGCTTCACCTGTTCCACACTTTTTAACGAAAAATCATAGATGATGGATGCAATATCTTCCGCTACTTCCGAATAATTTTCATCGTTCCGGTAGATCACTTCGATGCCGTCGTCCAACCCCTCTTTATCGCCTCCTATTTTTTCTGCCCAAACGCCGAATCCTGCTAATGTAGTGGTGATGGTAGGGATGGAGAAAGCTACGCTCTCGTGGGGAGTATATCCCCAGGGTTCGTAGTAAGAAGGGAAAACGGACATATCGAGCCCAATCAGCAGGTCGTAATAGGAAAGATTGAAAATTCCGTCGTCGCCATTCAGGTAGGAAGGTACGAAAAGTATCTTTACCCTGTCGTCCGTTGAATTGCAAAGACCCAAATGTTGCACCTGGTTCACAACCATATCGTGTTGAGGGTCTACCAGCTCATGCGTGACGAAAGGGCAGCTCACCGGCAGTTTCTGCATGTCTTTAGGCGTATCCTCTTCGGAAAGGAGTGCCTGAAGATCTTTCCTCGGTCCTTTTATCCAGCCGGGGACCATGATGAAGGCAATCACATCTTTTGTCAGTTCGGGCATGCTTTGAAGATGATTCAACGCATCGATAAATACGTCTATTCCTTTGTTTTTATATTCGTATCTTCCGCTGGTGCCAATCAATAACGCATCGCGATGAACGGCGTGGCCCAGCGTTTTTTCCGCGACATTCAGCAAAATCTTTCGTGCTTTCTTTCGTGCTTTGCTGTAAGCGTTCCCTTTAGGGATAAAATCTTTCTCGAATCCGTTGGGAGTGACCACATCGGGTTGACGCTGGAGAAATTGGGTGCACTCCCGGGCAGTGATGTCGCTCACAGTGGTAAAGCAATCCACATTTTGGGCGGCTTTTTTCTCAATGGAGTGTTTGGCGTCCATGTTCAGTTCGCGGGCCATCTGGTCGCCGTTGTACTCTTTTAAATGGTCGTATAACGGGAGGTTGTTCCCTGCAATGGACCGGCCGATGGAAGTGGCATGCGTAGTGAATATAGTGGCGATTTTCGGTACATACTTCTTGATATACAACGCACCGGCGCCGAGCATCCATTCGTGAAAATGGGCGATTACATTGTCCGATTCCAGATGGTGGAAACGATAAAAGCTTTCAATCACCAATCCCGTTGCGTAGGCGAACATGGTCGATTCATGGTAATCGCCGTAGGCAGCGATAGAGTCCACGCCATAATCAACCCACATTCTGGTGTAGAGATCATTCTGTTTCTCAAAAAAGCTGTTGAACTTCACCAGAAAAACCACCGGTTCTCCCGGCACGTCCCATCGTCCTGCGCGGATTTCCAGATGTTGATTCTGTAATGCGGAGTCACACCACTCGGGGTAGAGGCTCCGGTCTTCTTTAAACCAAGGGCTTACCCGTTCTTCCCATATATCGGGGCCAATGAAAAAAACACGATCGGTGTAGATTTTCTGAAGTGAATTGGCCCGGGTGGATAAAACGGTATAAATGCCGCCTACCTTGTTGCAAACTTCCCAGCTGGTTTCGAAAATGTAGTCCGGCACATGCTTAGCGTCTATCACCATAATAAATATTTCTTGTCTAAGAAAGACAAAGGTAGTAAAAAAATGGCTATGGGAATGTTACCGGATGTGAATGTTTGGAGCAATGCCGCGACGAATCAGTCTTCGTATCATACATCGTATATCAAAATTTCGTACCTTTGCTCCCGAAATGGAATGGTTGAAACAATAGACATTACTCAACTACAACAGCGGGTGGAAAAACACCCCAACATGGCAGCCGCAAGCTCCTTACTGAAAGATGCGCGCATTTTATCGGTGACGGGTTTGCAAGGGTCGTCGCGTGCCGTGTTTTCTGTAGGGTTGTTTCGCAGATGTACCCAAACCTTCCTCTATATATTAAACGACGCGGAAACCGCCGGATATTTCTATCACGATATAACGCAGATCATGGGATCGAGGGACGTGCTGTTTTTCCCGTCGGCATACAAAAGAGCGGCAAAATACGGACACCTGGACGCGGCCAACGAAGTGCTCCGTACGGAAACGCTGAGCCGGTTGCAGGGAGAAAATACCCCGTTGATCATTGTAAGCTATCCCGATGCACTGGCAGAGAAAACAGTCTCGCGGGAACAATTGAAAGAGAATACGTTGGAAGTGGCGACAGGAGAACGGATAGATGCTTCCTTTGTGAGTGAGGTCCTTGACCGTTACGGGTTTAAATTTGTGGATTATGTGTATGAACCGGGACAGTATGCCGTGAGAGGAAGCATTCTCGATGTTTTTTCCTTCTCCGGCGAATATCCTTATCGTATCGATTTCTTTGGGGATGAAGTAGAGACTATTCGTAACTTCGATCTGGAAACACAGCTATCCAAAGAAAATTTCAATGAAATACGTATTGTCCCCGAATTCGGGCGTTCAGATACCAAACAGTCGTCTCTTTTCGATTCGCTCCCTTCGTCCTCGATAATCGGGATTGAAGACATCCGATGGATAACGAGCCGTATTGAATCGCTGAACGAGGATGAACTGCATATCGACCCTGAAGATGTGGAGTTCGTAAAAGCCGATCTGTTGTCTCATACGGATTTTCTGTCGGCCATAAAACCGTTCAAACAGGTTCGTTTCGATACGAAAATGCTCGATACGCCGGATGCCGTCCTCCATTTTAGCACGACGTTGCAACCCCTGTACCATAAAAATTTCGATCTGTTAAGCGATTCTCTCCATCAGTTTATGGAAGAGGGATACGCTCTTTATATTTTAAGCGACAGCGAAAAGCAGCAAAAAAGACTTTTTCATATTTTTGAGGACCGTGACGACCCTATCCCTTTTACACCTGTAAATAAAACGCTTCACGAAGGATTTTCGGATGCCACGTTAAAGATATGCTGTTTTACCGATCATCAGATTTTCGACCGTTTTCATAAATACAGCCTGAAATCCGACAGAGCCCGTTCCGGTAAGATCGCGCTCACCCTCAAGGAGCTGAATCAGCTTCAGCAAGGCGATTATGTGGTGCATATGGACCATGGTATAGGGAAATTTGCCGGATTGGTGCGTTTACGCATAGGAGATAAGGTACAGGAGGTGATCAAACTGATCTATCTGAACAACGATGCCGTGTTTGTTTCTATTCATTCTCTACACAAAGTGTCTAAATACAAAGGCAAAGAAGGAGAATCACCGCAACTGAATAAGCTGGGTTCCGGTGCCTGGGAAAGGGTGAAAGAACGGACGAAATCGAAAATCAAGGACATTGCGCGCGATCTGATCAAGCTGTATGCTCAACGGCAGCAGGAGAAAGGATTCGCATTCTCAAAAGACACCTACCTGCAGACGGAGTTGGAGGCTTCGTTTATGTATGAAGATACGCCCGATCAGATCAAAGCCACCCGCGATGTGAAGACCGATATGCAAAGCGAGCAGCCGATGGACCGGTTGATTTGCGGCGATGTGGGGTTCGGTAAAACGGAGATTGCCATTCGCGCCGCCTTCAAAGCCGCTACGGATGGTAAACAAACGGCTGTCCTCGTACCTACCACGGTGCTGGCAACGCAGCATTTTCATACGTTTAGCGACAGGCTGGCAAACTTTCCGGTGGAGGTCGATTACCTGAGTCGCGCGCGTACATCAAAAGAACAAAAAACAATCCTCACCGGGCTGGAGGAAGGGAAAATAGATATTCTCATCGGTACCCACCGGTTGGTAGGGAAAGATGTGAAATTCAAGGATCTCGGATTGCTCATTATCGACGAAGAACAGAAATTCGGCGTTTCAACCAAAGAGAAACTGAAACAGTTGAAAGTGAACGTGGATACGCTTACCATGACCGCTACACCTATTCCGCGAACACTGCAATTCTCCCTTATGGGATCGCGCGACTTGTCCACCATCGGGACGCCGCCGCCAAACCGTTATCCGGTGCAAACCGAAGTGCACACGTTTGATATGGAGATCATCCGTGACGCTGTCAATTTTGAGATCAGCCGCAACGGACAGGTATTTATCGTGAACAACCGTATCCAGAATATTTATGAGATGGAGACGCTGATGAAGCGGGAGATTCCGAGCGTGCGTATTGCCGTGGGGCACGGGCAGATGGACCCGAAAAAACTGGAGGGTGTTATCTCCGATTTTATGAATCAGGAACAGGATATTCTGATTGCGACCACCATCATTGAATCGGGAATCGATATGCCCAATGTGAATACCATTATCGTGATTGACGCGCAAAATTTCGGGTTGAGCGACTTGCATCAGCTACGGGGCAGGGTGGGACGAAGCAACCGCAAGGCATTCTGTTATCTGTTGGCTCCGCCGCTGTATACATTGAGCGGCGATTCGCGGCGGCGATTACAGGCGATAGAGAATTTCGCGGAGCTGGGCAGCGGGATTCACATTGCCATGCAGGACCTGGATATCCGGGGTGCGGGGAATCTGTTGGGAGCGGAGCAGAGTGGATTTATCGCCGATCTGGGATATGAAACATACCGTAAGATTCTCAATGAAGCGGTTCAGGAACTTCGGAAAGAGGAATTTTCCGATCTCTATAACGAGCAGCAGATCGAAAAAGCGGAGGAAGAGGGTTTCGTGGACGATGTGCTTGTAGAAA
>AGTN01022487.1_pt1 | contig 27389 bp, 20 predicted proteins | sample 314218 | NCBI WGS metagenome assembly AGTN01 (sample SAMN02954264, study PRJNA73603) | bioreactor metagenome | biome: terrestrial; feature: non-aerated bioreactor; material: poplar woody material; isolation source: poplar biomass | place: USA | collected 2006-12 | reverse complement strand
TTCTCGCAACGGCATAAGGCAAGTTTACTTGCCTTATGCTCGCATTGCTTAACGAAATAGTTTGTTTTGTGATATTTTTCATTCAGAATGGCGTAGAAACATTATAATATCCTGAAATAGGAATTATTGTTTGGTTACCACATCCTTCACCTGTTTCAAATAAATTGCATCCGGATCGCCTTTGGTCGGCACCAGGTATCCTCCTTCGCCCAATTCATTCCATGCATAGATCAGCACTATTCTTTCTTTTGTTGTTTTTGTCGGATTATCATCCATCCACTGAATAGCATCCGTAAGGAAGTTCTTGAATTGTTCCGGAGTATGATCCGGGAAATACCATCCGTCCTTCACATTATTCCCGCGGGGACCTTCCCATGGGCGTTTATCCCATCCAACCGTAAGCAAAGGTATGTATGGCTGATCTTCCGTACCAACCCATTGGTTTTTGGTGGCGTCGACCAATTCCTGGTATTTATGTTCCTCGGAACCTGCTGAATATCCCGGAATCACATTATAGTGTGTTCTGTGTGTAAAACCGGGTTTTCCCATTGCTTTGGCACCGCAACCTGCCAGAGACAGTCCTTCCAATCCCTCTTTCTTTGCCACTTCCTGCATTTTCTCCAGCCCTTCGGAATCAATACCATCGGAATTGAAAATAACAACAAGCGGCTTACCATCCACTGTTACATACTGAAGATCTTTCAAATAGTCCGACCAGTATTTCACTGCTTCCGTCCAGTTTTCGTTACCTACAATTTCGGCTCCCTGGTGGTTTGCTATCAGAAACCCGAATTTTATCCTGTTCTTATTCCTGGCGTTCATATAAAGTTTCAGGCTTACATGCTGGGGAATGCTATCTATAAGAGCTTTATTTATCGGGCCTTTATCGTCTCTCCAATACCAACAGAAGAGAAAGAAATCAATACCGTTGTCAGCTGCCAGATCAATCTGCCGTTCCATGATTTCCTGAGCATCGTGCCGCCAGCCCCATACAGGTTCCCTGTCCGGAAAATCTTCAATCATACGTTTAGTGACCTGCCTGGAAGTATTTTTAGCCCATGGCTCATCCGGATTATCTGCCTGACGGTTTTTACCGGACCATCCGTCATAATAGTATACCCCTATTATACCCGGTTTTTCATTCTGTGCAAAACTACTCATTCCAACAATGAGTAGCAAGAAACACAAGATACTTACTTTTTTCATTTTATCGTATTTTTAAAATATTACACTTTATTTTGGTGCAAATCGCTGAAAGAAGTTATTCCTCTTTACTTTTAATATTGCTTATTTTAAGTTGTTTATGTTGATTGGAGTTATGATTTGAATCGTAGCCGGTCCTAATAATCCCGATTCTATGAGTGGAACCTTTGCCCACGGATATCGTGTTTGATCTCCGGTTTCCATTGTCGGGGCCGGAATTATTGTTGCTTTAATATTCGAATTAGTGAAATTTTCTCCTGTTAATGCATCTCCTGTTAATCGATTCGACCAGGTATTGGCAATTTCAACCCGGATGACATTTTCTCCTTGCCTGAGTATATCTGTTATTTCAAAACGATGAGGTTCCGTCCAACTTATTCCAAGGTGTTGGCCGTTTAACCAGGCGTCTGCCACTTTAGAAATTTTACCTAAATCAAGGTAAAGTTTTTTGTCCATAGTTGCCTGGTTTTCACTAAAATGGAAAATCTTTTCATAAGTTGCTATTCCTGAATAGTATTTTATGCCGGCTATTTCCGAATCAGTCCATGAAGTTAATTCAGGAAAAATGGTTTTTTCAGGGGCGCCCCAATCCTTTGAGAATGAAACTTCCCAGGATCCGTCGAGGGGATATTGTGAAATTTTATTGTCTATAGAAATCGTTTGCCCGGGTCCGGTCAATTCAAAATTGCCATTTTCTAAAAAGTTCAATCCCTCTGTTGTGTATTCGAAGATAGGCAGGAAAGTTTCATCTCCCGAAATACGGGTGAATTTGGGTTGGAGCGAGGACTTCCGGAAGACAACCATGTATGAACCATAAGGCGGCAATGAAAGAGGAAAGGCTGTATAATTTCCTTTTTGGCTGAATATGGACACCGTATTAATTTTTCCTGAAACCGGATCCCAAAGTTCAGGGGATTTATTTTGTTGTCTGAACCCGATATTTCTTGAAATCCATTTATTTTGTGTATTACGGATAAAATAAAAGTCAATATCATCTTTACCGAAGTGAATATAATCAATCAATTCCAACTCTTTATCCGAATAGTCGATATCAGGTTGTATATCCATTTTATGTAGCATATCAAGAGCCGATATACCCGAATGGATCTTACCTTTTAAATCAGGATTATTTGTTTGGGTTTCAGATGTATCCGCCCACAAGTTGTCAATCCTTTTTTTATTCTCTCCGAGGGCAGTAACACCATCGATTTTACCGGGTTTTTCACCAATGATAAGTGCACCCATTGTTACAAGCTCATTTAGTTTTTTTAGTATACCCGAGTTGATATTATCTTCATCCTCCAATACTAATAAACTGAATTCAGTTCCATTGGGTAGAACCAATTTCCCGTTTTTTACCGTCAATTTATCAAGTAAGACTTCAGTGTTTATTACTTCATAATCATATCCGGGTCCCACTTTAAAATATGTATTTTTCGGTCTTGCCGCATTGGGTACTTTATCACCGTAATACCAGACTACATCCGCTTTAAAATCAACTGCCTGAAAGACTGCCGAAATTCGGGAAAGGTAATCGATAAAGGGTTTGACTTTTGTCCACCAGACCCTTTTGTTGTTAAAATGGGTTCCTGCATAATATACGTATCCCGGGTAACCCGAATTGCTGATATTATGACTAAATCCATGAAAAACAACACGGTTCATACCTTCGCAAAACGCCCTGTCTCCAAAAGGTTTCATGTCGGCAGGGCCTTCCTGCCAATGCATGAATGAAGTAAATGCTTCCATTTCAACAATCCCTTTTTCATAAATATGCGATGCTGAGGATGTTTCTTTCACTACACGAAGAATGTCAATACTGTCGTTCTCGTCTTTATAAAAACGCGAGTGGTTTATCCAGAATTCCCCTCGTGGAATATCGATTGTTCCTTGGGCTTTAAGCGGTTCTGCGGGGCCGTTATAGAGAGGATAACCGGGTCCGCCCGCCTCGCTGTTTATTTTTAATCCGTACCGGTTACAAATTTCTTGTGATTTTTTATACAGGTTATTGATCATTAATTCTGACAGGGTCTTCTTAAAATCCGATTGTATTTTTACAACGGTTTCAGTATCGAAAATTTCAGGATCGAAAAATGCGGGAAGGAATTTTTGCACTTCATATCCGTTTAATTTCTTAAACATTTCCGGTAAAGTGGGTGTCCAAACCAGTCCCCTTGCTTCATAACTGGCAAGATAGAAGCTTTTTAACGCAGTTGCACTGATATCTCCCAAAACAGATTGTAAGCTATTAATGAAAAACATCAAATGGGCCTCTACGGCTTCCGCGTCGAAATGATCGATCGTTAATCCGGATGATTTTGGACTTGGAAGTACGACCTGTTGCCCGGAATTGGAACACACGTATCTATAAATATCCCAGTTCCCCGGTGGAGCGTTCCAGCTTAGTTCTTCTGTTTCAGGATTGAAGAAAGGGGTAATATTGATAATTTTTGTCGTGTCCAGTTTTTCTTCCCGCAGGTGATCGGGAATTGCCAGGACGGCAATTTCTTCGTAATATTCCGGTTTTCCGTCATCACGAAAAGAAATAAGCGATTTATGGGTGCCTCCGATAAGTTGGGAAAAAGAAATTTCAGGGAAAGAGAGTTTTAATTTTTGTCCGGTTGAGCTTCCTGTTATTTCCGTTTTTGAATAATAGAGGGATTTACCTGCATGTTCGGGTTTTACCCAACTTCCTCCCGCATTCCAGCTGCTTGACAGGTTTAATCCTACGGTTAAACCCAACTCTCCTGCCTGATGAACGGCAAATTTAATCAGTTGCAGCGACTCGTCGCTCATAAATGCGGGTCCTGCGGGGATTAACGAACTATCCTGGACATTAGCGCCGATCTCGAAAAGGTCGAACCCTGTAATGCCGGCTTCCTTCATAGCCTTAAACTCCTCTTTAGCCGTCAAGGTATCAATATTCCCATTCAAACACCACCAATATATTTTCGGCCGTGCTTCTGAAGATGGGTCTAAAAAGGCCTTTTTTATGGCGTCATAAGAATTTTTACTTACTTCGGAAGGTTTACAGGAAGTAATGAATGTGTATATTACGATAAAAAGGAGATATAATAGTATATGTTTCATACGATTATTTTATTTTTTACTTTGCGGTGACCACATCTCTGATTTGCTTTAAAAAACTGGCTTCAGGATCTCCTTTGGTGGGCACTAAATAACCTCCCTCTCCCAGTTCATTCCATGCATAGACAAGAACAATCCGTTCTTTGGTTGTTTTCGTAGGATTATCGTCCATCCATTGAATTGCATCGGTTAAAAATCTTTTAAACATTTCAGGGGAGCTGTCGGGAAAATACCATCCTTCTTTTTGATTCAATCCATTAGGCCCTTCCCATGGTCGTTTATCCCAACCCGTGTTAATGACAGGAATATAGGGTTGCTCTTCTGTCCCTTTCCACCGGGGTTTCGCCCTGTCTATCAGCTCCTGGAAACTATGTTCTTCCGATCCGTCGGCATATCCGGAAGTGAGATTATAATGAGTACTGTGTGTAAAGCCCGATTTGTTCTTTGCCCCTTCTCCGCAGCCGGCAATAGATAACCCCTTATTGAGTCCTTCTGCTTTTGCGACTTCCTGCATTCCCTCCAAACTTTCATTGTCAATGGCATCATCCCCCGAACCGAACACTACGAGCAGAGGTTTCCCGTCGACAGTCATATATTGCGGGTCTTTAAAATATTTTGCCCAATATTTAATGGCTGCTTCCCAATTCTCTTTCCCGAGAATCTCAAAACCACCATGATTGGCTATCAGAAGGCTATATCTGATCCTGTCCCTGTTTTTAGCTTTCATAAATAATTCCAGGCTTTTGTGATGATGATCTTTTTCAATGGCTTCAATATTGATCGGACCTTTATTGTCTTTCCAATACCAGCAAAACAGGAAGAATTCCACTCCGTTGTCGGCAGCCAGATCAATCTGCCTTTCCATGATTTCCTGTGAATCGTTTCTCCATCCCCACACAGGCTCTCTTTCAGAAAATTCCTCCACCATCCGGCGGGTTAAATGCGTTGGCGCATCTTTTGCCCATGGCTCGTCGGGGTTATCGGCCTGACGGTTTTTTCCCGACCATCCGTCAAAATAATAGACACCTATGGTTGCCGGTTTTTCTTTTTTGGAATCGCAACTAAAAACTCCTATGGCAACCAATATAGCACAGAAAAACTTGATGGTATGCATATGAAAGAATTAATGGTTAAATTTTACATCTGAAAACGAAAAGGAAGAATCATCATCCAGGGTTTTGTCCAGATAAGGGCTGTACATCTTTGCCGTTATGGTTCCTTTTTCGGTATCAATATCCAATAGCCTGATAAAACCTTCATCTTTACACTGATAATCCTGGAGTATCTGGTAAATATTATTTCCCTGGATTCCCTGGTCGATCCTCCATGCGCTCCAACAGGTATGACCGCTAAGTACCATCAGTACATTTTTATTCGGCCTGATATATTGTTCAAAAATATCGATTACTTTCATATCGCCGTAACCGGCATTATTCGGAGCAATTTCACCCCTTCCGGTAAGATGATAGTGGGTCAATACGATGGCGTTATGGTCCGGATGTTCCTTCAATACTTTGTCCATCCACTGTGCAGCTTCCTCTCTGGCGCAGAATTCAAGTGTTACTACAATCCATTTTACATTTCCTGCACTAAAGGTATAGTAAGAATTGTCGCTTTTGTTTTTTTCAAACCGTCCTTTTTGCAAAGGAAACCTGTTTACAGGGAAGAAATAATTGAATTTCTGGGTATTTCGTAAATTGACGTTCACATCGCCCGGAGCAGCGCTACCGCTGAACTCTCCTACCGCACCTGTATCATGATTACCTAAAGCTATGGCATAAGGGACATTAGCCCTGTCCAGAATGCGCATACCTACAGAAGCCAATTCCCATTGGTCGAAATTATCGAAATTGACCAAATCGCCTACATGCAGCGCCATCGGAGCTTTCAAAGAATCTGCCTTGGCCGCGATCCATTCTATTTGAGAAAAGAAGATCCCTCTTTTCCTTGTTACCGTTTCCTGGGTATCGGGAATAACGGGTATTGTAAACTTTTGGGCCGATACCACACTAGAGGAAAGAATCAGTAACCCGCACAGGAAATTGATATTCCGTTTTAATTTCATTTTCATCATTGTACACATTAAGTTAAAAATTGATTAATAAAAATAGTTCAATAAATTTAGTCGTTTTCTGTACTCGACATAGTCAAAACAAGTTTTGCCTCTGTACTCGCTTAACGAAAACGTTCAATAAAATTAGTCGTTTTCTCGCTATGGCAAAGTTCAAACAAGTTTGACTTTGCTCATTTAGCTTAACGAAAACGTTCTCGATAATTAAAAAATAGGATTTCCTCCTGTTGTATGTTTTATACTGGTTGACGAAGGAACGTACTGTTGTGTTATTTGCCTTCCGATACGGCTTTGATCATTTTTAATTTTGCTGCTTCCTTGTCTCCTCTAGTCGGTACCAGGTATCCGCCTTCTCCCAGTTCATTCCACGCATAAATGAGCACCAGCCTCTCTTTCGTTGTTTTTGTCGGATGGTCGCCCATCCACTGGATAGCATCTTCCAAAAACCTTTAAACTGTTCCGGCGTACTGTCCGGGTAATACCAACCTTCCTTCTGGTTCAAGCCATCCGGCCCTTCCCAGGGGCGCTTGTCCCATCCGGCAGTCAACAATGGGATATAGGGTTGTTGTTCCGTACCGATCCATTGGGCTTTGGTAGCATCGACAAGTTCCCGGAACTTATGTCCTTCGGAACCGGCGGCGTAACCGGGAATAACATTGTAGTGGGTTGTATGGGTAAAACCTTGTTTATTCCTTGCGCCGCCACCACAACCTGCAATAGCCAGGCCATTTCGAAATCCTTCTTTTTTTGCTGTTTCCTGCATAGCGGCCAACTCTACATTGCCGAGCGCTTCATCGCCCGTACCGAACAGTACGACCAGCGGCTTGCCGTCGGCAGTAATGTATTGCGGATCTTTAAAATATTGTGCCCAGAACTTTACGGCTTCCTGCCAGTTTTCCGTTCCGATAATCTCAGATCCCTGATGGTTTGCAACCAGGAGGGCAAACTTCACTTTATGCTTATTTTTGGCTTTCAGATACAATTCCATACTCTTATGGAGGGACAGGTTTTCAATCGTATTTATATTGATCAGTCCTTTGTTGTCCTTCCAATACCAGCAAAAAAGGAAAAAATCCACTCCGTTTTCGGCTGCAAGATCGATCTGGCGTTCCATAATTTCCTGGGAGTCGTTGCGCCAACCCCAGACAGGTTCTCTTTCGGGAAACTCTTCAACGAAACGTTTGGTTAAGTGGGTGGGCGCATTTTTTGCCCATGGATGGGCCGGATCGTCTGCGTGAGGGTTCTTTCCCGACCAACCGTCAAAATAATACACACCTATCGTAGCCGGTTTTTCTTTTTGGGGAGGATTGGCATATGTGATAAAAGTCACGAGGAATAACCCGGATAAAATGTATAAAATCTTTGTTTTCATTATAATTTGATTTATTGGATTGATAATTATTTAAGAATAATCTGTTATGCTGGTTATCCATACCATTCCCGTTTCCTGTTTTTCAGGTTATTCAGTGTGTCGATACAAATATTGACATCATCCACTACCTGAAAATCGAACATTCCTACACAGATAAAATCGGCACCGTTTTCAAACGCCCAATTAAATCCGTCTTTGGGATGAATAGCCCCTGCTGCAAGCACCTTGAAACCCATGACGGGCACCTTTACCCGGTTAACGAACTCTACAGTCTTGTCCGGGAAAGGACAGAAACAATTGTCGTGGAACATATTGTGATCGTTACTCCGCACACCGTCCACCTCAAAAGCTCTCCTGTTTTCACGAGGGTGTGCCGACCAGTAATTGTCGTGGTGCATTGTTTTCATGTAATAATCGGGAATGATCCCGTTTTCCTCACAAATAAGAAACGAATCGATGGTATGCGCACCTAATCCGGCTACAAATCCTTCACTTCTTATCTTATCCAGTAATTTATCGATAAGATCCAGCTTGTTGTCGCGGACAAACCAATCACACTGGTTTCCCTGCATCTGGATAACATCCATCCCGCTATCAATGGCGGCTTTAACGTTTTCGAAAATATCATTGCTCTTTTCCTGCACCGCAATCTGGACAATTACTTTGATCTTGCTGCCTGTCAACTTTTTGTATTTCACCATGGTAGACATGGTAGGGAATCCTATGTTGATGGTATTGATCCCGGCTTGTTCACACAGTATCAGCGTTTCGAATATCTTCTTTTCCGTATTGTATGCCTTAAAGAGAGAACCGGCATAAAGCAGGTCGCGTGCATGCGCCCAGCCTCCGATCAGGTTGCCGCCCATGATCAACCGGCTCATTTCGTGATTACCCAGCTTTCCCTTAGGCAGTTCTCCTTTCAGTTCGGTCAATGCTACCCGGTTGATCTGCACGGTAGCTCCGGATGAAGCATCAATTTCATACAGTTTATTGCTACGATAGGCGCCCCAGCCAAGCAGTCCCAAAGCAGGTAATGTAGCCAGTTCTTTTAGCGCTTCGCGACGGGATTTTACGCCGGTTCCGGCTTCTGCGGACTTTACCCCTTCCGGTTCGCCGGAAACGATCTTTTTCTTCTTAAAAATACCGGCCAGGTTCTCAATCCCGTATCCTCTTTCTTTATAGAAAAAAAGAAAAACAAGTATCGCTGTTTCAATGAACAGTTGGTTGATCACATATGTGGTGCCATCACCACCCAATAAGGCAATCCCGAAAGGAGGGTAGGCAAAATAATACAACAGAAGTAACAACGCGCCGCTAATGGCTGCCCATCTGCTGAAAAGACCTATAAACAGGGCTAACCCGATCAGGATTAATCCCCAGATATTCAGGAAATCAACCATAACCATTCTTCCGGGCGAAGCTGCCAACCAATGGTAAAATCCTGAAAGGAATCCGTAGGTATTGTTCAGGAATGACTCTGCCGACCAGTTCTCAGCAAATAACTTGATGGCGCCTTCGTATAAAAAGTGCCAGCCGATGGCCACCCGAAGAATTGTTACAATAACTTTCATAAAACATCAGTTTATTTTAATCGACGCGACAATAGGTTGATGATCGGAGGGGTATCGCTGTTCGTAAGAGTCCGTCAGTACTCCATATTTAAGTACTTTTATCTGGTTGCTGACAAAAATATAATCAATCCGGTGTTTCATCGGAGCATCGAACCTGAAACCGTTGGTTGTGCCGACCGGACCGTATGGGGGTTGTTCCGTTATCAGATATGCATCATTCAATAAAGTTCCCATCATACCGATCTGTTCGGTATCGGGCAATGAATTGAAATCACCTACACAGACAACCGGATAATTTCCGGCAATTTTCCGTATTTTGTCTACCATTAAAATACCGGATTGTCTTCTTGCTTCCCTTCCCTGATGGTCGAAGTGAACACTGAAAAAGAAAAAAGTTTTTTTGGATTTCAAGTCTTTAAACTTTCCCCAGGAACATATTCTTTTGCAATTAGGAGCATCCCAACCCAATGAAGGGACATCGGGTGTTTCACTTAACCAAAAATCCCCGGATTCCAACAATTTGAACCGCTCTTTTTTGTAGAAAACGGCACAATGTTCGCCCGCTTCTTTTCCATCATCGCGTCCTTTCCCGATCCATGCGTATTGGTCGAGCTCCGCAATATCTTTCACCTGATTGATGACTCCTTCCTGTATACCGAATATATCAAAATCGTGAAACCGGATCAATGCCTTGACAGGTTCTTTGCGGTTGCTCCACGAATTGACACCATCATGGATATTCTCATATCTGATATTATAAGAAGCTGCCAAAACGGGACTATTCTTTTGAGAATATCCGGATTGCCCTAATATAAAACAACAGGCAAACAATAAAATTACTTTGTGCATTTCGATAATTATTTGATTGAACAACTTTAATCTATTTTACGAATGACGCCTGAAGCAGATAATCAGCGCATCCTTTCACTCCTTCAAACTGAGTTCCCGATGGCACTCCCTCAAGCTCAACGAAATAGTCCTGAAGATTATTCCGGTAAGCCTGAGCGAATATATTTTCAAAATTCATCATTCCCGATTGCCCTAACACAGCCTTGTCTTTTATATGCAGCAATCTTATCCGGTCGGGATACTTTTGCATGTACTCAACCGGATCGTTTTGTCCCATCACAGCCCAATAAACATCCAATTCGAATATAACCAGTTCAGGATCGGTTTGCCTGAGGAGCCCGTCATAGATTACTTCGGTACCTTCCGGCATATTTCCGCCAAAAGCCCGACGGCCGAAAACCATTTCTGTTCCACCGGGAATTACACGGGCAAATTCCATTTCATGGTTGTGATAACCGAAAATCAACCCGTTTGCCTTTGCAATTCTTCCTGCTTCATTGAAAACTTCACATACAAGTGAGACCTCTTCCGTGTTACGCGTGGAAGGCTGTCCGGGTTGGACAATATAGGTAACTCCGATTTTTGCATGATCATCTGCCGCCTTTTTCCAGAAGTCGGCTATTTCTCCTTTGTTGGAAGAAGTGTATTCACGTACCGGAGGATTCAAATGCAAACTGACAATCTTTAAACCGGCATCCTCTACCATTTTACGGAACTCACTCATTTCTATGTTATTTATCTTTCCGTCTCTGTAACCGGCCAGCTCCAATGTAGAATAACCCATTTGGCTTATTCTCTTTAATCCGCCCGGGATATCTTCATACAACTCTTTTCCAAGAGAATAGATTTGCAATCCTATCTTTTTTCCTCTGTTTACCGGAGCGCCCGACAGAGTTGAAGCATTTGCCAAACCCGATTTTCCCGCCAGTAATCCGCCCAATAAGGTAAAAGATGCGTTTTTTATGAAATTTCTTCTGTTTTGCATAATATAAAGATATGAAAATTAGAGTAATGAATAGGGACGTCTATATTGATAGTGATATAAACGATGCGAAGCCGCTTCTTCGTCGTTATCAAAACTAAGCGTAGCGGGATCCCATTTTACCGGTCTCTTCAGTTCGGTTGCGATGTTCATCAAACAACAGAGTGTATTCGTGCTGCAACCTACTTCTACCGGAGCGATAGGATTTTTACGCGAACGTACGCAATCAATGAAATTTTGCATATACGGTGAGCTTATTTCAAATGCAAGTGCATTGCCTGTACGGCGACGTTCGGCTTGTTGCGCCTGTTGTGCCGCCGTTTGGGTTTTCAACTGTTCTTGCTGTTTTGGAGTCAGAGGCCTGTTTCCCTTCAGTTCCGCAGGCACTTTCGACTGATCGGAACATGCAAGGTAACCACGTGCAACTTCTATCCATCCGTACCATCGCATCTTTCGGTGAACCCTTTTGATCTTTGCCATTCGTTGACTTTTCTCCGGAAGCGGGTTATCTTCATACTATCCACATCACAACAGGCAACTACCTGTACACCCGGACAGCCTGCAAAACCCCGGAAATCACTTAGTGCCTGTCGGCCCAGGCCGATAAATCCAAGAACTACACGATCGCTGGGAGCGATTTGTACGCCATCTATGGTCCAGCTTGGAAGAATGGTCAATCCTGCGAGACCTAAAGCGGAATGTCGCAGGAATTGCCTTCTGTTGATGTCGTTTGTTTTTTTGTATTCATACGTAAAATATTTAGAATGATTATCCGAAGAGCCTCTTTAAACTTTCCGTATCGGACATTCTAATATTAAATAAATAGTTTCACTGGGTTTACTATAAACCCCGGCAGGCATAATTCCTGCCAGGGTTTATTACAAAAATGATCAATCTTTAAATTTAAAGTGAATATTGCGTATTTCCATTGTCATACCGATACTTGGCTCTTCGCCGAAGTCGATTCTTAAATTATCTCCCGGATTCCCCCAAGTCGGGAAATTATTACGCAGGGTCGTCATGTCTACCACATGCTCTTTCCATTCTTCCGGAGAAGGAGGCACTGTGCCTGCTTTAATGGAACGCCCTTCGGATAGCGCCGGACCGAGGAATACCTGTAAATTGTTGGCCAATGTCTTATCGCTCTTGTATTCAAAACTGAATAATACGGCGCCGGCAGGAAGTTTCCGGGTTAGTGGGACTGTCGCTGCATTCGAGTCGCGGCCTGTTACGATAAATTTGAAGTAATTGGCTTCATGCGTAAGCATGGTCAACTGATTGTTAAAGTTATTTATCCTCAGGATTTCCGGAGTATATATTTCTTTTTCTTCCGCAAGATTCATACCCGTAAAATGAATGGCGTTCAGTTCAATTTCGTAACCTGAAACGTTGCCGAAGTCCAACTGTATGTAATCTCCTGCATTGCCCCATCCCGTAGGAAGTGCAGACTGCACGATACGCAGTTCTTTCCAGTCCGGAGATGGTGCTACCTCTTTTTGGGTAGTGCCTAAAACAGATCCGGCGGAATTTATAAAATTGACGGTCAAAGAGGTTAGATCCCGGTTGCTATTATACTGCAAACTGACCACTCCCGAATCAGAAGGAACATCATTCACTAAAGCAACCGAGTTCACGGAAGCCTGTCCGGTCGTAGCAATGGAGTACTGGTATTCACCTGCCATTTTTTGCAACTGCATTCCGGCGGCGCTTCCTTCCGACAAACGCAAGTATTGGCGCCTGTCCGGGGTAAGGTTTAGCCTTCCTGTTGAAGGAAGCACTTTTACCTCCGGTGTCCCGGATTCAACAGTCCAGTATAGTGTAACCGGATTGCCGGAAATTTCTTTGGCTACTTCATTCAAGGCGTATTCCGGGATATCCAGCTTATTTTCTGTAGCTATGGAAGAATAAACGATTTTATCTTCTTCGAAAAGATCGGATGTACTGATTATTAATACGTATTGATCGATTCCTTCGATGTTGTTCCAAGTGAAAGAGACTTTCTTGTTTGCATCTGTGGGATGCAGTTTGATATTTTGATCAGATGGGGTAAAAAGTTCAATTATGGGCAACACTGTCACTGTGCAGGTGGCCGTATGGTTTCCATCAAGCGTCCTGACCGTAATCACGACTTCTCCTAATGCATGGGCAGTCAATGTGCCGTTTATTTCATGCACAGAACAATATTTTCGTTACTGCTGCTCCATCTTTTCCTTCTGTTGGTTGCTTCATACGGTTCTAAATCGGCGACCAATTGTTCCACGTCTCCGACTCTCATTTCCAGGTCGGTCTTGTTTAAAGATACCCCTGTTACGGGAACCAATTCATCCGTGACGATCACATCGCAAAAAGAAGTACTATTGCCTATTTTGGCATTGATTACCGCTTTTCCTAAGCCTACTGATTGAACTACTCCTCCGTTGACAGTGGCGACATCCGTGTTGCTGCTGCTCCAAATAATTTCCGAGGTTGAGATCGGAGGTATTATTGTAGCTGTCAATGTTTGCGATGTTCCCAAAACCAACGAGATGACATCCTCATCGAGGGAGATTGTGGTCGGCAAGGCTTCTTCTTCTTTATTACAGGATACTGTCACCAACATCGCTGTCACAATAAGCGCAACGAGCGAGTTTATGTAACGATTTGTTCTCATATATTTCATCCTTTTTATTTATTATTTGTTTTTTTCTTTTAATAATTCTCCGATCTTTTTCAGTTTGGCCGCTTCCGGATCCCCTTTTGTCGGTACCAGGTAACCGCCCTCGCCCAATTCATTCCAGGCATAGATCAGGGTGAGCCTTTCTTTCGTGGTTTTTGTCGGGTTATGATCCATCCATGTGATGGCATCGTTCAAAAAACTCTTGAATAAGTCAGGCGTGTCACCGGTAAAATACCATCCTTCAACCTGGTTTAATCCTTCCGGGCCTTCCCAGGGGCGTTTATCCCATCCCGAATTGAGTACGGGTATATAAGGTTGTGCTTCTGTTCCTACCCAATTCGGTTTGGCATTATCGATCAATACCTGGAAATGTTTTTCCTCACTACCGGAAGAATAGCCGGAAGTGAGGTTATAATGCGTGCTATGCGTAAATGCTTTTCTTTTGGCATTTCCACCACATCCCGCGATAGCCAATCCGTTCTTAAACCCGGCCTTGACAGCGGCTTCCTGCATTTTTGTAATTTGTTCGTCGTTAATGGCCTCGTCGCCTGTCCCAAAAATCACCACCAGCGGTTTACCGTCTACTGTTACATATTGCGGATCCCTGAAATATTGCGCCCAGTATTTAACGGCCGTTTCCCAATTGTCATTGCCGAGGATCTCTGCCCCGCTGTGATTGGCTATTAAAAGGCTGTACTGTATCTTCTTTTTGTTTTTGGCTTTTAAATACAGATCCAGACTGGTGTGTTTCGAATCGCTTTTAATGGCCGCTTCGTTCAGGGCGCCTCTGTCGTTTTTCCAATACCAGCAGTAAAGGAAAAAATCGACACCGTTATCTGCTGCCAGGTCAATCTGGCGTTCCATGATCTCCTGCGTGTCGTTCCGCCATCCCCAAACCGGTTCCCGGTCGGAAAAATCCCGAACGAAACGTTTGGTTAGATGGGTGGGGGCGGTCGCGGCCCAGGGCTCGTTAGGATTGAGTGCATGTTGGTTTGTCCCCGACCAACCGTCGAAGTAATATACACCGATAACGGCCGATTTTACGGTAACGGAACAGGTGGCTGTCTGATTCCCGGCTTTGGCCGTGATCAGGGCGGTGCCGTATGCCTTGGCTGTTACTTTGCCGTCGGTGACTGTGGCCACAGCGGGATTGCTACTCTCCCAATGTACCGGTGTCTCGGCAGCGGCATACGGAGCTACTTTCGCGGATATGGTCGCGTTCACCCCTCTGGCTAAGGACAGATAGGTTTTATCCAGTACAACATCGGTTACTTCCACTTTGGGTGTGTTTTTTTGACAATTGACAACAACCAGAAATAAAAGTATAATATATAAAAAACTTGATTTCATTTGTCTATAAATCATATAGCGATATTTTGAGTAAGAATTAATTCTCATCAAGATTCTATATCTTAGCAAATTATTTAATTATAAAAAAGTTATGGAATAACATAATCACAGGAATAAATATAGGTACCCCAATATGTTATTACGAGTACTTTAAGAACATCACCCGAGACGCCTGTTCCTTGGTAATAATTAGCCCAATTTGGCCAATCGTCTTCGGGGTTGTCCGGAACGGGATGATCTTCATATTCATAATTTCCATTTTTAACCCAAATATATATAACCGGATAATTATGCGAATTCGGATCATAATTCATTCCCGGCATACATATCGCGTTTAAGTCCTCTATAAGCACATAAGGAGGGCCATCATACCTATCTCCGCAAATACTTGGATATATCCACGGATAGTCATACTCATATTCCATCGAGCATTCCTCTGCATCATTACTAACAATTGAATTAGTGCCTACAAACAAAATACATACTATAAGTAATGATTTTATTTTTATTGCTTTATTGATAATTGTATTTTTCATTTTCTTATTTCTTTAATTGTTGAAACTGTAGCTCATTAATTATTTTCAATTATATGTCAACCTGCGGCTGACCCAAACCGGAAATATCCGGTATCCGGCAACCGGATACCGGAATTTAAGCCTCTAAATTTCAGGAATAATCTGAGGCGTAAATGTTTCCATATTTACCCCTTTATCCCTGAATACGAGCCTATCGGTTGCAGTATACACTTTATTGTCTTTATTGATCGTATAAGTGATCTCTATGACATCCCGCTTTTTACCGCCGAATTCATCCGCGTCAATGCTATACTTGCCAGTACCCGAAACCGTATATGAGGAACCTGGCACGGCCTCCACCGTGCAGGCAACTCCGCCTTGGGTATCATATGTATCGGTTGCAAAATTGAGTATCAATTCAAACGAACCGGAAATCTCTTTGGATTTGAACGAGGAGTTCCCCACTTTTACCCGGGTCCTTCCTTCGGTTTCCAAAACAATACTTCGTCTTGTTCTATATGGCCGGATGCACTTTGATAGATGGAATCCCCAAGGTTTACTCCGTTTTCCGTTACGGCGGCTTTTCCTCTCATCAGGTAACTGCCATGATAAGGATTCACGAACTTAACGGCAAACATGGTAAAATCTTTCGGCGCCACTTTCCAGTCGTCTGCAATCCTTCTGTCCGGGGTCGGGTTTGTGGTAAAACCTTGGAGCAGGCTGTCGATATTCGCAACGCTGGTGATCCGTATAGGCAACACGTACGTTCTTTTTATGGCCTGCGGATCATTAAAAAAAGCTTCCGACAACTGCACCTCAACCCCTCCGTTCATTTTCCCTGCAGGGATAACGATCTTGCCGGGATTGGAGAGCGTGTAGTAATTGGAAGGCAATGGCCTTATGATGCTGCCGTCTTCAAAATAGGCGTCATCGCAAAGGGTTTCATCTACCACGAAATTGAAAATCCGGTCGGTTTTGTTCTCGTAAACGCCTCCCATAACCGTCGACACAACAAAGCGGTGGTTATTGTCGTTGCTGTTGTCGTAAATGTAATTTCCCAGGACAATAACACGTACAGGATATTGATAGGGGAAATAGCCCGTTGTATAATCAAAATCAGGGAACTCGATTTCTTGATTTTGGCAGGATATTAAACAATATGCAAATGCCAATAATATGAGTGCTCTTTTCATCATGTTTCTTTCATTTATAAAGTTATCTTATTACCATCCCTTGTTTTGCTCCAGCGCATTGAATTTGGTTAATTCCGTTTCCGGGAGCGGCCCGTAATGCATATATTCATTGTTGTACAATCTGTTCTCCACATTTACAACCGTCATGGAATTGCCATTGATGTTGATCCCTTTGGCTGTTTCGGTTAAATCCGATTTCCATCTGCGTAAGTCCCAGAAACGTGATCCTTCGAAGCACAGTTCGAGTCTCCTCTCGTTTCTTATAAGCTCCCTCATCTGTTCTTTCGTGGTGATTGAGGCCAAATAACTATCCGGCTGTGTAATCCCGGCCCTTTTGCGTATGGCTGCAATTACATCTTTGGCAGAGAAGGAAAATGAACCGGTTCCGTCAGGACCCCATGCTTCGTTGGCCGCTTCCGCGTAGATAAGAAATAATTCGGTATACCTCATGTGTACCTCGTAATGTTTTCTCGTAGTTGTTCCGGTCGGATTCAAATTCACATCTTCCCTTAACAGTTTCTTCAGATAATAACCTGTTCTGGTGGATGTGGCGATAGAGTCCTTGGCATTCTCTTTTCCGCCCACTCCGGTATATATTGTCTGTCCGGAGACGGTATTCCCGTTATAAGCGATATAGAGGGCTAATCTTGGATCCCGCGATGAATATGGGGTACTCGCGTTATAACCCGAGGACAGTTCTTTAATTGGAATACCGTTTGCCATTGGGAATGCATCTACTAAATTTTGGGTAGGATTTACATTGCCATTCCCAAACAGAGAGGGCGGGAAGTTACTTGCTTCTCTACTATTCGACTCTACAATATGGCGTCGCCAGATGATCTCTTTCTGATCTACACCCGATGCCAGACTGATCGCGTCAACACGGGCCCCGTCATAAAACCTGTGCCCGTTCGGGTCTAAGCCGGAAACTCCGCCGATAGTCTCCAGTACCTGACCGGCATAGTTGGCTGCTCTTTGCCATAAAGTGATATCATTATTAGGAGAAAATGCGGGGCTTGCAGCCAACAAAGCCAAACGGGCTTTGTATGCTTTCACAACTCGTCCGCTAATGCGCTGGTTCAATTCTTTGCCAAAAACCTCGTTATAATTGTCAACGCTAATTCCGGAGTATCCGGGAGGTAGTTCGCTCGCGCTCGCAATATTTTTGTAATCATCCATTGTTAAATATTCAAGCGCTTTGTCAAAATCGTTATATATTTGGTTTACTGATTCTTCAAAGCTTGCTCTTGGAATATTAAAATTTCCATCGTCTTTATAGAAAGGTATACCCAATAACTTCCCGGATGCGTCATATCCTGCTACGGTTTGAAGGAGATTGTATTGGATAACTCCTCTCAGTGCATAAGCTTCACCATAGAATCTTTTAACGTAAAGCGAATTTATTTCACTATTGGACCATTTCCATTCCACGGTATCGATGATGTTGATAAGTTGATCGAGATATATCATCGCTGCATTGCATTCGGTCCATCTGTTTACCGGATTGTACAATGCCGACCATTCTCCTGTCGCCATACGAAGGAAACCATTATTTTTATCGTTTGTTACGGCATCATCCGTAGCAACATCATTGAATGATAAGCTATTCGTGGGAATTCTGGCATATGCTGAAATTAACAATCCTTCTGCAAAACCGGGGTCTTTATACACCCGGTCGAACGAACTGATGTTTTCATTTTTTGGTTCAAACATATCCTGACAGCTCATCAATAGGAGTGCGCAGGCAAAGGATGTAACTATTTTTATTTTCATAACTTTCTTATTAATCGTTTAAAATATCACTTTTACTCCTAAAGAGAAATTCCGGGAGTAGGGTTCCCCTCCGATTGATAGTTCACGGATGTTTCTGTATTTAGATATAGTAAACAGATTTGACCCATCTATAAATATATCTATATTCTGCATTTTCAAGTTATCCACAAACCGGGTGGGAAGCGTGTATGTCAATTGGGCCCTGTCGAATGTAAAATAATTGTCCTTATACAGCCAAAATGTAGAGGACCTGTAGTTGTTTGAACTCGATAGAGAGGTCAGCCTTGGCATTGTGGCAGTGTGTTTGGTTTCTTCCGTCCATCTCTTTAGTGCGTATTCGGAATATTTGTCACTGCCGTCTATCCAATAGTAGTCATTTGAAATATACCCGTCAGCGCCTGACCTTCCTGTTCCATGCACAAAAAAAGTGAAGTTTGAATAGGATAATTTCAGGTTTAATCCGTAATGCCATGGCGCTTGCCAACGACCGATTAAAACCTCATCATTCCCATCGATAACTCCGTCATTGTTTTGGTCGATATATTTAATATCACCAGGCCGGACTTCTCCAAAAGCCTGTGAGGTATGATTGTCGATATCCGCCTGATCCATGAAGAATCCATCGGCTACAAGTCCCCAACGACCGTCAATAGGAGTGCCTACACGGTAACGGTATGCATCAGCATATATTTCGTCACGGATTTTTATTTCAGAGTCGGAATAAAGCAGATTTGCTCCTATTTCAAACCGGAAATCACCCATACTTTCTTTATACAGGAGGTTTAGCTCAAATCCTTTATATACATTTTCCCCAAAATTCTCATATGGAATAAATTGAGTATAAAAACTTGGATAGATAGTTTGAGGGCGGGCTAACAGGTCGTAATTGCTTTTGAAAAAAACATTGGCGCCCGCTAAAAGATGCCTGTCGAAGAATTGACCGTCAAGCCCTAGATTAATATCTTTATATTTTTCAAATCCAAGCTTTGGATTTCCTCCTTGTACCGCTACAGTACCTGCACGACTATAAGCGCCATCATACCATTGATAACTTCCCGAAGATCCATATCTGTCCGCGTGTAAGAAGAATCCTCCAATGTTTACATCTGTATTAAGAATACCTGCGGATAGACGTAACTTCAAGTAGTCAATAGCAGAAGCCGATTGCATAAAATCTTCTGCACTGATTAACCACGCGAGGCCCAAAGAGGGAGAATACGCTCCTCTATTTCCTGCTGCCAGTTTGTTGGAATGGACGTAAGCGCTACTGAAGTCAATTAAGTATTTCTTTAGATAGGCATAGTTGACGCGTAAACCGGCGGTATAATTTTTTACACCCTGATAGTCTCCGATCTCGTCGTAAGTGCTTGAAAATCCTAAAAGACTGGCGTTGATTTCATGATCATCATGGAATATTCTTTTATAATCAAACATTCCGTAGATCCCAATCCTTCTGTTGTACTGGGAATTACCCGCGTAATGAACACCTGGCCTGATGTCATCGCCATATTTTATTAAATCAACGATTTTATCCTCATGATCTGCCCAAACAGGTTCATATACTGAATATTCATTCTGTATAGCCTGATCGTAGACTGAATAAAAATCGAAACTAATGTTTGTATGGAATGAAAGGCCCTCGAGAACGCGATCCAAATCAAAATTCACCCGATTATTAAAAGTAAATGTCCTATGGGATCGTTCTACATATCCCGCAGAATAGGCATGTGCAATGGCATTTGTTAAGTATGCCGAACTTCCTCCTAAAAGGTAAAGGCCATCGACATCATTTTTTCGTCCCAATAAAAGTTCATTTTCCGGGTCTATCAGACTGATAGGGATCAAAGGCGCATTTGTATGAGGATGTGTCGTGGCAGCTTCACTCCAAAAACTGCCTCTTGGATTCCGGGTATTGTTGAAAAAAGCGGAGGCGTCGAGCGCGGTGGTAATCCATGAACTTAATGTCATATCCACATTTCCGCGGACATTGAATTTGTTTTGATTGGCATTCTTGCCTTCACCGAAGTTGAGATAACTGCCGATACGCTCCCATCCCGCGTTCACATAATAACGAGCCTTATCATTTCCTCCGGACAGTTCTAACATCGTTTTCCAAAAAGGCTTGATTTGTTTAATATAGTCAGACGAATAATAGTCTACATTCGGATACCTATAGGGATTGCCTGTTTGAAAGTTGTTGATCATTTCCTCACCGTAAAGCGCCGGCAATCCATCATTTATCCTTGCCTCATTGTGCAGTTGCATATACTCTGCCGATGATAAATAGTTGGGTAAAGCAAGGGGAGTATTGGCGCCATAATAGCCGGTAACTTTCATATCCTTTTTAAATGCCTCACCCCTTTTTGTGGTAATTAATACGACACCGTTTTGGGCCTGAGATCCATAAAGAATAGAGGAATTAATATCTTTCAGCACGGTAATCTGCTCTATTTCCGAAAGATTCAGGTTATCGATACTTCTGGGTAATCCGTCAACCACATATAAAGGTTCCCCTATGCCACGTATGTTACTTCCGCCATACATGCCAAGAACTCTACCCGACAAGGCTTCTGAAACGCTTTTAATATTATCATACTTCCGTAACTCGTCCGGGTTAATAACGCTGATTGCGTTTGCGATCTTCTTTTGGCTGATTTTATTGAAGGCGATGTGCACGGAATCTCTTTGCCCCTCCAGGAGCGGAGATGTGATTAATTGAAGTTGCGCTTCATCCATGTATTGAAATGGCGTAAAAATAGCCGATTCATATCCTTCGGACTCTATAAAGAGCTCGCTTTGTGCAGGTACCGATATTTTAAATCTTCCCGAGTTATCGGTTCTCGTGAACACAGCACCTTCATTTCCACGAACAAGGGCTCCTGCCACAGGATTTCCATTTTCATCGACAACAACAGACTCTATGGTTGTCAGTGAAATTCTCGAAGTGTTCTGGGCTGATATAGTAGCGCTATACATTGCTATGATAAAGCCCGTTATAATCAGTAGGAAATTAAATTTTATTTTCATTTTATTCGTTTATTTGAAAATTACCATCCGGGATTTTGTGGAAACTCAGCGTAGATACTAATATCATTGACTTCGAAAGGCACCCAATTGTGTTTCTTTTCGATAGGTCTTGTAAAGACAAGCCTTTTTTGAATATTGATTGGCTTACCGTCACTGCCACGGTCATAATCGAGAGCGTATTTTTCCCTGTATTTCATTTCACCCAATACGTTCCATCTACGGAGGTCGAACCATCTGAGCCCTTCAAATGCCAGTTCAACAGCCCGTTCCCGTATTATTTCCTCCATAAAACTCTCTTTGGATGCTAAAAATCTCTGATCGATATCGGGTAGATTCGATCTGTTTCTAATTGTATTGAATGCCTGTTCGGAGGTTAAACTACTACCGGGTGCGCTCGATTTTGCAGAACCATATCCCCACAAAACGGCCTCCGCGTACATTAAATAAATGTCGGCAAGGCGTAGCCTGGGCTGGTATGTCTGGAAGTTGCCCCACCTGTTATCCCATTGATTACACCCTAACGGCGTGAATTTTCTATAGTAATAGCCTGTAACGCTTCCCTGGGTTCCTCCCTTATGAATCCCCCCGTTGTATAACTGGGCGAATTGGTGTACTCCGGCGCCGGTACTGTTTGCGATCCGGTTGCCATCCACCACGATATCCACGTAAAAACGGGGGTCCCTGTTGCTGAAAGGATCGTTCGGGTTGTAGCCCGATGCCGGATCATTCAATGGCAGTCCGTTTGCCATCCCGTAGTTTTCTACATAATTATGGGTTGGCACCTCCACCCTGGTATTACCTGCCCCAAACTGGACCGGATTGCTGGTTCGATTGGTAGTCCATCGACTATAATCCAAGTTATAAATCGTTTGATTCCTTATCACTTCCTTGCCGCCGGGCCTTGTCTTATTACCCGGAGAATCCACCCAGAAGTTGCTGCTTCTTGTTTCCCAGGGTTCCAATGCGTAGGCGCCGGATTCGCCGGATAATCTGATTACTTCGGCAAATACCCCGGCCGCCTGTTTACACAGTTCCGCGTCATAAGCGTTCACGCCTGTGGAAGATTCATTCATCATGGGGCTGGCAGCATATAACAGGTTTTTCCCCAGATATCCCAGCGCTTCAATTTTTGAGGCTCTCTGACGGTTATTGCCCTTTGTCCTTTGTCCTGCAGTGGTATTATCCCAATCGATAGGAAGCAGATCGGCCGCCTTTTGAAGGTCTGCCGCCACCTTTAAAGCCGTTTCCTTGTAGGATAAACGGGGTATTTTCATCTCTTGGGAGGCCACTAAAAGGGTATCGATATAGGGAAGGCCTCCGTAATACTGCATCAATTCGAGATGGAAAAATCCCCTGAAAAAATAGGCCTGTCCTTCAATAATGTTCCTCTCATCTTCTGTAGCTACCTCCAGTAAATGAAGGTTCGAAAGCGCTATATTGGATTTCCTGATAGCGTACCAGGCTAAGGGCCATATTCGTTTTGCCATGGTTCCATTACTACTATCTATACCAGTATTAACGCTCCCGGTTAAAAACCGCCACTGTTGATCCCAATAGTTGCCGTCATCCCACATTAGCGGAGAATTTGTCAGGGTGGCATCATCAAAAAATGCGTTATAATAAATATTGCCTGCTAACGCCTTATGTGGATCCGCGATACAGTTATACATCTCCTCCATAAATCCCTGGAAACTGATAAAATTTCCATATACGTCTTTATCGGATATGTCTGAGGAGGGAGCTTTATCCAGATAATCTTCACAGGAAGCCATGCCCAGCGTTACAATGAAAATGAACAGGATAAATAATATGCCGTTGTTTCTTTTTCTATTATTCATAATGTCAAATTATTTAAAAAGTTAACTCTAATCCGAAATTAATTCTTCGGGGTGTGGGGTAGGTTCCTTCCCCGGCGCTGCCTCCCTGTGAGTACGACTCTCTGTCGTCAGGTAGTTTAGACCAGAAAAGTAAATTATTCCCGTTTACAAACAGGCGCAAAGCCGACAAGCCTGTAGGCGCTAAAAGCCGTTTATCGAAATTATAGGCTAACTCCGCGGTTTTCAGGCGTAAATAAGAGCCGTCATGCATAAAATAATCTCCTATATTCTGCCCCTGGGTTTTCCACCGTGGCAGGAAAGAGGTTGCGTCAGGGTTATCTTTCGACCAATAGTCTAAGGCATGCTCAAAGAGTACATTTTGATAACTTATAAAATTAGACTGCGGCAAATAGAGGGAAACATTGTTCACACCAAAAAACTGCAACATCAGGCTGAAATTTTTGTATTCTGCGCCAATGGTAAAGTTATAGGTGTTGAGGGGTACATTCGGATAACCTATGGGTGCGCTGTCCCCGTTGCTGGTAATTACGCCGTCGCCATCGAAATCAATTATATGGTAATATCCGGGAAGTTTCTGTAAATCGTTGGTTTCGGTGGGCGTGCTGGCGAAGATTTCGTCCCAGTTATTGTAGAAACCGTTTCTGATCATCGAGCGTTGTTGCCCGATGGAGTAGCCTGCAAGCCTTCTATAATTGGGGAGTATAGGCGGATCGTCGCGATAGATCACTTCATTTTTTGTATGGGTGAGTGAAAAATTAGACCAGAGAAATACATCGCTGAATTTATGGTTGAATTTCACTTCGACTTCATATCCCCGCGCTTTTACTTCACCCATATTGGAAGAGGGAGGAGTAGCGCCGAAATAGGAGGGGATATCCCGTCTGCTGGTGATCAATATATCGGTACGACGTTCGTTAAAGTAATCGAGGTTCACCGAAAACATATCTCTGAGAAATCCCATTTCTGCGCCCCAATTCTGTTTCTTGGCCGTTTCCCAACGGATATCCGGGTTCCCGATAGCGGTTTGTTTGTACCATGTATACGGACTCAACGCAGATGCATCTGAACCCACCAAACGCCCGGTTCCTCCATAAGAGTACTGGTTGGAATATGCCCATCTCGCGCCACCCTGGTCATCGCCTACCCAGCCGATGCTATACCTGAGTTTCAGGCGATTCATAAAATCGATGTTCCAGAATTTCTCATTGGAAACATAATAACCGACGGCAAGCGACGGGAAAAATTGGAATCTATAGCCTGGGCCGAACTTCTCAGACCCGTTATAGGCGCCGTTCGCTTCAAATAGATATCGCCCGTCATAATCATACGTTGTCCTGAATACCCAGTCCTCCCGATAGTTTTTGAACATATTTCCCCTGGCGTACTCTTCACGTTTGAAAACCCCCAATGCGCCTACATTATGCAAGCCGAACTTGCGGGCATAATTTAAACTCGTCTGGTACATCATTCGCCGGGTTATATTACCATTCAGCATCTCTTCAGCCCGTACTTCCCATGGACGCACAACCCAATCAAATTTATTGCTTCCTACCAAAGGAACGTAGGTGGTATATTCACTGGGATCCTGATCCGGCCCTGTGTACCGTTCCGGATAAATCACTTTTGAAGCCAGGTTCCCATCGTTAGGCCTTACCGCATTTGCGTCATAAAGAATCCTTTGTGTTTGAACACTGGTATCATAAAAGAAAGACGCCTCCGCGCTAAGACCCTCAGTCAGAAAACCTAAATCCTGTTGTAACGAGAAATTGGAATTCATCGAAGTTGTTTTATAGGTCCTGATCCCTGTGTTATACATTAAGGCCACGGGATTGACCATCTGCTCTTCGGGTAAAATGAACGAAGCGCCCCATCTTCCATCGGAATATTGAGGGAGAAATATATCGGGTGGCATGGAATAGGCCGCAGCCCAGACCATTGGGTTGTTAGTGCCCCCGCTGGATTCTTGTCTATAAGAGTTATTCGTGTTTTTAATACTATAATAACCGGACAGATCTACCTTTAATTTGGCGGTTTTTGTCAGGTTGAAACCCAGGTTGGTCCTGAAATTGAATCGGTCAAAATTATAGTTGGGGGAGTAACCTTTAAAATTATCGTAATCCCTGAACATGTCTCCCTCATGCAGATAGGCAACGGAACCGAAATAATTGACAAAATCAGTCCCCCCCGTGAGGTTTAATGCCGTGCGTTGCGACCAGGCTACATCGTCAAATAGCGCTTCGGCCCAATTGACGTTGGGATATATCTCTGCATACTCCGCGGATTGCGGCCTTTGATAACGTTTCAATATTTCGTAAGGGGTATAATCCGCCCACGAGCCCGGATTTAAACTAACCTCCCGCTCAATCATCTCGTTTTTTAACCGGCGGGTGTCGTACGAATCCAGTTTTTCCGGTAACCGGGAAACCATTAACGCCGTTGTATTGTAGGAGAAAGACATTTCGGGCTTACTGACTTTGCCTCTTTTGGTGGTTACCAAAATTACGCCGTTTGCTCCTTTCACCCCGAATACGGCGGTTGCGGAGGCATCTTTCAATACGGAAATGGATTCAACTTCATTCACATCAATATTCTCCATGCTCCTTTCCACTCCGTCAACCAGGATCAGGGGCTGCCCGCCATTCCAGGTATTTCTACCGCGGATATAAATATCCGTGGCATTCGTACCACCCCCGACTCCTCCGGGTTCACCGGTAGAAGTGAGCGTTACAACACCGGGAAGCTGTCCGGTCAAGGCTTGTTTTAAGTCCGTAACGTTACCGGTTCTTTTAATATCTTCGCTCGATGTTTGTACGATAGATCCTACGATACTTTCTTTTTTCTGTACACCGTAGCCTACAACTATAACCTCTTCCAAAATCTCACTATCTTCCCGCAAGACAACATTAATGGCCGTTCTTCCGTTAACAGCGATATTTTGCGAAACCATGCCAACGTAAGATATTTCCAATGTGGCATTGGGAGGAACATTTGGAAACGTAAAGTTCCCATTCGCATCTGTAATCGTTCCCGTTGATGTTCCCTGTATCCTAACGGTAACTCCAATCAACGGTTCATTTGTTGCATCAGTAACTATCCCTCTAACGGTAATATTCTGAGCAAAAATACATAGGGAAAATGTCCACAGTAACATGAACAAGATTCCCTTCGATAGATTTGAAATTTCTTTTCTCATTTGTTTAGATTAATAATTTGAATTTGTTTGGATTATTTCAATTACTCTGTATTTTTTAGAGATTATCCGTAACTTTTATTTAATAAAATACAAATTAGATAATGCATGGCAAGAATATGAAACCTGTCAAAGTAGAAGTAACCATAATATCATTCACAGTAAATATTCTTTGTGTTATCAGTCTTTTATTTTTCGGTGTATTGATTTTTTATCTTTTTGTTACAGGCATTAAACTCTAGCGGACCTAAATTGCCAAACTGGAAATTTTTCTATTCATTGTTCATCTGTTCAGCATGCAATACCATACAGATATCCATACCGCTTGTGATATTTGCTTTTTCGAGCGTGTGAGTTAATTTTATTGGATCTGATCGTTAGTTATGCTGAAAAAGTGTAGAACTTCGTTATTTTAACCGCTCGGAAACGCAGAATCCTCTCTTTTGATTGCTCTAAATGTGATTGGCATAGTTTTATTTTTTAGATATTAAATAATTATTCCGGAGGGATTATGGCAATTAACCCCTCTTTTTATGTATTTTGACTTTATTTCGCGGGTTAATGTGCCGGGAGATGGCATTATGGAACGCAGCCTGTCTGTCAATAATATTTTAAAACAAGCCAATATGAATTTGCTTTTGCTGGCACGTTTCCGGGCAAAAGAAATTCGTCGATGTCGATCTAAAAAAGATATTTTGTTAACTAAGGTTAA
>AGTN01624381.1_pt1 | contig 27444 bp, 17 predicted proteins | sample 314218 | NCBI WGS metagenome assembly AGTN01 (sample SAMN02954264, study PRJNA73603) | bioreactor metagenome | biome: terrestrial; feature: non-aerated bioreactor; material: poplar woody material; isolation source: poplar biomass | place: USA | collected 2006-12 | reverse complement strand
CTTTCTGAACAATTGGTTCGCGTAGCGTGGGTAGCGAATTAATTTGTTGGCATCGAGCAGAGTAGGGTTGAAATCGCGTTCCAGTTCCATCTGGCGTCTCAGCAATGAGTCAGGTTGTTGAGCGAACACCTCCGACGTGAGGAGAAGGGATACAGCCGCTATGGCAAATATATATTTTTTCATAAAATTTTTATTTCTATATTATGGTTACATTAAACAGGTATTAATCAAGTGAATATATGATATCATATCCGCTTTATAATTATTTTAATTCCCTTTTAATTCAACCGTTCGTTTATCATTTGCCGGATGTCGGCTTCATCGCCTTTATAATTTGATCGGAGGCTTTCCAGGTATTGCCGTGCCTGAAATTCATCGCCTTTGGCAAGATAGGTGTCCGACAGAACAATAAGGGCCCGCGCCATCCAGTATTGATGGGGTGTTCCTTTTTGCATGAACTCCTTCACCTGTGCTTCGGCACGGTCGTACGATTTTCGTCGGTAGTAGGTGTCTGCAAGAATGAACTGTGCTTCGGCGCCATACAGGCTGCGTGTGTCGCCCGCAACAAACTGAAAATCGGCCGTCGCTTTCTCCGTTTCGTTTACCTGCTGATATGCTTTTCCGCGCAAATACCTCGCTTCAATGACTGTTTCGGGTGAGAGATTGCTGTTGGCCAGTAGTTCGGTTGCCGCGCGTACCGTTTCGTGATAGCCACCCAGTTGCGATTGGGTGCGTACTACTCCCATTTGTCCTATCTGTTTGTTGGTAGCATTCCTGGCAGTATTGGCCAGTCTGGAATAATCGGCCAGCGCTTGCCGGTAGTTACCATTCCTGTACTCTGTTTGCGATGTGTAAATAAGCGCATTGTCGAGAAATTTAGGGCTGCTGGCATCAATTACTTTTCGGAAATGGGTCAAAGCTAAATCATGGTTCCCTTTCCCGTCAGCGATAGTGCCGAGGTAATAGTTGGCGTCACTGCTGTATGCTCCGTTGGGGTACGTTTGCAGGTATCTCCTCATGGACGATTCGGCATCCGTGCGGTTGCCCCGCATATAAACACTTTCGGCGGCCAGGTAGGTGAGCGAATCCTGCCGCGACGGAGTGATGCGCATGCCGCCCGGGAGCGAGTTAGCGTATTGTACATATGCGTCTATATCATTCATCTCGCGATAGACCGTCTCCATCGAAACCAACGCGTTTCGGGCATCGTCCGAACCGGGGAAATTGCTGATGACGTTTTTGTACGCGGTAACGCTTTGCTGATAATTGCCGGTGTTGTAATACAATTGTCCCAATTGAACGCCCCCCTGGCCGGCAAGCGGGCTTCCGGAAAACTCGGATACCAATCGTTGCAGCACGGCAATGGCTTCGTTCTCCCTGTTGAGCATCGTGAGCGCACGGCCTTTTTCGTAAAGCGCGTCATCGAAGTATTGCGAGTTGGGATACTGGCGCATCAGATTGTCGAGCGCGGTAATTTTTCCCTGATAATTGCGCTGCAATCCCAGCACGAACGCCCGTTGGTAGGCCGCATAATCGGCCGCGGAAGGGTTCACGTCCGCTGCCTGGGCGTAGTAGCGTTCCGCATCGCTGAAGTTACGGTTGAAATAGTAACTGTCGCCCACGCGATTCAGCGCATCGGCATATTCCGCCTTGTTGCGGTTTGTTTCGGCAGAGATGTACCGCTGAAAAGCATTCACGGCCTGTGAGTATTGTTGTTGTTTAAAAAGGGCGTAACCGAGGCTGTACCATCCCATCGCATAATTCTCATCGTTGGGTGAGGCACTCTGCGTGAATTGCCGGAAATCGTTTGCCGCGTTACTGTAATTTCCCATCCGGTAATATGTTTCACCCCGCCAGTAGTAGGCGTTGTTGCGGTCTTTGGCGTTGTAATTGCCCAGGCCGATGCTGTTGTTGAAATGCTGCACAGCCGGATTCATATTTCCGTTAATGAACTCTTGCGCACCCAATTGGAAGAGCACCGTCTGCTTCGCTTCCAGGATGCGGCGACCGGGGTTGCTGATGCGGTTGATAGCGTTCAGAGCGGCATTATAGTCTTTTGTGGTAAGGAATGTTTCGGCCAGGATGTCGTTCACCTGATCGGTGTATTGCGAGTTGGGATATTCGCGGAGGAAATTCTCGAACAGGGTGATGGACTCGCTGAATACGGAGAAATTGGTTTCGTGCGCCAGTAGCGCGTAGTTAAACATAGCCGTCTCCCGTGCCTGAGGGTCGAAGTTGTCCCGCGAAGCGGCTTCAAACGCCATCTGAGCCGGCTGTTTCTGGTTGAGTCTCAGGTATGTCTGTCCGAGCTGCAGTTGCGCGTTTTGCGAGAGCGCGTCAGACGCTCCTACGGCTTGTTGAAACATGCGTACGGCATCATTGTATTTGCCTGTTTCGAAATAGGATAATCCGAGGAAATAGGCATCTCCACGCAGCGGCCTGTCGATGTGGGCGAGGTAGTTCTCATAATAGGAAATAGCTCTGCTGGCTTGTCCCTGCCTGTAATAACTGTTCCCCAGCACTCGATATATTTCGGTCGTATGCTCGCTCTGCGGATATGTGTTGACAAATGATTCGGCTAACCGGATAGCTTCCGCAAGTCGGCCTTCGAAAAACGTGGCTTGTGCTGTATAGAACGCTACTTTTTTCCGATATTTCGGGTGATCCTTCAATCGCTCGAAGCGTCGCAGCGCTTCGGCGTAATTTTTGTTGGAATAATCAATATAGCCGAGATAGAAATCGGCAGCATCGCGATAGGTGCGGCTATTTTGTGAAAGGAGACCGAAATACCGGGTTGCTTCTTCTTTGTTGCCTAATTGAAGATGGGTGTAACCTGTGCGGAAGCTGTAATCTTCCTGTTCCGAAAGAGAGAGGTAATCGAGATCGACCTGATGGAACCAGAATCCGGCGGGTTCCCACTCTTTTTTGTCGAAATGATACGACCCGATAAGAAAACTCACCTCATTGCGATGAATGGTTTCCGGATGCGTATCCAGAAATTCTTTCAGTATATTTCCACTGTTTTCTATGCCTCGCTTGAACGATGAAACGGCTATCATATACGTAGCTTCTTCTTTCAGATAATCGTCGTCGCTTTCGGCGGCAAATCTCGTCAACAGATCCTGCGCACCCACGTAACTCCCTTCGAGGAACATCTCTTTTCCCTGATTGAACAGTCTTTCGGGTTGGGAGTGGTAAGCCGTTCTTTGTGCCGTTGCAACCTGTGTTGCAAGGGCAAGGGTTACTAATAGAATAATTTTTTTATACATGTTTTCATCATTCATTTGTTATCACGAAGAAGTTGCAATAATGTATCCGGATACTGTCTATATCCTACAAGCCACAATCAACAAAATGATTGAACTTTCAATCTTGTAAAGAATATTGTAAGTCGTCACGATTTCTTCTGTTCTTGCGTCCAGTTCTAGTAATCTATAATAATTTTTCTATTCCTTTACGAATAGAGATCAATCCGAAATCGGCGGGATTGAGCTTGTCCAAGGCGATAAATTGTAGCTCCGATACATCATCCTGCGCTTTTAAACCGCTGAAATCACCCACTTTACACTTAAAGAAGATGTCCACCGTGTGTATTTCAAAGGCCGAATATACATAAATATTCGGAATGGAGAAAAGGTATTGAGGCAAAGTTACCAACAATCCTGTTTCTTCCCGTATCTCCCTGCATACCGCTTCTTCCGCCGATTCATACATGTCCGCAAAACCACCGGGAAGGTCCAAGGTGCCTTTTGCCGGATCTTTTGCCCTGCGTGCGACCAGTATCTCGCCGTTCTTGTTGACGATTACCGCCACCACGGCAGCCGATGCGTTGAAATAGTAGACGAACCCGCAATCGGAACATTGTTTTGATTTTTCATTGTTTTCTATAAAATACGCCGAACCGCACTTGGGACAGAAACGGAATTGATGTAGAGGATGGTTCATTAATTTATTGATGTGCTAATGTGATTAATATGCCAATTGTTTGAAGTTATGCGTTTCGTGTTAACCCGCTTTGCGTTATTCGGCTGCGCCGTTATGATACGAATAACCCCCGAATATCAATCTATACTTATATTAATTTTAATTCCATTGTCTTAGAAAATCGGACAGGGAGTCGGATACGGATCGCTCCATATCTTCGAGAATGGGTTGAATTACATCTTTGCTCAGTTGTCTGGTAATATACACTTTGCTGAATGCCCCGACGCCGATGATATATGATTTGCCGTCCCAATGTATTTTGAGAATGGAGAACAGCCAATAGTTATCTACGGATACGTTGCTCTCGATGAATTCGTTCAGCAACCGGTTTCCTCCTAATTGCCAAACACCCGCGCCGACGGCATCGTTACGCTCCAGTACGATCTCGTTCATAATGGCTTTGGATTTTGCTTTTAGCGTATCTTTGTGAACTTGCTCGCCGGGGTTTGTGAAAATTGCGGCAAGTAGGATGATTGCGAGAAAAACGAGGAAGATACGTCCCCATCTTTTGCGGTGAGGTTTTGATTTTGCTTTCATTGTCCGATTCCAATTTGAAACTTAATAGTTCATTCTTATTCATCGTTTGCGCAATTTACACCTTTTTTCGGATATAAGAGCAGGAATGCGCCAATAATTCTGTCTCTAAGGGCTCATTATCCCATTATTTTCGTGTAATTTCCACAATTCCTGTTTTGGGCAGTTCCCTGTTCCGTTTATCTACTGCTTCCACCAAATTATCGGCGAGTTTGGCGAACGCCATTCCGGTAATACTGTCAGGGTTGAGCGCCACGGGCTCTCCATCGTCGCCGCCTTCCCGGATGCTTTGGACGATGGGAATCTGTCCAAGCAATGCATACCCCTGTTCTTTTGCCAACTGTTTGCACCCTTCTTTTCCGAAGATATAGTATTTGTTTTCAGGTAGTTCGGCAGGAGTGAACCATGCCATATTCTCCACTAGTCCCAGAATAGGAACGTTCACCTTATCACCCGTGAACATGCTGATGCCTTTGCGGGCATCGGCTAAAGCCACTTCCTGCGGTGTGCTCACAATCACAGCCCCGGTGATAGGCAACGTTTGCACGAGAGTGAGGTGGATATCGCTTGTTCCGGGAGGGAAATCGATGAGGAAGTAATCCAGTGTTCCCCAATCGGCATCACTTATGAGCTGTTTCAACGCATTGCCCGCCATGGCGCCACGCCACACGACGGCATCTTCCTTTTTTACGAAGAAACCGATAGAAAGCATCTTTATGCCGTAATTTTCAATGGGAATGATGAGATCGCGACCCTCTTTTTTCTCCAGCATCGGTTCTGCGTCCTCTACACCCAACATTTTAGGAACGGATGGCCCGAAGATATCGGCATCCAGCAGTCCCACTTTATATCCTTTCTGTGCCAACGCCACGGCCAGGTTGGTGCAGACGGTGCTTTTTCCCACACCCCCCTTTCCCGATGCCACGGCAACGATATTTTCCACGCCGGGCAACAGGTTTGGCAGCTCAGGTCGAGGCGGTTGTTTCGGTTTCACCGAGATGTTTCCCTTGATCTCAATATCTTTATCGGCATACATCAGGATTGCCTGTTCGGCCATCTTCACGACCGATTTTATAAACGGGTCGTGCGCTTTTTCGGTGATAAGCGAGAAGCTCACTTTCATTCCTTCAATGCGGATGTCGTCTTCCACCATTCCGGCAGAAACAATGTCCTGTCCCGTTCCCGGGTAACGCACGTTTTTCAGCGCATCGATAATTAGTTGGGGATATATTGCCATACGATTCAATTATTCAATGTGACTAATATGCCAATGTGCAAATTAATGGCACATTCCTATGTTTATTTAACCAATATTCTGTTTCATCAGCTTCTTTTGCAGCAATCTTGAATTTATGGATGAAATCTGCTTTGTTTTCACTGTTTTGTGCTTCCCTGACATTCGCACCAATTGATGTACTACTCTTCTGTAACTGACGAGCAATAACATATTTCTTTTGCTCTTCGAGTCTTTCGGAAAAAGAGAGAACGTCAAGAGCAAAACGAAATGTCAGATCGACTATTATATTTCCGATTTCCATTTCTAATAATACAGTAAGACATTATCACATTGGCTCATTGTCACATTAACGCATCAAATTGTTTGCATTCCGTCCGAAACTACGATACTCATCCTTCTCAATCTCCACGTCGGGTTCCGTCCAATCTCTCCTTTTCGGGCAGATGAATTTGATATATTTGATGTTTAAACCGCGACTACGCCACTGTTGTTCATAGAACGTTTGAATTTCGAGGATGTTGTCTTTCAAATCGGAGTTGTATAGATCGTCCGTATCAAAAAGTACTTCCAGTTGGTTCTCTTCAATCATCGCTTTGGTGTAATGATAGAGAAAATTACTATCCGTTTTCAGATGAACGAGGCCGCCGTTTTTCAGGATGCTGCCATACTCTTTCATAAACCTTGTGGAGGTGAGACGCTTGTTTGTTCTTGTCATCTGAGGATCGGGGAAGGTGATCCATATCTCCGATACCTCGTTTTCAGCGAAAAAGTGCTTGATAAGTTCGATATGGGTTCGCAGGAACACGGCGTTCGTAAGATTTTCCGCCAACGCTTCGGTAGCTCCCTTCCACATCCGGGCGCCTTTGATATCAACCCCGATAAAATTCTTGTTGAAAAATTTGCGAGCCAAAGCCACGGTGTACTCACCTTTACCACATCCGAGTTCCAATACGATGGGGTTATTGTTTTTAAAGTGAGAATCCCATTTCCCTTTTAACGGAAAAGGCTCCTTTTTCAACGTTTCATAGGTGTACTGAAACACGTTGCCGTACGTGGCCATTTCGACAAATTTGGCCAGTTTGTTTTTTGCCATTCCAAAAAGATCAGTTCAAATATACCTTGCAAAAATACGCATTTATGCGTTAAAACCGAAACTTTTTGATTTGTCGCGTCTATTTTCGGGATCTTTAAAACCCAATTATAGAGATTCAATTTTCACTTTCATCAAAAAGATCCCACTCGTAATAGAACGAAGTCATCTCGATATAAAAACACAGGTCATTGTGGAAAATTCAACTATCACTGTTCATCAAAAAAAGATCCTCAATCATAATACAACGAAATCATATGGATACAAAACACAGGCAATTATGGAAATTCAACTATCATTTTTCTTAAAAACAGGCCGTTGATCTTAATGAAACGAACTCATCTCAATCTTAAAATATCCCTCTCAAAAAGAAAGATTTTATTGCATTTTTTTTCAATAATATGCTGTATACGAGTGTTTTTATTTTTTTAGTATGCGGCTTTCGAAAAACGATACCTTTCAGCATAAAAAGTCCCGAAAAAATATCAATATTCTAAATTATTCTATACCTTTGTCAGATTAAATTCATTAATAGCCCTTTTTAATATGAAAGTGAATGACATAATGACACAGCTCGAGGCAAAACATCCGGGTGAGTCGGAATACCTCCAAGCCGTAAGAGAAGTGTTGGTTTCTATTGAAGATGTGTATAATCAACATCCTGAATTTGAGAGAGCGGGCATCATTGAACGCATTGTTGAGCCCGACCGTGTGTTTACTTTTCGTGTTCCCTGGGTGGATGATAACGGAAAAGTACATGTGAATATCGGCTACCGTGTGCAATTCAACGGAGCTATCGGGCCATATAAGGGCGGTATTCGGTTCCACCCTTCAGTAACGCTGTCTTCCCTTAAGTTTTTAGGATTTGAGCAGACGTTTAAGAACGCGCTTACTACACTCCCTATGGGTGGCGGTAAAGGGGGTTCTGACTTTGCTCCCAGAGGTCGTTCTCAGGCCGAAATCATGCGTTTTTGCCAGGCGTTTGTGATGGAGTTGTGGAGAAATATCGGTCCTGATACCGATGTTCCTGCCGGCGATATCGGTGTCGGCGGACGCGAGGTGGGGTACATGTTTGGCATGTACAAAAAATTGGCTCGTGAGCATACCGGAACTTTCACCGGTAAAGGGATGTCGTTTGGTGGTTCTCGCCTGCGTCCTGAAGCAACCGGATTTGGTGCCCTTTATTTTGTTCAGAGGATGTGTGCTGTACATAACATCGATCTAAAAGGAAAAACCGTTGCTGTTTCCGGATTTGGAAACGTAGCATGGGGCGCTACTGTGAAAGCTACCGAGTTAGGAGCCAAAGTTGTGTCCATCTCCGGTCCCGATGGTTATATCTATGATGAAGAGGGGGTAAACACTCCCGAGAAATTTGACTATATGCTCGAACTGCGCAATTCGGGAAATGATGTGGTGGCGCCCTATGCGGATGAATTCCCCAATGCTGTCTTCTATTCCGGTAAAAAACCGTGGGAGTGCAAGGTGGATATCGCGCTACCATGCGCCATTCAGAACGAATTGAATCTGGAAGATGCCAAACAGTTGAAAGAAAACGGGGTGACCCTTGTCGCAGAGGTCTCCAACATGGGTTGTACCGCTGAGGCGGTGGATTTTTTCCTGGAAAACGAGATACTTTTTGCTCCCGGAAAGGCGGTGAATGCGGGCGGTGTGGCATGCTCCGGATTGGAGATGACACAGAACGCCATGCATATCTCGTGGAGCAACGAAGAAGTGGACAGGTGGCTGCATCAGATTATGAGCGATATCCACGAACAATGTGTGGCTCACGGCAAAAACGGACCCTATATAAACTACGTGAAAGGGGCTAATATTGCCGGCTTTATGAAAGTGGCCGATGCCATGATGGCGCAAGGTGTAGTATGAGTAAAAAAGGTCAGTTGTGATTTGCTCTCAAAGTCGGTATGAAAATCGAAAATGGATAACTGATTTTGTGATGTAACGGTTTTCCCGCAATTTTCTGCCAAAAAAGCAATAAAAGAACTTGTAAGATACTGAATAATAGATATTATATTGATTAAGAAATAAGAATGTTGATAATCAACCAAGTTGCTTCTTATTCGATATAAACTCACCATTTGATACCCCGAGGCTTGCCTCGGGGTTATTTATTTGTTGGATAAGTACAAGATTGAAATTCGTTTATATTATTCATTCCCGTTATAGCAATTGATATTCAAACTTTTGATGTTCAAAATAATTAAAACTATTTAGTATTTTGTACTTAATAGATGGATTGATAAATATGGATTGCCTTGAGGCACTCTTGTTTAATTTATACCGTTTAACCGCTAATACGCTAAATAAGAAATTGACAATTTGATTCTTAATATTTAATTATGATGTCAAAATGACCTATATATATCGAAATTAAAATCAAAAATAATATAATTTTGCGAAAATATATTCAAAATGAAAAAAATAGTTATCTTTGCGAAGTCGAAAAAATAATATTCGATTAATAAATTTAAACCTACGGTAAGTTAAAACGTATGAAAGAGAAAGTTTTGCTATTGGTGGTTTGTCTTTTGACGAGCACAGGGGTTAGTTTAGCCCAAACAGTAACTGTCTCGGGAAAAGTAATTTCCGAGGAAGATAACGAACCTGTAATAGGGGCGACAGTAGTGGTGAAAGGTACTTTGCTGGGATCAGTGACCGACATTGAAGGGTGGTTTTCGATCTCTAATGTTCCCAGTACAGCAAAAAGTTTAAGCGTGTCTTATGTAGGTATGAAAACAATTGAGGTAACTATCAAACCCAATTTAATTATCCTATTGACTTCCGACGCCGCATTGTTGGATGAAATTATGGTGGTCGCTTACGGAACGGCAAAGAAGAGCAGTTATACGGGATCAGCCTCTTTGGTACAATCCGAAGCCATCAGAGATCTACCGACAACCAGTTTCCAGAATGCTTTGCAAGGAAAGGTAGCCGGTTTGCAGATCACTTCATCATCAGGTCAGGCTGGTTCTGCACCGAGCATCCGTATTCGTGGTAACGGATCCATGAATGCCAGTAACGAACCGTTATATGTTATTGACGGTGTTCCTGTTGTTTCAGGAAACATAGGGCAATTAAGTGATTATACCATCAATTCTACCAATAACGTGATGAACACGTTGAATCCGGAAGATATTGAATCTATCTCTGTATTGAAAGATGCCGCTGCCTCCTCGTTGTACGGATCGCGTGCTGCTAACGGTGTTATTCTTATTACAACCAAAAGAGGGAAAGAAGGGAAACCCGTGGTTAGTTTGAAAGCTTCAATGGGTTTTACCCCCGGTTGGGCAACGGATAACTACGAAGCGGCAAGTACTCAGGAACAGGTTAATATGCTTTACATGGTTTTTCATGACTATAATACTTCAAATGGGAGAACGGAAGAATACGCAAATACGAATGCTATCAGTCGGTTAAATACAAAATTCAATAAGCATGGATATTCATTTAGTACAGAAGGACCTGGGCTTTATGAAAATGTAATCATCTCGGAATATGACAACTCAGGACGAGCCGGAAAATATTTCGACTGGGAGGATGCCTATTTCCGTACAGCAGTATATCAGACGTATGATTTGTCGGTAAGTGGTGGTTCTGCGGCTACTTCATATTACACGTCGCTTTCTTATACCAAAGATGAAGGCCGGTTGAGAGTGAATAACTTCGATCGTGTTTCCGGACGTGTAAACCTTACTCAAAAAGTAGGAGACGTTTTTGAAATTTCTACAAATGTGAATCTGGCAAGAACAACTAAAGAAGGATATAATGATTCACGTAGTACAGGCGACAATTACTATATGCAAACCCGTAACCTGTTATGGGGACTTTATTGGCCTACCGATTATACAACCGATCAGCCCTGGACATTGCGTTACGGTAGTTATGCATACAACAATTTATATTATGATGAACAGTGGGAAAACCAGTCGATCAACAATAGATTGTCTGCTACTGAAACGATAACCCTGCACTTATTGCCCGGATTAAATGTTCGTTCTATTCTTTCGTATGATAACAATACGGTAAAAGATCATATCTATTACAGCGCCAATCACTATAGTGGCTCGTCAAAAGGTGGAACTGTAAGTGAAATGCGTACTGTGTATGAAAAAATAGTATCTTCTACAACTGCTGATTATTCTCTCTCTGTTCAGGATCATACATTTGGTGCATTGGTTGGTTTTGAAGCTGAAAAAATACGACTGATTATGTACGTGCTACCGGTGATAATCTGCCAACAAGTACATTGCATACAGTTGCAACTGCCGGAACACAGTCTTCTACCGCATATGACTGGGGATACTCTATGGTTTCTTTCCTTTCAAAGTTGGATTATAATTATGCGCAGCGTTACTACGCTTCGGCGTCGTTCAGGCGAGACGGTTCTTCCCGTTTAAATCCCGAATCCCGTTGGGGTAATTTCTGGTCGGTTGCCGGTTTGTGGAGCCTGAAAAGAGAAGAATTCCTTAAAGACAATCCAGTAATCAGCGATCTTCGCATACGCGCTTCCTACGGGGTAAATGGCACTCTACCAAGTAGTAACTATGGATATATGAGTTTGATGGGATATACAGCGAAATATATGAGTAATCCCGGAGCAACACTTAACACCGTAGGTAACGATAAACTTTCATGGGAAACCAGTTATACTTCAAACATTGGCCTTGATTTCGGTTTGTTTGATCAGCGTCTGCGTGGAACAGTAGAATACTTCAATCGTGATTCTAAAGATTTGCTACAGGACGTACCCATCTCTACCATTACCGGATTTAGTTCTGCGTTGAAAAACATCGGGCAGATCAATAACAAAGGAGTTGAAATTGAATTAAGTGGAGATATTATCCGCAACAAAAACGGATGGAGTTTTAGTGCCGGTATAAACGGAGCATTTATTAAATCAGAAGTAATTAAACTGTATAACGGAGCAGATATCATCTGGGGAGATCCCACAGGTGGCGATAGCCGAGCTCAGTTTATTTATCGTGAAGGCGAATCAACGTTGGCTTTCTATGGTTATGAATGGGCAGGTGTGGATAAAACCAACGGTAAGAGTATTTATTACATAAATGATTCCGAAAACGAAGAAGCGAATAAGGATTTGGATTATAATGGACGTGCCGCTACGTATGATTTCAGAAAAGCCCATTATGTTGTATTAGGCGATGCAATGCCAATTGTAAGCGGAGGTTTCAATACGAATGTTTCTTATAAAGGAATTGATTTTGGTGTGAATTTCCTTTATAAGATAGGTGGAAAGCTGTATGATGGTGCGTATAAAGATGTAGCTGATGATGGTTACTATTGGGAACGTATCCGTGCGAAAAGTTATTACGAAAACATGTGGACCGAAAATAATCCCAACGGAACACAACCTAGAATTGACGGGAATGACCTCACGGATGCTATACAATACAGCTCACGCCAAATGCACGATGCCAGCTTCCTTCGTATCAAGAGCTTGTCGCTCGGATATACACTGCCTAAGAGTATTTTACGCAATGCATTGATCAGCGATACACGTTTGTTCTTCAATGCAAACAATCTTTGGACGGTAGCTAAATATAAAGAAGCCGATCCGGAAGTGAACCAATATGGTACACGAGGATGGGAAACGCCAATCGGTAAAACGTTTGTAGTCGGTATCGAGTTAAAATTTTAATCAGGAGGATCAGAAAATGAAACATATCATCTATTCAATTGTATTTGTGATTATCGGTGCATTTTCACTGTCGTCGTGTGACGACTTTCTGAACATGCAACCCACGAACTCTGGTAATGCCTCTGGGGCGATAGCTACGCCAGCCGATGCAAAAGTAGCCATTAACGGTATCATGAGTTCCATGACATCATCCAGTTACTATGGTCGAAACTTTTTTATGTACGGAGATGCCAAAGGTGGCGACTTGACGATCTATTCTGCAGGTCGGGGTTTGGACGGGCTTTATTCATTCAGCCACACCCCAACTTCGGGAAGCTATTCCGGTTACTGGACAGTAGGTTATTACTGTATTATGCAGATTAATAACTTGCTCGAAAATATCGATAGGCTTCAGGACGCAGGAACCGTAGGACTCGATTTTTATGAAGGACAGGCGTTGACTTTGCGTGCACTTATCTATTTCGATCTTGTGCGCCTTTACGGATTACCGTACAACTATAACAAAACGTCTTATGGTGTACCTTTGGCTATTACTACGCTGAGTAGCGATGCACAGTTGACGCGCGCTACGGTCGAAGAAAATTATAACCGGATTCTGGAAGATCTTACAGCCGGTAAAACTTTGTTGGCATCCGATAAATCAGTGCAGAAAGGTTATATTGGTTATTATGCGAATGTAGCCCTTGAAGCACGAGTTAAGCTTTATATGGAAAATTACGATGGAGCGCTTACTGCCGCAAAAGAAATTATTAACGATAATAAATATCAACTTTATACGCCTTCTACGTGGGTTACCTCTTGGAGTTCTGAATTTGGTTCGGAATCTATTTTCGAACTCGGCATTTATCCTACAGAATCAGATCTTGGAACATCTTCATTAGGTTTCTATCTGATGCGTATAGCTCAGGTAACCGGTGCTTCGGGATATTTCTATGCCAGCGATTACTATCTTAATCGTTTGGGTGAAGATCCCGATGATGTTCGCTGGGGAATAATGGATGAGGATGAATATTGGCGTAATACTCAAATATCACGTAAAGGGGCTTGTTATAAATATATGGGCGGACTTATCCAGAGCGACGGTAAATTTCCGGGCGATGGTAAAGAAAGTCAAACGGCTGTGAATATTAAAGTTATTCGTCTTTCGGAAATTTACCTTATTGCTGCCGAAGCTGCATTAAATGCAAGTACACCCGACAAAGAGGCTGCCGCAAGTTATCTGAATGAAATCCGCAAACGTGCTCCACATCTTGCTCCGGCAACTGCCGCAACGATTACCGATGATATGATTCTAGGTGAGCGCAGTAAAGAGCTTTTTGCCGAGGGCCAACGCTTTTTCGATATGATTCGTAAGAACAAGACCATCGAGTTTAACGATGATTTTCAGGATATTCCGGTGAGTAACCGTAATAAGACTATTGATCGTACGTTCTATAAAATTGTTTTACCGATTTCTCAGGATGAAATCAATGCCAACCCTGCCATCGGTGATCAGCAAAACAGCGAATATTAACATTTTCGTGGGAGTTAAGATAATTCTTAGAAATACAATTATTGCAATACCATTCTCCTTTTACCGGGGGATGGTATTGTTTTTTATGATCTCGGCAAGCCGCCAGCCAGTAGGCCGGCATTCCCAAGTGTAAATGAGCCAATGTGGCATCGGCATTCTTGTGATAAATCGGGCGTAAATCGGGATATTCAGTAAATAGATAAAAACCGGCAAACGAGCCATTCTTTAGCGTAGCCTGATACAGACACAGTACAAGGCAAAGATGGTAATATCTTTATTTTCATTAATATAAAATAGATTTCAACCGGCTCTACATAGGTAAATATTGTAGCAGTAATTCTTTACTCTTTTTTATGTTTTCCCTTCCGCTCGATTCGATTCCGTACCACCCACGAAAACCCTGGTCGTACGTTAATTTTATCATTTTTTCTGTAAGTGCATCAGACGGTTGATTCCTAAACGACATTCCTCCGGCATAGGGGAGGGTTTTTTGAAGAAATCCGAAATTATCGAAGTCGCCTCCCGGTTGCCTCCAGTCGGGCAGAACTCCGAAATACTTGCTGTTGACCTCCTTCATCAGGGACACCATCCAGTCGGCATCGTTCGAAACGCCACCGTGGTTTTCAATTAGAACGCTGATGTTGGCGGGTATCGCGTACTCGAGCATCATGTTGTAGGTCTCGGCAGACCATTTAAGCGCTTCGGTTTTGGAAATATCTTTAGCGCCTATGCAATTTGTCCGGATGGCATGGCAACCCAGGTATTGTGCTATATCGATCCATTTTCGGTGGTTAATTACCGTCTGTTTTCTTTCTTCTTTTGATGGAGTACATGTTTCACCTTCCCCATCGACCATTATCAAAACCATTTTAATGCCGTAGTCGTCGGCATTTCTTTTTAATTGGTTCAGATAATTTATAATGGGAACTTCGAAAAGAGTATTCACAAATTCGATTCCGTTTAGCCCGAAATCTTCGCGGGCTATTCTGGGAAAATCCAGTGTTTTCCATTTACCGCTTTGTATTTCATCTACTAAGGCCCATTGAGCAAGAGAGACATCGTTTTTGCCTATCCATGCCGATTCATGAATTGCCTGTGCCGTTTGCATTTTTAACAATGAAGGGGCAATCAAACTTCCGGCGCCGATTGCGAGTGATTTCCCGATAAAACCACGACGAGTTACATTTTGCATATGAGTTGATTTTTACAGATTAATAATTCACTATTTCTATTCTTACTTCTGTTGTTATTTCCATTGCGTTAAATTTCCCAGCCCGACCTTTGTTCAGACCGGTAAAGGAATTTATTGGCATCGGCGTTATTAGTCACTTTCATATTCCGGTGATCATACGTGATTCTTTTACCTGCTCTGAGAGCAACAGCAGCAAGATGAGCGGTCTCAATAACCGGCCAGGAGTTCACTATGCTTCCGGGAGACTGCTTTTGATTCAATACAGCATTTATCCATACATCCGTGGAGTTTATCTGTGGTCTCGACGGCTGGTCTGCCTGTTTTGCCCCGCTTACCCCAATCATTTTAGACTCCGGAATTATTACCGGATTCTCACAGCGGAAACCGCCTACGATTTTTCCTTTGTCGCCGACAAACATCATTCCTTCGCTGTCGAACTCTTTATCGTCAATTTCTAATTCGGGCGGTGTGGGAGGCCTCATCCCGCCGTCGTACCAGAAAAGATCGAACGGACCTATACCTTTTGATGCTGCAAATTTCCATCGGATTACGGACGATAACGGGAAAGCAACGCTATTCGGAACATCCTTCATTTCATCCTGATCTCCTATTGTTTTCGTGGTTGTCCCCATGGTTTCTATAGCAAACGGGGGTTCATCAACCCCGAAAGTCATAAATAAGGGCCAAAGACTGTATATACCCATATCTGCAATGCTTCCGGCGCCGAAATCGTACCAACCGCGATACAGAGTATGTGTGTAATTAGGATGATAGGGACGAGTAGGCCATGCGCCTAACCACAAATCCCAATCGAAACCCTCAGGTATTTCCGGCCTGTCCGTAAAACAGGTTTGCCATTGTTGCCATACAGGCCTGAATGACCAATTGTGAATCTCTTTCAATGTTCCTATAACCCCACCATCAATCCATTTCTTTACGGTTTCATATCTGTCGTAAATAGGGCTCCAGGCAAGCATGTGAGTTATCAAACCGGGTTTCTCTTTTGCGGCATTAATTACCGCCCTGGTTTCATGAATGCGGTTTCCTAAAGGTTTGTGGGCAATTACATGTTTGTTCTTCTTAAGGGAATTGATGATAATGGGCGGGTAGGCATGATCCGGAACGATTATTTTTACTGCATCGATACCATTTTCTTTTTCAAGCATCTCCCTGAAATCGGAATATGCAGAACAGCCCGAGTAATTATGTAATTTTCGCGTTTTGGCGTAGTATTGATTTACAAAACTTTGCCCGCAATCACGTCCGGCTGTTACATTCACTTCACCTCCCCATGATGAATCCCCTAATAAGTTGCGGACGCCGTTTTTTAATCCGTTTCCCGCTCCCCACTGGCGATATCCAACCGGATACTTGTTTGGATCACAAACCGAAACAACCTGAATTCTATCGTCCGGAATCAGGTTCAACAGTTCACCCATTTGTTGCATGCCAACTCCGATGAGTCCGAGATTTATTTTGTCACTCGGGGCAACAAAGCCCACACCCCCCATCACGTTTCTTGGAATAATCGTGAATGCAAGCGCCGAGCCGGTGTAATTTAAAAAATCGCGTCGATTCATTGGTTTCATTTTTCATGTTTTTAAAATTGAATAGTCCGTTGAATTTGTATTTGTATGTATATCATTGATATAACATCGAATAAAGGATATAATGACAATGTTCTACGTACAAGGTTGAAATTAGTTTATATTATTTATACTCTTCGTAACATGTGATATTCAAACCGCTGGCGTTCAAAATAAGATGCCGAACTATTAAATTAGGTAATTCAATAATTTGGGGAAATGATAAAGATTTACAAGAGAACGCCGCAAGACAAAAATACAAAAAAATGTAATGTATCAACATATACGGTCAGGAAAGTATTCATTCGGATTCTTACCGCATATCGTACACGCTGAAGCAGGCGTACGGGACATCGCTGTAAAAGCCATTTAAAATGCGGTAATAGTGAAAACCATAGAGCGGGCAGAACCCTCCTCGAAAGAATACCTCGCATTACCTACCTCAAGTGTAAAATGGGTCTTGATGTTGTAGACAGCCTCGTTGTGATTGGTTTTCATAAGTTTGTATCTTTGACATCCGGAACAACATGACACGGATTAAGCAACAATACAAAGGATTCGCATCTAATAATCAGTTATGTATGCTCTAATTGGGATAAAGTCTAATATACTAAAGCCAACATCTCCTCTTCTGTTAATGCACGGTTAAAAATTGCTAATCCCCCAATTTGTCCTTTGAAAAAATTGCCCATTCCATTTCTTAGCAATACTGCTCCTACCGTAAAATCGGAACCGTTATTGCCCATTCCATCTGGAAAATAATAAGGGTTCTTAGATTGTACCAATCCGTCAGGATACCCTTCGAAACCTTTGGTATGATCGATTAATTCCGGCTCTCTGGGTTCAAATTTACCGTTCTGGTACGATTTTATATGTTCTCCATCGTATGTAAAAGCAATGCAAACCCATTCATTATAAGGTACTGTTTGCTTGCTGGCAGAATAATCGATGGAATAGGGGAATGGGGGAGTGGGTTTTCCTGTTTTGGATATGTGCCCACAAACTTGGTCTTTACCATTGTAGTGAGGCAATGAAATAAATAAACCATATTGACGTTTGCCTCCGTCCTGATGTTCATTCCACATTCCACCCACAAAGCCTGTTTGTTCACCTGTCCATTTCACCCATGCGATGACTGTAACAGCATTTGTTTTAAGATTCAAATCACCGGTATCCTTATAAGGAATTGATAGATAATTTGTTCCATCCAGCAAAATAGACCTTCCGGAAAGGGGACCTTCATCGACAACATGTATAGGGTGTTTGCCATATTCTGTTAATGAACCCACAAATCTCCCTTTTGACTGTTTGGGTTCTCCTCCTTTTTCGGGGAAATCCCAATACGCAACTAATCCGTCAATTGTATTCAGTTCCTTTACAAGGTTATTTGTATTTGTACACACCGCCACTCCGGATAATAAAAATGTGGTTATTAATACTATTCCGCAGATTTTCATGCGATTATATTATTTTTTCTTTATGGAGTATGGATCCTTTGATGATTAAAATAATCATTCTCTTCGAGAGTTTAAAGATTATTTTAATCATGTCGGTTTCATATTAACTGTTCTTAATTGGTATATCTATTCTCTATGAATCCTCTTGTGATTCCGGTTCCGTAAAAAGACGCTTGTTTGTTTCTATGTTCTTATCATTTCCTTTCAAATAGGACGGTAAGCTTAACCCTGCCTGGTTGAACAATTCATCTAATGGCGGAACAGACTTCATCAAATTGGAGATAAAGTTAGAAGTTGAATTTCCTCCGTCCGGACTGGTACCGCTGTCCCAAACGGTTATTTTGTCTATTTTTAAGTTTTTGATGGCTTCTACTTGTTTACCGACTAATTCCGGTAATTTATCCGTAATTAAGAGCAGGGCTGCTAATTGGGGATCGTTTGTTGCAGCTTTCACCAATAAATCGTAGCCGGTAGCTTGTTTGGTAAGTATTTCCAAAATACCCCGCGCTTCCGCATCCATTTTGGCAAAGATAGCATCGGCCTCTCCTTTGGCCATCCGGCGAATACGTTCGGCTTCGGCTTCCGCGTCGATGATGGCTTTTTCTTTATCGATTTGAGCCGGAATTACGACATTCGCATTTTGTGTCGCTTTTTCGCGGTCGGCACGTGCAACCTCAGCGTCTCTTTCCGACTGGTATGCTTCTTCCAATGCTTTGGCTGCCTGTACTTTTTCAGCGGCAACGGCTCTGCGGGCGGCTTCCGCTTCTCTTTCGCGACGTATGGCGTCGGAGTTGGCAATGGCTATCTTCGCATTGTTTTCCCCTTCAACAGCCAACGCATTGGCTTCGGACGTGCGGATTCGCGTATCGCGTACGGTTTCGGCAATTCGAATATCTTTGTCCCTGTCTGCTTCTGCCTTGCCAATTTCACCGTATCTGTTTTGTTCCGCGACACTCTTCTTGGCTTCGTTGATGGCTTTTGCCGCTGCCTCTTTTCCCAAAGCCTCTATATAGCCCGATTCGTCACGGATATCGGTGACGTTTACGTTGATCAGTTTCAGCCCTATCTTACGTAATTCGGCATCCACATTGGCGCTCACATTCGCCAGAAATTTGTCGCGGTCGGCATTGATCTCCTCGATTTCCATCGTCGCGATAACCAGGCGCAATTGACCGAAAAGAATGTCGGTAGCAATGTTTTGAATGCTGGCAATATTTTGTCCCAACAGCCGTTCAGCCGCATTTGTCATGCTTTCGGGGTCGGTGGAGATACCGACGGTAAACCGGCAGGGTACGTCCACCCGTATATTTTGCTTGCTTAATGCGTTTGTGAGGTTGCATTCAATCGATATGGGAGTTAAATCAAGGAACGCGTAGCTTTGAAAAACAGGCCAGATAAAAGCGGCGCCTCCGTGAATACACCGTGCCGAACTGATGCCGCCTTCAGCATTTTTCCCGGTTTTACCGTAAACAACCAGAATCTTGTCGGACGGACAACGTTTGTAACGCGACAGGATCGCTGCAAATGTAACGATCAGTACAACTGCAAAAACTACAATAATTAAAGGAGAATACATTATAGATACGAGTTTATGGGTTATGTATGAAATGATTCAATAGAGTTCAATTATATTAGACTATTTCGGCGCTTGGTATAGCTCAAGTAAGCTTGAACTCTGCTCTCACTTAACGAAATAGTTCACAAAAGTTCCACCAGAAGGGTGTTGGCAGAAAGGACATCCACCACGCGAACAGGAGTGCCGTTTGGTAGGGTATCCCCATCGGTCTGCGCACCATATTCACGAACAGCGTTTTGAACCGTAATCTGCACTAAACCCTGTCCTTTCCGTCCTCCCGGAATGGTGAGATAGACGTTTCCACTGCAGCCGATCGTTTTTGATATAGTTATCGTGCCGGACTGCTGGAGCGAGTTCAGCCATAGAAAAAGGAACATCACTGCTGTTACCAATAATACTCCTACGATAATAGCCAGAAAAATGAGCCATCCGGTCGTAAGGCTTGTCGGTTTTAATGCGATAATCGTCCAACTGAATCCCAGAAGAAAATTGATCAGATTTCTGAATGTAAATAACTGAAAAGGAGTCTCTATATCACTCGATGTATCCACGTCAAAATCGCCGGAGAAATCCGTCCCCGAGTCCATACCGACAAATGTCAGAATGGCTTGAACAATAAATATTACGGAGGAAAAAATAGCGATGCACCATATTATTTTCATGAATAAATCTAACATTAACCACCACTCCTGCATACCGTATTGAGTTTTAAAATGAATATAAATAGCTAACAAGGATTACTGAAAATCATCGTTTACAAAGGTACTAATTTGTTTCGATTATGGCGGTTTTTAATTTGGTTTTTTATTCATTGCCTGTTTACCGACAAAAGTATTTCTCGCAGGGATTTGCCGTCTGTCAATCTTTCAAACATCCTATGGGCACTACCAATACTCCATCAGGACGACGATAAGCATATTGGCCGCCTGTCAAAACCATAAGAAAAGAGGCTTTACTCATTTTGTCTATATTGATTTTTTCCTGCAAACGAAGCAGATTGCGGGCCGCTTCCTCTATTTGTCTGTTTCCCATCTTCACTTCAATGGCTGCCCACCTTCCATCTCGCAGGCGGACCATCATGTCGGCCTCCAATTCACTTTTATCCCGATAGTGAAAAACATCGCCATCGTTGGCTTGGGCATAAATGCGTATATCACGTGTACAGAGTGCTTCGAATAAAAATCCGAACATTTCAAAATCGGCAAGGAGACTCTCGGGGTCAGTCCGCATTACCGCTGTGGCAATGGACGGATCAACAAAATGTCGCTTGGAAGATGTGCGAATAGCCGTTTTAGAACGTAAAGAGGGTAGGCATGCAGGCAGGTCTTCCATTACGAAAATCCGACGGAGGGCATTGAGATAAGAAGTAATAGTTTTGTCGGATATTCCTGTATCGTTTGCTTCGATATCTTTTCTTATAGTTTGTAGAGTTGCTGTAGTTGAAATATTTCGTGCCAATGAGCGTAACAACATGCGTACCCGGTCGGGATTCTTATCTACTCCATCCACACGCTGTATATCCATGTTTATAACAGCTTCCACGTAATTGTTTGCCATACGTAAGGCTGTTTGTTTTTCTTGTTGGACGGCCGCAGGCCAGCCACCCCGGCAAATTAAATAAGCAATGTGTTCTATATTTAAATTGCTTATGCTTTCAACCTCTTGGTTTCCATCGAATAATTCACGTAGTGAAATTGTTCCGGCTGAATCTTGTGATTCAAACAGACTCATTGGGCGCATAAGTAAACGGGCAATCCGTCCGGTACCTGTATGAACGGTTACACCGTCCGCGGGAACCGCGGACCCTGTCAGAATAAATTGACCCGGCAATCCTCTTTTATCCACTTCAAAGCGGACGGCATCCCACAACACAGGAGCCATTTGCCATTCGTCCAACAAACGGGGAGCATCACCCTTTAAAAGCAACGAGGGTTTTGTATCAGCCATTGTAATGTATGACGCCGTATTATCCGGGTCTTGCATGTACAACACACTTTTTGAAGTACGGCGTGCTGTGCTGGTTTTTCCACACCACTTGAGTCCTTCTATGAGTACGGCTCCCGATGATTGTAATAGTCCCTTCAATAAACTATCGCTAATACGCGGAAGGTACATTTTATCAGCCATAATAATCTATTTTTAGAAATAAAATAGCGATAATTTCTTCTTAATACAAATGTATTTCCGTATTTGGTAGTATTTTACTTCTGTGTTTGGCGGTGTTTTACTTCCCTTTTTTGGCATCTCCTTATTTGTTGTTATTGTTCTGAGTGCCCGTATCGGTAGACGAAATTCGATCCCCGTCGGTTATCAGCAGACCCTTCTATAAAAGAAAATTAATTGAATATAATTGTACCGAAACTTTTATAATCGTAAAAATTCCCTCTTATCAACTGCCATAACCAACTAAATGTTTTCACAACAAGTAGTAATAGAGCGGTGCAATCGGGCTAAAGCGATCCTGTTTACCTCGGAAATATTTATCAACTGATTTAAATCTTATGGATAATCATATTTTTTCTTTCCACGGAATGTCTTGGGAATTCAAGTAGCTTTATCGAAATTTTTTCTTTTTATTCGCCTTTTCCGCTTTCTTTTCGGCATACTTTTTCGCGTGCTGCAATATTAGCAGCTGATTTTTTTACTTTACCCGGTTTGCTTATGCGCATTCTCAAGTCTCCATGTTTCTCCCTGATCTGTTGATACCATAACATGAGCACCACACAGATCATCTAATTCAGGATGCGCTCCAGGATAGACTGAACGGTTCTGTGGGATTTCCAAGTGAGGCATTCGATCCTACTCCCCCGGTAAGAGCCGCGGGAAGTAAACGGTTGTTTACACTTTCGTTTTATATGTTATTTTTGTCAGGATTATATGAAATTCGCCATTGTTCACCATTCGGCATATCCATAGAAATAGAATAAAATTGAACCGTTGAATGAAATCAATCCCGAAAACGGATTTACATAAAACAATATTAAAAAGGTGTCCAAAAAGTTGAAATTCAGGTAAAGATCCCTTCCGTAACCGTTTGTGTCAGGGATAATATAAACGAAAATCGACTTTTCGGACACCTTCTATTATTCGTTTAATGTCCGTCCGCCCCAGCGCCTGCTACGGTGGGCCAGCCCGGATTCTGATAGATAGGAGAGGAGGATATGGTCTGCCCGTCCGAAGCCGTGATCAGAAAATGTTGCACGGAGATCGGGTAGAGATAATGGGCATTGGTGAAATACAAACCATTGTAAAACGGGTTATTGGTCTGAACGAGCTGATAAGGTCTGAAATATTCGCTCAGGCTGGGTGAAGAAACGGTATTGTTCTTTTCATCGGGTTGATCGGCAAGCAATTCGCCGGGAGCGTACCGTTCCTGTAATGGCCCCCAGATTTTGCAGCCTTCCAACTGGAACCCGTTGAGCTGGTCCATGGCCCGCCAACGGATCAGGTCATTGTAGCGAAACCCTTCCCCGATCAGTTCGCAGCGCCGTTCCCGACGGATGTTGTAGAGGGTCGGGTCAATTAACTGTCCCTTAGAATAGGCGCTCCAGTCGTTTTTGGCTTCTTCCTCCATGATCGTGGCATTGATCGTTTTCTGGTAGTTTTCGTCCACACCTGCCCGGCGGCGAAGCGCCCGCCAGTACCCGTCAGCTTTGGAGTCGATCGTCCCGTTTTTCAGGTACGATGCCTCCAGGTAGATCAGGTAAGCTTCTGCAGCCCGGAAGATGACGGAGGCGGTTCTATCTTCATTCAGCACCTGCATGGTATAATTGTGCGAAAAACCTTTTCCCAGGAGATATCCGGTTGCTGTGGAAAATTTAATATCCGAACTGGTGATGAGGGGTGCATTCGGGAAGGTCTCGGGGATGGCAATATTTTCAAAGGCTTTCACCTCGTTGGGTGCTTTCATGAACAATCTCCAGCGCCAGTCACGACCGGCCTTGGTATCTTCGATGTAGTCATCACCTTGGTATCCGCTACCTGCCGCATAAATAGGCAATCCGTTTGTCATCAGGAAATTGTCGGCAAACTGCCGGGTGTAACCTCTTGCAGCGCCGTGATAGATCATATGATTATACGTATGGCGCACGCTCAGTTGGGGATTATAGGTCCGGTACATGATCACTTCATTGTAGGCGGAGGGGTTCTGCGTGGCGAACATATCGTAATACGGATTGACTGGCTGGGAAGCAGATTCCCGGATGACCTGGTTGTTCTCGGTCAGCGGAATGACATCGGCGATCTGCGAGGCTGCATTCATTGCTTCTGTGAGGAAGAAATCAACTTCCCCGGCGAGGCTTCCGGACGGGAACTGATAGTCCCGGTTGTAATCCTTTTCCGCACCCGGCCAGTCTGGCCCATTAGGCACGTGGGAGGTTCCGGCATGGTATTTTTCCCAGGTAGCCTCGAATAACGCTACACGGGCTTTGAGCACCAGGGCGGCGTTTTTGGTGATCCGGACACGTCCTCCCGGAGGCGTATTGGTCATCAGTTCGATCGCTTTGTCCAGGTCACTCAGGATAAAGCGGGCTACTTCATTTCTCGGCTGGCGTCTGGATGCTTCGACTAAGGCATTGTGTTCATCCGGCAGGATTTGGGTGACGATCGGGAAATCACCCAACCTTCTCAGGCGGAAAAAGTACTCCTGTGCCCTGAGGAAATATACTTCGCCGATGTACTGCTTAATATTGGTCTCTCCACCGGTCAGGGTTCCGGCTTCGTAACGGGGAACCACGGTTTCCAGGTAATAGTTCAGGGCATAGATATTGGTAAAGTTCCAGTACCCGCCTGTTTGATCAACCCGCAATAAGCCCGGAACATAGCGGTTATTTCCTGTTTTGGACGTGACATTGTCTGTATTCAGGTCTTCATGGTAAAAGGATTCACCGGATCCGCCCGCATGGGTAGGGAGCATGCCTCCTTTCTCTACATTATATTCACTATAGGTGGTATTGGTGTAATAATAATTGTTCACATAGGAAGCCAACTGTTCTTCGTTCCATAAAAATTTCTCGGGCGATATTTTCGAAGGTGGCGTGATATCCAGCAGATCGTTACATCCGGGCAACATGCTTACCATCAAACCCATAAATAATAAACCTTTTAGTATGTTGTTAAATTGATTCATTGTTCGTTAAATTTAGAAGTTGACACTGATTCCGAAAGAATAGGTTTTGGATAAAGGGTAAACGGTTCCTCCGCGTAAGCCTACTCCGGCCGTTTCCGGATCCATAACCTCTGTTAGATTTGTGATCGTCAGGAGGTTTTCTCCCGCCGCGAACAACCGGATTTTCTCCAACAGGAACTTCCGGGTGAAGGAAGAAGGCAGGGTATATCCGATCTGGAGACTTTTCAGCCGCAGGTAAGCCGCATTTTGCAGGTATTTGGTTTGCGACTGCAGATTTTTGCCGCTGTTGAACAACGGGCGCGGATAATAGGCATCCAGGTTTTGCCCGAATGGATGATCTTCGTCGGCGCGGAAATAGTCCATGTGGGGCCTCAGTCCGGTGGACCACCACTGACCGCCGCTGTTGGCTCCCCAGAACAACATATCACCCGGCATGTAGTCACGTTTCAGGACACCCTGCCAGAACATCTGCAGAGTCAGTCCCTTCCAGGAGGCATCCATGTTGATCCCGGTCAGGTAGCGGGGCGTACTGTTCCCGATCTTCTTCAGGTCGCCCATATCGTGAATGGTATTGGCGCCGTTGTTAATCTTGTCATCCCCGTTGATATCGGCATACATAATATCCCCGGCCGCCCACCTGTCGCCCAGGGCATTTTGTCCTCCTTCGGGCAAAGTGTTGAGGTGGGCCTGCATTTCTTCGTCTGTTTTGGCGATCCCGATCGTGGTAAAACCATAAATGTCGTTGATATATTCTCCGGCAATATAAGTGGAAAGCGATCCGGTAGGATTGGCAAACTTGGTGATCTTCGTTTTGGCATCAGCGATATTCAGCCGGATGCCATAGGAAAAGTCGCCGATTTGATCGTCCCATCCGATTTCCAGTTCCCATCCGTAGCTTTCCAGATCGGTATTGTTCGTCGGCGGTACGGCTGTCCCAAGTATGGCGGGAAGCTCAACCCCGGCCCTTACCATATCTTTGGTCTCGCGGATATAATAATCGAACGAACCGGTCAGGCGGCTGTCCAGGGTGCTCCAGTCCAGTCCAATATTCCGGGTGTTGATCTTTTCCCAGGTCAACAATCGGGAAACCAGCGTGGGAGCCGCAGATGTATTGGGCTTCTGCCCGTCGAGCAGCCAGTTCGCTCCGGATGTTGTGGTAGTAATGGTTTGATAGGTGGGGTATAGATCGGTTGTATTCTGGTTGGCCAGCACGCCATAAGACATCCGGATCTTTAACATCTGAACATAAGCGGAAGCCCTTTCGAAGAATTTCTCACGGGCGATGTTCCACCCTATTGATGCGGAAGGCGACCAGACCCAGCGGCTGTCCCGGCGGAAGCGGGAGGTCCCGTCGTAACGGGCATTAGCCTCAAGCAGGTATTTACCCTCGTAATCGTAATTGATCCGTCCGAAAAATCCCGTCGTTCTCCATTTGTTGTAATTCCCGTTCAGCGCGTAATTGGTGGTGTTCGTAGTCAGATCCAGTACCGGAAGGTCATACGTAATCAGCCCGGTCCTTCCCCCGGATAAAGCCCGGCTATCCGAACCTTCATACTGAAATCCGACGGTGCCGGCCAGGTTATGCCGGTCGAAGGAGCGTTGATAGTTGGAATAAATGTTGGAATTGATATAGGTTGTCCTGGACGCAGCTTCGGAAACGCCGCTGCTTGTAGGGCTGTAAACGGCTTGATACGTTTTTTCCGGATCATCCGCGTAGTGGGAATAAATGATATCCTGGTCTTCATGCGCCCAGTTGTTGCTTTCTCGGAAATTCAGCTCCCCGATGATGTTCCAGTCTTTTAAAGGGGTAGTGGTCAGTTTGAACTGCTGAACGGTTTCCGTGTTCTGTTCCTTGCGTCTTCCCCCGTTTTCCATCGGGTCGATGTAGTTAACGTCGGAAGCATAATAACCGTTAGGGTCAAGGATCGGGCGAACTGGGCGGGCGCGGCGCAGCAGGTGATTGTAGAAGTCATCGTTCCACATGGTAGGCCTTGCAAAGTTGATCCGGCTGTAACGCGAGGAGTAATCCACTTTCATATAACTGGTGAGCTCCGCGGCGATTTTACCGGAAACCGAATAACGGTCGTAAGTGTCATTGCCATAGCGTAAAAAACCGCTTTGTCCAAGGTAGTTGGTAGACAGGTAGTAGGTAAACTTATCCGTTCCGCCGCTGATGCTGACATTGTGCTCTTGGGAAGAGGACCATTTTTTATAATATTCTTCCAGCCACTCCACGTTGCCATAGGCGAAATCGCCGTTCCATTTTCCTCCGCTTCCGATATCCATCGCGACGGCCGGATCTGTTTTCCCGTCGAAATAATCTTTCACCTTTTGCATATAGGCTGCGTCATAGAGATGATTGTTGGTGCCGTTGAATTCCGCATCGTCAAAGTAATTGACAAATTCCCAGGAATTCTGTAGTTCCGGCATCATGTTGGGGGTGTTGAAACGGAAGCTGTTGTTGTAATTG
>AGTN01622884.1_pt1 | contig 28050 bp, 19 predicted proteins | sample 314218 | NCBI WGS metagenome assembly AGTN01 (sample SAMN02954264, study PRJNA73603) | bioreactor metagenome | biome: terrestrial; feature: non-aerated bioreactor; material: poplar woody material; isolation source: poplar biomass | place: USA | collected 2006-12 | reverse complement strand
CCGTAAATGGATGACGCCGCGGCATCCTTCAACACGGAAATATTTTTCAATGTCCTGCGGATTCAGGTTATACAGGCTGCTGGGCATTCCGTCAATGAGGATCAGCGGGTCTCCGCTGGAGTCATTGCCGATGGTACCGGTTCCCCTGATCCGGATCGACTTGGCGGCATTAAGCTCCCCTCCCCTGTTGGTATTGGAAATGATCAGGCCGGGTACGGTTCCCTGCAGCGCCTGTACCACATTGCTTACCGGTCTTTCTTCGAGCATGTCTGTCCCAACGGTACTGACCGAGCCGGTGAGGTTTACTTTTTTTGCGTCCCATATCCGATCACCACCAGATCTTCCAACGATTGCGCATCTTCCTGTAAAATGATTTGGAAGGCAGTTCTTCCGGTGGTACTAATATCTTGTGGCAAAAAAACCGATATAGGAAACATGAAGTACGGCCCCCTCTTCTACCTGTAATGAAAAAAATCCATCTACATCGGTTACCGTACCATTTGTAGTACCTTTCTCCACAATATTGGCGCCTATTATTGGCTCGCCATTTTCATCGATAATTGTTCCTTTGATTCGTTTCTGATTGATTTGTTGATTAGGGACAATTGCTATGAGGTTGTTTTTTAATTGATACGTGAATCCCGTTCCTTTCAGTATTTGGTTCAGGGCATCATCTACTTGCTTATTATCAATGTCTAAATCAAGAGTTTTCTGATTTTTCAATTGTGATTCGTTGTAGGCAACGAACATTTTTGACTGCTTTTCAATTGCCTGCAACGCCTCGATAACCGAAATATTGTCTTTTTTTATGGTTATTAAAACATTGCTTTGAGCAAATAAAAATGTTTGCCAAGCAATAAAACAGAAGAAAAAGATAAAAAATCGGTTTTTGCCTTTTCCATGTAAAAAAAATTCATAACTTTAATATTCATGTCTTAGTGTTAGATTAGAAATTTGACTTGTTTTTTAAAGAGTATAACTCTAACGCTTACTTTCCGGAATAAAGGTGCCACTTTATTCCGGTTTCTTTTTGTTTATTACGATGTATCCATGTTGCAAAATAAGTTTAATTGTTATATAATTAATTTATTATAAGGGTGATATATAGCATTTGTCGCCCTCTATTCTATATTGAATATTCCCTGATACTCCTACAATAATATCCATCACTTCCTGCAGCGAGGTGTTATCCTGGAAACGGAACATGTATTTGTCATTTTTCAAGGTATTTAGCGCATAAACAAATGAGTATGGATATTTTCGTTCCAGAACCGTGAAGATCTCTTTTAAGGTTACGGACTTAAATACAAGTTCCCCTCTTTGCCATGCCGTTACATCGCTTATATCCGGATGGCTGATCGTTTCTTCTTTCGTATATTTGTTATATGTAAATTGTTCACTTGGTTTTAATGTGAGCGCTGCCGTTAAGTTTTTGAACCTGACTTCTACGCTTCCTGAAAGCAGCGTAGTTGAAAGGGTTGAATCATTGGGATATACTTTTATGTTGAATTCTGTTCCCAAGGCTGTTACCTGAAAATCGTTAGATTTTACAATAAAAGGCTGTTTTCCATTTTTTGCCACTTTGAAATTTGCTTCCCCGATTAAATATACACTTCTGCTTTCGCCGGTAAACTGCTCCGGATACAGCAAGGTAGCGTTGGAATTCATTTGTACCTGGGTTCCATCGGGCAAGGTCAGGTGGGTTATATCGGCGGTTGGCACATATAGTTCAATGAGATCGGCGTTCCCCGGTGTATTGCTGGTTACAATGTAGAGTGTGGAAAGTAGTGCAATCAGTAAACAGGCCACTGATATCTGCCAGAAACGGAGGAGTTTGGTGCTGGATTTGCGATGATGTTGTCTTATTTTTTTATGGACATCATTCAGTGATTGCTGTATTTCAGGTGAAACTTCTGCAGGCCTGTTTTCCATCAAATTATCCCACAAGTTGTGCAAAGCCCTCTCTTTTTCCTCGGAAAATTTCTCTCCGGTAAGCCACCGGTGAAATTCGTTCTTCGAGGAAGTTGAAATATCGGATTTTATAAATAATTCAATAATTTTATTAAAATAGTTTTCCATCTCGTATCTTCATCTAAAAACTGTCTCTGTCAATAAGCCTGGCAGCATTTGTTCTGCCTCTTATATATTATATTACAATCGAGAATGGGGCACTACTTAAAATTTCATCAAAAAAATTGCAATAAGAAAAAGTTTTTTGAGGTCTTTTAAGACTAAATAGAGATGTTGTTCTACTGTCCGAACCGATAAATTCATTCTTTCAGCAATTTCTTTATTGCTCAAATGCTGAAAACGGCTCATCTCAAACACCTGTCTGCGTTTGTCGGGCATCTGTTCCAGTGATATTTTCAACAAAAGCTGCAATTCTTCAAGGTATATCTCGTTGAGGGGATCTTTAAATTCCTCCATTTCCTCCAACGAATGCAAATTTGTCTGCGAGTTTATATATTCGGACTCAATATTTTTCCGTTTAATACGATTGAATACATGGTTTTTAACCATGGTATACAGATAGTTCCTCACAAGATTTCCTTCCCATAAATCGGGCTGTTCCCATAATTTCACAAAGACATCCTGTGCTACATCTTCCGCTTCTTGTTCCGATTTAAGAAGAATAGCAGCAAATGTTCTGACTTTCGGAAAATACTGAATGAAGATTTCTTCAAACTTTGTTCTGTATGACTCAGTGTTTACGGAATGCATTCAATTACATTAGTTGTTTTCAAGTCTTATTGCACTTTTTTCAAATACTATAGACTATTTCTTTCAGACTTTTTGAATTTATTCTACTATTTCATATGTAAATTGTTTGATATATAAACATATATCAATTAGCGATTTAATTCGTTTTAAATTTTATAATTCTCCCGTTTAGACAAAACAGAAGACAACACTTATCTTTTGGATAAATGCACCGGTTATTGGAAGAAAACAAAACAGGCAAGATGGAACCCCATCCCTTAGGATATGGTATGCCGATTTGAGGATGGAGTGTGCCACTGCCACTGCGGCCCTTTTCTTCCCGCGCCTGGCCGCCAGGCGGTGGTAACGGGCGTGGTAATTTCTTTCCCGTCGCAGAGTTTGTCGATCAACTTGGTAGCCGTTACACCGCTTGTGTCACTCAATACACTTGAGAGTTTCACGTTACAATCCTCAAGGATACGGATGATCCGGTTCTTGTTCGAAGAGATATCCTGTACCAGCTTCTTGCGGTAACGGGTCAGATCGCATAACTCCCGCTGCTCGCGGGCAGGAATATAACCGGGTTTGAGTAAACCGGCCAACAGCAGCTTGCAGAGCCACCGGCTGTCCTTTTGCTTCGTCTTATGGCCGGGTACGTTTTTAACGTGACGGGCATTGACGATCCACACCGTCAAACCCGAGGGCTCCAGCACGTGGTAAACGGGTTTCCAGTAAACACCGGTACTCTCCATTACCACATGGGTTACCCCATTGTCCAATAACCAGTCTTTCAATTCTGTCAAAGAGCGGGTGACTGTCCCGTATTCACGGGTTTCAGTCCTGATTCCTTCGCCACTGATGGTGGCCACTAACATCTTCTTGTGGACATCGATCCCGCAGCCTCGGGATACTACCTGGGTGAATGATACTTGTGATTCCATACAATATTGCCGTTAATGTGATACGGCAAATGTAACAACATCCTCTATTTTCATCCCCTTGGATGTTTAATTTCTCAACATGGAGGTTTCATATGATTAAAACTATTTATTTTCACACGATTATTTTATATTTACATTATGGTGTATGGAACTTTTTCGTTAAGCAATGAGCAAAGGTCGAGCTTGCTTGAATGTTTTCGATAAGCAATGTGCAGAGGTCAAATTTATTTGCATTATGCCATTGCGAGAAAACAACTAAGTTTACCTTGAACTATGTCGTTGCGAGAAAAAGTAGAATGTTATTCAACTCGCAATAATCATGTTCCTTTGTGAAAACTTTTCTTCTGCTCGTTTCAAAGGTATCATATGACAATTGAGCGAAGCGAAATCGCCGACTTCCTTTAAAAGTATTAACCGGAGGCAACTCGCGATAATCGTCTACCTATGCTAGAATGATTTTTATGCTCGTTTCTCGCTGTGGCATAATGCAAATAAATTTGACCTCTGCCCATACAGCTTTCGAAATAGTTCTGTGCTCGACATAGTCAAAACTTGTTTTGACTAATGTATTCGCTTAACGAAAACATTGCAAGCCAGCTTGCTTTCTGCTCATTTGGCTTAACGAAAACATTCATCTTATTTTGTTGCCAAAAATCAATAACTCAAACATTTATAGTTTTTCATAAGGTTTGTATCTTCAGAATAGCCCTCGCGACAAAGATAATATTATTTGATTAAATATGTCACTTTGTCCTTAATCTTTGTATTATTTATCCATAGGTGCATTTTTCAATAAATAGACAGCCCTTCCATCACCGGGTTAATGGTAATTTTTTCGCTGCTTATTCTCTGGTTTTCAGGAGGAAAAAGTGATTATAAGGTTAAAAAATGAACTAAAGCATACACTAAATACAGACGATACAGACGTACTCCAAGAATCATTATCCGGAGTACGTCTGTTTTTTATTATAATTTCCAACCGTTTCTGTACTCGTAGTGCAGGAACTGATCTGCTTCCGGCATATTGGGGAATGAGAGTTTTTCGGGGTCGAAATTCAGACTCTGAAAACTCATTTTCTCCCTTAATTCCGGCCTAAGTGCAATGTTTCCCAACAGAACTGTTTCGGTTAGTGGGCCAGCCCAGTCGAAATTCGAGCCGGCCGGGTCACCTCCTTTACATGCAAGAATCCATTCTTGTCTGTGTCCTGGGGAAGATGTAAGGTGCGGTTCAGGGCGTTGATAAACCTCATCTAATGATTGTGGTAAGAGACGGTTGCCCAAAATCATTCCTTTGCTTCCTAGGTATAATACACCTCCAGCGCCCATTTGAATGTCGGGGCCTATTTCAACTAAACGCGGCGGACGTAATCCACCGTCGTACCAAGTTAGTCGCAAGGGAGGCATTTCGCCTCTGGCCGGAAAGTCATAAGTGACAATGGAGCCAAGCGGAAAAGACTCTCCATTGACCAGCGTGGAGGTCCCTTGAACACTTGTAGGATATTTAAGTTTCAATATCCTGAATATCGAATCAAAAGAATGACAGCCAATATCTCCGAGTGCTCCTGTACCATAGTCGAGCCAACCACGCCACCTGAAGGGATGGTACGATGGATGATATGGACGCAATGGAGCCGGACCTGTAAACAAATCCCAGTCAAGGCTTTCGGGTTCCGGCGGTGTGTCTTCGGGGCGTTTTACACCTTGCGGCCAATACGTATCAGATAAGCCTCTGTTAGGGCGATCGGTCCACACGTGAACTTCCTCAATGCTTCCGATTGCTCCATCGTGAATCATTTCCTGTAATCTGCGCGGGCCATCACCGGCTTGGCCTTGATTTCCCATTTGAGTAGCAACTTTATGTTTACGGGCTGCTTCGGTCAACATTCTGGCCTCATAAACTGTATGAGTCAGAGGTTTTTCCGTATATACATGTTTACCTCTTCTGATTGCTTCCATGCTGATGATGGCATGGGTGTGATCGGGTGTGGCAACTATCACAGCATCAATGTCTTTTTGCTTGTCTAACATGACACGAAAGTCTTTGTATCTTTGAGCTTTTGGATAAAGTGTAAATACATTTTCTACCGAATTGTTCCAGTCCACATCACAGAGTGCTACAATATTCTCTGTTTTAGCTATATCTTCCAAGTCAACACGACCCATTCCACCAATTCCAATTCCGGCAACGTTCAGCTTATCGCTCGGGGCCACATGCCCCAATCCGGCTACAGCTCTAGCCGGAACAATGGTGAGTCCGCCGATTGCCAGGGCTGAGGTTCCGATGAACTCTCTCCGGTTGATTTTTTTTGAGTTTCCTGATTTCATACGATTAAAATTATTGATTTTCAAATGTATCGTATGGAACTCGCTTTAATCATTTGCTTGGGTGCAAATGGTTTGCATGCTCGTTTCATGACGAAGAATATTTATTAACAATTAATTGATTATCGGAGTCAGATCTATATTTCTGTAAGAAATAGCCGTATGATCTCCTTGGAGATAAATGGGTCCCGGAGCAGTAATGTCCGACTGCATAGCTCCTCCTGTTGGACCCTGCACGGGTTGATTGTCGATGATAGTCACCCCGTTCAGTTTCACGGTAACATGTCGTTTGTAAAGTGTAATGTCTAATTCTTGCCATTCACCGGCAGGTTTTTCCGCTTTAACTGTTGGCGTGATTCTTGTAAAAATAGCTCCCATACTACCTCCCCAGTTGAGCGGACGTTCGTATGAATCGGCAACTTGCACTTCATACATTCCGCGGAGATACACCCCACTGTTACTTCCGGGAGGGGCATTAACCTCAAGTTTGATGTTGAAATCCTCGAATACTTCATCGGTGCGGAGATTTCCGTATCGACTTGGGGCTTTACCCTCCACTTGTTCCGGGTTATTTGCAAGAACACCCTCTTTCATTGACCATCCATTTTTTAAGTCATCTTCTATCAAGCGCCAGCCGGTTAAATCGTTATTGTTTTTGATTAACTGAACAGGCTCACCAAATTCCACTTTAGTAAGATCGGGTGCGGGTGGCATTTCAAGTAACTTGACTCCTTTTATATAAACGGAGTCGAGCCCGAGCCCGTTTACTTTCGGGCTTAGATAATAGCCCGAGATACTATCTCCATTTCTTTTCAACTCAATCCACGTGGGATACCTCCGCGACAATTCAGGCTCCCCGTCCGCATTTCTGGTCAACACTGCATTGCGAGGATTCCTGCCTACATATAATTTGTCCCCGGCTACATAAACATAAGGCAACCCATAAGCAACACCTCCGCCACCCCACATCAGGTCGGCATCTAAATATCCGTCTTCCTGTCTCACCTGAAGCCAGCCAACGGATCTTTGTCCGAAATCGAAGGTCCATTGTCCCAAGTAAGAAGAAACATCGTTTTGAGGAGTGTCCGCACGTGAATCTTGTTTTGCTTCACTGCACGACAATGAAAAACATCCCCCAACAATCACTAAAATTAAACTTAAAATAGTTAATGATTTCATAATATAAGTTTTTAAAAAGTCTGTTTTTTAATTTTTTGTTGTTATTCCGGATAATTTGTAATTAAAAACTTCTGTAAAACCTCTACTCCGGGATCTTGTCTGAACTTTTTCAGAACCAAAGTATCTGATAGCAAGCCTACCTACCGACCACCTTTTCAAATGGACATCTATTCCTAACCCTTTTTGACGGTTAAAAGTATGGAATAAGCTCCACGATAAATCTTACAACACCGAGCCGTAAATTTCCATGTCGGCGATTGCGACAGCTTTGTTGTCAAGTATTCGGAGCCGTACATAACGGGCTTTTACAGGCGGAATGTCCACATCTGTTGTATTCACCTGATTGTTGCGCTGTTCGTTTGCTGTTTTCCACTTTTTGCCGTCTTCACTGGTTTCAACCACAAACGATTTGGCTCTGTAAGTTTCATCCATACCGTTCACCGCTCCTGCGTGCCTGATTACAAAACGATTGATTCGATAGGGTTGAGTAAAATCGAATTGTATCCATTTACCGCCTTTCGGGGAAGAAACCCAAGTGCGTTCGGCAGCGCACGTGCCGTCGGCGGCATAATCCGCATGAGTGGTCGTAGCACCGGAGGTGATTTTCATTTTCGACGATAGGGTCAAATTGAAATCCAAGCCATTCGCTTCGTTGTATAAGGCAAAGAAATGGTCGCCGCGACATACGACAATGTTGCCGGGAGAAATGGAGTCCAACCGTTCTTTCAGAATTACCATACTTTCGGGTCCCATACGCCATGACTCGCCTTGAGCGGTCAGGAAAATGGGGTGCTTGCCGTCAAATTGGGCAACCGCATCGCGGTTCATTCGTACAAAAACATCGGGTCCGTTGGCATAACAGGGGTAATTGGGAAGAAAAGCCAGCTTGTTCTGTTTAACGTATGAAGGAATTTTGCCTGTTTGCCTTTCCCAATCCTGCTGTGTCACGCCATACAAGTAACGGCAATAGGTGGCATACGCGTCCATTTGTCCTTGATTTATCTCGTCCCACACGGTAATTACTCGCAGGCCGCTTTTTTCTAAATAACGTTGTGTGAGCTTCAGGTATTCATCAAATGCCTTGCCGCCCGTATTGTTCCACTTATAATTGTGGGCATCGTAAAGAAGTGTATAGCCCAAGCCCGATGGACCTGAAGCAAAAAAGTCATTCGGAGTAGCTGTTTTGTAGTAATAGTTGAGGAGACCGGGTCCCAAGTCGGGCAATGCCGGACTAATCGTCCAATTAATCGGGATAATGCCCCGATCGGGATTTTCCCACAGTCTTGCCATCGCATTTTGGCAGTACTGAATGTTATCGCCATCACTGAGGAAAAGTGCTAAGTAGACCTTGTTTTCGAGTTCGGGTTTTTGGGGAACTACCGGCATGTTGATGACATGACTCATTCCTGCAAAGACCGTTGCATTTTCGTAATAATCGGCAGGAACGGTTGATATGCCATGTTCCGTCCCGATGCCGATGCCCGACCGTTCCTCGGGCCACCAGCCCAATATGATGCTTTCGCCTGCCTTCATATCTTTGAGGAACAATCGAAGTACATTTTTTTCCGGCACATTGCGCGGATCGAGCCATATCACTGCAGCGCCTGCAGCCACTGCAATATCTCGGATATAGGGTACGGCGCGGTGGTGGACGAGCAAGCGTTTGGTGCAGTCTTTCCAATAGGTATTATACAAGTAGAGATAAATATCTTCAGGCGTGGTGTAAGGCAATTCTGTCAAATCCACTAACACCGGGAATTTCATATCGTTCGCTGACAACTGTTCGTATTCGGCGGCCGTAACGGGGAGTGCATTTCGTAATCCGGCCACCGTGGTTGCCAGGTTGCGGTAATGTGGGCTTTTTTCGATGCTGTACAGGACTACGCCGGTGATCCTGTCGCGGTATTTACGCACAAGTTCCCATTTATTTTCGGGTGTATATTCCCTGAGTTTCAATTCCAGGAGTTGTGGCCATTTCATGCTTTCCGCTCCCGATTGACGGAGCAGTAAAACAGAAGGTTTCGTTTTGTTGACCAATCCTTGCAGGGCGGAGAACATTACACTTTCTTCGGAACTATTGCTTCTGTACTCCACCCGTATGACGTCGAGCGTATCGGCAGGTATAGCAAAGGTTGGGAACGCTTGACCTTCCGGCCAGGACATCCCTCTATCCTGCGTCGAAAAGGTGCCGGATATCCCCATACCTCCCTTCAAAGAGGGAATAGCGAGAATAAACATACCAGCAAGAATAAGACTGCGACGAATGATTTTTTGTAATTTACGTTTCATTCTTACATAATTTACTTTTCCCAGTTCAAACATAGGAAATTATTAGTTAATATTGAATTTCTACTCTATTAAATCGTCCGACATCCGAACCCTTACTATGAATTCCAGGTGTGGAATATCGTTCTCTTTGCGGTAAGCCGAGAAGATAAACGGGGTCGTTGACATAAACCGACTCGCCTTCTTCGTTTACATAACCAAAACGGTAAATATATCCTGTCGTTATTTCGAGGAATAGAGACAACGTATTCAATTTAAATGACCTTGTTTCGATTAACGAGTAATCGCCGTTCGAGACTTTCCAAAACTCTATATTTGAATTTCGCAGTGATAACCCGATGGCGCTATTCCTGCCTCCGGAAAAGCAAATTCCTGCCGATGAGGATGATGCTTCAACAATAGCTGTCAAACGATATTCGCTTTTCCTGGGACGTAAGCCGAAAAATGAACCTATGGGCGAATCGTTGCCTTTCAGTTCCAATGTATTGTTGTTTATATTAAATTCAGGTTTGGGTTGCGAGGCGTTCCACATCCATTCACCGTTGAGTTCTTTGGATGAAAAGATGTCCACAAAATCGGAAATTTTCTCCTGAACAGTTCCGGGAAAAGGTGTTTCAGCCTGTAATGACGGTGTTTTCCCATAGCGGAAATAAGGCCAGCCGGTTTTTTCATCCCAAAGTATCTCGTCCATCATCCCTTGCCTGCCCGTATATATATTTGTCATTACATTATAAGCGTGATACATAAAAAAATAACGATTATTCGGAGTAGCGACCAATGTGCCGTGACCCGGACATCGCCAATGATCATCGCCGACAAGGATTGGATTTTCGGAATATCTTTCCCAGGGTCCTCTGATATTTTCTGCCCGTGCAACGCCGGTCATGTAGTTGCAATTGATACCGCAACAACTGTTTCCGGCATAGAACATATAAATATAATCACCGTGTTTCACCAGGCATTGCCCTTCTATGCCGCCGGCTTCCCAGTCATGGATATTGGCTTCTAAAAGCATAAACGATTCTCCTTTTACCGATAAACCATCATCGGACAATTCCGCACCCAATATTTGAATAATACGGTCACGGTCAAGCCCGTAGGCTTTCCAAGTAATATAGAGCTTTCCATCGAGTTCAATCACGAACGCATCAATGGCTTCATTGGTCCATTCAATAATCAAGCCATGGTCTGTGAATCCTTTATGAATGTCGTCGGTGGATGCAACGCCAACGAATGATTTACGGTCGCTTTTTCTGCGGGCTGTGTAATAAACAAAATAAGTGTTGTTATGATAAAACAGTTCGGGAGCCCAAAAACTTCCCATGGTCCATTCGGGCATTTCTTTGAATATAGGTCCCACATATTTCCAATTAACCAAGTCGTTTGATTCATAAACACGATAAGGTGGTGCCGATTCACCGGACGTACCGGCAGTGTAATAAGTATCGCCGACCCGAATCACTGTCGGATCCGGAAAATCACAGGCTATCACCGGATTGCGGTAAGTCGATTCCTGTGAAAACAGATTCTGCCATAGTAGCAGAAAAACGATAAAATGAAGATATTTATTCATAATTAATTCTTGTTTTCTTCGGGGATAATCTTTATGTAGGAGGGTTCGTTGTTTCTGCGCCTGCCTTTGTTCATTAAGGCATCAACGGTGACAAACGAGCTGTCATTTTCGGGAAATGTAAAACGAAACATGGCGGCGCGCTCGGTCGGCGTAATCTCAGTCACGATATCGAAATCGGCTAAATATACGCTGTAATAATACGGTTTGACTACTTCTGCCTTGTGCGAAAACCAGCTGGCACGTTCATTTTCGTTGAAATGCGGACTTCCTGTTACAGGCATAATGACAAATTGTCCATAGTCATTGATCCATGGACTGGGTTGATGGGTTTGTTTGAAACCGCGAATTTTGTCTGAATCGTAAACGTAAGCCCATCCGTTACCCAACTCTCCGGTTTGAGGCATCCAAAAATTCATACCCCAAGGTAGGGCAATTGCCGGATAGGTATTTCCATTCGAAAACGAGTGTTTGGATAGCGTACCCATTAATGGATTGACCCACTCTACGGGGTCAGCCGGTTCTTCAATCGTTTGCGCTGTTATAAACGTAAATTCTGCAAACAGGAAAAAAATGCTGTAAATAAAAATTCGCTCCATTTCTTAAATTATTTGTCTGTTGATTGTTCTCGTTAATCGATTATTCTGCTTAAAAGCTTTTTTGTTTCTTCCTGATAATAATGCATACGCATTTGCCAAATCAATTCTTGCAAGTTAACGAATCGTTTTATTCAACGTTAAAGAGGGCGTGCGATTGCCTAAGAGACCAATTTTGAAAAAATCAGCCAATGAAACCCATGCGAATTGAGCCGAATAGTTGAAGGTGCGCAAACTTGATACCCTTACGTCGTCTCTGTTGTCGTAATTGTCGTTGGCTATCATTTCCGGCCTCCAGCCAAACAGGTGGTCCATTGGTAAGAATCCGTTGTGGTAGAAGTTATCGTAAGCGAAGTTAAGTGTCTTAGAAAATGCGTCAATGTAATAAGAAGTGTGGTAGATGTCATGGATATAAATTTCGACCCAAGCACGCAGCAGGCAAGCGTCAAATTCGGCTTTGCCTGTTCTGTGTTGCGGAAACGAATAGAAACCCTCTTTCCGGCTCGAATCGGCGAAGTAATTGAAAGAAGCATCGGATAAAGCAACCACGTCATCGAAGTATCTTTTTCTTTTCGCAGGGTCTTTTACTACGCGGTATAAATCGGTGACACCTGACAACGTAGAGCCTGAATTGTATGAATATGCCCTCTGATCCAGGTTACCATGCGCGGTAGTCGTTCTCAGTCCCTCGTTAGGACCGGATGTAGGAACGGTTGTAACGATTCCTCCTATCATATCGGCGTAAACGTTGTCGGGGCGTTTAAATGAGTTATAGACAAAATCATAGATTTTAATGGCATAGTCGAGATAATATTCACTTTTAAGCGCGGAATGGGAGGTTACGATATTTGTGTTATAACCGCCTCGCACCAAATAATTTATCTCCTCTTTGGAGTCTTTGTAGATTTCGGCTAACCAAACTAACGGTGAAATAAGCGGGCTGTTTGAGCAAGTATGTTTGCTTAGATAGCCGGGTCCCCATATAATACCACCCCACTCTTCACCGTTGGGCTGTTTGCTTTGATCCCAGCCGTCCAAACAATAGGCGGTAAGATATTCGGAATATTCCAAATACCATTTTCTACGTTCTTCGTTTGTCGATAAGGAGTTACCTGTCAGACTTTCAGCTTCTTTTTCGAGCATAAAATAGGCTTCCAGGAAGCAACGAATCAACCACATTTGATCGTCATACACGTTTTCACGTCCGCTGACATCATAATTTAAGGGATCAATTTTTGTTTGTCTGGGAACACCGATAATATTCTCCCAACGAACGTTTGCTTGCGTTGTTGACGTAAATACGGAAAAACCTTTATAATAATCGAGGTTTATCGTGCAGGCGTCCCAAACGAGTTGCTCATAAAAATGAAACAGTTGTGCATAAATTGGATCCGCATCGGGCAGGTCTTTGATAGTCTGGAGGCTTTTCATTGCCACTAACAGCATTTCGATAATGTTCGTGTACTCATAACAGTTATAACTTCTGCCTACGGTTTCGCCCGTATGGATATTAAATTTGGGGCGTGGGTTTATGATGCGGTTATTTTTCCAATCATCATAGCTTGTATATTTCCAAATTGTATGGTTGGCAATTTGCACTGCACGCAGCAAATGAACGTAGTCTGCGTTTTTGGCAAGCAGTCTGTCAAGTCCGATTGCGTGTACATAAACATGGCGTGCTTTGTCAGTGCCCCAATACAGATTGCTGCCATCCGCAAAAATCGGATGAGGAGAGGCAGCGGCTTTGACCGATGCTTTTGCAGAAGCGGCGGTAGAGTCGTCAGGATAATGGTAAACAGTGAGCCATTCCTCCTCTTTCGTAATTGTAAGCTGATTAAAACCCTCTTTTTTTTCTGAAACGACCGTAAATCCGTTCATTTCAAAAACACCTTTAATTTCGTCATACGCTCTGCCGACCGGCGGAAATTCCATACCCGGAATAGTTACGGACGACGGTACGGACTGTGCAAAGATACCTGCTGTAAAGGTTACACACATAAAAAATACAAAAACAGACTTCATTATAATTATTATTAATACTGCGAACGCTGTATGATGATTTTCTTTTTATACAATATACTATTTTAATAGTTTCATCCCAAATCCGGGAGAATCAGAAACTTGTATTTTTCCGTCGATTATAGAATAATTGCCATAATCAATATCATCGGATAAACAAGTTACACCTTCAAGAGTAACCACATTCCCAAGACCGGCAGCAAGATGAGCAGTATAATGTGTTTTTAATCGGTCACCCCAAGCATGTGGACTTGCTGTCATTCCCCATTTTTTCAGATATGGCATGAGATTTATCCAACGAGTAAAGCCATAATCATACGTATCCGGTAAGAACGTGTTCATCGTTTTCTCCTGACCTAAGGTAAGGCATACGTCAAAATCAGGATTTAATTCACCGTCTGCATAAAGCGTTTTTTCAAAACCATTATTATCCATCCATTTTCTTAACTCTCTGCCTTCATTCAATGTCTCTCTAAAAGGTTCTTCTATCCAAAATAAGGGTATGTCTCCAATCCCTTCTAGAAATTGTATCGTATCTTTAAGATCATACATGTCGTTAGCGTCAACTAATATTTCCGTATTTCTGTCTTTAAAGGTCTGATGTATTAATTTTACAACTTCAATATCTTTCTTTAACCCTTCGGCGTGGGGATACCATCTCCCGCTTCTGCCAATTTTAGCTTTGAATTGGCGGTATCCATAATTGTAATCCCATTGGCAATTTTCTAAAATAATGTCCAGGCTTTTGGACATATTTTCAGGATTTAATTCATCTAAATAAATCATACCACTATAAACTGGCATCTCCTTACTTCCTTCGTTTCCAATCAACTTATACACGGGTTGATTTAAAATATTACCGCATAAATCAAATAAAGCGAATTCTACGGTTTGGTCTAAAGCAACGTTAATTATGCCATATTTTGGATTTATTAAATCTGAAACTTTTTTGTTTTTCATAAAATGAAAAAGTCCTTTGGCTCTGTTTCCTGAAAGGCCCCAACCTGTTGCACCTTGATCTGTATATAACCTAATTACTGTGCTTTTATGATGTTGACCGTGAAAATCAATTCTCCCATTTTTACCCACAAACCGAGGCCAATGGAAATTGACTTCAATTAATTCGTATTTCTCAATTTTATGCTGATCCAATTCTGAATAGTTTGTCATTTCCAAAAAATGGTTTGCAGATGTTGCTTTCGCATTAAACTGATTGTTGAGCGATAGAGCTCCGCCAATAGCTGTAAGTGTTCCTGTTCTTAAAAAATTTCTTCTTTTCATAAAAATTATATGTTTATTTAACGCAAAAATTGTGTCATTACCATTTTATTTCCACCGTTATCCCATCGGGGTCGTTTTCGAACTTCACCAAACAGGTACTTGATGTTTCGTCCCACAAATGTCCGGCTACTGTGATTACTTCGCCATTCATATTCTTTACCGTCACTTCTTTAGGCTTTTTGGGTAGTAACACACGACTCACATTATTTGTTTCTAAGGGACTTTTTGCTACAAACGAGTAAAATCCGCTTTTGGATACTTCATCATAGATACGCGATGCACCGCACAATACAGCCGGCTTTTTCTTGTTTTTCACCTGCTGCACATTATAGAGGAAAGTTTGTTCGTCAGGATAAATTACTTTTTCTTTCAAGACGGGCAGTGTGGGGTCAAACAGGTCAATGAATATACCCTTCAATGTTAATGGCTCGTTCGATACGTTTTCGTCCATCACAGAAGCAATGATGTACGGACCGCGCTCCAGATAAAAGCTGTTTTTTGTTTGGAACTTGTCCTTGTTGTTGGGTGCCGTTTCGAATGCTTTTTGTACAGTGCTTAAAAAAATCTTGTCGCCGTCTTCGTTCATCACAAAATTCTTGGGTTCTTCACGGATTACATACACCTTCCCTTTTCCGCAGGCGTATTCACCTGTATCAGGGGTATCGGAAGCCAGACCCATCAACTGAAACAGATGTTGCGACGGAGCTTTGTAGGTATTGCCGTCGGTATTCCACCATTCCATTACGGTTTGGTAAGCATCCGTATCCAAACCGCAATAAATGAGTACGCCACCCTCCTTTACCCATTGGGCAATGTATTGGTGAAAATTCGATTGTATGGGTTTCATATTCGAATAAGACATTATTAATACCTTCAAGTCTTTCCATGTATCGGGATAACTGACGTTTTCGATATGTACGGTACTTATGGGTATCCCTCGTTTCAACAAAGGTAATGTTTGTCCGTAAAAATTTGAAAATTGCGGGTCGGTTAAATTTTCCTCCTGATATTGCATGCTTCCCCTGTTAAACACTTCCACTACTTCACCATCCTGATTATGTGTAGGATAACGTTGAAACATCAGCGAATTTGCCATCAGCACGCCAATGCCTTGGGTACCGGAGACTTTGTTCTCCGATAACGGCATGTCGTTCAGTGTATTTATCATCACCTGCATCTGCGTAGAGTAAAAACGAGGTATTCGTTCCCTTGTGGTACAGGTATCGCATGTTTGGTACAATCCTTCGTAGATACGGTCAGGCCAAGGCATTACCTCATAGTTGTACACCATCGGATAAAGCAGTTGTGCGACGAAAGTAGCCTGGTAGTTTTTCTTAAAATCCGACCAATTACGTGCCCAATCCTCAATTGGATCGGTAAGGAAGAACATTTTTCGTCCTGTCGGACGAGTCATTGACTCCATGGAACCGTATTCAAGAAAAGCATTTTCGAATACTCTTTCTTTACGAACGCCGTTAAAGTAGTTCGGCTCGCGTGCTGTGCCTGTCCACACTTGGGCGATGTAGCCATCCATGCTCGGCAGGGAAGCCAAACTGGCGTGAGGACTGACAATCTGCCACGATGAGTAGTTCACCAGCGAGTGCGTAGGGACATAGCAACGAACGTCCATTCCTTTGCTTTTTCCATACTCTTTAGCAAACGTGAACACGTCCTCCAAAGCGCGGTAATACAAATGGTATTTCAGTTTGTTGGACAGATACGTATTTTCCGGCGATTCGTGCTGCGGACGCCAGGGAAACCCGTAATATTCTTCCCACTCGCGTTTAAATGCCTCACTATAGCCGGCTCGCATCCAAAATTCGGGTTCTTCCAGATGGATGGCATCGATACCGGCATCAATCACGCGTTTGATGTGTACTTCTTTCATGTATTTCAGAAAGTTTCTGGAAGGTACGATGTAAGGCACATTGCGACCATGCCATATCGTATCGCCTTTTACCGTAACCTGTCCTTCATCCCAATGCGTTTCTCCGTCCCATTGTCCGGTAAAATAGTCCTGATAACCACCCCAAGCAATACCGGTCATAAAATGGGTGATATATCCCCGATCCCGCCATGTCTGAACTCGTTCTTCAAACGTCATCGCAGGTCGGTTGTTTGAAGCGCGGCGGTCGCCTGTACCATATACAATCGCGATATCGGATCTGACGTCAGTCACCGGCTTCCAGGGTTGAGAGGTCTGAAAAGCAGTTTTTTCTCTACCGAAAACCGAATCGTCCGTATTCACCGGCTTCGTTTGACAGCCAACGAACATGACCGCCAAAATGGGACATATTACTAATCTTGTACTCATCATTTTATTACCATTTTATTTCCACCGTTATCCCGTCGGGATCATTTTCAAACTTCACCAAACAGGTATTTGATGTTTCGTCCCATGAATGCTCAGCAGCACTGATTACTTCGTCGACAGTATTCTTAACCGTCACTTCGGTTGGCTTTTTGGGTAGTAACACGCGACTCACATTATTTGTTTCTAAGGGGCTTTTTGCTACAAACGAGTAAAATCCGTTTTTGGATACTTCATCATAGATACGTGATGCACCGCACAATACAGCCGGATTTTTTTTGTTTTTCACCTGCTGTACGTTGTACAGGTAAGCCTGTTCGCTCGGATAAATTGTTTTTCTTTTAAGACAGGCAGCGTGGGGTCGAACAGGTCAATGAAGATGCCTTTCAACGTCAGCGGTTCGTTCGATGTGCTCTCGTCCATCACAGCGGCAATGATGTACGGACCACGTTCCAGGTACAAGCTGTTTTTGTTTCGAGTTTGCCCTTGTCGGGTGTCGTTTCGAATGCTTTTTGTACGGTGGCAAAATAGGTTTTATCACTGTTTGCACTCAGTACAAAATTTTTAGGTTCTTCACGAATTACATAGACCTTGCCTTTTCCGCAGGCGTATTCACCTGTTTCGGGAGTATCGGAAACCAGACCCATCAACTGAAACAAATGTTGCGACGGAGTTTTGTAGGTGTTGCCGTCGGTATTCCACCATTCCATCACAGTTTGGTACGGGTCCATATCCTGACTGCAATAGATCAGAACGCCGCCGTTTTTTACCCATTGAGCTATGTGCTGATGATACCCGGACTGCATTGGTTTCATGTTCGAGTAGGACATCACCAGCACTTTCAAACCTTTCCACGTATCGGGATAGTTAACATTTTCAATGTGTACGGTACTTACAGGTATTCCGCGTTTCAGCAGCGGCAGCGTTTGTCCGTAGAAGTTGGAAAACTGCGGGTCTTCGTATCCGTCATGGGTGGGATAACGTTGAAACATCAGCGAATTTGCCATCAATACGCCGATACCATGCGAACCGCTCACTTTGTTATTCGAGAGCGGCATATCGTTCAGTGTATTAATCATCACCTGCATCTGTGTGGAGTAGAAGCGAGGAATTCGTTCCCGGGTACTACACGTATCGCAAGTTTTGTATAATCCTTCGTAAATACGGTCAGGCCAAGGCATCACCTCATAATCGGCAATCATCGGATAGAGCAATTGAGCGGTAAAAGTAGCCTGATAATTTTTTTTGTAATCGACCCAGTCACGTGGCCAATCCTCAATGGGATCGGTAAGGAAGAACATTTTGCGTCCGGTGGGACGTGTCATTGACTCCATAGAGCCATATTCGAGGAAAGCATTCTCAAATACACGTTCCTTTTGGACGCCATCGAAATAGGTCGGTTCGCGCGATGTACCTGTCCAGACTTGTGCAATGTAGCCATCCATGCTGGGCAGTGACGCCAAACTGGCTTCCGGACTAACAATCTGCCACGAAGAGTAATTGACCAACGAATGAGTTGGCACGTAGCAACGAACATTCATTCCCTTACTTTTGCCGTATTCCTTCGCGTAAGTAAACACCTCGTCCAATGCGCGATAATACAGATGGTATTTCAGTTTGTTGGACAGATACGTATTTTCCGGCGATTCGTGCTGCGGACGCCATGGAAATCCGTAATAATACTGCCATTCACGTTTGAATGCCTCACTGTAACCGGCACGCATCCAAAATTCGGGTTCTTCCATGTGTATCGCATCAATTCCTGCATCAATTACACGTTTTACATGTTTTTCCTTGATGTATTTGATGAAATTCATGGAAGGCACGATATAGGGCACCATCCTTCCATGCCAAATCGTATCGCCTCTGACCGTCTTCTGTCCTTCGTCCAGATGCCATTCGCCGTCCCATTGTCCGGTGAAGTAGTCCTGATAATTGCCCCAGGCAATACCGGTCATAAAATGGGTGATGTATCCGCGGTCACGCCACGTCTGCACTCTTTCTTCAAACGTCATCTCGGGCCGGTTGTTTGAAGCGCGGCGGTCGCCTGCACCATACACAATCGCGACATCAGCTCTGACGTCAGTCACCGGTTTCCATTGACCGGAGGTCTGAAAAGCGGTTTTTTTCTCTCGGTGTGTCTTGGATCTGCAGACTTTGGCATGACATCATCCACAGAACAGCGAGAAGTACGCATATTAAAATATTGATTTTCATACGATTATATTATTTTTTTACATCCAGGTGTATGACAATTGAGCGAAGCGAAATCGCCGACTTCTTTTAAAAATCTTAGCCGGAGGCAACTCGCAATAATCATGTTCACTAAAGTTAGATATTTTCTCGCTGTGGCAGAAGACAAGCTTGCTTGTCTTCTGTTCATTCAGCTTAACGAAAATATTCTTGTGTGTAATGGTTTACATGCTCGTTTCATAGATTTTTATTATTGATGATTGGGTAAATTATCGGGTGGATTTCGACATGGAGGGGGGTCTTGCATCGCGGGAACTACCCCAGCTTTTGTTGGGTCGCGGCCCCATTTGAAATACAAGCTTTCCTCCCCGAACGATATCGGAGTGCTCGATCCATGGTCTGTTGTGCGGTTGTCCATTCAATGTAGCCGACTGAATATATTTATTCTGTGCCGAAACATTTTTTGCTTCAATAATAAACTCTTTTCCGTTGCCTACGTTGATAATGACCTCGTCAAAGATCGGACTGCCTATGTCAAAAATCGGTCTGCCGGGGCATTGCGGATAAATGCCCATTGCATTCAACACATACCAACTCGACATTGAGCCTCCGTCTTCATCGCCGCTTAGTCCGAAAGGCGTGGTATCATACCATACATCCAACATCTGTCGCACCTTGTTTTGAGTCATCCATGGCTGGCCTGCATAATTGAAAAGGTAAGGAATGTGCCATGCAGGCTCGTTCCCATGCGTGTACATCCCCATAAGACCTGTCATATCGGGGAATTGTGCAAGAAACTGAAGTTTGTCGTTGCGGTGGGCCACCACAAACAATTCGTTTAATTTGTCGAGAAACTTCTCTTCGCCGCCCATCAAATTGATAAGTCCCTGTACATCGTGTTGCACATGCCATGTATATTTCCATGAATTGCCTTCGGCAAAGTAACCTTCACCGGCAAACCCTCCCGAATACATGGGGTCAAACGGTTCAATCCATTTTCCGTCAGCCGACTTTGGTGCCATCAATCCGAGTTCGGGCTTATACAAATTCTGATAGTTGTGCGCACGTTTCATAAACAATTGATAATCTCCCTCTTTTCCCAACTCTTTTGCCATTTGCGCCAGACACCAATCGTCGTACGCATGTTCGAGTGTTACCGAAACAGACTGTCTTCGATGCCAACTGTGCACTTCCGGCACCCATTCTCCCACACTCGGCTCGGGAAGCCACTGCGACTGATAGGGCAATCTGTTATACTTATCGAAGGGCTTACTATCGGGTAACCATTGATGATTAATAAATTCCTGCCGCGTAGTATCAAAATCTTCACGGACAGGTAAAGCGGGAAAAAATCCGTTATCGAAGTAACATTGCTCCAGTTCGGTGATATACATCTCATCTTTCCAGGGTATCATGGTTGCTTCGTTATGATTTTTCTTCATGGCTGCGTATGCCTTTTCAATGTCATAATCGCGTACTCCCCTGAAATATGCATCCACAATAACTGCGGTGGAATGATGACCTATCATTGCTCCTGAACTTGGCAACCAACCGGTTTGGTCATATCTTGTGAGCCAATTTTGAATGGTCCGGTTTGTTTCTTCGGGTTTAATCAGCGACAGAAGCGGATAGGCGCCACGATACGTATCCCATACATTGCCCATTCGAAGTGCGCGTGTACGATGAAGGGTCGTATAAAAAAGCTGACGTTGTTTTTCCGTGCCGCCTTTCACCTTAATCAAACCCAACTCTTCATTCCACAGTTTTTTTGCATTCTCTTTCAGTTGTTCAAAGGTCGAAGTACCGATTTCGTTTATCATAAAAGCGTGGGCTTCATCCATGCTGTTCCGTGATATGGCGATTTTCAATTCGATGATCTCCGGCGAATGGGTAGCCGGATAACTGACATAACAACCAATATTGCTGCCTGTTTGCGTTTGTAAACCTGCATGTAGCGTATCATTCCGCCAAGTGCCCTGCGAAGCGTAAGGCTTACTTACTACTGCATGGAAAAAGGACATGCCGGGACCGCCCATCCTGGTTCCTCCTCTTGCCGGATCCTGCCGGCGCGGTATGGATGCACCTTCAATAATAGTATTGCCTTTAAATTCCACATTCATATTTCCATTTAAGTTCAGGAACAAATTGGATGTTTCGTTTTCAGGCAGGGTAAATCTGAAAATAACTGTATTGTTGGTGATGGTAAATTCTGCATTGATATCAGGGTCTTCAAGCAGTACCTGATAGTAATAAGGAGTTGCTTTTTCATGGTCGTGATCAAATCGTGACGCATTTTCCGTGACACCGATTTTCATTTTACCGGTATTTGCCATCAGGCTTCCAATACTCAACGGAAATCCAAAAATTTTATCGGCAAAATACCAATCGGTCATCGGCCGGAATGTAGGAAATAAACCAATCGTTCCACCCGGAACTTTAATTACAGGAGTTGTGCCCCTTGTTTTTGGATTGATCGTGCCGATATACATATATACATCGTCAGCCGGACTTTGAGCCGTAACGGAATTGCAACCCAAAAGTATCAGGGCGCATAAAATTACATACGACAATGATTTTCCTTTTATTAAAACATTGGGTTTCATCTTCATATTATAAATTATGAATGAGTTATGTCAGGGTTATTTTTCATTCGTGAATAGTTGATTTAAAGACAGGCCTGTCAGCAACAATCGAGGGACTTCCTCCGATCACGTAGGGCCAACCGGCTCTGTCCCATCGGATTCTGTCCAACATTAATTTCCTGCCGCCACTCGGATCTGTGTTATCAAACGCATGATACAGTATCCAATCATTGCCGGCATCATCCTTGATGATATTGGAACAATGTCCTGTTCCGGTAAAACGCTCATTATGATTGATGACTAAACTAAAACCATTCTCAAGCATATTTTTTCCGCTTTTGTCGCGGTAGGGTCCTAGAAGGGATTCCGATCGTCCTACGATCAGCTGATAAGTACTTGTCACTCCTTCACAGCAAGTCCCTATGGAGGCGAATAGATAATAATACCGTCCTCTTTGGTGAATCATGGCTCCTTCGTAGATATCGCCGGCGACTAAAATTTTCTCAGCTCCTTCTTTCAACGATAGTCCATCATCATTCAGTTCAATTGCATAAATGCCATTAAAACTACCCCAGAAGAGGTACTTTTTACCCGCATCTTCCACATAACACTGATCGATGGAGTTGACCACTCCCACCTTATTTGCCCGAATCAATTCACCTTTATCTTTGAAAGGACCTTCGGGCTTATCCGAAACCGCAACTCCGACACCATTGGTAAGCCATCCCATATGCTTTGACATGGTGTAAAATAGGACATACTGCCCATTGATATATTCAATATCAGGTGCCCATATGCCTGCATCCTCCTCAAAGTTGGGACGAGTTTCAGGAGTAAAGGCGGTGCCGGCAGAAGTCCAATCTACCAGATTACGGGATTTCATAATATTGATAAGTCTTGACGTTGTGTAAACATAGAAATAGCCGTCTTGCGCCCGGATTGCGGTCGGATCAGGCATATCTTTTCTAACGACCGGATTGAAATACTTCTCGGCCATAACGAGTGTGTCTTGTGAATAACTGTCAGCGCCTGAATAAATAAAGAAGAGAAAAAAAGCAAATAAAAAATGCTTCATCCGTAACCTAATGTTTAATACAATGTAAAATGATGTTTTAAAAAAATGGGAACACTTCCATTGATAGGGAAATGTTCCCATAGCAACATACCAAACTATTCAGGCATATCCACTCTCTTTATCTCATTGTAATTTGGACGATTGACACCTACAGTTTGATACCTGATTCTTGCCCCGCAACGTACAAATACTACGTGACCTTTGGGAACCGGTTGAGTAGTCATGGTAATGGTTTGATCGAAACCAAGATGATCCACAAATTGTGAACTCGTGGGCCAATTATAATCCACCGAATTTCCCGTAGAAGGGAAATTTATAACTCTCCAATAGTCTTGCCCTTGATTCCAACCCAAATGCGGAGATTCACTGCAAAACAAATTGACTGACATGACCTCGGCTGAGTTACTAGACCATGTACCCGTTGGCTCAAGCAATTCCTTCAATCTTTCCTCTGTTACACCCCGTGTAACTTTAAAACTACACTGAATTCTCCTGTCGGATAATATTTCTGGTTCTCCTACCCATTCTATTCTAAGGAATGGCTCCACGTCAAAATCAACAGTAGTTTTTCCCCCCTTAATATCGCCAGTCCAAGACTTGTCTTCAATGACCGTTCCATCAGATTTTGTACGTTTCAACGGCACGAAAGGTCCGTCGCATTGTACATAGTACGTTCCGGCAAACAACTTGTTATTATTGTAAATGCCTTCTTTCATACACCACATATCGTGATACTCGGCAGTTTCCGACCAACTGATTTCCTGCAGGCGGATACGTATTCCTTCGCTGCCCTGGTTGGTTAATACCGGCCTTGCACCTGAGGGATGATTTCTATCCCAAATGGTGCCGGAAATGGTTTGGTCAGGCTCATCGTAATTATCAAGTTTGAACAAGTCACACGAACTGAAACTTGTGATTATATAACTAGCTAAAATAAAATTTATTAATTTCTTCATATCGAATAGGTTTTAAGAAATTTAACGGAAAGGCTGCTGGTCGATAACAGAGCTTTTGGATACTTCGCTGCTTGGAATAGCCAGATAGTAATTGAGTTCACGAAATGTATATGTATACCCATTTGTATGCAATCGTATATCAAAGAAATATTTATTGGCTTTTTCGGAATAAAAAGGATACAGCCCGCGAAAACGATATCCGTCGTTATATGTATTTCCAAGGATGTCTTTGTCGGTATGGTGCGTTCTCCAGCGCCGTATATCCCAAACGTTTTTATGTTCGTAAGCCAGTTCTTTCTGTCGTTCCTTACGGATGAGCATCTTACCGTCTTCGTTAAAGACAAGCGGTAATCCTGCATCAACAGTGGCTCCGGCGCGTGAACGGATTGCTTTAATAGCCTCTTCTGCTAATTGACGCATATCAGCACCGTCAGGAGATGATTCGCCTAAGAGAGAGAGTTCGCAGGCCGCTTCCGCCATAGTCAGCAAAACCTCTGCATATCTCATCAGAACGAAATGTTGCGTACAATTACCTTCTGTGACCTCGCTTGTTGGTTTGTCCTCAACGATCCATTTCCGTATTGTAAATCCGGTATTCGCACAATTCGCATCATTATAAGGACCGTTTATACCGCTTGCATTCATTATCCTGCCATCATCTAATGTTACTATGGTGCGGTTATCACTACTCCGATCTACATACAGAACCTGGTTCAGGTATTCACCTCTGCCTGTGAAAGCGTCTACTGATTGATATTCGGGATTGGTCGTTGAACTATAAAGTTCAGTCCCTTCCTGTTTCAGCAATGGTGAGATACCATTTGTCACCGCGCCCCTGAAAATGCCGGTGCGTATATCCATCACTTCACCTTTCATCACATCCATTGGAAAACAGACATAAGCGCGCAGGCGCGGCTCGGCATTCTTAAATATATCCATCGGACTGTCGTACATCAGGTATTTCCTGTTCGGATCGTTTTTGTCAGGCAAATCGAAGTTCTTGAGGGTTCCGTCGGGGTATCTGTCAATATCAGGGAGTTCGTACATTTCCACAAAGTCGAGTGGTGGACATGCTTCTGATGTATAGCCCCCGCCCATAAGCTGCCTAGGAACCGCATAGACGTCGTATCCATGTGCAGAGTTGCCATAAGAATATTCCTTGATATATATATTCTCAGGGCTGGAAGTATCGAAAAACATATTCACCATGTTTTTGAATTGGGTCTCAGGATCGGTGGCATCAGCACCATACAGACTGTATCTGTCCTTGCCGATGACTGCGCGTGCGGCAAGGTATGCTTCTTTAAAGTATTTTTTCGCATAAGTTGTCTCTGATCCCGGGTCGAACCCTTGTACCCGAACGCCAGTTTTTGCACCTAGGCCTGTCTGATTGTTGTACTTTGCCACAGAACCGGCATACAACATAGCCGCAGCTTTAAAGGATAAAGCAACATCTTTATTTGAATAACCGCGTTTGGGGCTTGTTTCATTCAAATAGGAGATGGCAAGGTCGAAATTGCTCAATACTTCATCCCATGTGTCTGCTTCAGTTGCCCGTGGTACTTCTAACGCACTGGCTTCATTGTCGGGATATTTTAATACTTCGTTCACAATAGGAACACCGCCATAACGCCTTGCTAATGCGTAATAAACCATAGCACGGGAGAAATACGCTTCACCGATATAATGGTTGTAGTTATTGAAATTACCCTCGTATTTGCTAATCGTTTCAAGCAAATAATTTGCATCGCGAAGTAATTGATAGCCTACCGACCAGTATTCACCATTACGTTGATTGCCTTCGCTTGTGAAGGTTCGTGGGGAGTCGCGGTGAATGCATTGTCCGCTATTGGCATCGGGTATAACCAGCCATCTGTCGAAATATTGTCTGTCAGGTGACCATTTAAAACACTCGAAAGGCATCTGACTGTATAGACGAGCTATGTATAGCTCTATGGTCTCGTCGTTTGTGAAAACATCATCGTCAGTCAATATTGTGGGTGAAGGGACATTCAAATCCGCGCACGAAATAAATATTCCGCCGCAAAATGCCACAACGATGAAGAAAAACATCAAATTATTAATTATGGATTTCATATTCATGTCATTAAAAAGTAAGTGATAAACCTAAAGTGAGGGTTTTATTATGGGGATACATAAAACCATAACTCGAATCGCCACCAGGATTTTCAGGGTCATAATTCCTTACCTTGGTAAGGGTAAATACATTGTAACCGCTAATAAAAATCCGTGATTTCAAACTCCTGTATTCAGGCAGATTGTATCCCAATTCGATATTCTTCAGGCGTAAATAAGCGGTGTTTACGCGATTAAATGTGCCATTGTCTTGACCTCTGGGGTTAAAGGCGTAATAACCTTTTACCCACTCAGTATTTGGATTGTAAGGGTCAGCCGTTGGGTCTTTTGGATGCCACCGATCTAATAACGCTTCTAATGTTGACGAATCGCCTCGTATTTGTTCTCCGTATTGCAACGAACCAAGAGCGCTCCCCTGAAACAAAATATCGAGGTCGAACTTTTTATAGGCGGCTGAAAAACTGAGAGAATAATTCACCAACGGCGTTGAGTTGAAATAAACAGGATGATTATCCCAACCATTTATTTCGCCGTCGCCGTTCCAGTCTACATAATAATAATTACCCGGATAAGTGCTGGAGCCGGTAAATACGTCATAGTTCCAAATTTGATCCCAATTCTGGAACTGCCCGTCGTATCCATATTGGGACCAGTATATTCCTTGGTAACGATTTGATTGACTGTTCAGCCACTTGTCTCTTGAACTGTTAAAAGTACGCTCATCATAATCTAATCTTTGATGACGTGTAATGGTACCCATTAACGATGTTCTGTAAGAGAAATCGCGCACACGGTTCCTGTGGGTAAGTTGCAATTCCAACCCGAAGTGACGGTCTGAATTTAAATTTTCCTGAGGAAGCGAGGCGCCGACCACTGTCGGGATACCACCCGTTCTTGTCGCTAACAGCCCATCACGATGCCTGTCGAAATATTCGAACGTGAAACCAAAAAGACCGTTCCAGGCATCAAAATCAATACCCAGATTGAACGTTTTTGACTTGTACCATGTAATGTTTGGATTGGGAATGCCTCTGTTTGATACTGAACCAACCCAACTTCCGTTAAACATATATCCGGTTGAAAATCGTTCTTCATTTGCACTCAGCGGATAGTTGTATCCTGTCATATACTGGTATTGCCCGGCAGTATCATCCCCCGTAATACCATAGGAAGTACGCAGTTTCAACTGCTCAATAAAACCCAGGGACGAGTTTTTGAAAAAATCTTCTTCGGAAACACGCCAAGCAACTGATCCGCTTGGGAAGAATCCCCATCTATGACCCGGAGCAAATATGGATGATCCGTCATAACGAAATTGAAATTCAGCCAGATATTTATCGGCGAAAGAATAATTGACCCTCCCTGCCAATGCATTGTTGGTACGTTCATAGTATTGAGAATCGCCGGTACGAATGCCCCCTTGTTGATTTAAAGCTACACCGGCCGCCATCGTTTCCTTTGGAAAAGCCAGTTCTCTCTGGGCATATAGGTTATCACCCTCGCGCCACAGCGATTCCCATATCAAGGTAGCTCCTAAACCGTGATGATCAATTTTTGTGTTGTAGTTCAACACAAACTGGGATATCTTTTGAGTCTTGAAGTATTGTTCATGGAGGTACCGGTTCACATTATACCTTGAAGCTACGCCTTGTGTATATGTATCGGATGCCTTATCATAGGTGTACTGGTATGTTTTTTTCCTATACTGCCTATAGTTTTCGAGATTATAGTTGTAGCCGAACAATCCTTTAACACTCAATCCTTTTACCCAGGGTATTTCGTATGTGAGGCTTGCTGTCGCATCGAACCACTTTTTCCGTCTCGTTTGCGAACCGATATAATTGCTATAAATCATGGAAAGAGGATTTTCCGTTTCAGTCACAGCTTGATTAAGCATCGTTTCTTCATCGTCGGCATAAGGACCGATAAGAGGGTTCATCCT
>AGTN01568989.1_pt1 | contig 28235 bp, 27 predicted proteins | sample 314218 | NCBI WGS metagenome assembly AGTN01 (sample SAMN02954264, study PRJNA73603) | bioreactor metagenome | biome: terrestrial; feature: non-aerated bioreactor; material: poplar woody material; isolation source: poplar biomass | place: USA | collected 2006-12 | reverse complement strand
CCTCTGGACAACTCCAGTCGCTTGGCGTTGAAGGTAGCTCCGAAAATATAGACGTAGATATTGACTCCTGTATTATATATAAACGCTACCAGATGATAGATGATGATCTGCTTTCCAAATAAAAAGTAGGGGGTGGTAGCGATAAATGACGCAATGCATAATGCCAGCATCAGGTAATAATTGGCCTGAATATAGGTGTGGGTGTCAATATCCCTTGTCATCAGATAATCGAAATGAGCGCCGTCCCAGTTGATGATCCATTGTCCAAACATCAGCATTCCGGTGCCGGTAACGAAAATGGCCACAAACATTAACCAACCGGGATTTTGGTTGTAAATTTCATTGGGATAAAAGATTAACCCGTAGAGCAGTAAGAACAGTGCTGTATAGAGCGTACTCTTTGTCCGTTTGTGACGGAGCACCAGTTTCATTTCGAGGGAGATAATCTCTCCGATTTTCCCGAAACGCTCCATAAAGGTAAACCTTTGAGATTCGGCCTTTCTCTTTCTTGTTTTCCTGTCGAAGCTTTCGGGATAATAATTGTGTGCGAAATACCATTTGTTCAGCATAAAAGCCAATACGCTAAGCAGCAATACGAAGATCCATACATAGGGGGTATCGATCAGGAACCCGAAGAGATCCTGCGAGAGCTGAAACAGGGAGAAGATCTTGAAAAATTCCAGCGCGGCCAATCCTCCTGAAATTGCCAAAAAGAGAAAGATCCCCGTTATACCGGCACTGAACTTTCGTTTCAGGAAGGAGGCGGACAGGGTATTGAACCAGATCAGAAAAATAACGATAAAGATAAACCTGAAGGCTCCGCCTACGCCGTATGCCGGATTCATTCCGGTTACGGCAAACGGAACGGCAAAGCAAAGAATTACATAGTTCAAGGGATTGAGCAATGGTTTCAGCAAAAGATAGTTGACGAGTGCCTCTCTTTTGACCGGCAGCACCTGGTAGCTTTGCAGGTTCAGTCTGCTCAGCGGCTGCATCAGATATCTGATCATCAGAAGAGCAATCACACCATACATCATTACGCCGTTGAACGTAGTTGCAGGATCGGACTGAGGGACTATTTCTTTCAGGATCTTCGGCAGCATCAGGCCCACCATCACGAAGATTATCAGAAAATAAAGCGCTGATAATCCGACAAAAATATTGACTACCAGATTTTTGTAATATCCGGGAGAGCGCATGCTTTGCAGCCAATAGTGCTTGAAGAGGGTTTTGTACATTGGATTCTCTTTAAAGAGTTTTTTGATTTTATCGCTTACTATTGTTTACTATTTTCACTATTGCTTATTATTGTTTTATGGTTCCGTATATTTTAGATTACCTTCCAATAATTCGGGCGTTTGATCCTATTTACGGGGCTTCTCCTCGTTTTTATCAACAAGTAAACCTCTCTTATTGTATCTATATTTATTTTATATTGTATTTATATTTATTTGAACGAAAAAGGGTGTCTGTTGAAACGTTCACTTCTTCCCGAAAAGTGCGCCGAAAATGCTGCGGGTGATGGTTCTTCCCAGTTCGTTGCTGATTTGTCGGGTGGTACTCTTGCCCACCTGGCTCAGAATATCGCCAAAAACACCTTGGTCGGCTTTCCGTTGCCGTGCCGTGGCGCGTTTTACCTTTTCGGCTTCCAGGGCGGCCTTTTGAGCCTCTTTCTGTTGGCGGGCGCGTTCTTTCTCTTCGGCGGCCATGCGGCGTTCTTCCTCAAGGAGTTCCTGTTTGAGCGACAGGATTTCATAGGCCGATTCCCGGTCGATCAGTTTCTCATACACACCGTAGATAAGCGATTCACGCATGAGTTGGTCTCTTTCACTTACGGTAATCGGGCCGATTTGTCCTTGCGGCGGAAGGATGTTGGCGCGTTCCACCATTTGCGGGGCCCCTTTCTCGTTGAGGAACGATACGAGCGCTTCTCCCGTATTGAGTTGTGTGATGGCTTCTCCGGTATCGAATTTGGGATTGGACCGGAAGGTGTTCGCGGCTACTCTCACCGCTTTCTGATCGTTGGGCGTGTATGCCCGAAGCGCATGTTGCACGCGGTTTCCAAGTTGTCCCAGAATGCTTTCGGGAATATCTGCCGGATTTTGCGTGCAGAAATAAACGCCCACACCCTTGGAACGTATCAGGCGGACAATCTGCTCCACCTTTTCGAGCAGCGAGCCGGGCATGTCGTTAAAAAGCAGGTGCGCCTCGTCGAAGAAAAACACCAGTTTGGGTTTATCCATATCACCCACTTCGGGAAGCGTTTCATACAAGTCGTCCAGCAGCCAAAGCAGGAATGTCGTATATACACGAGGTGAATTCATCAGTTTATCGGCCGCGAGGATATTGATAACTCCTTTCCCTTGTTCCGTTTGAATGAAATCGGTAATTTCCAGTTCGGGTTCGCCGAAGAACTTGTCGGCTCCTTCGCTTTCGAGCCGCATTAGCCCGCGTTGAATAGCTCCGATGCTCGCGGGAGAAATATTGCCGTATTTGGTGGTAAATTGTGTACGGTTATCGCCTATGTATTGCAGCATTTTCTGCAAATCCTTCAGATCGATAAGCAGCAGGTTGTGATCATCGGCAATTCTGAATGCCATGGTTAATATAGCTCCTTGCGTTTCGTTCAGATTGAGCAGCCGCTCCAGCAAAAGCGGCCCTATTGAAGTGACAGTGGTGCGTATCGGATGGCCCTGTTGCCCGAATACATCCCAAAAGCGGACCGGAAACGCTTTATATTCGAAACCTCTCTCTTTTAGTTTGTAACCATCCACGCGTTGGTTTACGCTCTCTTTGTTTCCGCCTGTTTTTGCTATACCGGAGAGGTCGCCTTTCATATCGGCGGCAAACACCGGTACGCCCATTTCACTGAACGTTTCGGACAATGTTTGCAGGGTGACTGTTTTTCCGGTTCCCGTGGCTCCTGTTATGAGACCGTGTCGGTTTGCCATTTTGGGTATCAGGCACACCTCCGCTTCATCGTTAATGGCTATAAAAGCACGTTTGCTGTTATCGAACATACTGGTGTAAGAATTTGGTTTGAAACTCGAGCAAAGGTAAACAAATATTTTAAAATGAAGGGATAGAGAGGCGGTTATGTTAATTTTTTTGACATAAAAAGAATATGATTTATCTTTACGGTATTAAAACCAATAGTTCGGCAAAAAAAATCTCAATGTGTCTCGTAATTTATTGATTGCAAGTAGATCATATCTTATTAAAACGTAGTATTTATTTTACTTATTATCAAAAAGTTAAATAAAAAATTACCGGACTGTTGTAAAACACAATAAAAAAGCATCATCCAAACGAAAAAGGCATGTTGACGTGATGATATGATGGTGCGATGAAGTGTCAATGTATTCATATACTACTATGATAATATTCTGATTTATTGATATTTACAGTAAAAATAAAAATCCTATGAAGCGAAACCTGGTCTTACCTGTTCTTCTTTTTTCGATACATGTATCGATATGTGCACAGCAAAGGAAAGAAATATCGCACTACCTGTTTCCCGAATTTACCGAAGGTGTCGTATTGATGAAAAACGGAGTTAAAAATCCGGCATTGCTCAACTACAATGCAGCTACGGAAGAAATGATTTTTAAACAAGGCGATCAGGTGCTGGCATTGGCCGAACCTACGCTAAATCAATTAGATACTGTTTTTATAGGCGATAGAGTATTTATCCTCTATGAGAGAAAGTTTGTGGAGATACTTCACCGAGATGGGTTCAACCTATTTGCACAAAACAAATGCCGGGTGATTCCTCCCGGAAAACCGGCTGCTTACGGAGGAACGTCGCAAACGTCGTCAACCGACAGCTATTCAGGTTGGGTAAGCGGTGGCAGGCTTTACGAACTGAAGCTTCCCGACGATTACCAGGTGAAACCGTACACAATATACTTACTCGACAACGGATCGGGATGGAAAAGCATCAAATCGATGAGGCAATTAAGTAATATTTATAAAAAAGAAAGGGCGTTGTACAAAAAATACACGGATGAGAACAGTGTCGATTTTGAGGATCAGAAAGCCGTAGCACAATTGATTCACTTCATGGAGACACACTGACACTAAAAATATACTTAGATGAAACAAATTTATTTTTTACTTTTTGCTTTTCTTTTTATGGTAGCCGGAGCGGCGGCGCAACAGAGTTATACCCCATCGGCAGAAAACCTGAAAAACCGCTCAGCATTTCAGGATATGAAATTTGGCGTTTTTATCCATTGGGGAATATACAGCATGCTTGCGGACGGTGAATGGATACTGAACAACAAGAACCTTCACCACGAAGAATACGCAAAATTGGCCGAAGGCTTTTATCCTTCAAAATTCAGCGCAGCCAAATGGGTGTGGGACGTGAAAGCGGCGGGAGCGAAGTATATCTGTATTACGTCGCGTCATCATGACGGGTTTTCGATGTTCGGCACTAAGCAATCGCCTTATAACATTGTGGATGCCACCCCGTTCAAACGCGACATTATTAAAGAACTTGCCGATGAGTGCCACAAGCAGGGCCTCAAGCTGCATTTTTACTATTCGTTGCTTGATTGGAGCAGGGCCGATTATTATCCTCTGGGCAGAACGGGGCGTGGAGTGGGGCGTACCGAACAGGGAAACTGGGAAACCTACCATCGGTTCATGCTGGATCAATTGACGGAGCTACTGACGAATTACGGCGAGGTAGGAGCCATCTGGTTCGACGGGCAATGGGATCAGCCGGAAGAGTTCGACTGGCGGCTTAAAGAGATATACGATCACATCCATAGTATCCAGCCGGGATGCTTAGTGATCAACAATCACCATCTCACCCCGCTGGAAGGGGAGGATGGACAAACATTTGAAAAGGATCTGCCCGGACAAAACACTGCAGGGTATTCCGCTACGGCTACAGTGGGCCAACTACCGTTAGAAACCTGCGAAACCATGAACCGCACATGGGGATATAGCATCACCGACAAAAACTACAAATCGGAAAAGGAGTTGATTCACTACCTGATAAAAGCGGCGGGGAACAACGCCAATTTATTGATGAACGTGGGACCGCGGCCAAACGGTGAATTTCCGGATATCGCCATAGAACGTTATAACGCTATGGGAGAATGGCTGAAAAAGTACGGCGAAACCATTTACGGCACGCGCGGAGGTTTTATACCGCCACATGAATGGGGCGTTACCACACAAAAAGGCAACACCTTGTACGTGCATATCCTTGATTTGAAAGACAGGGAGCTGTACTTACCCCTGAAAGGTAAAAAGATTCAATCAGCCAGAACGTTTACCGACAAAAAAACTGTGCGTTTTGTTCCCGCGGGAACGGGAGCCGTTTTACAACTCGATACCATCCCCAACGAAACCGACTTTGTCGTAGAACTGGAGGTGCGATAAAAAGTAACATGATCATTTTATCTGACAAGATGGAACTCGCAATAATCATATGCTTGTGAAAGAATGATGTACATGCTCGTTTCTTATATGTTAATACATACTGCAAAGACGACAGCCAGCAGGAAACCCGACAGGGAGGTGGATTTTAAACAGGGATCCAACTCCCTGTCTTTCTTTTTGAAAACAGTGTTTAGTATTCTCAGTTGAAGCAGAAACACAAAAGCGTATACATACCGGTACCAGGGTTCCGGAGCGTACATAAAGCTGTATGACAGAAAACAGGCAATCACGCTGAAGGTGAGCAATGCGTGATAGATTCGTGCGTTTTTAAGGCCGAGCCTCGATGCGACGGTTTTTTTCCCGGAAGCTGTGTCGTTTTCAATATCACGCATATTGTTTACATTCAATATCATGGTGCTGATACACCCCAGCCCAATCGCGGGCAGCACAGGCTGAAAACCGAAGGAATGTGTGTGCAGAAAATAGGTGCCTATCACCGCTACCGGACCAAAGAAAAAGAAGGCGAAAATATCGCCCCAACCCTTGTAGCCATACGCGTGTTTGCCAATCGTGTAAAACAGCGCCGCCAGGATGCTGATCGCTCCCACGCCTAGCAGAATAGCCGCTGATCCCCTGTCTATGAATGGCACTATATTCAGCACTAAGGCCAACCCCACCACACTGCAAATAATTACAAAAACAGCAATGGCGCCCCGCATCTCCCTGGGAAAGATATCTCCGCTTTGTACGGCGCGTGTTGGCCCTTGCCGCCTGCCGGTGATGTCCGTCCCTTTCTGGAAATCGCCTAAGTCGTTTGCCAGATTGGCAAGGATCTGGATAGAAACAGCCAGCAAAAAAGCAAGGATAAATGTTGCAACGCTGAATGTCCCTTCATGCAAGGCCAGTCCGCTTCCCAAGATGACGGTTGCGACCGCCAAGAAAAGTGTCCGCAAGCGAAATGCAGAAATCCAATGTTTCAATTTAGCCATTTTCTCTGTTTTCAGTTCCCAGTTCCCAGTTTTCGGCCTCTCTTTTACTGCGAACTGGTTACTGTTTGAATTTTGAATCTTGAAACCTGAAACATCGGTTTCCAGTTTCCAGTTCCCAGTTTTCACTTTTAGTTTTTCACTTTTAGTTTTTAGTTCCCTGCCCTATCTTTTCAATATGCACGTGAAATTATAACCCTTTGTGCCGACGGCTTTCCGGTCACCATACATATCCCGGGGCTTTTGTCGCCGTCGAGCGGGATACAGCGGATGGTGGCCTTGGTTTCATCCTTGATGCGTGCTTCCGTTTCGGGTGTCCCGTCCCAATGGCAGAGCAGGAATCCTCCTTTTTCGATCTCTTCTTTGAATTCCTCATACGAATTCACTTCGCGGGTCTGCGATGTGCGGAAATCGGATGCTTTTCTGTAGATATTTTCCTGAATTTCGTCTAACAGCGCTTTAATATGGTTTTCGATGCCGTCGCACGAAAGAGTCTCTTTCGTCAGTGTATCACGGCGGGCAACTTCAACGGTGTTGTTTTCCAAATCACGTCCTCCCATTGCTAAACGAACCGGAACACCTTTGAGTTCATATTCCGAGAATTTCCAACCCGGCTTTTTATTGTCGGTATTGTCGTATTTTACACTGATTCCGAGTGCTCTTAATTTATCTGCAATACCGGTAACTTTTTGGTTTATCTGCTGAAGTTGCTCTTCATTTTTATAAATAGGAACAATGATTACCTGAAAGGGAGCGAGCTTCGGAGGAAGTACAAGTCCGTTATCGTCGGAGTGCGACATGATGAGCGCGCCCATCAACCTCGTGGAGACGCCCCATGATGTAGCCCACACGTAATCGCGATTTCCGTTCTGATCGGTAAACTGTACATCGAACGCCTTGGCGAAATTCTGTCCGAGGAAGTGCGACGTGCCCGATTGCAATGCCTTTCCGTCCTGCATCAACGCTTCAATGGTATAGGTGTCCAGTGCGCCGGCAAAGCGTTCCGATTCCGATTTCAACCCTTTTACGACCGGCATGGCCATATATTTCTCGGCAAATTCGGCATATATATTGATCATTCTTTCCGCCTCTTCAACGGCCTCCTCTTTGGTGGCGTGAGCCGTATGGCCCTCCTGCCACAGAAACTCGGTCGTACGAAGAAACAGGCGTGTACGCATCTCCCAGCGAACCACGTTGGCCCATTGGTTGATGAGCAAAGGGAGATCACGATAGGATTGTATCCAGTTTTTATAAGTGCTCCAGATAATGGTTTCGGAAGTAGGGCGTACCACCAGCTCCTCTTCAAGCTTCGCTTCCGGATCTACGATCAGTCCGCCGCCGTTAGGGTCGTTCTTTAAACGATAGTGTGTTACCACAGCGCATTCTTTGGCGAAACCCTCCACATGCTCGGCCTCGCGGCTCAGGTACGATTTGGGAATAAATAACGGAAAATAGGCATTCACATGCCCTGTTTCCTTAAACATATCGTCTAACTGACGCTGCATTTTTTCCCAAATGGCAAAACCATACGGTTTTATCACCATGCAGCCTCGTACTGCGGAGTTTTCAGCCAGATCAGCCTTGATTACCAAATCGAGATACCACTGCGAATAATCTATACTGCGGGGAGTCAGCTCCTTCAATTCCTTTGCCATATTTCTGTTATTTCTATATAATAATAGTCCGTTACGTTTTTATTTAAATTATTGATATACAGCTAACTAAATAGTCCAATTCTAACTGTATATAGGGTACTGTAAATCAAAGCATTATGATAATTCTCGCGAAGATTTACAGAGCTATTGATATAATAAATGTTTTAGTTAAACGTGCAAAGATACAAAATTAGTAAATAGTGAAAAGGAAAAACCCGTTTAAAAAATAACTACTGCTTACACAAGCAGCTATTCTGTCCTTTCTGATTTACAAAAACCCGACAGCCATTGCCCGAACCGGTAATATATAAAAAAGGAACGGACAGAGCCGCTCCTTCTTCTTTCTTTTGTTCGTTGTCGGTTATTGCAATCTGACAAGCCGGTAAAGGAGTTGTTGTATAGCTTCCTGATAATCGTCCAGGATAGATTGTGTAAACGCCTCACTAAACAATTCCCGTTGCGATTCTACGTATTTGTAAAAATCCGAGGCATGTTTCACAATATCGGCCGGATTTGAAGTTTCGGGAATAACAATATTCAAGTCTCTCTTCAGAGAATAGGTCGTTTCTGCAATTCGGTCTGTTACATCCGATAAACTCTCTATTGCCTGATCTAAAGCAATGTGTTGGGCATAACTACCCTTGCCTGTTACATGCCAGTGATAAAGTTTCAGACTGCTGTTGAATGAGAACAGTTTCCCGATAAAAGTAGCAATTTCCTGACTTTCAGAATTGACTTTTAAATTTGACGGTTGTTTTAATGTTGTTGTGTTCATAACTTTTGTTTTTAAACGTTTTCATAGTTAGATAACAAACGATAAGGAAAAATGTTGTTTTTATTTCCCTCGATTATTCTGCCAATATGCCAATTCAATTTGCTAATTAGTGAATGTGCCAATCGAAGCGCAGCGAACAACCCGATTTCGGGATACTACTCGAAGAGTAGCCCCATTCCCTAATCAATAAATCGTTAAATCACGTTAAATTACCTAATACGTTTCCCGGATATGCTTCACCGTGACGGGTGTTTTATCGGAAGCTTTTAGTTCGGGAGATGTAATCACGATGGTTCTTTTTTCGCCCGGCAACAGGTCGATGAAATTGTCGCTGAATCTTGCACCCTGTACCGGGATCTCCATAAATACATCTTTCGCCAGCTTTTTGCTTAAGAGGGTCACCCTGTACTCTCCGTCGCGATATTGCACCTCTCTCTTCACCTCCGTTTCCGGCAGTTCCAGCTTGTTGGGCCAATAGAAGAAGTAGTCTTTCGTGGAGATCCTTTTTCCTTTTTTATCGGCGAGGAATGCGTGAATAAGGGTGTGCGATTTTTCCTCCTCCGTTACCAAATCCGATACGCTGAACGTTTTGACGATGTTGCTCGAATTGGCTTTCGCATTCACCTTCTCTTTGAACTCTTTTCTTTTTCCTGTAGAGAAATCGATTGCCTGTACGGTGAGCTGCAGGTCGTTTCTGTCCTGAAGATAGTCGGACATGGTATAGTAGTTCAGCTTCTCCTCTTTGAACTCAACCCCTAAGGCGAGGGGAGCCAACACGTCCCGCATGCGGTAGTGCTGTGCTTTCCAGTTGTTGTAGTAGTCGATGCTCGACCAGGATACCACCGGCCAGTCGTCGTTGATCTGCCAGTAGAGCGCCCCCATGCAGTAGGGCCTTCCGCGACGCATCGCCTCCACCGATTCTTCCATGCCGTTACCCTGCATCACGAGTCCGATATAAACAAAATCTTCGAAGTTGCCGGGTTCCGGATAATACATGTCCATATACTTCTTGATGAGGGTGTTGCCGGTCGATGCTTTCTGATGTACGGTCATCACTCCACTTTCCAGGCTCCATTGATCTTCGGGAGCGAAGGAGCGTATGGTCTTCATTTCGGGGAACGACTGAAAACCGAACTCGCTGGCGAAGCGGGGCAGTCGCTCCGCCATCCCTTCGAACGGCAGGTGGCCGTACCAGAGTCCCCAATCATGTACGTCGCTCGATGCGAATGTTTCGGGGTTGCCCCAGTTGGAATCGTAGGGTGATCCGTGGATATAGCTGCGTGTGCCGTCAAACTCATTCACCAGACCGGGGAGCAGTTCGCGGAACGTTTTATCATACCCTTCGAACCAGGCTTCCATCACTTCGGTCGGGTACTCTTTCTGCCAGCCCCAGTGTTGAAGACCCTCTTCCACTTCGTTGTTGCCGCACCAGAAGGCCAGGGAGGCGTGGTTGCGGAGGCGTTTGATATTGTAGATCACCTCCTCCTGCACATTGGCCAGGAAAGCGGTGTCGGAGGGGTAGGGCACGCAGCCGAAGATGAAATCCTGCCATACCAGGATGCCTCTCTCGTCGGCCTGGCGGTAAAATTCCTCGTTTTCGTAGATGCCGCCGCCCCATACGCGCACAAAATTCATGTTGGCGGCGGTGATGTTATCGAAAAGCCTGTCGTAGTAACCGGCATCCTGCTGCGTGGTGAAGATCTCGCCCGGGATATAGTTGGCTCCCTTGGCAAAGAGCGGGATGCCGTTCACCTCGAAGTAGAACGATTTGCCGTGTTCATCTTCTTTTGCGATATGGCGGACGGAACGTAATCCGGTTTTTACCGTTTTTTCGGCTATCACCCTGTTATTAATCGTCAACCTTACTGTAAAATCATACAGGTGCTGTTCACCCCAGTCGACCGGCATCCACAACTGCGGATCAGCAATCTCCAAAGGAAGGGAGAACCTGTTTTCTCCTTTGGTGAGATTCACCTCTTTGGTGATCGTCTGTGTGCCGCCATTCTTGAGGCTGTACGCAACCGAAACCGTTGCTTTAAGCGGCTCTTCGGAGACGGAATATACTTCAATCTCGTTATCGATCTTTGCCGACTGAGGCGTGACGGAGGTTTGTTTTATGTAAAAATCGTCTATGCGTGCATTATTGTAAAAATGTATGGATACCGGTTTCCATATACCCATCTGCACGATGCGGATACCCCAGTCCCACCCGAAGTGATAGGGCGCTTTGCGGTTGTACACGCTCAGTTTTTCGTCTCTGTGGTCGTTGCCGGCAGGATACTCATAACCAAATGTTTCACGTGCGGGCATCATCCGCTGAACCGGAGAATAGAAACGGATGTATAATTTGTTTTCTCCCTCTTTGAGCAGGTTCTTTACCGGTATTGTATGCCCCACGAACATGTTCTCGGCTTGCATAATGCGGGCACCGTTCAGAAACACATCGGCATGGGTGTCTAATCCTTCAAAGAAGATGACGGCATCGTCATAATTCAGTTGATCAGCAGTGACGGCAAACGTTTTTTTGAAATCCCAGTTTTCATCTTCCACCCATTGAACCTGGACCTCGTTGGTTCCCCAATAGGGATCGGGCAGGACGTTGTGGTGGACAAGGTCTCGCTGTACCGAACCCGGGACCTGAGCATCGTACCATTGCTCCTTGTTCATTTGTGAGAACTGCCATCCATCGTTTAACGACAGGGTCTCACTCTGTTGTGCCGACAGAAACAGCGGCATCCAAAGACATAGAAGAAAAGCTAATTTTCGCATAGATAAAGCAACTGAGATAATTGATGTACAAATGTATGCAAAATTTCGCAGATATTAGAAGAATACGGACGAACAAAGTAAGTGTCTGATAAATAAGTTAGTTGGACGTTATTCCACTATATTCTTCCAATATGCGAAAAAGAAGAATAAAGCGGGGTTAAGCGAAAGTTTTGCTACTTATCCGTTGCCTTTTTGGACTGCCAAACAGCAGCAGGATAACACCCGGAACAACCTCTTAAATACGGCCTACACTATCAAAGAGCACTCGTTTTTCTTCTAATTTCAGACAAAGATAACCCTTTTTTTTCAGGCCAACGGGAAAAAGTGGGTTTTGTCGGCGAAAATCGGGTTTTCTTTCACCGTTCCGCTATGTTTTGAATGACTTTAAATAGCTCTGTATCAGTTAATTTTGTAATTAATATGAACAGAGGTATGAAACAAGAAGTAGAGGTGTCGTTCTACCTTAAAAAGAACGAAATGAAAGAGGACGGCAAGTGTCCTGTCATGGCGCGGCTCAAAGTCGGTAAATCCGAAACCACGTTCAGCGCAAAAATGACAGCGCCGGTATCTTTATGGGCTGCCGGCCGTGCTACCGGGAAAAGCCATGCAGCAGCCGGGATTAACGGACAGTTGGACGCTTACAGGGCATCCGCCCTGTCGCATTACAAAGAATTGCATGCCGTCAGGATCAAAGTAACCGCCGAAGACGTTAAAAACGCCCTCCTTGGCATGGCTTTCGGGCAGGAAACCTTTATCTCGTATTTCCGCAAGCATAATGAGAATTTCGATAAAAGGGTCGGCGTAAACCGTTCGCGAAAAGCGGCCTATTCTTATTGGTATGCTTTAGGACATCTTGAAAAATTCCTGCAAAAGAAATACAAACTGTCGGACATCCCGTTTAAGGCGCTTGATAAATCCTTTATCGAGAATTTTGATTTCCACTTGCGGATAGAATGCGGGTATAAGCCGGGAACGATCATTGAAATAACGACCCGCCTTCGTATCATTATCAATTATGTAATCTGCGAGGGGATTATTACACACGACCCGTTTGCAGGCTATAGTCCGGAGCGCCCCCGTGCGAAACAAAAATACCTGACCCGCAGGGAACTGGACAAACTAATGACCACGTCGCTAACCAATCCGAACCATTACCTGATCCGCGACCTGTTCCTGTTTTCCTGCTACACGGGCATCGCCTACAGCAATATGCGTAAGCTGACCATTTATTGCATTAAGCTCTTTGCACAAATACTCTCTTTGAGCATCAATTCCTGCTAAAGGACGATTCATTTCTATATTGTATATCTTTCGATAAAAAATAAGTCGATAACAAAATTTGGGTTTTAACTCTTTAAAGAATAAGATTTCTTCTTCGTCATCCTTAAAAGTATAAGCAAGGATAAACTCTTTTAATTTATCAAATGCCTCTCCGATTACACGGGATGCTTCTAATGATTTTTTCAAGACATTATCCTGTGCAGATTCGATATGTTTAATCTTGATATCGACTTCTTTTTTTAAATTGTTTACATAATCGATCATTTTGTACTGATTTGCGAATATACAAAATCGAATAAATGCGATATTAATTTTTACTATCCGTACTTGCTAAATATGCTCCGGCAATCATTATAAGAAGTGCTATACCAAACACGAAATTTGGTTTTTCACCAAGAATTAAAAATGACAATACTACACCGATGAACGGTGCTATGGCATAGTAAGCACTCGTTTTGGCGGCACCGATTTCTCGTTGAGCATATACATAGAAAAAAATACTTAGTCCATAGGCTACAAAACCAAGTAGGAGTACGGCAGGTATATAAACCATATTACTTATTTGTTCTCCAACTGCAAGAGCTGTGATTAGCGAACCGATTCCCGAACCAAAGCCTTTTATCACAACGATTTGTAATGGGTCTTTTGATGATAATTTTCGAGTACAGTTGTTTTCAATACCCCAACAAAAACAAGCCAAAATAACAAATACCGAACCTGCTGAAAAGGAAAAGCTACTTGCATCTTCAACAGTGAGAATTATACTTGATAGTGTAATTAAAACTATTGCAATCCACAATCGCCTGCTGATTGCTTCTTTGAAAAATAACAAAGCAATTATAGCAGTTGCAACAATCTCAAAATTATTGAGTAAAGATGCGTTTGCTGCTGTAGTTAAAGTTAATCCGAACATCAAAAATATTGGAGCTGCAATATCCAGTACAACCATTGCAACGGTATAAGGTAATTCCTTCTTTGTCAGTTTTGCTTCTACGCGCTCTTTTCGATGCCATTTTCGGACAAATCCCAAAATAGCCATACCGATTCCTGCACCGAGATATAAAAATGCAGCCATCATCATTGGCGGAATCTCTTTTAATAAGATTTTTGACAATGGTGAACTGATAGCGTATAATGCAGCAGCAAGAATCGCTTGAAAAATTGCTATGTTCTGTTTCGACCTTTGCATATTATTAAACTAATCGGAGTGAACAAAAAATCCACTCCGATTTTGTAAATTATAATTCTACGGCAGATAATTCAGCGAAAGAAAGCTCAAAATCTTTCTCGGCTTTAAGAACATTATTCACCGCTCCATAATAATACTCTATTTCCATCAAATAGTTCAACAATGAAACTTCTCCTGCATCCAAAGCCTTTTTAAGTAAGGATTCATTGTTGAACGCAGACAACGCAGCTCTATACTTTGAGGCTGACTGTTGCAGATTAGTCGCTTTCATATAAAGACCTTGCAGTCGGTTGTAAAACTGCACTTTGGTGTCGGCGAGCATTGATTGATTGGCTGACATTTGCGCTCGTGCCTGTTTCACTTTGTTCTTATTCTCCCAAAGCGGTATGGAAACTCCAACCAAAACACCTTGAAATCGCTCGCCAACAACCTTCTCACTCATATATCCCGCTGTGAACTTTGGCAATCCCAATGCACGGTTCAATTTGGTTTGTTTTTCACTGATACTGATTTGCCCGCTTACATATTCCAATGTGGGACTTTCTGTCTCAGCATAAGAATACCAGTCATCGAAATTTTCGGGTAGTACTCCGCCAGAATAACTGTTTTGAGTAAAGTCAATATTCTGACCACCATTCAGCCGTTTTAGTTCCGATAATAGAATTGAGCGTTCCGTTTCTAAGAGGGTTACTTCATTTTGTACAGCGGTAAGATTCATCTGAGCCTTATTATTCTCAATTGCATTTGCTTCGCCATTTTCAAGTTTTGTCTTATATGCATCGGCAATTTGTTCGGCATTTTCCAATCTTACCCCATACTCTTTCACAAGTGAGTTATAGTAAACCAACTCGATACAAACTTGTTTCGCCCGCAATAGCAAATTTATTCTTTCTGCCTTGTAAGCAAGCTCGGCATTGGTGTTTTCGAGCTTTGATATTTGGTTCCTGTGACCATAAGCTGTCGGAAAGTCTAATGATTGTTTCACTGCAAAATCTGTTCTGTTTCCGATAGCCGAGGGGCTTCCCCAAAGGTAGTTGAACTCCACTTCGGGATTCGACAGGAATATGCCTGTACGATTTCCGAGTTTCTGCGCTTCCATTTGTTCACGCAGAGCTTGCAAGGTCGTGCTGTTTGCTTCTATTTGAGTTAAAACAGCATCATACCCGCTTTGAGCTGTTGCGGTAAAGACAACAGATAAAAGCATTATACTGAATATTATCCTTTTCATAATTGCTGTCCTTTCTTTAATCTTCTGTTCTGAAGCATTTCATAAACTATCGGCACAATATATACATTGAGCAAAGTTGATGTCAAAAGACCACCCAATACAACCACCGCCATAGGGCTTTGTATTTCGTTACCCGATTTATCGCCATTAAATACCAATGGAATCAATGCCAGCGCAGCTGTTAGGGCAGTCATAAGAATAGGATTCAGCCTATCCAAAGAACCTGCGATAATAGTTTTGCGAAGTGGCTCATGCCCTGTCTGCATATGCTGATAGTTAGATATAAGCAAGATTCCGTTTCGGGTAGCGATGCCAAATAGAGTGATAAATCCGATGATAGACGGAATACTCACGATGCCCGAAGTGAAGTAGACAGCAAATACACCGCCGATCAGTGCCAGCGGCAGATTGACCAGAACGATTGCCGAGAGTGTCATGTTTTTGAACTCTCCGAACAGTAGCAGGAAAATTACGCAGATAGCCAGAATCGAAGTAATAAGCAGCGTTCTTGATGCGCTCTCTGCACTCTCGAACTGTCCACCATACTCTATGCGGTAGCCTTCGGGAAGTTTGATATCGACTTCGATATTCTTCTTAATATCGCCAACAACACCATTCAAATCCCTGCCCGACACGTTTGCCGAAACTACGATCTTGCGTTGAACATTCTCACGGCTGATCGAGTTCGGGCCGCCGATAGAAACAATCTCCGCAATCTCTTCCAAAGGCACTTTCTTGCCATTTTCGGTGTCGATCAACGCTGATTTTATCTGCTCGATATTTTCGGTGTAGTTCTTATTCAGTCGTAAAACGAGGTCAAAACTACGCTGTCCTTCGTAAATATCCGATAACTTTTCACCTGCAAAAGCAAGCTCTACGAACTTATTGAAATCTTCAATCGAGATACCATAGCGAGCCAGCATTCCTCGTTTGGCACGAATCTGCAACTGCGGAGTTTCGGTTTGCTGCTCAACAGCAACGTCCACCAATCCTTCAATTCCTTCTATTGAACCTTGAATTTGGTTGGCAAGCATAAACATATTACTCAGGTCTGTACCAAACAGCTTAATAGCAATATTCGCCCTTGTACCTGAAAGCATATGATCTATGCGGTGTCCAAGGGGTTGACCAACAGTTGAAGCCACGCCCGGAATAGCTGCCAGCTTCTCCCTGACCTCAGCAAAAAACTCTTCACGATCCCGTTTGCCAAGCGTAAAGTTTACGTCGATCTCGGCACTATTGGTCGATTGTGAGTGTTCGTCCAGTTCGCCACGACCAGTACGCCTCGATGTGCTTGTCACTTCGGGGATAGACAATAATTCTGTTTCGATAAAATTGCCTAAGCGGTGACTTTCATCAAGTGTAACACCTGGCTTAGTGACCGAAGAAATTGTGAGCGACCCCTCGTTGAACTCAGGCAAGAAACTGCTACCCATAGTTGTGAAAAGCCCTACTGAGACCACGAATAAAGCAATGGTAGGATATAAAACTTTACGTTTATTCGCCATCACCCAAGTGAGAGAACGCTCATAAAACGCAGATAGTTTTCGTGTTAGCCAACTGTCTTTTTCCTTCTTGTCAAGATACTTCTCTTTTGTAAGCATCATGCGACACAATAGCGGTGTAACCGTCATCGCCACGATCAGCGACATAAACAGCGATACAATGAACGCTACTCCAAGCGGTTTAAGCATGCGACCTTCCATTCCCGAAAGGAAAAACAGAGGGATAAATGCTACTATGATAATAAATGTAGCATTCAGGACTGAAGCCCTGATTTCGATAGAGCCATGATAAACTACATTAAATACCGAATCCCGTTCAGTTTTAGGTTTCCTATGATTTTGCCGTAAGCGTTTATATACGTTTTCTACGTCAATAATGGCATCATCTACCAACAAACCGATAGCAATACACATACCACCCAAAGTCATGGTATTGATATTCATACCAAGCAAATAGAGAACGATAACCGTACCTAAAAGTGATAGAGGAATGGCGATTACCGAAATAACTGTTGTACGGAAACTTCCCAAGAAAATAAACAGGATAATGATTACAAATATAGCCCCCTCTACTAAAGCTCGTCCGACATTATTCACCGAAGCCTCTATAAAATCGGCCTGACGGAATATTTTGGTATCCATACGAACGTCAGCAGGAAGCGACTTCTGTATTTCAGCAAGATTTCGTTCGATATTTTCTGTTACTTCGAGCGTGTTGATATTCGGTTGCTTTGATATGGAAAGGATAACCGAAGGCGAGGCATTTTGAGAAGCATGCCCCATTTTTACAGGTGTACCGATAACAACTTCGGCAACATCCGAAACGACAACGGGCTTTCCGTTACGGGTTTTTACCCACGTTGCACCCAACTCATCGAGGTTATTGGTACGAGCCATCCCTCTCAAAGCATATTCATTACCGAAGTCGCGTACAACACCCCCCGAAGAGTTCGCACTCATCGTCTTACAAACGTTTTCAAGTTCGTTTATCGTAACGCCATAGGCATTCATCTTTACTGGGTCGGCAAGAATATGGTATTGTTTGTAGTCTCCGCCGATAATCGTCACCTGTGAGACACCCCCCGTAGCAAGAATAGCCGGCTTTATCACCCAATCGGCAAGTGTGCGGAGTTCCATCATCGAGGTAGAGTCGGCTTGCAAACCGACAAATAGGATTTCGCCCATAATGCTTGATTGCGGTGCGAGTGTCGGAGTTACATCCGCAGGCAATACTCCTGTTAAAGTTACCATCTTTTCACTGACAATCTGACGGGCTTTAAAAATATCCGCACCCCAATCGAACTCAACCCATACGAAAGAATAACCCTGTAATGATGCCGAACGTACGCGGCGTACATCTGTTGCACCATTTACAGCAGTTTCTATGGGAAAGGATACCAAACGCTCAACCTCTTCCGCAGCCATGCCATGTGCATCGGTCATAACCACAACTGTCGGAGCTGTCAGGTCGGGAAATACGTCAACGTCCATCTTCTGGAGAGCGAACGTTCCGCCAACAATAAGCAGTATTGCACCAAGCAATATAAACAGCCTATTGTTGAGCGAGAATTTAATTATTCTGTTCAACATAGCTTTCCAATTTTAATGTACATGACCTGAATGAGCATCAAGCGCACCCGATGCCTGTGCCAGCTTTACTAAAATAGCTCCTTTGCTTACAACTCTGTCACCAACCGATACCCCTTCAATAATTTCGGTGCGTAAGCCGTCAGTTACGCCTTTGCGAATAGCGCGTTTCTCAAAAAATTCGGGTGTAAGCTGAGTGTAAATAAAATAGTTCCCCATTTCTTCGAGAATTGCATCGTTAGGTATGGTTATCGCTTGCGTATTACTTTGTGTTTTGATATACATTTCGATAAAACTTCCCGATAGTAGTCCTACACTGTTTTTTACCTGAAATATTACGGGAACCAGCGGATTTTCAAGGTCGGATGATTTACCGAAGGAAACCACCTTACCGCTTAATTCTTCAAGAGTATATTTTAGATTACTATTGGTTATTACAAAGTTTGCTGAAGTAATATCACTTAATAAGGGGTAATATCTTGGTTGTAATTCCGCTTTGACAAGTAAATCTTTGTTTTGCGATACAACCACAACGGGTTGCCCCGGTTCAACATATTGACCATTACGAACCAGCACTTGAGTAATATACCCACCAATCGGCGAACTGATTACCTGTCGTCCTAAAGAAAAGTTTTTACGAAGGTTATTATAAACAGCTTCTGCATTGGTATATTCGGTTTGTGCCTTCAAAAGTTCACTTTGCGATACAATGTTATCCTTTGCTAACTCTTTTTTGCGTTCATACTCAGTTTTAGCCCTGTTATACTCTGCGGTTGCTTCGCTTAAACGAACGGAAAGATTGTTATCAGCCATACCGTCGCTTTCAATGGAAAATAAAGATTGTCCTGCACCGACAGTTTTCCCTTCCACAATTTCCTGACCGGAAAAGATGATGATTCCGCCTGCTTTAGCTGCCACAACTCGTTGATCCCCCTGTGCCGGAAGTATTTGAGCCGTCGCACGAATAACCTGTCCGAATGGTTCAAGGCGTGCCTCTTCGGTTGCAAAATCGAGTTTCCAACTCGCTTCTTTGGTAAACAATACACCGTTACTGCTCGTAGCTACTGCATCGGCAGCATCGTGCTGAGCATCATGAATATCGGTGTAGACTTTAATGTTAGGTACTATGATCTGAGATTTCCCTTCTGGTGTTTCGATATCGAACACAATCTTACCTGATCCTGCTGTTGCAGGTTTAACATTAAATAGATAGATACCTACTCTTGTTGGCTCATTCAATGTTTGGCGTACACCGTCAGTGCCAACGATTAAACTTACTGTGATTTTACCCTCAGTTATCGGTTTAAAGTTTTTTAGAAATGAAAAGTGAGCCAAAATAGTGCCCTCTTGTCCTACGACAAAAGGTGTAGCCTCCGCATATACTTCAAATGCTTCACTATACGCAGTCAATTGTAAGTTTTCATCATGGGGATGATCTCCCGATGCGGCATTTTGCTTATTACCGCAAGCTGTCAAAGCTATTGCGAAAAGCAACGCTCCGATTAATCTGTATGTTTTCATTATGACTCAGCGATTAGTGTTTGTGATTCGGGTCTGAATGGTCATGCCCGTGGTCATCATGTTTCTCTTCTTTAGCAGCAGGAGTAGCTTTTTGAGTGCTGTCTGCTTTGAAGTTCTCTTGTGCAACAGGAGTTTTAGGTTCATCCGCGTGTTCTCCATGAACAGAACCATCATCGTGTACATGTGTGTCAGCAGGTTGTTTTTTACCTGAACAGCTGTCGCAAGAAGTTAGACCAAAAAGAATAAATGCTGAGAAAAGGATTGCTAATATTTTAAATGATTTCATATTTGTTATTTTTAAAAAGTTTAAAATGTAAAATAGACAAGAAGCAATGAACCGTTTGAGTCCAAGTATTGCTTTTGCATTTATAAACCGAAAAAATTAACAAACAGGTGGTGCTCTCAATCCAATGGAATTGGATGAGAATATGACATGATATGATTCTATGTATGGTTTTTGCTGAAATGGCAACCCGACTTCATTTGCTAAACCTAATTTGTCTATAATTCTCGAAAGAATAAATAGTAATGATTGTCCGCAATCGAAACTTACAAGATTAATTATCTTCGGACTACTATCTGAACGGATATAAACCTTATTAAGCGCGCACTGTTCTAAAGTATTATCATTTTCATGCTGATGCGGATTAGCCTCGTGATTGCATTCATGGTCATGGTCATCATGGTGACTTTCCGAACAGTCAGTGCAATGACTTTCAAATAGAGCAACAGCAATACCATCATGATGGTGATGTGGAACAACAGCATGTGCCAATATTGCTATAGTGGCAAGCAACAAAAAAACTATGGATATTGCTTTCTTCATGCTTTATTATCAATTATTTTGCAAAGATACGAAAAAATCCGCGGACTGTGTAAAATTGAGTATGTAATTACACAACTCGTACTTTCAAGTTACCCGCAAATTTACCCTACCTGAATTATCTTATTTATTTTGTTTTTGATAATCAACTTTCAGCATGCCCGAATCATAAATTTTGGTCTTTATAATTTCCCATTTTGATTCCTTTGGTTTATTAGGAAATAAGGAAATACCTTCTCCAAGGAATTGCAGGAACATAGCAAATCTGCATTTCATCTATAAGGCTCCGATATCTTCCACAGTTGTTTTCTTCCAACTTCGAAGGCAAAACGTTTTTCTTTTGTCCCTGTAACCCGGCATATTTTTTTTGCTTTTAACTCTTCCGCAATTTTTGTAATCGTTTTTGGAGAGTAGCCCAGTCTTTCCGCGATTTCTTTGAACGAAAACTCTTCAAGATGCTTTACCTGTAGGTGATAAAGAAGCAATAACTGCGCGGAAGGAGTTAGGAATTCGGAACGCGGATGAATTTGCCGGTTATTTTCTTTTAAATAAAGAAGCAATTCAGGCAAATATATTTGGTTTTCAGGAACAATGAAACTGATACGACTTCTGATCATATTACGCCTTATTTGCATACTTTGATTGTACAATACAAAAACAGCAGGCAAATCTGTATAATGAAATATTACTTTTGCTTGTTTTTTCAACTGTTCTGCTGTTTTAGAATTCATATTACCTTCTTCGGCAAGGAGGAGGAAAGAACCTCCATCTATTTCGAGCAGGCTGTAATTATAGGCATGGCTCAAATACAGGAGAAGCTTATTCAATAGCGACTCCTACACTTCCTTTACAGTACCGAGCAGCCCCAGAGTGTTTTGCAAATATTTTAAAAAAGTGGGAAAATGGTATTTGATTTATTGATTCGGTCAATAAAAGCATTGATACTTTCTAATTGTCCGGCAGTAAATGCAGTTCAAATCCGTTTCATATTCTTGGATGTCTGGTTCGCCTTTGCCTCTGGATATACACATTTCCGTTTTTTCAAAGAAAATCCAGCGGACTTTTTATTTTTGATTTTGCAATGTCTGTGAATAATGTGTTTTTGCTCAAATTCATGTATAAGATGCCGCAAAGTCATTAACTGACAAAAAACTCACAGACTTTTTTGGATACAACAATCAGAGATTTGGATACCATTTGTTGGCATCTTTTGCTGAACTTTGTACCCTAAAAAAAGTATTACGATAGCAGCAAACGCACCTATTTGACACATAGGGGTGTGTACTATCTTCTAAAACAGAAAAATTAAAAACATTATGGCAGAACAGCTTAACAATACGGTTGCCCTTGTTACAGGGGCCTCAAGTGGAATCGGTAAGGCAACAGCAATTCGCCTTGCGACAGCAGGTGCAAATTTTACAATCGCCAATTCATTACAAGGGAAATTGCTAACGATGAAATTTTAATTCGCTTAGAAAATCTTTTAAAAGATTATTTCAACGATGAAAAAATGATGGTTTCGGGGTTACCTACGGTACAATTTGTTTCCGAACAATTAAACGTTTCACCAAATTATGTAAGTGATATGCTTCGCAGTATTACAGGGCAAACCACACAATAGCACATACACAACAAACTTATAGACAAAGCCAAAGAATTATTAACTACGACTAATCTTTCAGTAGGGGAAATTGCTCATCAATTAGGTTTTGAATATCCGCAATCGTTCAACAAGCTGTTTAAGAATAAAACAAAGGTGTCGCCTTTGGAGTTCAGACAATCGTTTGATTGACAGACAAAACAATGAAAGATGAACCACATGGTACAGTGCATACTGGTTTCAGTGGGTTTGCAAGCCGTTTTATGGTTCGTAAAAAAAGTTTGTGTACCTTGATAGGTAATCACCTCGTACTCCCGCACAACACCATACTATCGACCGTTAGCGGCAAGTATAACCGATGGCACTCCATAAACAAAAGAACCGACCTTTTGAACAAAGCACATTCGGACGTTTAAACAAAGTCGCTAAGGAACATCCTGTCTACTTTTGTCCCAACAAAAACAATTAAAAATTTAAAAAAATGGGACAAAACAATTATCAGGGAGCGTTGCAGAAGCCGACAGGTTCTGGATTTAACGCCACATCAACAACAAGTGATGTAATCAAAGGAATTGACCTTACAGGAAAAATAGCTGTGGTAACGGGTGGCAACACAGGCATCGGTTTGGAAACCACCAAAACGCTGGCAGCCGCAGGAGCGACAGTAATAGTTCCAGCAAGAGATACGGAAAAAGCAAAGAAAAATTTGCAGGGTATTGCCAATATAGAGTTGGAAACAATGGATTTAATGAATTCCAATTCCATTGATGCGTTTGCACAAAAATTCCTGGCATCTGGAAGACCTTTGCATTTGCTTATTAATAATGCGGGCATTATGTGGGTTCCGCTACGGAGAGACAGCCGTGGCATTGAATCACAGTTAGCCACTAATTATCTGGCACAGTTTCAGCTTACGGCAAGACTTTGGACTGCTCTTAAGAAAGCCAATGGTGCAAGAGTAATTAACGTATCTTCTCACGGGCATCAATTCGCATCCTTCAATTTCGATGACCCCAATTTTTTACATCGGGAATATGAAACGCTGCAAGCTTACGGACAGTCAAAAACCGCCAGCAATTTATTTGCCCTTGAATTAGACAATCGTGGCAAAGCATTTAATGTAAGGGCATATTCATTGCACCCGGGTTCTATCAATGGCACTGAACTAGGCAGAGAAGCATCGTTGGAATTGTTTCGGCAAATGGGTTTCTGCGATGCTGAGGGTAACATTCTGCCGGAGGTGGCAGCATCCCTGAAAACAATCCCACAAGGTGCTGCAACAACTGTTTGGTGTGCAACCAGTCCAATGCTTACCGATATAGGAGGTGTGTATTGCGAAGATGCAGATATTGCTGAATTGGCTCTTGATGCTTCGGCATCAGGAGGTGTAAAACCTTATTCATTGGATGAAGCCAATGCAAAGCATTTGTGGATTTTGAGCGAAAAAATGACAGGCATAATATTCAATATTGATGAATCACATCAGACATAGTGGAATGACAAATTTTAAAGATAAAAGTTGCCGTCATTCCGGGCGGCAACTTCAAATTTTTTGGTTGATGATGGTCAGTCCATATAAAACAATAAAGTATGATTTTTTCTATCTTTGTATTACTGGTTTCATTTATGAAGAAAAGAAAAAGCAATGGAATATAAAGCAAAATATATAACAGACGACATTAAACTTTCCTGTTACGAGGACAAGTTTTTCAAATCGGATATAATGTTCGACCACCACATGCTGATTTGGTTCATTTCTGGTGAGACAAAGATTGTGCAGGCGGATGCAACTTACTTTTTTAAGAAAGGCGACATTTTTTTAATCCCCAGAAATCAATTGGCAGCCATTATCAATTATCCCAAATATGGACAGCCGCATAAAACAGTAGTAATGCACTTGTCCACTACAAGGCTAAGAGATTTTTACGCAAACCTGAATGTGAAACCAAAAGCTTTGGAATCACAAAAAATATATTGTTTTAACAATCATCCTTTGCTGGAAAGCTGCCTTGCTTCATTAGTCCCATATTTTGAAATGAAAGAACTTCCCGAAGATATTGCATCGTTGAAAATTACAGAGGCAATCACTGTTCTCAGGACTATTGACAAAGGAATAGACAATGTATTGGCAAACTTTGAAGAACCATGGAAAATTGATTTGGTCAGCTATATGGAAAAGAACTTTATGTTCAACCTGCCTTTGGAAAAATTCGGATACCTGACGGGAAGAAGTTTGACCACATTCAAACGGGATTTTAGTAAGGCGTTCAACACAACACCACAACGGTGGCTGACACAAAAACGATTAGAATTAGCACATTACCAGTTTGTTGAAAAGAAAAAGAAACCAATGGATGTTTGCTACGAAGTAGGGTTTGAAAACTTATCGCATTTCTCTTATGCTTTCAAAAAATATTTTGGTTATACCCCGACAGAACTAATAGAACAACAGAATACCAGCCGCTAACAAGGATTTGGCCTAATGACAGGTGACGTGTTTCGTATAAAACTTTTTGCTAAATTTGTACGTCTGTGCTTCGCAAGAAAGTTAGTGCTGAAAAACCCCGCCCTCGCAAAGCCCCGGGACGTTAGGTGTAAGTTTAAAAAATCGTACTTCGAAAAATTATTGCGACTAATTTATCTACTTACATAGAGTTGACACCGAGTAATGACAAATTTATTTCATATACAGCGCCAGACTACTGACAAGGAATAACAGAGGATAATGGTGGTAACATTCAAAAATAACTATGTGGTTTATATCTGCAATCATCCATGTCTTTTTAATGGCTGTTGTTAATTTCACAGATGAACATTTAGCAACAGACAATAAACTTCCCAAAAAATCCAATATCCACACAAAAGTTGGAAGTGTACTTATTGCTTCAACTTTAATGTGTTTTATGGGGGCAATTTTATTAGGAGTTATTACTCGAGACACAACATTAGGTTCAATACCTATGTTCCTTGCAATAATTTCTGCGGTTACTATGGTTTTGTATTGGGCTTCCTATTTTTACCTTTTACAAGTTTATCCTGTTCATCAGGTTGTTCCCTTAAATCAAATTAGCTCTATCTGGTTATTGGTAATTGAACTATTATTTGGTGGATCAATCACAATAATCGGATTACTGGGAATAATTTTGCTTATATACGGGGCTTATATACTTGACGCCGGCACTTTCAAATGGCAGATACCCACAAAACTTTTTTTAATTGTAATTCCTGCAACTTTAACTTGGTCAATCACCTTATTTTTAGTTAGAAAAGCCTCAGAATTCGGATCCCCAACTGCAATTTACTTTTGGCAGTTAATTGCAACAGGTATTATTGGATTAGTACTTTTAATGTTTGTAACAAAATATAGAGAAGGATTTTTGTTTAGGATTAAACATCAGGGGAAAAAGTTTCTTGGTTTAAGTTTATTAAATGAAACCTTTTCGGAAACATCGTATCTTTTCAGTTCGCTTGCTGTAGCGGTTGCTCCTGTTGCAGCTTATGTTTCAGCAATGAGTGGAATACAAGGCTTATTTATTATTTTACTTATGTTTCTTTTTCCACTAAGTGAAAGAACAAAAGTTACTAAAATGCAGCTGATAGCAGCAGCACTAATTACAGTTGGAGTGTTTTTAATTGAAAGAAAATGATTTAATTGATAGGTTCTGATGCTTGGTGAAAGCAATCAGGTCATGAAAACTATGTTCGTTTGCCTCGCCCGTTCGCTCGATTTGCCAGCCTTGTTTTTTGTCATGGGAGCCGACCGTTAGTGGCAATGCAAAAAAAGACAGACATGAAGACAATACAAAAAGTTATTATTGGACTCTTTACATTCACTGCATTTTCTTGCGGATAAAAAATTGAAACAAATAATTCTAAAACAACAACTGATATGCCAGACAAAATCATTACTATTCATGCTGTTCTTAACTGTCCTGTCGATACTGCCTTCAATTACTTTGCTGACAACAACTTGTTGACAAAATGGCTAACAAACAAGGCGGACGTAGAAATGAAAGAAGGAGGAAAATACGAATTGTTTTGGACACCACAAGATACCGACCTTACTAATAATAGCACCTACGGTTGCAAAATATTATCATTTGACAGACCACATTATCTTAACATAGAATGGCGTGGCAATGCTGACCAAAAAAAATTTATGAATAATGTTAGACCGCTAACGAATGTGACAATTCTATTTTCACAACTTGATACATCAAAAACAAAAATAACTTTATTACACACAGGGTGGCGACAAGACGAAAATTGGGAGACAGCAAGACAATACTTTATTAAAGCGTGGACAGGTGCGTTTCAACAACTTGAAAGCATTGTAAATGGAGAATAAAGCATAGCCACTTACAAGCGTCCGAACACCAAGTCGCCGGCCGTTATGGGCTATGGTAGAACCAACTGACGAACGTCCGACTTGACATTTCAGACAATTAAAGCAATAGTCTACATTACTTTTTCTCCCCCAAGAACACTTTCACGGTGTTTCAAGCCCCATTTCAACATAGTGATCATCACTTCCCTGAACGACTTTCCTGATTCTGTAAGTTGATATTCCACCGTGACGGGAATCGTGTCGTAAACAGTTCTTTTTACAATTCCATTGGCTTCGAGGTCTCTCAGCTCTTTGGAGAGCATGCGGGGGGGGGATTTTGGGAATTGAGGGCGCGACCCACAGTCACGCCCTCAATAAAAGAATAAACGTCCGCATTTATTTAATGCGTTTAGTATAACAACGTACTATCTATCGGTAATAAATTACGAAAAAATGAGTGAAACACTATTCTATTTAGACAATAACGGAAAATCAGGAATATTTCGCAGAAAATAGTAAATTTGTATTTCGATAACGTTACTATACAAGCAAAATGACCGATAGTCCTTTCATAGACAACAGGGAGTTTCTCCATCTCTATCGCAAGCTCTATACCTTTCTGAGGCAGGCTTGGGACAGGGATAAAACTGTGAAGTTGAGGGAGATGTTGCAGGAGTCGTTAAACAAGACGATAAAGGAGGAAGAAAGTGACGCGTTGTACAATCTTATCCTTGAGATGAGGGCAGCAGTCATCACCATCGACGAGATCGGCTTGAAACAGCCCACCGTTTGTTCCGTACTTCTTTTCCGGCCGGTCATCAACAATGAGTATTCGCTGGATAAAATCAAGCGGATATTTGGCGAAGAGGTGGAAATCATCCTGAGAGGGTTGCAAAAGATCAACGAAATCAGCGATAAACGAACGGCGGTGGAATCGGAAAACTATATGAAGCTTCTGCTGTCGATCGCCGAGGATATCCGGGTGGTTTTCATTATGATCTCGCAACAGCTGCAGCTGATGCGTGATGCAAAAGCCGCCACCCGCTCTCAACGACTGGATTTATCGGTACAGTCCACCTATCTGTATGCACCGCTGGCGCATCGGTTAGGCCTTTACTCCATAAAGTCGGAACTGGAGGACCTTGCCTTGAAATATACCGACCGTGAAACGTACGATTTTATCGCCCAAAAGCTGAACGAAACGAAACGTTCACGCGATAAGTATATTCAGGAATTCATTAAACCCGTGAAAGAGCGTTTGGATAAAACAGGGTTAAAATACGACATCAAGGGGCGTACAAAATCCATTCATTCCATCCACAACAAACTCAAAAAGCAGAAAATCGAATTTGAAAATATTTACGATCTGTTTGCTATCCGCGTAATATTGGATGCGCCTTCCGATCAGGAGAAAGCCCAATGCTGGCAGGCCTATTCCGTCATAACCGATATGTACCAGCCCAACCCTAAACGGTTGAAGGACTGGCTCTCCATCCCCAAAAGCAATGGATATGAATCGCTCCATATTACCGTGATGGGACCCGATTCCAAATGGGTGGAAGTGCAGATTCGGACAAGGCGCATGGATGAGA